>LFIK01003436.1_pt1 | contig 12856 bp, 8 predicted proteins | sample 643401 | NCBI WGS metagenome assembly LFIK01 (sample SAMN03777447, study PRJNA286221) | soda lake metagenome | biome: soda lake; feature: Kulunda steppe; material: water; isolation source: sample T5-Br brine of Lake Tanatar-5 | place: Russia: Kulunda steppe | collected 2010-07 | reverse complement strand
GCTGCAATACCGCTCCAGTCCAATCTCCTTTCTCGAATACTGTTACTTCGAAGCCATCTTCCTCGACTCCAGAGACTGATAGCGGGTGGAATCGATCAGAAACCTCAGGAACCTTGAGCTCTATTGATTGACCAGCCCGTGGAGCAAGAAATGGTCTGGTTATGTGTCTCAGCCTAATGTGTCCATTTCTGCGTGGTTGCACCCTCACACGATCTTGGAGTGCAAGTTTACTATACAGGAGATCAGAGATAAGAAGCACAAGACCAGCATGAGCATAGTGAAAGGTTTCATAGTCGTGAAGTTGTGCACAGAAAAGGAAACCTACAGAAGAGAAATGGAAAATCTGAAAGTGCTCATATTGCTTCCTCCTCACCAAATCCAAAGAAGTAACCCACAAAATTAGAAGAAAACAGTATGAAACCAGACCAGAAAAGTTCACCACTGCACCAGTGTACCTGGAAGACAAATCCAGCAGATGTGATGAAAGTGTGGCCTTCGAAACACTGAGCCAGAGCAGAGGAGGGAGAATGGAATGCAAAGAGCACCAGAACACGAGCTGCTTGCTAGCAAAGTGATGCAAATACCTCACCAGTGTGTATGGATAACCTGTCAGTAAGTAGAGAATCCCAAAACGATCTGCACTGATACATACGAACGCAAGGTTCAGCAAGGTTGGCCAGCTTGCAACAACTGCAACACTGTACAACAAACGTCGGGCATGCAACCACAAGGCATTTTTCGCATGCGCAGTCAGACACTGGGGGCCATCTCCGTGGATTACTTCGTACCGAAACAAGTGCATGAAGAACCATCCCCAGCTCAGCAGCAGCGCAGCGTGCTTGACAAGTCTTACACCTCTCACAGTGTCTTTGAGATCACGTTGCTTTCTCTTGCTTCTTGCATCAACAACCATTGCTAGGTATCCACCGCAAGTGAGAAACAGCACCGAAACAAAGGAAAGAAGAGCAGCTCGGCCCAAACACAAGTACGGTACATCTGTGGCATAAAGCCTGGTCCAAGTGCTAGGGAGAAAAAATTGCCCAAGTGGATAGCATAGGACTACTGTCACTGAAGCCCATGCCCAGCACGGCACCATTTTCCACTTTGGTCGAATCGAGGGCAAGTCACGATCCATGCAATCCTTCCTCCGTCCTTGCGTCCGAGCGCTGGGTTCTTCCTTCCATTCGTGCGCTTGGTGGACTACGTCGGATCCCACGACCTCCATCTTCATGCGCAATCAAGTTGAGACTCCAGACTAGTTGTACACAGACAAGCTGGTGGTAAGCATCCGCTTGCACATTGTACGCATCGTCACATACTCTGCTGCCGCATTCGTTCTCGACGAAGCTTGCGATGGTTTCGGTCCTACTTGGCCATGGATGGGAGAGGTGGCGACACCTTCGAGCGGTTCTGTACACCCAAAGGATGCATCTCCACCGTCCACGGTGCCTTCTCGGAGGATGTCGACACGATCTTGCCACGTGTCATTCCCACGGTGTCGACACCACGCCCCAAGGGTTGAGTCGGGGGCGTTCCATGACTGGTACGGCTTGGGTCTCCCCCAGACCCCAACACGGTTTCTCCCCCCGCGATGACGCTCCAGCTGGCGCTGGGGATGGTGGCAGATCGCACCAAACAGCTGCATGTCGACACGACCATTCGTATCCAACCATGCTCAGAGTGACGACCCACTACAATTGAGGCTCCAGCCCTGGCGTGTGATCAGAAACGGACAGGTCTGCCCGGAGCACCTCGGTCCCTGAGCGGCAACATGGCTGCAAGGAATGACTGGCCTAATGGCACCAAGATAGCGACGTTCTGGATGCTTGTCATTTGCATGGTTGCAAGCATTGCAGCTTTGGGAACGATCGAAGTGGATTTCGTGTTCCTCGAAGATCACCCCTTTCAACGGAGCATGGAAGAAGGAATACGCGATGATCTGGCAGCATTCGGGATCACTGTGCAAGCAAGACCTCTTGGTAAAGAGGCGCTCAATGAAGCAATGCAAACGGGTGACTTTCACATGGCCTTCACAGAAAGTTGGGGACCGCCGTACGATCCGCATTCCTACGTCGCCTCATTCCGAGTGGCAGATGAGGCAGGGCTTGCAGCCACCTCGGGCATGAGAGAACCCATGACTAAAGCAAGGCTGGACGAAACGATCACGCAAGTTTTGCAAGAGGAAAACACTGCGGCTCGAGCCCAAATCTGGGAGCGTATACTGAAGTCCTTGCACGACCAGGCCATATTCCTTCCAATATCATATCATCAGAATCCTGCAGTTTTCAACAACAGGCTCGAGGGCTTCACCTTCGGTCACCAGCAGTTTGATTACCCGATGGAAGAAATCACTGTTAGGTTTGGCAGCCAAGTTGCCGTGGTCTCTCCAGGGTCTCAGACCGGGCTATTTAGGGATGTAGGCTTCATGCACCCCCATGCCTACAGGCCAAACGAATTTTTCGCAAACAACTGGGTGTATGAAGGGCTCGTTGCGTACGATGCTGACGGTACTATAATCCCGGCACTTGCAGAGAGCTGGGAAACAACTGATATGGAGAATGGCCAGAGGATCCGGTTCCAGCTGCGTCAAAATGTGAAGTTTCATGATGGTTCGGCTTGGAATGCTAGTGTAGCCAAGCTTAACTTCGATCACGTTCTTGCAGGACCGTTGACCAGTGGCGATTACCATGGCTGGTACGAGCTTCCAGCCAAGATTGTACGTTGGGAGGTGGTTGATGATTACACCTTCGACATCTTTACGAACGGAGTCTACTATCCACTCTTGCAAGAATTGAGTTACATACGCCCCCTGAGAATGCTCTCTCCTGAAATGTTCAAAGGTGATTCGCCTTTGGAGCAAAATTCTTGTCCGGAAAATTGGGGCACTGTTGAAGACAATGGTGTTGCTGTCACCTGTACCGGAATTCTTGGAGTATCGGGAACAGGTCCCTGGAAATTTATGGAAAAAGTTACAAACACACGTACTCTGGACGAGAAGCAAGTGGTTTCAACGGCATTGGATGAAGGGGAGGTGGTGACTGAAGTGAAATTTGGTAGAAATCTTGATCACTGGGAGCTTCCTAGCAACTTTGAGGCTGAAAGATACCTCGAGGAACTGATAGTTAAGACATATGACGACCATGATGAAGTACGTGATGCTTTGCTATCGGGGGGTCTTGATATTGCCATTGGAGGTGGTCCTCTGCAAGCAAATGACATCAGAATGATCCAAGAAGATCACGGAAACCTCTTAACGGTCATGTATTCGCCTCCGTTGAACACCAGACTGATTGCCTTGAACTCCATGAAAGCTCCCTTGGACTCTGAAGAGGTACGTAAGCTTATTGTTCATGGTGTCAACAAAGAAAAAATCATCGAAGAGACCCTGGGGGGTTTGGAGGAGAAGGCAGTCACCATTTTCCCGTCCGACTTGCCCTATACAAATGTAACTTTGCTGCCTGTGATGGATTATGACCCTGAAAAGGCCTTCATGATCCGGCACCATGGCTTGGTCACATTAGATCCTCGAAATGACACTGGAGTTCGAGAAGTTGGAATTAAAAATTGTGGATTACGCTACTGGTCACGGCGCGTACCAAGAAGAGCCGTCACTCTTAATCAAGGAGCCACAGAGGTTATGCTTGCCCTAGGCCTGTCTGAAAACATGGCAGGCACAGCTTACATTGATGACAGCATATGGGAAGAGTACCAATCAGACTATCTATCCGTTCCCATCCTTGCACCCAGATACCCAGACATCGACACCTTATGGGGTGTCCAGCCTGATTTCTTGTATGGATCTTATGGCAGTGCGTTTTCTGATAGGAGCATCAATTACTCAAAAATCATAGGGCCGTGCACCATTGCTGAGGAAGAACAACACGTCGACTCGCAAGACGATTGGAGCTCTTGCCGAGGGGCACTCCACAACTTCGGCATCCACACTTACCTCCAAGAACCATACTGTGAGACAAACCAGCATAGACCTGAAAAAGTCACCGTGCAAACACTGTTTTCCGAAGTATGGGAGATAGCAAACATCTTCAACGTTATGGAAACAGGACGAATTCTGATCAACTCAATTGTGCAACACTTTGCAGATGCGCAAGATATTCAGGCGTCTGCTGGTTCCAATCTCCCTGAGCTTGATCTGCTGTGGCTGGACTCGTGGGATGACAGCGAACCTTTCGTCGGCGCTTGCTGCGGATCAGTCAACTTAATAATTGAAAATTCTGGTGCTCATAACACCTTTGATGACCTTGGTGTTGACACCCAGCGATCCTGGGAACGAATACCGTGGGAGGCTGTCATTGAGAGGGATCCAGACATAATTGTGTTGGTCGATGCAGTTTGGGACACAGCGGATTCAAAGCTTCTAAATCTTTGCAACAAGACAGAGACTCGAGCAATGCGCGCAGTACAGAACAGGCAGTTTATTGTGGTGCCCTTCAGTGGTACAACACTCGGAGTGCGCATCGGTGCTGTAGCTTACAACCTTGCAGAAGCAATGGTTGCACTGGCAAGGGGAGTGCCCCTTCAAGAAGTTGACTTCCAGCCAGTAGAAGCAAATGGCTTCCTTAGCTCAAGTGGTGTTTTCGTGTACGAAAACCTACCTGAAGTAGATGGCATCAACCTTGACACGTTCTGTCCAGGCACCAACACGATATCAACCGCCGAGTCATCGAACAACGAAGGATCGAAGTCCCTGTCAGGTGGAGCTATCGCTGGTATTGTCATTGGATGTGTCGCCGCTGTGGCCATTGCCTTGATGGCCATTCTGTACGTGCGCAAAAGAAGTTCAAATGGGGGAGTAAAGTGGGAATCGTCTCTCAAAAGTATGGAACATGCAATCGGCAAAAACGGCATTGATGGTGACCATACACTGACGCTTGAGGAAGCAAGTATTCGCTGAAGCAACACAGTATTCCAACCCACCCAAGTAATATACATTGCAAATCCTTCTATATATGATTCCGCAAAGCAAAGCACGGGGTCAAGCAGATGAAAGATCCTTGACAGCTGCTAGTCCGACCATGTTTGTCCCGCCCGTTGCAAAATTTGCTTTACCATCCACGGGACCATACCTGTTCTCCTCTTGCAACCAATTTTAACAGGATGTAGGAAGAAAAGGCAGCAAAGAAAGCCTTTCCTGGAGCAGAGTCCTTGCATGAGGTGTTCCATGATGGTGGATAGGAATTAGCAGCAAGACTCTTCCGGCAAAGCACAGGCATCCCAAACTTTGCTCTCTTTGACTAAGAAAATGAAGCTGCGCTTGCATCCATACTTTTGAGAGATCAAATTGCTGCTGCCATCAAAGCAACAGCAGAGATACAAGCCAAAGGCAGATTCTTCATCCCGCTGAGCCCTTAATCTGGAAAGCATACGAATTCCCTTGCACTCAAAAGTGCCTGTCTGAGCAAACTTAATGATGTTTCGCTACCACAACCTTCCTGTGAGCAGTGTGAGGCCATATGCCTCTCGGTGCTTGGTGAGTCCAACAGAACTCTATTCAAAATTCAAAGTAAGTAAAACTAAAGCCCTTGAAATGAAAGCCAGACCTAATCATTGCAGTAAAATACGGCTGTTGAATGGTGACTGGATTTTCCGTCCTTGAGATTGGTCAGCAACAAGCAAGATATATAGGCGAAGGAACGCCAAGCAAGGCCAAATCAGTCACAGAAAACCATATTGATGCAAACATGCTGCTAAGAATAAGTTTGGAAAAATGGGTCCATGGCAGGGGCTGCTACACTCTTGGAAGCTGCCACTGCCAAAAGCAAGCAGTGGAACCTTCAGGGTGTGTAGCCAAAGTATTCCATCAAATCCTGGACATCTCTCCGTGCCCAGAAATAGGACGCTTCGTCACTGCCTAGCCCTGCTTCTGAATCAAGTTGGAGATCTTGCCATGGCTGCGACACCTGCCATCTTCGCAGCTTGTCATGCTGCTTTCCAGTCAGGTTCGTTTCGCGAAGGCTGGACGATTTTCCCAATGTAAAGAGCAGGGAATTCTCCAAATCGTAGAATTTTGCAGTGTCATTTGGATACATGGTGCAAACAGCCTTGGCAGCTCGATACCGCAAATCTTCAGGACCCTGCAAGGCAAGCAGTTTGTGCAGCTCAGAACACTGCAAATCTAAAAACTGGCACAGTTGTCCAAGGATTAGAAGAACAGACTTGGCATTCGTGAAGTCCTCAAATCGGATAGAAAGAATATTAGATGAAGGAAGCAGTTCCCTCATTGCCATGTTGTCTTGCACCCAACGGTCCACTGCCTTTTCAAGCTTGTACCCACGCTCAATCAATGAGCGCACAACATCCCTACCATCCCTGTATATGAATATAAACCTTGCCGCTGGGGCGATCGTCTCTATTTGTCGGATCTTGTTTATGTGCTTTGGTGTTTTTTCCACCCAAGCTTGATAGCCGCCCTGGTACGCTTCCACATCCCACTTGGTCAGGACAAGCTTGATGATTGGTTTGTACAAGGGATTGATGAAAATCCCGGTTTCCGTGCCTCGGCAGAGCATCCCTGGCAAGTTTCCAACTGTCCTATACAACAGGGTAGTTCCAGAGTGACCACAGCCTATGATGAACACCCTTGTGATTTCCATTTTTTCGGCTGAAGACAGGTTGGTACAGCCTGAACAGGCCATTGACGTGCCATTTGCAGAGCTCCAGGTTGATGGCTGTTGGTAAAGCTTCAGTGCTAGCTTCTCTTGTCCCCCTTTGTTCCACAACAAGACGAAGATTGCACTTAGGAAGACGCACGTCACGATGAATCGGGTCCCACCGAATCGTTTCAATTTCGACTGGTATGCTTTTGGAATCATCGGCCTCGTGCAACCACACCTTTCGCTCGTCCTTCTCGCTCTGCACTCTGGGTTACTGGCGTCGAGAGTTCCCTTCGCAAGTCTTTACGTCCACCTCCTCCACGGTATTCGTTTTGGTTGGCGATCTCTGCACAGCTGCTGCTTGTGAATTGCCTCGCTGTAGCTGTTCCACTGGTTCTACACGCCACCATCCACGAGTCTTCGGTCTCGTCTTCCTCCCGGTTTCTCGCGGCCAGCTCCACGACACGTGATCCGCACCAGGTGCCTCTTACTCGCCCCGCCCCCGCCCTCCCCGGGGCGTTGTGTACACAGACGAACACGTGCGCACACCACGTGCCACGTCCTCGACCGCCTGCGCCACCCGTCGATGGCGAGGAGGATCCAAACCGGCGGTTTGCATCCTTTCCCTTTCGACCTGGGATTTGAAAGGACGTGCGATGGGAACAGACCCGAACCGATCCGGTTTCGCATCCGATGCGCCCGTGGGTGGAGGACGGTTGGAATCGAACGAAACGAACGGTGGTGCTTGTTTCCAAGAAAAGAAAAGAAAAAAAATAGAGGGAAGAGGTCCTGGAAGTGGTAGGAGCAACCGACGTCTTCATGTCGGAACGAAGAAAGATTCGGAAGGTTCGAAAGAGGTAGAGACGTCTGCATCCCGTCCGACCGCAGATCGCACACCGTCGGAGCCACGGACGTCCGGATGGACGTGGCGATTTGCTGCGGCGATCCAAGCGCAAGCCATGGCCGCAGAACGGTGCTACAGACACCCGCCGACGTGGCAGAAACCGTATCGACAAGATTCGACACGTTTCCTCCACGACTCCGCGAGTCCCGCCCTCGCCTCCACCGACCGCCAATCCCCGCAGAGGATAGGGGAGAACTCTTCGAAGATCCTCTTCGCCTACGATCCTGACGTGTGGTCCAGGTGGTGTCCCCACTCTCATCACCATGGTCGGTTCAACGGATGAGACAAGTCATTCACCAGACGCACCATCGCCAACCGCTGCCTGCCCATCGCCATCGAATCAGCTGCGCTTCAAACCTCGACCAACGTGTTCGTGTGGTCCAATCGTCCGTCTTCGAAACCGCACTCATCCACCAGCCTGGAAGCGTCAGCCAAAGGGCGAGAAGCATCCAGCCCTGGAGCTACTTGGACTGGCAAAACATGATCCCGATGGCTGTTCCGGTGCTGGGAGTGGTGCTCCTGTTGTGCATGCCCTTGTGCGCACTCGGTCAACTGGAGCCCTACGAAGTGGAAGAATCGATGGCTAGCGAATGGAATGACGTCGACCCATCGACAAGAAACGGTACCCAAGAGACGGAACTATACACCGCTCAGGCATGGCAAACGCTTGATTTCAAAAACGTGCTCCGTATTGAGTTGTACACAACCCTGAATCGAGAAGTCACGTTTGAAATCCAGTACTGCAATGGCGGAGGCACGTGGTCGGCAATTTCGCGGCCAGGAAGGTTCCTGTTCTGGTGGGCAGAGCCATTCAATTGGAACCGACGCTCATTCCCGTTGCTCATCCGCGGACCAGGTTTTGACTGGAGGAGAATGTACGGAGGACGCAAGTACGAGTTCTACCTGCTTTCGAACGGGGCCCTTAGCCTCCGTGTGAGGAGCAACAGTCTCCGGGGCCTTCAAATCAAAAATCCATGGTGCCAGGCCTACGGATTGCAGTTGACACACAGCCAGTATCACCGACAGCCTACTTGTCCCAACCACCGTGAGAACCTAATCAGTGTGGGCGCAGGATCGATAGCTCAAAATTTGGCCACCAACTACCGCACACTTGTCCAAGACTATTTGTCCGCAGTTTGCTCTGATATCGGCCCCATCTTTGGAAGTTATAATGCTGGTTCCCGTAGTGCAAGAGGAGACCTTTTCCTCAGCCAACCATGCATACAGATTTTCACGCGGCAATTCAACATCGTCCCCCAGTCCTGGTCTTTGCAAATGGAACCCGGATGCGATGCATCGCCTTACACGCCGCTCGCAACCCAAGAGCCCTTCCCGTCAAATGCTCGCAGATGCCAAGGCACAGCAACAGTTATTTGCTCAGTAAACTTTGTTGTTCGAGGACCGACTCCCGCGACGCCTCCACCACGTGCCCCTCCACCACCCATCCCTCAAGTGCCTCCACCACCACCACCTCCACCAGCCCAAAATCCAGACTTCGCGGACGAAAGGGGGGTCTGCTCTTGCGTGGATGAGTGCCAAGTTTTCAGCGGCACTCCAGATGCATGCTTAGTTGGTGGTACAAAGAAGTCTTGTCGCGTTGACAGGGGGTGCTCTAGAGGACGACTTAACAACTTCCGGAGGTATCTTTGCTGTGTATAAATCTTCTCCTGGCTTGATCTTGTGCATGTTTGCATGAGTTTGCTGCAAATGCTCTCCCTTGTCGGTGGTAGGCAACATCAATACATCTATCTTGTTGCTCACTTTTGCTGTATCCCAGCCAATCAGAGGAGCTGAACGATAAACCCACTTCAGCAGCGTTCTACTTCGTATTATATTGCATCGTACATCAAGCGTGCTTGCTTTCGTGAGAGGTAGTGAGTGCCAAGTTTAAGTCCATCTCTTCTATGCATGTGCTCATACAGTTGAATGTAATTTGCAACCAATACGTAAACCAGTGCTGTACCTCATGGAGATGGCAATGGACAGCCCACACGGGAGCTTTTCAGCACGCTGAGGGGTACGGATGCAGGTAAAACACCGCAAATCGCTTCGCAGTGAGAGCGTGACAACAGTACCTCTTTCAATATATGCTAGCTATGGACCTGTCTTGAGGCGAAAGAGTTGGAAGCGTGCCCAAGATGACTTGGGATTCGTATTATAGAGCTGCAAGAGGAAGCAGGAAAGGTTGCAGGCTCTGTTAGAAACATGGTTGTTGGAAGGAAATCAGGCATGAACGAGGCGTTTGGAAGGGACAAGCGCAAAAACGAAGTCATTCCTCTTTACCATTGACCGCAGCAAACGTTATCCAACATCAAGCAGAAACAGAACAGCCACCTACCCTCCACCGAGTCAAATGTCAACCCGCAAACTTTGATTGGGATGGTCCCAAGGGAAACTCTACGTAGTGTAGAGAGACGATCCTGCTGGGAAGGAGACTGTCCACGTCTTCTCCAGTATGTTCCCTCGTTGGATATGTTGAATGCTATGGACCAGGTCCTTGCTGAGACTTGGTGGATGAGCAAGGAATCACTTATTTGGCAATACGGTGAGGTAAGGCAGCAAGACCAAGAGCATTGCAACTTTGCTTTTGTGCTTCCCTGCTCCTGGTCCGTACCTGCATCAAGCATGGCACAGTATCCAAGTGGGGGAATGAATGATCAGAGAAGGTCAGGCAGGGTTTCTTGATCCAAAGGAAAGGACGATATGTGATGAAGATGCAAGTTTCTGACTCTGCGTAAAATGCGTGGTTGCTACCAAAACTGGAGGGAGACAAAGTGATGCCGAATAGAAGATAACCTTAAATCATGTATACCTTGAACAAGGTATGCATAACCAGCAAGTTCTTGCAGGGCTAGCGATTCATGCAGAGGGGCTGGCTGTTGTACCAGATGCTCCGTGGCTCTGGTAAAAAGCAACTACTCCCCTAAGGCGCCCAAGTCATACATAGCGTTTCAGAAGAGCTCTTCGGGATTTTGAAGATTACCATGACCGCTCCCGAGCATGTCTTCCCCATAGGTAGTGTTTGATAGCAATCGACGACCGCTGCGGGGTGGGCTGCAAGGTACATTTCCCCAGTCCCGGCATGTAGCGGTGGCGCGAACCCTGAAAATGTCGTTGCAAAAGCGGCGTGGGTATACTCTGGGCACGCAGCGGTTCCCAACTTGTCCACGAAATGACCTTCCATTGCTTGTAGTCAAGGCCCTTGGGCAAAGACAGTACCTGTATTCCCCGAATTCTGTTGCAGATGGTTCGAAGAACCTAATGCGGATTGTGTTGGTGCGAGGGCATCTAGCAATGGGTCGTTTTGGCCCAGTTCCCATATACTGACCGCCCTGAACTGCATTGGTGCTGGGGCCACAGTACTGAGCGTACGTGACTGGACCAGCATATCGTTCGGTGTACCCTTGGCATGAGAGCCTGTTGCGACGAGCATCGCAGTAGGAGCATATGCATTGAGTTTGAGCGGACGGAAATAAAACAAGAATGCCTACCGACACCAGAAGGAGGCGGACCAGCATTGCAGCAGATGGAAGCAGATGTGCGCAGCTTGCAGCGGAGTACTTTTGTCGGCCGTGCCTGGAAGGTGCATAGGTCTGTCAGTTAAAGTATACGATCAAAACTAATGTTGCTTTCACCAAACCCCGTGCTCTGGGTTCTTCCAATGTCTCCCTTCCCCTGCGGCTATTCTCACGGATCTCGTGTTGTGTCGTGCAGAACTTGACAATGCCCTCGTGTCCTTCTTGGTGGCTGCCGCACCTTTCAGCTGGGCTAGTGTTGTGTTGTGCGTCCTTGAGGCAAGCTTCGTGATTTGGGACGGGCAAGGACGGGGACCAAGCCTCTTTCGATTCGTTGTAGCGTAGGTTGTCTTGCAGGGCAAGTGTCCATGGTTCCTTTCTCCTCGGGCTGGATCGGGAAATGCATTTCGCACGTGCCAAGCTTGGCTGACTGCACACCTCCCTTTCGCTCCACTTGTCGAAGAGGAAAGACACGTCTTCCACGCATTCGGGCGTTGGAGAGGCAATCCTTGCAAATCTGGACCGTCCGATCCGTCTGGGGAACTCCTCCGATGGCTTGTGTAGGTTTCGCCCCGGATTGTGTGCAAGACTGCGCCCCCCACACAACGGGGCGGGGAGGCTGACGTGTCTCTCCTCCCCCTCCTTTTCTTGGACGGGACGAAGCGCCTCCCCGAACGTTCCTCGGGTGTCCATCGGACGGTCGAGAACGTTCTTGGAACGGACCCATCGGATCGGACGGTCGGTGCGACCCCCACCGTCTCGTGGCGGGAACCTCCCGTTTTGGCCCCTTGGTTTCATTTTCTCGCTCGAGAAGCGTTTTCGATCCCATTTCTACGTCCGATCCATCGACCCGATGAAATCGGTTTCGATCGGAAGACCTTCCGGTTCAGGTTTCCAATCGTCTTCGACGAAACCATTCGAAACCATCCCACGAAGATGGCGCCAACAGCAACCACCGCGTCCAAAGCAACAAGAGAAGAAGAAGAACAGCGCGAAGTCTCGGAACGACGGCTGAGACAAGCCAAGAAACGAGGCGTGCTGTCCGAAAGCCGTCCGCGGGTGCCCGACGAGCGTCCGGCTTCGTCCGCGCTGCTTCAAAGCCATGGATTCGACGTGGTGAAGAAATCCACGAATCGAAAACAGAGGTATCTCATGGTCTTCCCAGGACAGATGGCACCGGCTGGTGTAGGCGAGATGGGACAGATGGATCAGCTCGACACCCAGAACCCCGTGCTGTACCTAAACTTCCCGCAAGGAAGGCTCAAACTTCTGGGCACACTCGTGTATCCCAAGAACAAGTACATGGCACTGAGCATAGGAAGAAGGAAAGTGATGTGTGAAGATGTGTTCGAGAGTCTCGTCGTGTTCTGTGATTCCTACTGGATCGGAACTGCCGAAGATAACCCAGAAGAAACGCCCATGCCCATGCCCAGGGAACTGGAAAATAGGATACATGAAAAGTACACGTTCCATGGAGGTGCATCGAGGAAACCGACCTCGGACACTGGAGAGGAAGCCACCCAAAAGTCTCAGGAAGAGGAGGACGAGCAAGACTTGGAAGACGAGTTCCCCACGCAGACCATGCCATCGTCCCAAAGGCAAGGCAAGCATTCCGCAAGCAAAACTAGACGGAGTATTTGCATCACGGTGGACGATGATTCCGAGCACGAGGACCCTCCAGAGGAGCAGGATGACGAAGTTGTCATCACCCGGCCCCGTCTCAAGCGTCGCAAAGCAGCTTCGTCCATGGGAATTGAATCGGAGGAAAACGCTGCCTCGGTGGGAAACCCGGAGGATTCAGAGGAGGATCCTTTTGCAGGTATCAG
>LFIK01003435.1_pt1 | contig 12859 bp, 11 predicted proteins | sample 643401 | NCBI WGS metagenome assembly LFIK01 (sample SAMN03777447, study PRJNA286221) | soda lake metagenome | biome: soda lake; feature: Kulunda steppe; material: water; isolation source: sample T5-Br brine of Lake Tanatar-5 | place: Russia: Kulunda steppe | collected 2010-07 | reverse complement strand
GCAGAAGCCGCTGGCGAGCTTGAGATTGGATTCCGGGCAGTGCACGACGGTGGCGCCGGTCTCTGCCACCATGCGGATGTCTTCGTCGTCCAGTGCGGTCATGTGTACACACTGCATTTTGGGGCTCAGTAGTCCCAGATCATACAGGCGTGCGATGGGCCGCTGCTGACGGTCGCGCAGGCTGTCGTCCACTTCGCCCTGGGTTTCGTGGACGTGCATCTGAATCAGCAGGTCCCGCTCTTCGGCCGCCGCAATGATTTTGCGGAAGGGTTCGTCGGACACCGTATAGGGTGCATGGGGCCCCAGGGAGACCATAATCTGCTGGTCGTCTTTCAGGTCGTCTGCCAGTGCCAGCCCTTTTTGCAGGTAGGCATCCGGGCCATCTGCCCAGTTGGTGGGGAAATCCAGAATAGGGAAGCAGATCTGGCTGCGGATGCCGCTCTGGCGGATCACGTCAATGGTGGCTTCGGGGAAGAAATAGTTGTCCGAGTAGAAAGTGGTGCCGCAGCGCAGCATCTCGGCAATCGCCAGTTCGGTGCCGTCGCGGGCGAACTCCGGGCTCACCCACTGGCCTTCAGCGGGCCAGATGTGGTCGTTGAGCCAGGTCATCAGCGGCAGGTCGTCGGCCATGCCCCGAAAATAGCTCATGGCGGCGTGACCATGCATGTTGATCAGGCCGGGCATGATTACATGAGCGGGCAGTTCCTGAACCTCGTCGGCGCTCCACTGCTCGCGGGCTTCTGCTGTGGGCAGAATGGCGACAATGTTGCCGCCGCGGATGGCCACGGAATGGTCCCGAAGCACGGCCTTTTCGGCGTTGACGGTCACCACCCAGCCGGCGTGAATCAGAGTGTCTGCGGTGTGCGCTGCCTGTGTCATAATGACTTCCCCTTAAATAGTAGGCGTAAGGATATAGTGTACGCCCGCCGGTGTCAGCCCGGTTCATTGATTAGTGCCCTAACGCATTGATTTGTGGTACTCTCTGGCGGTTTTTATAGACACGTGAAAGACGTGCGAATTAACGCTTCCGTTTTAGCTCGCGCGTTAACCTGAGCAACCCGCTGACAGGTTAGCCGGCGCAGGGAAAGGACATAGGAATAGCAACACATGGGCGATCTAGCCAAAGAAATCCATTCGGTCAACATCGAAGAAGAACTCAAGCAATCGTATCTGGATTATGCCATGTCGGTGATCGTCGGGCGTGCCTTGCCTGACGTGCGTGACGGCCTTAAACCTGTGCATCGGCGTGTTCTGTTCGCCATGCAGGAGCTGAACAACGATTGGAACAAACCCTACAAGAAATCAGCGCGTGTGGTGGGTGATGTCATTGGTAAATACCACCCGCACGGTGATTCGGCGGTGTATGACACCATTGTTCGCATGGCCCAGCCCTTTGCCATGCGCTACACCCTGGTCGACGGTCAGGGTAACTTTGGTTCCATCGACGGTGATTCCGCGGCCGCCATGCGTTATACCGAAGTGCGCATGGACAAGTTCGCCCACGAGCTGCTGGCGGACCTGGACAAGGAAACGGTCGACTATGTGCCCAACTATGACGGCACAGAGCAGATTCCCGAAGTTCTGCCCACGCGTATTCCCAACCTCCTGGTCAACGGGTCGTCCGGAATTGCTGTCGGTATGGCCACCAACATTCCGCCCCATAATCTGGGTGAAATAATCGGTGCCTGCCTGGCGTTGATCAAGGACTCGGACATGGATGTGGACGCCCTGATGGAACTGGTTCCCGGGCCGGACTTTCCCACGGGTGGCTTTATATATGGTCGCAAGGGCATTGTAGATGCCTTCCGCACCGGCCGTGGTCGCGTCTATGTACGGGCCCGTACCCATGTGGAGACCAACGAAAAGACCGGCCGTGAAACCCTGGTGGTTACCGAAGTGCCATACCAGGTCAACAAGGCACGCCTGATCGAGAAGATTGCGGAACTGGTCAAGGACAAGAAAATCGACGGCATTTCCGAGTTGCGCGACGAGTCCGACAAGGATGGTCTGCGTATTGCCATCGAGATCAAGCGCGGCGAGATGTCGGACGTTATTCTCAACAACCTCTACGCCCAGACCCAGATGGAGTCCGTGTTCGGTATCAATACTGTTGCGCTGGTGGACGGCCAGCCCCGCACACTCAATCTGAAAGAAATGCTGGAAGCCTTTGTCCGTCACCGGCGGGAAGTGGTCACCCGGCGTACCATCTACGAACTGCGCAAGGCCCGCGAACGCGGCCATATTCTTGAAGGCCTGGCCATTGCGCTGAACAACATTGATCCGGTCATCGAGCTGATCAAGTCTTCGCCTTCGGGCAAAGAGGCCAAGGAACGCCTGATGGCACGCTCCTGGGAGCTGGGCGATGTGTCCGCCATGCTGGAACGGGCCGGTTCGGACGCCTGCCGCCCGGACAACCTGGACCCGGCTTTCGGTGTTCACGACAACCGATATTATCTGTCGGCAGAGCAATCCCAGGCCATTCTGGACCTGCGTCTGCAGAAGCTGACCGGCATGGAGCACGACAAACTGCTGGACGAGTACCGGGAGATCATCGAGAACATCGGTGAGCTGCTGCGTATTCTCAACAGCCAGGCGCGTTTGATGGAAGTCATCGAAGGCGAGCTGATCGCTGTGCGTGACGAATTTTCGGACGCACGTCGTACGGAAATCGTGGAAAACCGGGAAGACTTCTCCATCGAGGATCTGATCAACGAAGAGGACATGGTGGTTACCATTTCCCACACCGGTTATGCCAAGACACAGCCGCTTACCAGCTATCAGGCCCAGCACCGTGGTGGTCGCGGCAAGTCGGCCCTCGGCGTGAAGGATGAAGACTTCGTCGATATGCTGCTGGTGGCCAGTACGCACGATACGCTGCTGTGCTTCACCGATTCGGGCAAGGTCTTCTGGCTGAAGGTCTATCAGATTCCCCAGGCTGGTCGTCAGTCCAGGGGACGGCCTCTGGTGAACCTGCTGCAGTTGAGCCCGGAAGAGCGTGTAACCACCATTCTGCCGGTACGGGATTTTGCTCCGGACCATTACGTGTTCATGGCCACGGCCAATGGCACCGTGAAGAAAACCAGCCTGGAATCTTTCTCCAAACGGCGCAGCAATGGTCTCATTGCGCTGGGTCTGGATGACGACGATCATCTGGTGCAGGCGGCCATTACGGACGGTACGCGGGACATCATGCTGTTCTCCCAGTACGGCAAGGCGGTGCGTTTCCCGGAAGACGCCGTGCGTGAAATGGGCCGTACTGCCCGTGGTGTGCGCGGTATCAGACTGGCTGAGGGCGACCGCCTGATCTCCCTGATCCTGCCGGACGATGACGCAACGGTGTTGACCGTGTCCGAGAAAGGCTTCGGCAAGCGGACCCTGACCAGTGACTTCCCCACCAAGAGCCGGGCCACGCTGGGGGTAATCTCCATGGTGGTCAACGATCGTAATGGACCACTGGTATCAGCCACCCAGTTGAAGGACGAAGACCAGGTCATGTTGATCTCGGATCAGGGCACGCTGGTACGTACCCGGGCGGAGGAAATTTCGGTACTCAGCCGCAACACCCAGGGTGTGCGCATCATTCGCCTGAGTGATGAAGAGAAACTGGTGGGTGTGGATCGCATTGAAGAGCCCGATGAGGTGGATGAAATGGAAGAGGACGGGGCCGTGGCAGCGGCCTCTCCGGCCATGGACGACGGGTCCGAGGCGAGCGACGATGAGCAAGGCGGCGGCGATACGGATGACCGTGACTGACTGAACGGGTGGACACCGGACCAATGACCCGGTGTCTGCCACCAGAACAACGCATGTACAGGTAGAAGGTGCAATGCCATGGTGGACAAGCCGACGGATACGACAGACAGCAACGCATCACCCGTCAACACGGAAGAACTGTTGACGCTGCGTGACCAGATAGATGCCATTGATGAACAGCTACAAAAGCTGATAGGGGACAGGGCAGCCTGTGCCCAGCGTGTGGCCGAAGTGAAAATGGCGGCGCGCAAGATCGGCGCCGAGGAAACCCCCATCTTCTACCGTCCCGAGCGTGAAGCCCAGGTATTGCAACGGGTCATGGCCCGGCATGACGGCCCCCTGGACAAGGAAGACATGGCCCGGCTCTTTCGCGAGATCATGTCGGCCTGTCTGGCCCTGGAGAACACCCTGAACGTTGCCTATCTGGGGCCAGAGGGTACCTTTACCCAGCAGGCGGCGCTCAAGCATTTCGGCCAGTGGGTGAATACCAAGCCGTTGATCGCCATTGATGAAGTGTTCCGCGATGTCGAGGCCGGCGCGGTGAACTACGGTGTGGTGCCTGTGGAAAATTCCACCGAGGGCGTGGTCAACCATACCCTGGACACCTTCCTTAACTCCAACCTGAAAATCTGTGGTGAAGTGGAGTTGCGCATTCATCAGCACCTGATGATCGGTCCGAATACGCGCCGCGATGCCATCTCCCGCATCTATTCCCACCAGCAATCTCTGGCCCAGTGCCGCAAGTGGCTGGATGCACACATGCCGCAGGTTGAGCGTGTGCCGGTCAGTTCCAATGCGGACGCGGCCAAGCGGGTCAATACAGAGTGGAACGCCGCCGCCATTGCCGGCGAGATGTCGTCCGAGCTGTACGGTCTCGAGATCATCCAGCCGAAGATTGAAGACCAGCCGGACAACTCCACGCGCTTTCTCATCATCGGCCGCGAATCGGTGCAACGCAGTGGTAACGACAAGACGAGTCTGATCGTGTCCATGCGCAACGAACCCGGGGCGCTGTTCAGTCTGCTCAGTCCGTTCAACGAGCACGACATTGACCTGACGCGCCTTGAAACCCGGCCCGCCCCCAGTGGTACCTGGGCCTACGTTTTCTTTATCGACCTCAAGGGTCACATGGACGACGAAAATGTACAGGCAGCACTGGCTGAGGTCAGAGAACGTGCTGTTGAAGTCAAGTTGCTGGGATCCTACCCGGTAGCCGTACTGTAGCGAGCAACCAACAGGTGAGTGTATGACAATGGACTTCAAATCACTGGCTCGGCCGGGTGTGCAGCATCTTGCACCCTATGTGCCTGGCAAGCCCGAGGAAGAGTTGCAGCGTGAATTGGGCATCGAGCGCATCATCAAGCTGGCCAGCAACGAAAACCCACTGGGAGCCAGCCCCGCCGTATCGGGTGCCATGCAGAACCTGTGGCGCGACATCGCCCGTTATCCGGACGGCAATGGCTACAAGTTGAAACAGAGCCTGGCGCGGAAACATCAGGTTGAACCCAGTCAGATCACGCTGGGCAATGGCTCCAATGATGTGCTGGAGCTGGTGGCTCGGGCCTTTGTCGATACCCATTATGAAGTCATATTCTCGCAGCACGCCTTCGCCGTGTACCCCATTGTCACTCAGGCGGTCGGCGGAAAGCCCGTGGTGGTGCCGGCCAGGGATTACGGGCATGATCTGGAGGCGATGGCGGACGCCGTGACCGAGCGTACTCGAGTCATTTTTGTTGCCAATCCGAACAACCCGACCGGGACCTGGAACACACGGGCAGCGGTAGAACACTTCCTGTCGCGCGTGCCTGAGGACGTGATTGTGGTGCTGGACGAGGCCTATTTCGAATATGTGGAAGAGCCCGACTATCCCGACGGTATGACATTGCTGGCGCAGTATCCCAACCTGGTGGTGACCCGCACCTTCTCCAAGATATTTGGTCTGGCCAGTCTGCGGATTGGCTATGGCGTGACGTCGGAGAGCATAACCGATGTGCTGAACCGGGTACGACAGCCCTTCAATGTAAATGCCTATGCCCAGGCAGCCGCCCTGGCGTCCCTGGGTGACCGGGATTTTGTGCAGCGCAGTCAGAGCACCAATCGGGCCGGACTGGAACAGATCGCCAAGGGGCTTGAAGAATTCGGTCTCGACTACATTCCATCTGTGGGCAACTTCATTACCTTCCTGGTTGGCAATGCCAGTCAGGTCTACGATGCCTTGCTGCACAAGGGTGTCATTGTGCGGCCGGTGGCAGGTTACGACATTCGCGACGGACTGCGCGTGACCATAGGCACCGCGGCGGAAAATCCCATGTTTCTGAAATCACTGAAAGAAGCACTGGCTGGGCGCTGACATGACGCATCCGGTGACTACTCTGGGCATTGTCGGGCTTGGATTGATCGGCGCCTCTCTGGCCGCCGGGCTCAAACAGCGACAGGCACCGGTTACCATAGTGGGTGCCGATCAGTCGGATGAAACCCTGGCCGAGGCTCTGCGCCTCGGATACATAGATGAAATCTGTGATGATCCATCGGCCCTGTGCGAGCGCTGTGATCTGATCGTGCTGGCCGTGCCGGTATTGAGCCTGGAAGCCGTGCTGACACGGCTGGCGCCCAGTCTGAAACAGGGTAATACCCGGGTGACTGATGTGGGCAGTGTAAAACGGGTGGTAACCGATGCGGCGGAAACAGTCTTTGGCGAGCGGCCGCCCTGGCTGGTGCCGGGTCACCCCATTGCCGGTTCCGAATACAGCGGCGTCGGGGCGGCCAATCCGGACCTTTACGCCAATCATCAGGTCATTCTGACCCCGGAAGAGCGCACCGACCCGGAAGCCGTGAAACAGGTCAGCTGGCTCTGGGAGCAGGTAGGCGCCACCGTAGAGACCATGACCGTAGAGCGGCATGACGAAGTGTTGGCAGCGACCAGCCATTTGCCGCATCTGCTGGCGTTTTCTCTGGTTGACAGCCTCGCCCATGAATCCGAAAAGTACGAAATTTTTCACTACGCAGCCGGGGGGTTCCGGGACTTTACCCGCATTGCAGCCAGCGACCCTACCATGTGGCATGACATATTCTTGTCCAATGACCGGGCTACACTGGATGTGCTGGATCGTTACATCGATCATCTCGGCCAGGTCAGGCAGGCTCTTGCTGAGCGCAATGGCGACGAACTGTTCAGCGTATTCACCCGTGCCAAGAAGGCGCGAGATCATTTTTCACGTGTTCTGGATGCGCGTATCCAGAAGACAGCAGACTAGGTTAAGGTTATGGCAGTGAACATGGATAATCAGGCGCCCGTCCTGACAGTTGATGGCCCCAGCGGGTCAGGCAAGGGAACTCTCAGTCAGATCATGGCTCGTGATCTGGGCTGGCATTTTCTGGACTCCGGAGCCCTCTATCGGCTTACCGCTCTGTCGGCTCTGAATCACAAGATCGACTTGGGCAGCGCCGAGGACCTCGCGGTAATGGCGGCCCACCTGGATATTCAGTTCGACCCGGCGACGGGCATCGTGCTGCTGGAAGGCGATGATGTCACCCAGGTGATGCGTACTGAGGAGACCGGAGCGGCCGCCTCGCGGGTTGCAGCGTTGAACGTGGTGCGTGACGCCTTGCTTGACCGGCAGAGAGCCTTTCGCACGGCGCCCGGTCTGGTTGCCGATGGGCGGGACATGGGGACCGTGGTGTTCCCTGATGCCGAGCTCAAGATCTTCCTCACCGCCAGTCCGGAAGAACGGGCCCGGCGCCGGGTGGCGCAGCTCAAGGACAGTGGCGCCGACGTGAACTATGATGAGATTCTGTCGGATGTCGTCGCACGTGATGAGCGCGATCGCAATCGGTCCGTGTCGCCTCTGGTGCCTGCCGATGATGCCATCACCCTCGACAGCACCCACATGAACATCGATGCCGTGGTCGAAGCGGTCCATGAAGCCATCGAGACTCGTGGCCTCTGGTCGCCTCGCTGACCGCCTGATTTTTCCTTTCGGGGCGACATCCTACCCCTTTTATTCCTGGGCACAATCTGTACAATACGCGACTCGCTCTCCATGGGAGGGCGAAACAGGTGTGCCCGTATGCTCTGACCAGCATTGAGCGTATGAGGGTGCTATGTTGGATTGACCCGGACGGGCTGGCGTGCGGAAAAGCTTGTAGCGGTTAACAATGGGCCGGATTGATGCGCCCTTAACCACTTTAGGCAAGCCGTTGATTGATTAGGAAACTTTACACATGAGCGAAAGCTTTGCTGAACTTTTTGAAGAGAGCTTAAAGAATATTGAAATGGTGCCCGGATCCATTGTGACGGGCCTCGTTGTTGCCATCGATGACGATTGGGTCACTATCCATGCGGGCCTTAAGTCCGAAGGCGTAGTACCCCGCAACCAGTTCATTAGTGAAGAGGGTGAGCTGGAAGTTGCAGTCGGTGATGAAGTCAAGGTCGCGCTGGACGCGGTCGAAGACGGCTGGGGTGAAACCCGCCTGTCCCGCGAAAAAGCCAAGCGTGCAGAAGCCTGGATCGATCTGGAAGAAGCCCATGAGAAAGACGAAGTCGTCATGGGTGTGATCAACGGCAAGGTTAAAGGTGGTTTCACCGTCGACGTCAAGACAGTCCGTGCATTCCTGCCCGGCTCACTGGTTGACGTGCGCCCGGTGCGCGACACTACGCACCTGGAACATAAAGAGCTTGAATTCAAGGTCATCAAGCTGGACCGCAAGCGTAACAACGTTGTGGTATCTCGCCGTGCGGTACTGGAGTCCGCGAACTCCGCCGAGCGTGAAGAACTGCTGGCCAACCTGCAGGAAGGTCAGACCATCAAGGGTATCGTCAAGAACCTCACCGACTACGGTGCGTTTGTCGACCTGGGCGGCGTAGACGGCCTGCTGCACATTACCGACATGGCCTGGAAGCGGATCAAGCATCCGTCTGAAATCGTTGCTGTGGGTGACGAGATCGACGTGAAAGTGCTCAAGTTCGACCGTGAACGCAACCGCGTATCCCTGGGTCTGAAGCAACTGGGTGAAGATCCGTGGGTTGACATCAAGGGTCGTTACCCTGAAGACACTGTAGTGACTGCCAAGGTTACGAACCTGACAGACTACGGCTGCTTCGCAGAGTTGGAAGAAGGTGTTGAAGGCCTGGTTCACGTATCCGAAATGGATTGGACCAACAAGAACATCCACCCCTCCAAAGTGGTTCAGGTAGGCGACGAAGTGGAAGTCATGGTACTGGATATCGACGAAGAGCGTCGTCGTATCTCTCTGGGTATCAAGCAGACTCAGACCAATCCATGGGAAGACTTCTCGCAGAACTACAGCAAGGGCGATCGTGTCACTGGCACCATCAAGTCCATTACCGATTTCGGTATCTTCCTGGGTCTGGAAGGCGGCATTGACGGTCTGGTTCACCTGTCCGACATCAGCTGGCAGGAATCCGGTGAAGACGCCGTACGCAAATACAAGAAGGGCGATGAGCTGGAAACCGTTATTCTGTCCATTGATCCGGAGCGCGAGCGTATTTCTCTCGGCATCAAGCAGATGGAAAGCGATCCGTTCTCCGAGTACGTCAGCATCAACGACAAGGGCACCATCGTGCCCGGCAAGGTAACAGCCGTTGACGCCAAGAGCGCCACGGTAGAGCTGGCCGATGACGTGGAAGCCGTGTTGAAAGCCTCCGAACTGAGCCGTGACCGTGTGGAAGACGCACGCAACGTGATCAACGAAGGCGATGACGTGGAAGCCAAGATCATCAACATTGATCGCAAGAACCGGGTGATTGGCCTGTCCATCAAGCAGAAGGACTTGGCTGACGAGAAGCAGGCAGTACGCGACCTGAAAGAGAAAACTCAGGAAGCGTCCGGTCCGACCACCATCGGTGATCTGATCAAGCAGAAAATGGAACAGGACGACTGATAACGACCTGTTGCAGTGATCTGAAAAAGCCGACCCTCTGGTCGGCTTTTTTGTGTCTGACTGAAAAGTGCTTAAAAATGAGTCTGTTGCGTTTGTTCTCCGACTGCATTAGTCTTAAATTCATGCAGTCGACAATGTCTGTCAGGCTGTATCAGGATGTGAAACCTTGCTATTGTCGTCAGACAGGGCAGTGGATTCATCCGTTCAGGAGGAAAGATGACAAAGTCGGAGCTGATTGAACGTATCACCGAGCGTCAGTCGCATCTTTCAGCACGGGATGTTGAGTTGGCTGTTAAAACCGTACTGGAACACATGTCAGAGGCTCTCTCTGATGGTGGCCGGATTGAGGTGCGTGGTTTTGGCAGCTTTTCGCTGCACTATCGTTCTGCTCGCCAGGGCAGAAACCCCAAAACAGGGGAGGCTGTCTTGCTGGATGGCAAGTATGTACCGCACTTCAAACCCGGCAAAGAACTGAGAGAATCTGTAAACCTGTCCATAACTGAAGAGTAATTCATGAGATCTGTCCTTGGTCTTGTTGTGTTGTTGGCACTGTTGTTGGTGGGACTGAGTGTCGGCCTTTCCAACACGACTCCGATGTCACTGTCTTTTGTCGGGTTTGAAACCCCTCGTCTGCCGTTCTTTGTATGGCTTCTGCTGGCAGTAGCCCTTGGGGCTGTGGTCAGTGGCGTGCTGGCCTGGTTTCGCCAGTCTGCTCTGCGCCGCGAGAACCGGCGCTTGACCAAGCAGCTGCAAAAACGCCAGAACTGAACCCTCTAACTCCGAGGAATGCTCGTGCCAGACTTCCAGTGGACACAAGTTGTCCTGTTATGTGGCCTGTCGCTGGTAATCGGTTATATCCTGGCGACAAACCGGTGGCGTAACCGCAAACCCAAGGATCCGCCCGCTCATCAGGAGCCGGGTGAAACGTTTCCGCGCTCCCACGATACACCCGCCACGCGGGTACTCGAAGAGCAGTTTCAGAGCGGCCGCCTCGGCTTCGAGGAAAGCCTGGAACTGGCGGCCACGTACCGCCGTCAGGGTGATATCCAGTCGGCCATTGATATCCACCAATCGCTATACGGGCGGCCGGGCCTGTCCTGGAAGTCCCAGCAGCGCGCCCAGTTTGAGTTGGCTCTGGATTTCTTTCATGCCGGTATTCTGGGCCGGGCAGAAGATCTGCTGAAATCCCTGATCCCGCAGAACGGCCCTCATACGGCTGAAGCCGTGCGACTTCTACTGGTGATCTACCAGCAGGAGCAGGACTGGGAAGAGGCCCTGACACTGTTTGAGCGTCATCCCAGCCTGTCTGACTCCGGCCTGCACTGGGAACATGTGCATATGCTCTGTGAGCAAGCTGAAGCCCTGATGGGCCGCGATCCGGCTCGGGTGAAGCTACTCACCCGCAAAGCGGCGCAATTGGCATCCTCTTCGTTGCGACCCCAACTGATTCAGATGCGCATGGCCATGGAAGAGCGACGGTGGCGCGAACTGTCGCGCCTGGTTACCGACTTTCTGGGGCGGTCCGATCCGCGTACCGACCTGCTGCGTCCTGTGATCAAGCACATGGGTGACAGCCAGCCCAGAGAGTTGCCCCGGCTGGTGTCTGTACTGACGCGCAAGAACGATGACGCCAATGTCCGCCTGCTGCACGGGGAGTTGCTGTTTGACATGGGCCGCGAAGAAGAAGGTATCCAGCTTATTCGCAGTGTCCCGCTCAATATGGATACGCTCAAATGGCGACTGCAGCACCAGGCCGAGGCACTGGAGTCCGTTGAGCTGCAGCAGATGGTAGACGAGCTGACACGACAGCAGTCGCAGCAGCCGTATTACCAATGCTCTCACTGTGGTTACGAATCTCACAGCCATCACTGGCACTGCCCTCAGTGCAACCGGTGGGAGAGTCTTCTTCCCAGCGACAAGAAAAATGGCAAGTTATTGATTTAGCATTATAAAAACCATTGACAGTTCAGGGCGATCCCCGTAATATTCGTCGCCGTTGAAGGGTTGCGTCCCCTTCGTCTAGTGGCCTAGGACACCGCCCTTTCACGGCGGTAACAGGGGTTCGAGTCCCCTAGGGGACGCCATTTCGCGAGCATTGCGAAATGCCTACAATCAGCGGGAATAGCTCAGTGGTAGAGCACAACCTTGCCAAGGTTGGGGTCGCGAGTTCGAATCTCGTTTCCCGCTCCAAATTATCAATCAAAATCAGGCACTTACGGAATACCGGGGTGCCTTTTTTGTGTTCAAAAATCAGCCAGTTTGTTTTTGTTAACGTTCTGTTCAACTTTGGATCATTTTCGTGCTGCCCTAACGTGCTCAAAAATGCCCCTTTTCCTTCCCTCGATAGATTCCCCAGATACCACTGATTCCGCTGCGCTGTAACATCCTGTAGAGACCTCTCTCGGTGAACAATCGACCATCAGCAGTATGGCAGCCTTCTCGGTTCAATGTGCCCACCAGATCCCGATAGGACGGAGCCTTGGCATAGTGTCCCGTACACAGCCGGGCAATGCGTTCAATGATCTGTTGGTTGTGCTGGCGGCGCTTTGTACGTGTCATGGTTTAGCCTCGCGGTGGTGTGATGATTTTTCTGACGTCGTCACGCGTGCCAGGAATAGCCCTCGCGCGCGCGTATGGGTCCTGACTGCGACAATGACGCAGTTAGTTCTGACCGAATAGCCCTCGCGCGCGCGTATGGGTCCGAAAATGCCCCTTTTTGAATGATCCCCACCTCTTACGCCGTCGCCACTATCCGGCGGCGCTTGCGCGTGCCGTGTTGCGCTACCACCTGCTCTATCAGCTTGCCTACCCATCCCGGGTGCAGGTCGGTCTGGTCGCATAGGTGGCGCAAAATCGCCTGATCAGTAGCAAGGTCAATCAATGCTTCGCCACCGTCTACTCTCTCCGGGATTGCGCCCTGAGCCACTGTCATAGAATCGGAGCAATACCGCATCAGTGCAGCCTGATAGATTCGTGTGTGAAGGTGGCAGGGGTTCGGGTCTGTCGGCAGGATGATGATTTCATCTTCGGTCATGGTTAGCCCCTCAGTGTGTGCCGGACACCCATTGCAGGTGCCCGGCGGCTTTGTGTACCTGGTGGCCATCATCGACTGGTACAGTCGCAAAGTGCTCAGTTGGCGGCTGAGCAACACCATGGACGCTGCATTCTGCGTGGACGCCCTGGAAGACGCTCTGCGGCTCTACGG
>LFIK01003433.1_pt1 | contig 12867 bp, 14 predicted proteins | sample 643401 | NCBI WGS metagenome assembly LFIK01 (sample SAMN03777447, study PRJNA286221) | soda lake metagenome | biome: soda lake; feature: Kulunda steppe; material: water; isolation source: sample T5-Br brine of Lake Tanatar-5 | place: Russia: Kulunda steppe | collected 2010-07 | reverse complement strand
TGGACCCCGCCGCGCCGCTCATTGCCGAAACCGGCGGGCTGAACGCGATGATCGTGGACAGCACCGCGCTGCCCGAGCAGGCGGTGCGCGATGTGCTGGCATCCAGCTTCCAGTCGGCGGGCCAGCGCTGTTCGGCGCTGCGGTGCCTGTATGTGCAGGAGGACGTGGCCGAGGGTTTCACCGAAATGCTGTTTGGCGCCATGGAGGAGTTGACCCTGGGCGATCCGTGGGACCTGCCCACCGATGTGGGCCCCCTGATCGACGCCCGCGCGCAGGCCGATTTCCGGGCCTATATTGCCGAGGCACGCGCCGATGGCCGGGTGCTCAAGGAAATGCGCGCGCCGAAATCCGGGCATTTCCTGGCCCCTACGGTCATCCGCGTGCCCGGCATCAGGGCGCTGGAGCGCGAGATCTTCGGCCCCGTGCTGCATCTGGCGACCTATCGCGCCGAGGACCTGCACAAGGTCATCGATGATGTGAACGCCACCGGCTACGGGCTGACCTTCGGCCTGCACACACGGATCGACAACCGCGTGCAGGAGGTGGTGGAGCGCGTGCGCGTGGGCAACACCTATGTCAACCGCAACCAGATCGGCGCCGTGGTGGGCAGCCAGCCCTTCGGCGGCGAAGGACTTTCCGGCACCGGGCCCAAGGCGGGCGGGCCGAACTATGTGCCGCGCTTTGCCGGGGCGCCGCGCCGGATGGATGGGGCTTGGGACGGGGAGACCACGGCGGAGGCCGTGCAGGCCGCGCTGGACGCCGCGCCGCGCCCGGACACGCGCGAGGAGGCGGATCTGCCGGGCCCCACGGGCGAATCGAACCGGCTGACCCAGGTGCCCCGCGCGCCGGTGCTGTGCCTGGGACCGGGGCCGAAGGCGGCGGCGGGTCAGGCCGAGGCCGTGCGTGCCTTCGGCGGCGCGGCGGTGGCGGTCGAGGGGCGGCTGGACCCCGCGGCGCTGACCGGGCTGCGGGGTTTCTCGGGCGTGCTCTGGTGGGGCGGGGCCGAGGAAGGGCGTGCCATCGCCCGGGCGCTGGCCGCGCGCGACGGCCCGATCCTGCCGCTGATCGGCGGCGATCCGGACCGCGGCCACGCACTGCTGGAGCGGCATCTGTGCATCGACACCACCGCCTCGGGCGGGAATGCGCAGCTTCTGGCAGCGGTGGGCAGCGCCGACGCGGCGGCATAGGGCGGGCCGGGGGCGTGCCCGCGCCCTCAATAAAGGCCGCCGCCCTCAGGGGCGAGACTGCCGGCGCAGGCTCGCAAACCACAGCCCCGCCAGCGCAAAGGACGCCACCGCGTTCCACGCGGCCATGGACAGGCCCAACATCTCCCACGGGATTTCATCGCAGCGCACAACAGGGGTGGCGAGGATGGCATCCAGCAGTTCCTCGGGGGTCTTGCCGCTCAGGTCCTGATCCACGGCGCAGGCGGCGGGGCCGCTCCACCAGCCCTGTTCGACGCCCGCGTGATAGACCCCGATCCCGCCCGAGGTCGCCGCCCCGCCTGCACCGATCAGCGCCCATATCGACCCCGGAAGCACCAGCGCCAGCGTGCCCGCCAGCGCCACCACATGCGGCCAGCGCTGCCAAATGCACAGCGGGCAGGGCGCCAGCCCGCCGATATGTTCGAAGGCAAGTGCGGCCAGCAACAGACCCGCCGACCCGGCGGCGGCCAGCATCACAAGCGTGCGCGGCTCTAAGAGCCTGCGCAGGACGGGTGCGTTTCGAGCGTTGGCGGCCATCACAGATACCTCACCGCGACAAAGCCCCCCAGCAGAAGCACCATGAACACGGTGAAGACAAGCCCCAGACGCCGCTCCACGAAGTCACGGATCGGTGTGCCGAACTTCCACAGAAGGGCTGCCACGATGAAGAACCGCAGCGACCGCGCGATGATCGAGGCGACGATGAATACCGGCAGGGACAGCCCGGTGACCCCCGACAGGATGGTGATGACCTTGTAGGGAAAGGGCGTGACCCCGGCGATCAGCACCGCCCAGGCGCCCCATTCGTTGTAGCGTTCGGCGAACTCGGCGAAATAGCCTTCCTTGCCGTAGAATTCCAGCACCGGGCGGCCCACCGTCTCGAACGCGTAGAAGCCGATCCCGTAGCCCGCGACCCCCCCCGCGACCGAGGCCACGGCGGCGACGGCGGCGATCAGGAAGGCGCGCGAGGGTGCGGCGATAATCATGGCGATCATCAGCACATCCGGCGGGATGGGGAACACCGAGCTTTCGATGAAGGCCACGAATGCCAGCGCCCAGAGCGCATAGGGCGAGCGCGCCAGCGACAGGGTCCAGTCATAAAGCGCGCGAAGCATGGGCCGGGTCCTGAAATGAGGCGGGGAAAACGGTGAGCGGCAGGCTCATAACCATTCGGCGCGCCCGGTGCCCGTGGCTGCGGCGACCGAGGCAAAGCCGTCACGGGCCAGCAATGCGTCCAGCCCGCGCAGGATTTCGGGGACCAGCGACAGGCCGCGATAGGCAAGCGCGGTGTAGAGCTGCACCGCCGAAGCCCCGGCGCGGATCTTGGCATACGCCGTCTCGGCGCTGTGGACCCCGCCGACCCCGATCAGCGGGATGGTGCCTTCGGTGATCTGCGAAAGCTGCGCCAGCACGCGGGTGGCGCGTTCGAAGAGCGGCGCGCCGGAAAGGCCCCCGGCCTCGGTTGCATGGGGGCCGTGCAGGCCGTCGCGTGCCAGCGTGGTGTTGGTGGCGATGATGGCGTCTATGCGGGCGTCGCGCGCGACCTCGGCCAGTGCTTCCAGCGCGTCGCGGTCCAGGTCCGGCGCGATTTTCAGGAACACCGGCAGCGGGCGGGCGAGTGCCGCGCGCGCCTCCATCACCCGCGCCAGCAGGTCGCGCAGCGCCGCCGGGCCCTGGAGGTCGCGCAGCCGTTCGGTGTTGGGGGATGACACGTTGACGGTGGCGAAATCCACATGCGGGCCGCATTCGCGCAGAACGGCGGCGAAATCGGCGGCACGGTCGGCGCTGTCCTTGTTGGCGCCCAGATTGAGGCCGATCACCGCGCCTTGCGGGCGTTGGGCCAGCCGCGCGGCGATGGCTGCGGCGCCGTCGTTGTTGAAGCCGAAGCGGTTGATGACGGCGCGGTCATCCGGCAGGCGGAACAGGCGCGGGCGCGGGTTGCCGGGCTGCGGGCGCGGGGTGGCGGCGCCGACCTCCAGAAACCCGAAGCCCGCGCGGGCAAGTCCGTGGAGCGCGGTGGCGTTCTTGTCGAACCCGGCGGCGAGGCCAAGGGGGTTCGGCAGCTTCAGCCCGGCAATTTCGGTGCGCAGCCGGTCCGAGTTGACGCGGGCGGGCAGGGGAGCAAGACCCGTGCGCAGCGCCGCCAGCGCCAGCCCGTGGGCGCGCTCCGCGTCCATGCGTTGGAGCAGCGCAAGGCCCGCCGCTTCAAGTCGGCTCACACCACCCCCTCCGGGAAGATGTGCCCGGCCGCACCCAGGGGCAGGGACTTGTCCCAGACCACATCCGCGCGCCGCAGCGCGCGGTAGAGGTGCGGGAACAGCTCGCCGCCGCGCGAGGGCTCCCAGCGCAGGGCGGGGCCAAGCCGGTCAGACTCCAGCGCGACCAGCACCAGGTCGCTTTCGCCCCGGAAGTGCTTGGCGGCGGTTTCCATCACCTGCTGCGCGGTGGACAGGTGGATGTAGCCGTCGGCGAGGTCCACAGGCGCCCCCGCGCTCTGGCCATCGCGCACCAGCGCGTCCCATTCCGGGCGGCGAAAGATCTTGTAGATCAGCATGGAGGCGTCTTGCCCAATGCAGCCCCGCGCGTCAATGGCGCAGGCCGCTCAGTCGGCGTGGAGATCGCGCTCCCAGAAGCGCTGTCCGCTCACCGGGTCCACCGCCAGCGTGATGGCAGACCCCTCGGGCGCTTCGTGTTCAAGATTCGAGCGCCGCCGATCCAGGCTTTTGCCCTCGGCGCCCGTTTCATCGCGCCAATGGAGGCGGAAATTGGGGTCCGTTTTCCAGCCGCCCGCCCCCGTCATGTGCGCGACCACCTGCGCGCGGCGTCGCTCGCCCGCGCGCGCGGCGCGCAGCATGGCCGCCGTGCGGCGCCAGAAGTGGCGCGCCCCCCAGAGCGCGAGGCCGAGGCTGACAAGCGCGAGCGCCCCGAAGATCAGGGCCGCCCCCGATGCGTCGCCCCGATCGACCAGCACCCGCTCGGGGTCATCGGGCAGATAGCGGATGGTCACGGTATCCCCCGCGCTGACCCGGCCGAAGAACCCCGGCGAGACGGGGGTTCTGCCCTGGATCGCATCGCCCTCGCGCGTCTCGAAGTCATAGCCCACCCGGTAGGTCCGGCCCGAGGTATCGGTGCCCGTGCTTCTGGTGCCCGTGACTTGCGGGTTGGTGATGACGGCCTGCGCCTCGACCCCTTGCGTGGCGAACAGCAGCGCCTCGCGCGCGCTGTTCAGGGCAACGCCGCCGGTGATCAGGGCGACCAGAAGCGGCACCAGCGCCATCCAGGCGTGCTGCCGCTTGAGCAGTGTCAGGACCGAAAGTCGCGCTGTGCGCATGGAACCTCGTTGGTGTCGGTTGGTAGGCGTTCGCTTCGATTGGCCCGGCGCCCGCGCGGACGCCTCAGGTCACGTAGAGATCATGCTCCCAGAAAGCCTGTCCGCTCACGGGGTCGACCATGACGGTGATGATGTCGCCTTTGCGGCCGTGCGCCATCAGAGACATGCGGCCCCGGTTGAGACCTTCGCCTTCGGCGCCGGTCTCGTCGCGCCAGTGCACGCGCCAGAAGGCCGGTTTGTCGCCGATCCGGGTGCGCGAGCCCAGATGGTCAATCACCGTCGCCTGCCGCGCATGTCCCCGGCGCGCGGCGCGCAGCATGGCGGCGGTGCGGCGCCAGTAGCGGCGGATCACATAGCCGCTGATGCCCAGGGCGATCAGCATGACGATGGCAAAAGTCCAGACGAAGCCACGCTGCCAGGTTTGGTCCAGAACGACCTGATCGGGGTTGTCGGGCATGTACTGGATGGGCACCGTGTCCCCCGGATCGGTGTCGCGGTAGAACGAGGCGGTGACGCGCGCCTCGCCTTCCTGCGTGGCGCCGTCAGCGGTTTCAAAGCGGTATTCAGCATAATGGCGTCGTTCTCTGCGGCTCCCGCCGTCGGTTGTCGTTATGCGGGTGACGGATTCGCGCGTGTTGAGGATCCGCGCTTCTGTCGCGACGCCCTCGGTCTGGAACGTTTCCTGATGCTGAAGCTGTACGAAGGCGGCGGTACCCGCGATCAGCGCGATCACAATCGGAACGCCCGCCAGCCAGGCGCCTTGACGCTCCAACAGTGTCAGGATCGAGACCCGCCGCTCGCTCATTCTGCCTCCGTTCCGGATTGGTCTCGGGTTGCGGGGCGCGACCCTGCCTGAGCGGCGGACAGGACTCAACCGGGGCTGAAGGCTCCGTGATCTCAGAGCGGGCCGGGGCGGCGTTCCTCGCTCAGCAGAACGTTGGCATCGACACCGCCGACGCCGGGCAGGGTCATGATCCGGCGGCGCAGGACACGCTCGAAATCCGGGATGTCGCGGGCGACCACGCGCAGGCGGTAGTCGTAGAGGCCGAGCACGTGCTGGACGGTCTGCACCTCGGGGATGGCGGCGACGGCGCGTTCGAAATCGGCGAGGCTGCTGCGCCCCTTGGCGGCCAGCGTGATGCCCAGAAAGACGGTGACGCCGAAGCCCAGCGCCTCGGCGTCCAGCAGCAGGCGCCGCCCCCGGATGGCGCCCGCGTCCTGCAGCCGCCGCAGCCGCCGCCAGGTCGCGGGCTGGCTGAGCCCCACGGCGCGGCCCAGCGCACTGGCGCTGCGGGTGGCGTCTTCGGCCAGTGCGCGCAGGAGCGCGCGGTCGGTGGGGTCAAGATCGATCATGGGGCGGTGCCTTCATGGGGGGCTCCTTCGGGCAAAGGGGTGCTCCCGCCCCCCGGATCATCGGCGCGTTCCGCGCCGGCGCCCGGGCGTTGGGCCGGGCAGCGCGGGCAAGCCCGCGCTGCGGGGGGCGCTGCCCCCCGGCGCCCGCAGGCGGGCGCGCCCCACGGGATATTTTTGCACAGATGATGAAAGGGCGGGTGCATGGGTTCGGGGAGCCGCGGCAAGGGGGCGGATCAGAGGGGCAGATGCTCGCCGCTCTTGATGTCGGCGACGTGCATCAGGGCTTCGAGATCGGCGATGTGCGGGAGCGTCAGGATGCGTTCGCGGTAGAGGCGGCGGTAATCGGCGATGTCGCGAGCGATGATGTTGAGCCGCACGTCCACGCGGCCGAGGAAGGTCTGGATTTCCAGCACCTCGGGGACGGCTCTCGCGGCGGCGATGAAGGCGTCGAAGGCGCGGGGGTCGGTCTTGTCGAGCGTGACGCGCAGCGACACCTCGACCGTCCAGCCGAGCGCGCGCCAGTCGATCACCGCCCTTTGGCCGCGCAGGATGCCGCGCGCGCGCAGCCGGTCCAGCCGCCGCCAGCATGTCGCCTCGGGCAGGCCTGCGCGCCCGGCAAGGGCGGCGGTGCTGAGCGTGGGCTCGGCCTGCAACTGGCGCAGCAGGCGGCGGTCGGTGGCATCGATCTGCATGATTTCTTCAGTAATTGATAATCATTGGAATGAAAACCTACTACAAATTGCAAAATCCTGCGGTTTTGAACGCCATTCTGCCCGCCCTGCCGCTAGGGTGCGGCGATCTGAAACGAGGAGAGAGACATGCGTGTTTACTATGATCGCGATTGCGATGTGAACCTGATCAAGGACAGGAAGGTGGCGATCCTGGGCTATGGCAGCCAAGGCCATGCCCATGCGCTGAACCTGCGCGATTCGGGCGCCAGAAACGTGGTGGTGGCCCTGCGTGAAGGCTCGGCCAGCGCGGCGAAGGCCGAGGCCGAGGGGCTGCAGGTGATGGGCATCAGTGAGGCCGCCGCCTGGTGCGACCTGATCATGTTCACCATGCCCGATGAACTGCAGGCCGAGACCTACAGGAAATACGTCCATGACAATCTGCGCGACGGCGCCGCGATCGCCTTTGCCCACGGGCTGAACGTGCATTTCGGGCTGATCGAGCCGAAGCCCGGTGTGGACGTGATCATGATGGCGCCGAAGGGCCCCGGCCACACGGTGCGCGGCGAATATGTCAAGGGCGGCGGGGTGCCATGTCTGGTCGCCGTGCACAACGATGCCACGGGGCGCGCGCTGGAGCTTGGCCTGAGCTATTGCAGCGCCATCGGCGGCGGGCGGTCCGGGATCATCGAGACCAACTTCCGCGAGGAATGCGAGACCGACCTGTTCGGCGAGCAGGCGGTGCTCTGCGGGGGCCTCGTGGAGCTGATCCGCATGGGGTTCGAGACGCTGGTGGAGGCCGGGTACGAGCCCGAGATGGCCTATTTCGAGTGTCTGCACGAGGTGAAGCTGATCGTGGATCTGATCTACGAAGGTGGGATCGCGAACATGAACTACTCGATCTCGAACACCGCCGAATATGGCGAATACGTCAGCGGGCCGCGCATCCTGCCCTATGACGAGACCAAGGCACGCATGAAGGAGGTGCTGACCGACATCCAGACCGGCCGCTTCGTGCGTGACTTCATGCAGGAAAACGCCGTAGGTCAGCCGATGTTCAAGGCCACACGGCGGCTGAATGACGAGCACCAGATTGAGCAGGTGGGCGAGAAGCTGCGCGCGATGATGCCCTGGATTTCCAAGGGCAAGATGGTGGACCGGTCGCGGAACTGACCGGCGCTGTCACGGAGTACTGCGGCCCTTCCCGGTGCGGGCAGGGCCGTTTGCGTTGACGCTCAGCCGCGGAAAACGCTCATGATTTCGGCCAGCGGCTTCTTGATCTTGGCCACGGCAGGGACGGTCGCGTCCGGGGCGGGCCAACCCACGGGCAGGATCATCACCGGCTTTTCCTGCGCCGGGCGCTTACACAGCGCGGGCAGGAATTTCATCGGGTTCGGGGTGTGGGTCAGGCAGCACAGCCCCGCCTGATGCAGCGCCGTGATCAGCAGCCCGGTGGCGATGCCCACGCTTTCGGGGACGTAGTAGTTCTTGTAGCGCACCCCCTCCTGCGTCACGCCGTAGCGCTGGGCGAAGACCACGATCAGCCAGGGCGCGGTGGTCAGGTGGGGCTTCTCCGCCCCGGTGCCGATGGGTTCGAGCGCCGCCAGCCACTCATCGCTTGCCCCGCCGCCATAGAAGGCGCGCTCCTCTTCCTCGGCGGCCTCGCGGATGCGGGCCTTCATGGCCGGGTCGGCGATGGCGGTGAAATGCCAGGGCTGGTGGTTCGCACCCGACGGCGCGGTGCCCGCGGCCTCGATACAGGCGGCGATGATGCTTTCGGGCACCGGGCGGGGGTCGAAATCGCGCACCGAGTGGCGCTTCTTCATGTAGTCGCGAAAGGCGCTTGCGTCGCGCAGGGCCACGTCATCGGGTTTCTGCACCCGGTCGGGCAGGGGCAGGGGGGTGTAGCGGACGGTGCCCTTGGCATACATGGCGTGCTCCGGCGTGGCTTATGCCGGGCAGCCTAGGGGATCGGTGTGCGCCCGGAAAGAGGGGCGAACGATCCGCCGCGGTGGCGGAAGTTGATCCGGACGCGCAGAAGTGCGACACTGCGCCGCAGCCGGGGGCGGTGCAAGGGGGGGAGCGCATGTCTGTATCCGTGCTGGCGGGAACCACCAAGGGGGTCTTCGTGCTCCGGGCAGGCGATGACGCGCGCTTCGCCGTGTCGGGGCCGCATTGCGATGGCTGGCCGATCAACCATGTCATCGGCGATCCGGCGACCGGCGATATCTGGGCCGGGGGTGGCGGCGACTGGTTCGGCGCCGGGGTCTGGCATTCGCGCGATGGCGGGGAAAGCTGGACGCTCAACCGGCTTTCCACCGGGCAGATGGACGACTGGGCCGCCAATGACCCGGATTTCGCGGCGATGATCGGCTGGACGGCGCCCGAGGTGCCTTTCGCCAAGGACATCGCGCAGATCTGGTCGCTGCACCGGGCGGGCGGCTTGCTCTATGCCGGGTGCAAGCCCGCCGCGCTTCTGGTCAGCCGGGACGATGGCGCCACATGGGAACGGGTGGCGGGGCTGGACAACCACCCCTCGCGCGCCGAGTGGAATCCGGGTGCCGCCGGGCTGGTGCTGCATTCCATCGCCACGGACCCGGGCAATCCCGCGCGCGTCTGGGTGGGGGTGTCTGCCGCAGGCGTCTTCGCCACCGAGGACGGCGGCGTGACGTGGGACCGGCGCAACCGGCTGTCGAACGCGGAAAGCTGCGCCGGGCATCACCACCACCCCGCCGCGCCTTCGGGCGGCGAGACCGGGCATTGTGTGCACAACCTCGTGCGGGCCGGTGCCGGGGCGGGCGACCTGCTCTACCAGCAGAACCATCACGGCGTGTGGCGCAGCCGCGATGGCGGGCGCAGTTGGGATGACATCACCGAAGGGCTGCCCTCGACCTTTGGTTTTCCCGTCGCCGTGCACCCCGAGGACGCGAACAAGCTCTGGGTGCTGCCGCTCAACGGTGACATGGAGGGGCGCTTTCCGCCCGACGCCCGCGCCGCGGTCTGGCACTCCGACGACGGCGGTGCCACCTGGCGCGACCAGCGCGAAGGCTTACCGCAGGAGGCGTGTTTCTTCACCGTGCTGCGTCAGGGGATGGCCACCAGCCGCAGCGCGCCGGCGGGGGTGTTCTTCGGCACCAACAGCGGGTCGGTCTTCGCGTCCTTCGACGAGGGCGCGCGCTGGTCCGAGATCGCGCGCCACCTGCCCTGCGTGCTGTCGGTCGAGGCGCTGGACCACGCCTGACCCACTGCCCTGCGCTCAGAGGTCGAAGCGCGCCAGCACCGGCGCGTGGTCCGACGGCTTTTCCCACCCCCGCGCGTCGCGCAGGATGCGCGAGCCGTGGCCCGCAGCGGCGATATCCGCACTGGCCCAGATATGGTCCAGCCGCCGCCCCTTGTCGGCGGCGTCCCAGTCGCGGGCGCGATAGGACCACCAGCTGTAAAGCTGCCCCTCGGGGATGTCCTGGCGGGTGATGTCCACCCAGGCCCCGGCCTCCTGCGCGGCGCCCAGGGCCTCGACCTCCACCGGGGTGTGGCTGACGACCTTCAGGAGCGCCTTGTGGTTCCAGACGTCATCTTCGCGCGGGGCGATGTTCAGGTCGCCCACGAGGATCGCGCGGTCGGGGCGACTGTCTGCGAATTGCGCGCGCATCTCTGCCAGAAAATCCAGCTTGTGGGCGAACTTGTCGTTCGCCTCGCGGTCCGGAACGTCACCGCCCGCGGGGATGTAGAAGTTGTGGATCACCACCCCGTTGTCCAACTGCGCCGCCACGTGGCGCGTGTCGCCGCGCCTGCACCAGTCGATATGGCCCGCATCCTCCAGCGGCAGGCGCGACAGGATGGCGACGCCGTTATACCCTTTCTCGCCGCGCGCGACCATGTGGCCGTAGCCCGCCGCCTTGAACACCGAGGCCGGGATCTTCTCCACCGGGCTCTTGCATTCCTGCAGGCACAGCACATCGGGCCCTTCCTCGCGCAACAGCCGGGTGACGAGGGCGGCGCGCAGCCGGACCGAGTTGATGTTCCAGGTGGCGATGGTGAAGGGCATGGCGCGCAGGCTCCGGGTGAGGATCGGGACCCGCGCGTTAGCAGGTTCCGCGCCACCGCTGCAAGCGGCCCGCCACGCCAAAAAAAACCGGGCACAAGGGCCCGGTTCAGTCCAACAGGGAGGAGGGTGGTGCGTTTGCCCCACGCACCAAGGGGTTACTCAGGTCCTCGTGACGCTACTCTTGCAGTGACCCTTGTATCGCCGCCGAATCGGGCGGCAATTGGACGCTCACGAGACAAGTTTGTAGCCGCCAGACTCCGTCACCAGAATGCGCGCGTTCGACGGGTCGGGCTCGATCTTCTGGCGCAGGCGGTAGATGTGGGTTTCCAGCGTGTGCGTGGTCACGCCCGCGTTGTAGCCCCAGACCTCGTGCAGCAGCACGTCGCGCGGGACCACGCCCTCGGGCGCGCGATAAAGGAATTTGAGGATGTTGGTTTCCTTCTCGGTCAGTCGGATCTTGCGCTCGCCCTCGTCCAGCAGCAGCTTCTGTGCCGGGCGGAACTGGTAGGGGCCAAGCTGGAACACCGCGTTCTCGGACTGCTCGTGCTGGCGCAGTTGCGCGCGCAGACGGGCCAGCAGCACCGGGAACTTGAACGGCTTGGTGACGTAGTCATTGGCGCCCGCGTCCAGACCCAGGATCGTGTCGGCGTCCGAGTCGTGCCCGGTCAGCATGACGATGGGGCACTTCAGCCCGGCCTTGCGCATCCGCTTGCACAGCTCGCGCCCGTCGGTGTCCGGCAGGCCCACGTCCAGGATCGCCAGGTCGAAATGCCCGGCCTTCATCTGTTCCATGGCCTCGGCGCCGTTGGCGGCCTCGAAGACATCGAAATCATCGGTGGAGACCAGTTGCTCGGACAGCGCCTCGCGCAGGTCGTCATCATCATCCACCAGCAGAATGCGGTTCACTTTCGGCATGATCGGTCCTCCTGAAGTCTTGAAATGTCAGATGTTGCGGTTCACACCGGGCACAAGATTTGCAACACTCCCCTCACGCGGACGTGTCGCCACGCGGGGATATGTTTCAATTCCGCCGCCTTGGCGCTACATCTGGGCGGTCAAACCCGGAACGCCGCATGAGCCTGCAGCCCACCGCCATCGAACTGGTCAACCGCGCCCGCGCCGATCTGCGCATGGGGCTGCCGGTGGTGCTGGTCGACGGCCAGGCCGCCGGTCTGGCCATCGCTGCCGAGGCGTTGACCGCCACCCGGCTGGGCGACCTGCGCGGCCTGGGCGGTCCGCTGATCCTGACCATCACCGCGCACCGCGCCGCCACCCTGCGCGCCCGGGCCTATGACGGCGATCTGGCGCGGGTGCAGGTGCCGCACGGGGTGACGCCCGCTTGGATCGCCGCCGTCGCCGACCCGGCGGATGACCTGGCGATGCCGATGAAGGGGCCGCTGATGACCGCGCGCGAAGGGTCTGCCGCGCTCCATCGCGGGGCGTTGGCGCTGGTCAAATCGGCGCAACTGCTGCCCGCCGCGCTGGTGCTGGAGCACGGTCCGGCCGACGCGCTGGCGCAGGCACAGGGGCTGACCCGGCTGGATCTGTCGGCGATCGAGGCCGCGGTGGCGCGCGGCAACACCCTGCACCCGGTGATCGACGCGCGCCTGCCCATGGCGGCGGCGCAGGCGGGCCGGGTGCATGTCTTCCGCCCCGAGGATGGCGGCGTGGAACACTACGCCATCGAGATCGGCCAACCCGACCGCACCGCCCCGGTGCTGGCGCGACTGCACTCGGCCTGCTTCACCGGCGACGTGCTGGGCTCGCTCAAATGCGATTGCGGCGCGCAGCTTCAGGGCGCGCTGGCCCGCATGGGGGCCGAGGGGTCGGGCGTGCTGCTCTACCTCAACCAGGAAGGGCGCGGCATTGGCATGGCCAACAAGATGCGGGCCTATTCGCTGCAGGATCAGGGGTTCGACACGGTCGAGGCCAACCACCGGCTGGGCTTCGAGGATGACGAACGCGATTTCCGCATCGGCGCCGCGCTCCTGCGCCGCATGGGGTTTTGCCGCGCACGGCTCCTGACCAACAACCCCGGCAAGGTCGCCATGCTGGCCGCCAACGGGATCGAGGTGGTTGAACGCGTCCCCCTGCGCGTGGGCGAGACCGAGGAAAACCGCGCCTACCTGGCCACCAAGGCGGCGAAATCGGGGCATCTCCTGTGACGCCATCCCCGCCCATCCGGTTCGGCGCCTGCGGGGCGCCGCGTTCCTCCGGCGACGCCCCGGCCACGCGCTCGGGAACGCGGCGCCCCGCAGGCGCCGC
>LFIK01003432.1_pt1 | contig 12867 bp, 12 predicted proteins | sample 643401 | NCBI WGS metagenome assembly LFIK01 (sample SAMN03777447, study PRJNA286221) | soda lake metagenome | biome: soda lake; feature: Kulunda steppe; material: water; isolation source: sample T5-Br brine of Lake Tanatar-5 | place: Russia: Kulunda steppe | collected 2010-07 | reverse complement strand
TTCGCGCTGGGATGTACACCTCATTGAAGTCAAGTATTGTGATGACACTCGACCAGAGCAACAACTAGCAAGAGCAACTGAATAGCATGTTGGATTGAAACACGCCCTTGCACGGCAATGCCACAAAGTAAGCCTACATACCATCCTGATTGGAGTGATGGGAACCATCTATAAATGTCAAACTGAAATACGTAGTTCAGTATGGGTAAACCCCTCAGTAAGCTTGGCCTAGACCGGTGTAGTGTCAGAAAATTTACTCTTGATCTAAACAATCATTCTATTCAATACGCAACAAAGATCATAAATACAAGTAGGAGGTTGAAATACATCAAGGAAAGAACATATGGCTCTTCTTAGAACCTTCCCGACCCCCATTAATGACCTTTTTCCTAGTTTGATGGTGGAGGCTTGCCTGGTGCTTGCACCAAATGTAAATTTCTTCCTTAATTCACGCAAACAGGGGTACCTTGTTGGCGTAGTCTTTCTTTCTTTCTTTCCCTGAAGGGGTGAGGGCTTGCCCAGCAGTTTGCAGTTACCACGCCACTTCTGCAGCTTATGCCCGCAGGAAGGGCTTCCCAGGTTTCAGAAGGGGCCCGTTGTGAGGTGAATGTGGAAGGGTTAAGGGACAAGCTTCCCTACCCCGAGTTTGACTTGGATGGCTGACCCCCTGGCAAGCACCACCAGCTCCTCCCCGAACCCACAGCTGGCTTGCGCTGTATGCTGTAAGTACATGGCCAGGCTGACTCGGCTGTTCTGTAATACAGAGTGCTTCAGCGTGAGCACAGCCTGTGCTGCGTTGCTGCTGCCACAGAACCCGGTGTAAGCTGCTGCTACGGCCTCTGCTGACATGAACCGCAAGAGGAAACGTTGCTTCTGCCGCGCGTTATCATGCATCGGCACGACCTCCTCCAAGCTGCTTTCTTTACAGCCGAGGAGCCTTGAAGCTTGCAACACCTGTGGTTCTTGGGAGGCAAGGCAGCGCTCCAGCGGTCCGCGCGCGCAGCATGCGCACAGGTGCAGCTTTTCTCATATACTACGGTCTGCTGCAATACGGGCCTCCTAGAAGGCACCACCTAGATAGTTGCAAGCTCGTTCAGCTGGTCAACGCTGTCCTGGAGAGTGCTGGTTACCTGCTGCTGCTGCTGTTGTAACAACTGCTGAATTTCTTGGACTCTTGTGTCCAGAACACAAACTGTCTCTTTCAGGTGTTTGAGCTCTCTTCCCAGCTCCTCCAAGTTCTGCTCTTGCTCTTTGTCCGTGTTGGAATGCACGTCCGCATGTTCTGCTCTCCCCGTTTTAGTTTTTTAATGTGTCGCAATGCAGTCTTTGAAAGGCGTGCAAGATGTCAGAGGCCCGGCATGTCTTAGGCGAAGGCTGAAGTTTTTGATCAGCTTTGAGGTTAGGTTACGTCAGGTTACAAAGCTGTCTGCCGATTCTGATTTTCATAAGTTTGAGGAGATGGCTGGACTCTCCCTTCCTTAAGTAATGTACTGACCCGGAGTGGTGGTAGTCCCTGAGCCTTGTGGTGTTGTTAGCTAATAATAATTAAATGATGGAGGTCTTGGACTGCCAGGGCCACCTTGGCATTGCAATGTCTGTCAGTACAGTTTTAGTCCTAACGGGACGACTCGAAGAGTACTCAAGCAAGTAACTTAAAAAAGTACCACTACTAGTGGCCAGCAGCACTGGGAGTTTCAGCAATAGAGGTGAAGATGTGTAACTCCTTTGTAGGCTTGTAATTGCCCATGGATTGCCTCCAGGGACATTGCATGGTCAATGTTGCATTTAGGAAGCCTGATCAAGGAAGGCTGTATCATACGTTGCTGTGGAGGCTATTTCGATAGGAAATGAAAGTTACCCCCGAGGAGCCCTGCATGGCCTTTGACTTCCATAGAATGTATGATCTTGCATTCGAGTATAAGGATAGAGGCATGTCCAATGACAGGGATGTATATTCCCTGTAATGCTACCCACTGCTAGTACCAGCCTAGGGTAGCTTAACAACACGTGACTGAAAAAGTGCATGCTTTTAAGCTCTTGCAGTCATTGCCCTCAAGTGCTATGGATACCAACGCTTTGCATGGGCAGTGCTTGATCGAGGCCCCCGTTCTGCATCAAGGTGTTTGGTGAGTCCTTGCATTTCAGTGAGCAGCGCTTGCAAGGCCCACGCTGTCTGGACAGGGTGGTGTTACTTGTGTCTGTTACATGGCTTAGTTGTACAGCACTTTGCATAGTTAGCTGGTGCTTTGAGTGGTGAAATGTACTGGAACTTGTCAAAGTCTTTTTATAGGCTGTGCACATTAATTCTCATCATGGCTAGTGCATTGTGCACAAAATGAAATTGGGAACCCTGGTGCGAGGCATTTGTTCCCGCACAGCCCCCCTTACAAGGAGAGTCCCCAATTGGGGTGCCTAGCATCTAGTAGCCAAGGATTACCCTCTCTTTACCTGATAGATCGTACAAGGTGATGTCCATGGAGTCTATTTTTAGGCGGGAGTACATCACACATGACTTTGCTGAACCATAGCGGACACTGGCCTCTGAAATGTTGCATGTTCGCTGTTTTAAGTGGAGCCGGCCACCCACTGATAGGAAAGGCATCCAAGTTTAGGAAAGTTTAGGAAACCGACAATCCTGGCATTTGTACCAAGCTCTCTTGGCACCCTGCTAGCAGGGTGCAGCGTTTGCGCAAGGGATGAAGGGAGTGATGTCATCAATGCAGGTAAGCTTGCGCAGTGTATGGATGAATGGAGATGCGTAAGCGCTCATTCATGATTGCCATGCCAAGGGGGCACTCATGCTAGAAATGCCGCACACATACACACAGCTGTCAACAACAGACTGAATGCGTGCTCTCCACACCCCGCGCGCCCTCTCTGCAGTGACCAGACGACCGTGAAGACGTTGACGTCTATCTAGGGTTGGGCGGTGGTGGTGGTTGCGATGATCGAGGTGCCCAACCCCAGATTGCTCCATTGGGCGGTGGTGGTGGTTGCGATGATTGTGGTGCCCAACCCCAGATTGTTCCATTGGGCTCTGCAGTTGCCAAGGACCCCACAGCTAAGCTGCCCTCGTTTGGCAGGTTCATCTATGTAACCTAACCTAACCTAACCAAGGACCCCACACTCCCCCTGCCGAGCGACCCCCTACCAAGAAGCAGGAGGACTTGATGCAGGCCCCGCAACACATCCAGGACCTCGCACCTGAGGCACAGGGGCAGAAGTTGGAGGCCTGGAAGGTGGGTGAAGACACTCACTCAACTCCAGCGGACATTTTCTATGATCAGCTGCATGCATGTGAAAAATGCCATTAGTCTCCGTCATGCTCCGATTTAGCATCTCCACTCCCTCCCTCACTTCTACAGCTTGAATAAGTGCATTTGAAGGAATTGTGCCTCAGAAATCCTGAGGTCTACATAAAAGATCCACATGTGAGCTCAAGAGGCCAAGGAACTTGCGCATTCCGTAGGTGAAACTTCAGACTTGCACTGCCTGACATGCTTGTCTTTTATGTGTGGGACACACATTCCAGCCCAATTTCTCCATTTTCGCACACGGAAGCATAGCTGGCCCCTTCTCCTTTGTCATTTATGGAGTGTCATCATTCCCTTCTAGGAGATTTTTTCCTGTAAGAGCTTGCGCCTGTGTGTAGAAGTGGAAACATGCCATCGGAACCCCAGTATATTCATCCAAAATTAGACAAATGTATGCCTCACTAGAGCCTCACTGCTAATTTTTTGTGCAGGCCAGTCTGGATTTGGACAACATCGGGGACCTCAGGTGCACCAGACTATGCTTGAGCTGGAAGCAGAGGTAGAATTTGGAGGACGGGGAAAGATCACCTCTGTGATGGTTGAAGGAAGAAATGCTGTTGCTGGAATAGAGGACGGGCTGATCAGGCAGAAGAGTGCACGGTATCATATCATGATGTTTTGATGCAATCGAGAGAAATCATACTTTGTTGTGACCAACTAGAAATACTTCAATGGCGGAAAAATTTCTGTGAGCTTAGCATTTGAGCATGCTTCTGAATGAGTACTGCCTGTGAGTTCAAGTTGTAGTACTCGCTTAGTGCGTGCGCCAATACAAGAACGCATGAACGAAAGGATTTTACTGCCTCCACTTGGGGTGTACTGTCTTGTATGTTACATCTGCATGATTTGGCACAGTATTGGATTGGTAAAGCAACAGAATCAATGGCTGTTTCGGCCGCAGTTGATACAACAGAACACAGGTTGGAACCCCGCATTGATTCAACCGCAGTTGATTCAACCAAAAGTAGGTTGGGATCCCGCATCGTTTCAACCACATTTAATTCAACCGAAAATAGGTAGGCATCCATAGTTGAATCAACCACAACTGATCTCCAGATGAATCAGCCAGTCAACAACCACAGCTGAAATCACAGTTGAATCAGCTGAAATTTTGAAAAAAGTGAAAAAAGTTAGAGAAAAATGTAGCCCACGACACTTCCGACGTTACAGCACAGCACACACACAGGACCACCAACCACCAGCTGGAGCCTGCTTAAGTTATTTTTGCCTCCCTCATCCTTGGTTTCCTCAGTGTGATAGATAGAAGCTGTGCTTCTTTCCTAACTTGCCGCAAACACTAAAATGATGACCCCCCTCTCTAGTTGATGCGGTCAGTCGGTCCTGACATATTCCTTGACTGATTTTTCTTCAGTGCTGCAAGGTTGAAATTGATTGCTAAAATTGAAAGCCCCCTTTTCCCCTTGTTTCAAGGGTTTTTTTCAAGGTAAACTTTTGTGGTGCTACTGTTAAAGACTTGATTTCATTTTTGCTGTTTTTTAAAGCAGCCTAATTAATCAGCCTAATGACATGGCTGGCGGTTAACCCTTATCTTAAAGCAGGCCAACAGTCGAACTAGTTGACTGAGGCCTTATTCTTGTAACCTTGTAACCTTGAATCAGCTGAAATAGAATGGGACTGTGCATTATTTCAACCGGCTATTCAACTGCAAAAAATGATTGATTTGACTGCACTTCAGTGGCCCAAACATTTCCGACGCTGGCACTTAAGCTCCCCAACACGGCACTAGATTGACTTACCTTCCAAATCTCCAAGCCGCACTTAAATCCCACATGTACTCAAACCATTTATTGGGTTGTGCCAACTCAAAAACAGGGTGCTACTCTTATTATCAGTCCATTTCCATATGTCCACCAAGACATAAGCAACGCTTTTTTCGAGCATGTCCAAACTCTATCTCCAAATGATTGGCTATATCTTCCACTACCGCACAGGCACCCTTTCTAATCAGAAATCCACTACCGCACAGGCACCCTTTCTAATCAGAAATATGCTGTTCCCTTTAAGAAGTCCACTAGCCTTCAGTGTCCACTCTGTCAGCAAGTAGATAGTGCTCTCCATATTCTCCAAAAGAGTCAACATACTATCATCTCGGGTATGATCACTGACCGCCATAATGTTGCCTGCAGGCTCATCATGAAAGCCATCAGCAAAGGCTCGCTGGCAGGACGTTTGTTCCATTTGGAGGCCGGAAGTTCTAGCTATTCGGCCCATCACAACCTTCAAATTCCTGAGCATGCTAATAATAGGACACTTCCCAGCTAGCTTTTTGAAGCTCGTTTATGCCAGAGATAGACCCACCTCTAGTTGCGCAACTCACCTCTAGTTGCATATGCCTTGATGCAATTTCGGTCACTCCCTTACCTACAAAAAAGCTCAAACTGCCTACCACTCCTCATTTGCACCAGGTTTCACGCCCAAGACAACCTAGTGGATGTGTACGCAGAGCTCACAAGCTCTGAGCTTGTCAGCAAGAGAGAAATGCACCTCATTGAGGCTTAGTACTGTGAAAATACACGGCCTGGACAGGAGGCCTCTAGAAAACAGCATGAGAATTTTGGCAAGCGCTTGAAGCTAGCTCTCAGACTCCATCGCTAATACTGGAGCCCTGCGCGCTGAACTGACAACAGTGATGTGACCTGTGTTTGCCCCAGGCATGCGGATAAGGTACAGCGAGGCAAATACCGGAGCACAGAAGGTCACCTTGATCGTTGTCCTGCACCAATAATCTTACGAATTCGGGGCACGTAGGTCTTTGTGAAGTGCACAGCAGCCAGGATGTTAAATTGTTTCAGCTGGACACAAAGTGCACCTCCATATTCACGACAATTTGATTTCAAACGGCAAATTAGATTACCTCCGGAGCCTTCTCCGGAGGCTTTTTGATTTTATGTTTTGATAACATTTTTACGTACACGAGCGCCATGACTTGCTAGCCCAGGCTGCAATTTTCTTCAATGGACCAGCCCCTGCGATTCTTCTTGATAGGGGCCCCAGCTATGTGGCCCAGTGACATCGATGATGCAGCCACAACTGCGTACAGGGAATGGGCATGGGATGCAATCCACCGGCAGTCCCTGCGGCTGTTGGCGTTTGTGTCCATCATCAACATGCTTTTATTCCTGCGGTAAGTGTCAGTGTCAATACCATCTCCGCTGGACACCAATTCACAACATAAACCGGAAATGAAAGCCTGTATGAAATGCCAAGTCCCTCATGGGTGGGGACATTACAAAATGTATTGTCTTTCCCCTTGCCTGGTTTGCAGCACCCAGCGTACTTGTATGAGTTGGTTAAAAAGCACTCTCTTTTCGCTTCTGAGCTGGCACCTATGCTGCTTTTGATGAAGCTTTTCGGGCACTGCGCTGCTTGCCACCTGCCAAGTTTCCATCGCCTGCAACCACAACTCTCAAGGCCTGGTCTTTCAGCGGTAGCTGCTGAAATCTTTTGATGTGCCACCACAATCGCAGAGATTTGGAAAACGCTTCACAACGCCTTATCATCCTGTGTATGGTAGTCTTGGCCGCATTAATGGCAACACTGACAACTGATGGGCTACCTCCTCTTTTGCTCACCACCTCCAGACTTGTGAAGGTGACAGAGCGTTAGATGTTACCAATCTCTTTGCATAGCGTGCATGCCTGCTTTCCACACAATTTTATTTCTGTGTTCGTTGATGTACCTGAGTGCTATTGATGGAAAAATGTAGGGGTTGGCATGTAGACAAATCCTTTGCGCTAATTATCTGGAACTCAAACACTATGAGTGCTGGAACCCCACTGGTAACCCGAATACCATTAACATTTCTGATTGTCAGACGGTACGCGGTGTATGCACCAATTTTGAATGAGTGATACCATCACTTTCACCTGGTCACATTTCATGGCATCGTGAGGTCCAGCACAGCGCTAACTTGATGCGCCGGTGCTACCAGATAGGGCCAGGTGCCCATGCACGCCATCTTCTCTGCACCCCTGCACCTCCACTTTGGCAGCTATCTACCTAGATAGATAACCCCACACCTGTCGCTGGCAGGAACAAGCATTTTGCAGCTTGTTTTGACAAGTGTTTATATGTGCCCTTGGCACAGCTCTGCGAACGTGTATGAGGATGCAAACGTGCGTGCATGTATGCATGTGTGTGCAGATTTGTCAACATAGCTTGTGTTTTTTTTTAACTCGTATCCAAAATTTGATGGCATGTGAGGTTAAGTTGCTCCGGATGGTTCGGAAGCATTCTTTTGGGGCCCTCAAGGTCGAACACACAAGAGCTAGTATCAACTGGGAATTTGTGAACTTGTTGCATTTCATTGTACTGGTTCAGGCCAACCCAGCACTTATGGGAAGCCGGAAACGAGCAATTTAGCGTGATCCCATGTCAGCACGTGTTCAAAAACAAAATGTAACGCTACTTAGCGCTGTACTGTGCTATACCCAGACTGCTGCCAGCCAACATTGACCCATATAACCTTTTTAAGATTGGACAGTGGTCTTGCAGGAACTCGTTGCCGCTGAGACTGGGCGAATCTCCTTGGGGAATGCTGGGGAAGGAATGGGGGGTGCCCTCGTCAGGGACAAGTGTCACTTTTTGGCGTTTTGGGACTGCAGTCAATCTGCAAAGATGAGCCAATGATCAATCACCCCTTAAGTGTAAGAAATTCTGAAAGATCATTTGAGTGAGGGTTGAGGTAGTGCGGAAGGCAATGATGAGCTTGGACATGACTGACAGGGTGATGGGTAGGATTGACCGTCCAGGGAGCCTGCACCCCAGCTGATGTTGTCTCCAAAAGTGAGAACTGATGGAAGGAGAAAGGGAGAACAGTAGCTCAACTACCCTGCATGTCAACCTCAGGCCTGTGGCCTTCCATACATGCATGCATGCAGCTGCGCTTGCCACGGTGTAGCTGATGTGCATCCCAAAGCTTGTGCCTGTGAGCTAATTGTCCGGTTTGGCAGCTGTGTACCAAGCACCGCAATTGCTCTCCGTGTACCCCAAAGCTCTGGAGCACGCACATGAGCTCGTTTATATCCACTGAAGCATCCAAGACTGAACTGAAGATGACCTGAAGCGTGCAGCTGCTTGCCAAGGAGATCTATGTTGCCTAGGAAAGAACTGCAGGACAAGCAGCATGTGGCTCATCCCGGCCTCATCCCGGCCAAGGTCCAGTGCAGTAAAATTATTTTCTAATTTCAAAGTCTTACATAGCTGTACCTGCCGAACGAGGGCAGCTTTGCTTGTAGAGCTGTTTGCTTGAACTGCTGATGTCTGCCTTTCAATTAGGCTTGTCTGTGAATGGATGTCTTTTTAAAACAGGAAACTGAAACGCAGACCAAAGCAAGGCCATGGCCAGCTTTGCTTTTCATTTGAGCAAACTATGTACACCAATTCAGCTATGCAAAGCATTTGCACTCAGGAGAAGGCCGGGGTGTGGCCAAATTCAGCCTACTGAGAACAAATGTACACTATGTCACACACACGCACGAGTGCGCGCATTGGATGTGAATGTATTTGCATGCGCCCTGCAGCTCAATCTACACCTTATTTCATTTCAAATAGCACTCTGTTGTAGTATTTTGAGCAATATATGGTTTGACATTTTCCTGTTGCATCTAGCTACATTTTCCTTCGCAAATGCTGCATGAGTAGCTTAGCCAGAAATCCGCTACAACATTAAGGTATTTATGCAGCGTGATTTTGATTTGAGCAGATTGACATGACTCATGTCACTTGGGTGATTCCTGACAGCCCTCATGTATTCATTGGCTTGGTGCATCGCAGGCGCGGCATGCGATACTGTTGTTCACCTTCCTTCTTGGTGTTCTGCGTGTTCATATCGCCCTGGCACCAGAAACGCCAAGGAAGTCAGTTGTGAGTGCAGTAAGGCCGGAACCATGTTGTACAGAGATGCGGCTTGCCTTGCAAGCATCAAGAGCGCAGGAAGGTTGTGAGCCACCCAATATGCAGGACAAAAGACAGTTTTTAATTGTACGCCTAACTTTCACGACCTTGCTGGAAACAGTCTGATGCCCAGGGCATTTTTAAGGCAAACACACACGGAAACTCAGCCCATCTTGTTGAGGGTCCCTGCGGAGACAGAGCATGGGCAATCCTGTGATAGAAAACTGACCGTTCTGTGTGTACAGCACAGGCGTGCCAGCAGCAGCGTCCGTAATCCACCCTGGGGGGCGAGCTGCTCTGGCATGCATGCATTCCAGTTGGCCGTGTCCAGCCCTTTCCTTGTTTGTGCCCTGATTTGGAGCATTATCCTTTCCTTTGGAGCGTGCGTCCTGCCTCTTGTTGGAGTGCCCTGCTTCCCTTTCGTGAGCTGTCTAGCTTCCTTTCCTTCTCCGCATGTCGTGGTCTGCTCAACTTCTTTGCTTCCTGCTCATCTCTGTAACTCTTGCTCTCCTTTGGAGTTTCTTGCTTTCCTCTGGCCCGTCGTGCCCTCTCTTTGCGCGGCCTGCTTTCCTTCAGAGGGTCCTGCATACCGTTGGAGTGTTGTGGCTTCCTCTGCATGGAGTATTATGCATTCTATTGGTTTAGGTTTAGGTTGAAGTTTCAAAGCTGTATCCGCCAAACGAGGGCAGCTTAGCCGTTTGTGAGCCTCCAGTGAGGTTATGCATTCTGTAGGAGTGTCCTCAGCAATTCTAGTCTCTGTTCCTGCCGCAGGTCACGGTCTGCTCCTGGTGGCCTGACATGGCCATCAGCATGCTTGTTGGCGTGCCATGTCTGGTGCGTCAAAATGTGTCCTTTCCATGGGGCACAGAAGGGTATCATCCTTGACCGTGTACGGCATTGTTTTTTGTTGATGGCTGCTCCACTGACAGTCTTTCAGAACAATTCAACACAAAAGCGTACAGGATCGTGTCTTGTTCATGACTATTACCCTATCCATGGTAACTTTCAATGCCTGGTGCTCCTAGTCTCACCTTGAGAATACTTGTATCAACAATACATCAACAATACATAACAATACATGCATCAACCCTGTGAGTGCATGCACTTGGGGTGATTGCCTGGCATCTGCTGCTCATGAGGTGTGGTGAGGTTGTGCTGCACACAGAAATAGCGAAAATATCTGCATCTACTTGAGCATTGCAAGTCTCCTTAGTTGGCAGCTCCATCTTTTGGCGGCCGTTGCCTAGCCATGAGTTACAAATCATATGACCCTTCAAAGCAGCTTTGAATTCATTGCCATATGTCTCACAGCGCAACGCCTGACTCCCTTTTGTTCTTTCCCAGGCATTGGTCGACATGCGGGTCAGGGGTTGGCTTTATTTCATGTGTCTACATTTCTGCTCTGCCGTGCCCTATTTTGTCCGTGTCCTTGGCTGCAGTCTACCTTTTGCCATGTTCAAGGTACGTACCCCCTCTTTCTGGACAGCTGCAGCCTGCATGCTGTGTAACTTGTTCTGGCTAAAAGAAACAAGTTTCTCGGCTAAGGATCTTGGCTGAGCAGTTGCTTGCCTTGTCACTCAAAGCTGCAAGGATTGGTTTTGCTTTAGCATTTTTGGTGGCAAGCCTGTGCACTGCATGGATTTCTTAACTTCCTTGCCAAAAATGGCACCTGCACCCCATCATTCAACAAAAGGTTGAAGGGGTATTGTGGTGGTTGCTTAAGGCCACGGTCACACACATTCACCTTTTTCCACTTTTCACTCGTCTCCCTAAAAAGTGAAAAAAAAACGCGGTCGCACACAAAATTTAACCCCAAGAAATTCTCACTTTTAATTCAAACCCTTGGGGGATTGTTGAGGAGATAAGGTTTCCCTACATGGGTTACACACGTGATTTATGCAGCTGCAGCACTAGCTGGTGATAATTCTCCTGGCAGACAGTCCACAGAAATGATGTCTAATGTATGTGTTAGCCCGGCTTGCACTTGTGGGGTGCCAGTTATGGTGAAGAATGCCAGGCAAATAGAAAATGAGAGGGATAGTCATCACTGACATTTCCTAGGCCTTAGACTGTCAAATTCAGGAGCACTAGAGCGCAAAAAAGGCTTTCTTTGCATGCGTGAGGACAAACTCTCATATGAAGGCAAGGACTGATGCACCATGACCACATGCACAGGGGGAAAAAAAGTTTTTAAGTGTGCACCGGAGTAGCCACGCTCTTAAATTTTCCAGCATCCTGTCCTGGCACTCTCTCCTGATGGCCCAGGATTGAACAAATGTCATACAAGACCTTGCAGACCATGAGCCGAGTGCTAAAACGAGGGCATCTGCAGCATTGCAGGCTCCTCATGAACAATGCAGTCTGTGTCGTGTTTTTGCCTGAATGTGGCATGAGGACCTGTCGCAAAGAGCTTTTTGTATCCTATTGCTGGTCTTGGGAAGCTAGGAAATATGAGTGTGTGGTTTCCAGTAGTTACGCTGGAAGAGAGGGTTGGTCAGGGGGGAAGTAGGTGCAGGTGGAGTGAAAAGAATTAGTGAGAGTTTCCAGTGTGACCGCAAAAAGATTCTTTCACTCTTTTAGTGAAAAAGTTTCGCTCAGGATTGAAAATTGTGTGTGACCTCAATATTTATTTTTTTACTTCCAAGTGAAAAATATGGAAAAAAGTGAAAATGTGTGTGTGCAACCGTGGCCTTGAACACCTTGCCAACTGTGTGCAAGGGGGCTTTGTTGGTCGCCGGGTGCGCATTAATGTGTTTCTTGTGTTGGTGCTTGCAGGCGGTTTTAACCCAGGGCCTCATTGTTATGGCCTACACGTTGCAAGAGCACACCAAGTGCAAGTCCTTCATGCACTACCTCGCCAGAGCCAGCAAGCAGCACAAGCTAGCTCCAAGCCATGCTCATACTGCAACGGCAGGGATGCTGAGGGATGAGCTAGCCGCTGAGGGTACTGGCACTTCTTCTTCATGCACGTCCACTTCAAGTGATGCGTTGCCTCTGAAACCAAAGGAACGAGTCCCCACTTATACCTCGGCGATCAAAAAAACAAGGGTGAGGTTCGAGGGGCTTGCAGAGTGGCGGAAGGGTATGGCCTACAACTTAATTTCTCCTGAGCACCTGCCCAGACAGCAATGTAGGAAGATGCACCTTAACCTTAACCTGGCCTCAGCATGCATGTATGGGAAGTGGCCCTATGGTCAGAAAACTGGTGCCTCTTGCGCTTGGGGCACACTGAGCCATTCAGCAGGAAGCCAAGCACCCATGGTTTTGCCTTCCATTATGCCTCTTGCGCTTGAGGCACACCGAGCCATTCAGCAGGAAGCCAAGCACCCATGGTTTTGCCTTCCATTATGCCTCTAGAGGCGCGCTTGCATGCAAGGTGATTGGACGCTGGTGAAGAGGATGCCGTGCCTTGTGAGGGCCAGGCAGCCAAAGCTTGTGCTGATGCTTGCTAGGAGAGGCATCCCTTGCAGCACAAGCACCCCTGTGTGAATGATTGAATTCCTTTGTGTGCTTCAATGGGTGCCAGCAGACCCAATTCAATGTGTGGGTGCCAGCAGACCCAATTCAATGGGTGGGTGCCAGCAGACCCAATTCAATGGGTGGGTGCCAGCAGACCCAATTCAATGGGTGGTTGCCA
>LFIK01003416.1_pt1 | contig 12871 bp, 13 predicted proteins | sample 643401 | NCBI WGS metagenome assembly LFIK01 (sample SAMN03777447, study PRJNA286221) | soda lake metagenome | biome: soda lake; feature: Kulunda steppe; material: water; isolation source: sample T5-Br brine of Lake Tanatar-5 | place: Russia: Kulunda steppe | collected 2010-07 | reverse complement strand
GAGCGTCTCTGATTCGAACCGCTCGATACCGGCCCGTCGTCCAGACGGGCCTGCTCCTTCCTGCGACAATCCTTGCCGACGCCATCACTACCGACCGTAAGCAACGAGCTACCGTTCGTCGGCCGCCCCTTCCCAATTGTTAATTTCGCGTAATATGGATTTTGTCGGCTTGATCAGCTGGCAGTGTCAACGCAATTGGGGCGCCCCGGTGTCCCGGCAACATAGAGGTACTGAATCTTGGATCAGCTCGTTACCGGCGTCGTGAAGTGGTTCAACGACGAAAAGGGTTATGGTTTCATCCAGCAGGAAGGTCAGAAGGACGTATTCGTCCACTTCAGTGCGATCAACGGCACCGGCCGCCGCACGCTTCTGGAAGGCCAGAAGGTTTCTTTCAACATCACGGAAGGTCAGAAGGGCCCGCAGGCGGCCAATGTGACCATCATCGAAGAATAATCCGCTTCCTCACCGGTCCACTGCCACTTGCGGTGTGCCGGTACTCGATGCGGCCCTTCCTGCCGCGGCGGGAAGGGTCGGCATTTCCCCTCTGCAGAGCTCGAATGAACGCGTTATGATCCGGTTTTTGCCGGCATCCGGAGCGTCCATGGATCTGCGCTATTCCCCCGAAGAGCTGTCCTTCCAGCAGGAAGTCCGAGACTTCTTCGCCCGCGACTATCCTCAGACACTGCTCGAAAAGCGTCGCCGAGGCCAGACACTCACCAAGGCAGACCTGCAACTGAACGAGCGCACCCTGGGCGAAAAAGGCTGGCTGGCCGCCAATTGGCCTGTCGAGCACGGGGGTACCGGCTGGAACGTGACCGAGAAGTACATCTTCGATGAAGAGCTCGAGCGTGCCGGTGCTCCGGGCATCGTACCCATGGGGGTGATCTATGTCGCCCCGGTGCTCTACACCTTTGGCAACGAAGCGCAGAAACAGCGATTCCTGCCTGACATTCTGGCGGCCAATGCGTTCTGGGCACAGGGCTATTCCGAGCCCGGTGCCGGCTCGGATCTGGCCAGCCTGGAATGCCGGGCAGATCCGGACGGAGACGGTTACCTGGTCAACGGCAGCAAGACGTGGACCAGCCAGGCCCAGTTCGCAGACTGGATCTTCTGCCTGGTTCGCACGTCCAGGGAAGAGCGCAAGCAACAGGGCATCACCTTCCTGATCATCGACATGAACAGCCCCGGGGTCACGGTGGAGCCGATCATCACCATCGACGGGGGGCACCACCTGAACACGGTAACCTTCGAGAATGTGCGCGTTCCCCCGGAAAACCGCATCGGCGAAGAAGGCAAGGGCTGGACCTATGCCAAGTACCTGCTCACCCACGAACGCACCAGCTATGCGCATATCGCCGGCAAGAAGGAACAGATGCGGCGGCTGGCGGACCTGGTGACACGCCCCGGTGCGCAGGGCCCGGCACTCATGGACGATGCCGACTTCAGTCGGCGTTACCACGATGTGGACGTACAGCTGACCACGCTTGAATACAGCACCCTGCGAACCCTGGCATCAGTTGCTACCGGCGGCGCGCCCGGGGACGAATCTTCCATACTGAAGATACGTTCCACCGAAGTGGCGCAGGCCATCACCGAGTTGTGGCTGGAGGCCAGCGGTTACTACGGGCTGCGTGCTGTCCGCGATCGCAGCCAGCCGGACTGGAACCTGATGGCAGGTGACGAGCGTGCACCCGCCTGGCCGGTAACGGCAGTGGCCGACTACTTCTTCACCCGCGCCCAGAGCATCTATGGCGGTACCAACGAGATCCAGAAGAACGTGATCGCAAAGCAGGTCCTGGGACTCTAGGGCGACGCTGATCTACCGGACCCGCGACACGCCGGGCCCGGCCCGGGATGCCGGACCGGGCCGCCATGACCGCCGCATCAGCAGGTGGAGCCACCGTCCAGAACCATGCACATGCCATTGGCGTAACCGTTGGTGGCCAGGAACAGGATGGCCTCCCCCATCTCCTCGGGCTCGCCGGGCCTCCCCAGTGGGCAGACCGCGAAACGGGTGGTCTCGTCGGCGAACGGATTGGTGTCGGCGCCCAGCACACCGGCAGTCATGTCAGTGGCGACAAAGCCCGGCGCGAGCACGTTGGAGCGGATACCCCGGGGCCCGTAGGTGCGTGCCAGCGACCGGGTCAGATTGATCATGCCGGCCTTGGAGGTGGCATAGGCGTGAGCGTCTGCCATGCCCTGAGTACCACCGGCGGAGGAGACATTGACGATCGCCCCCTCGCCTGCGCTCAGCATGCCCGGCAGGGCGCGGTGACACATGTAATAGGCGGAATCCAGATTGATCCGCATGACCTCGTGCCAGTTGTCGGGCGTGGTATCGGCCAGTGCTGCCATGGAACCCGGACGCACTTCTTCGTAGCTCCAGCCCACGCCCGCATTGTTCACCAGCACACTGACCGGTCCGACCGATTCCGCATGGCTGAATACTGCTTCGGCACCCTCCTCCGTTGCGCAGTCCGCAGCCACCGAGGACGCCTTGCATCCTGCAGCATGAATGTCACCGACTACAGCTTCCAGCTTGCTGGCCGTGCGGCCAGCGACCACCACATGGGCCCCGGCCGCGGCCATCATCAGTGCCGCAGCACGACCGATGCCTGCGCCCCCTCCCGTAATGACCACCGTGCGATCCTGCAGATTCATGCGCTTGCCTCTCCATGTATGCTCATGCCGCCTGCGTGGCGGGCGGCTGTCAGCGATGCGTCCGGCATCATCGCCACTGTCGCCAGTCACGGCAACCCGGAAGGGCGCTGCACTGCAACGACTCGCCAGCCCAATGGCTTCCCCTGCCACCACGATGCAGCGGTACCGACGCCACCACTCGCCTCTTCACCGGACGTGGTGCCGAGCACACGCCTGGCCCCCGTGCAGCGGGCCTGATAAATTCCACATCCCTGTCGGGCACAACCCTTGGAGCCCCATGAAGACTGCGCTGCTGCAACACCCGAACAGCGCCCTGCATGCCATGCAGCCCGGGCACCCCGAGTGCCCCCAGCGATTGCAGGCGGTACTGGCACGTCTGCGCAGTTCCGGTCTGCTGGCCGACCTGGAACAACCGGCGGCAAGCACAACGGTGGCAGAAGATGACCTGCTGCGCGTGCATCCGCTTGCGCATCTGCGCCAGCTGCGACGGCTGTCACCCAACAGGGGCCTGCAACCGCTGGACGAAGACACGGCTCTGGCGCCACACACCCTCTCGGCCGCGTTCTCGGCAGCCGGCAGTGCCACCACCGCAGTGGATGGCGTCATGGCGGGAAGCTGGCAAAGTGCGTTCTGTCTTGTGCGACCGCCCGGACACCACGCCGAACGCAACAGCGCCATGGGCTTCTGCTTCGTGAACAGCATCGCAGTCGCGGCGCGGCGCGCACTGGACGTGCATGGCCTGGAGCGCGTCGCCATCCTGGATTTCGATGTGCATCACGGCAACGGCACCGTGGATATCTTCCGGGATGATCCTCGCGTGCTGGTGTGTTCCAGCTTCCAGCACCCCTTCTATCCCGGCCGCATGGTAGACATCCAGCGCCCCCATCTGGTGCTGACGCCACTGGCAGCAGGCACGGCTTCCGTCGCGTTCAGACGCGCCATCGAACGGGACTGGCTGCCTGCACTGGAGCAGCACCGCCCCCAGCTTGTTCTGGTGTCTGCCGGTTTCGATGCCCACGCCCTGGACCCGCTCGGCGATCTTGCTCTGCAGACGGATGATTTCCGGTGGATCACCGAACTGATCGTCAGCGTGGCAGCGCAGCATGGCCATGGCCGGATCGTCTCGCTGCTGGAGGGCGGCTACGACCTGCAGGCACTGGCCGAGTCGGTGGAGGCACACCTGGCTGCACTGCGCTACCCTTGAGCAGAGACACGATCCGGCAGCACCATGCCGGCCTGCCACGGGAGCCCTGCCATGACCGAGCCGCTGATTCGTCGCAGCCATCACGACGGCGTCACCCGCCTGACCCTCAACCAGCCGGCCACCCTGAACGCCCTGTCGTTTGCCATGCTGGACACCCTGACCGAGGCGCTGGAGGAGATCGAGGCATCTTCAGACACGCGAGTGGTCATTCTTGCCGCTGAAGGCAAGGCCTTCTGTGCCGGTCATGACCTGCGCGAGATGCAGGCAGCGCGTCAGCAGGAAGACGCTGGCCGCCGCACCTACACCCGCCTGTTCGAGCACTGTGCCGCGGTCATGCAGCGCATCGTCGCCCTGCCCCAGCCAGTCATTGCCGAGGTGCAGGGCGTGGCGACCGCGGCCGGCTGCCAGCTGGTTGCCAGCTGTGATCTGGCGGTCGCTTCCGAACGTGCACGACTGGGCGTCAACGGCGTCAACATCGGCCTGTTCTGCTCCACGCCCATGGTGGCCCTGACCCGCAATCTGCCTCGCAAGCAGGCATTCGAGCTTCTGGTCACGGGGGACTTCATCGATGCACCTCGAGCCCTGGAACTGGGCCTGGTCAATCGCGTGACGTCTCAGGAAACGCTGCCGGAGACCACCGACGCCCTCGCCAGGCAGATTGCGGCCAAGCTGGGCGCGGCGGTACGGATCGGCAAGCGTACCTTTTACGAGCAGCTGGAAATGCCGCTGGCGCAGGCCTATCAGCATGCCGGCGCCGTGATGGTGGAGAACATGCTCTGGCAGGATACGGCCGAGGGCATTGCCGCGTTCATGGACAAGCGCACACCACAGTGGGCGCACTGACTGCTGCCTTCGGCATCCTGCTTGCATTGAATTGTCTGGCTGAGGGAGTGCGCGGGTCGCGCGCCCACCACCCAGGCTGGCCTGGCGGGCCAGGGCGTTCAGGAGCAGTGGCATGACAGACGCAGATACAGTGGCGCCCAGAGCTGTACTGATCGATCTTGACGGTGTCCTGTACGAAGGTGAGCAACCCGTGCCGGGCGCGCGTGATGCTCTGCGATGGCTGAACACGAAAGGCGTTCCGCATCTTTTCCTGACCAATACGACATCACGCCCGCGGGAAGCGGTGCGCACCAAGCTGCAGCGGCTGGGTTTCGAGTTCGCTGCGGAGGCCATCCTGACCCCTGCCATCGCGACCCGCCACTGGCTGCAGCAGGCGGACCTCCATCGCGTGCTGCCACTGGTCCCCGAAGCCACGCTGCAGGACCTCGGGGATCAGACGTTGTGCGCACCAGGCGAACCCGCCGATGCAGTCATCGTCGGCGACCTGGCCGAGCGCTGGGACTACGCCCTGCTCAACCAGGCTTTCAGGACCCTGATGCTGGAGCCGCAACCCGCCCTGGTTGCCCTGGGCATGACCCGATACTGGCGGGCCGAGGACGGCCTGCGGCTGGATACGGCGCCCTTCGTTCACTGTCTTGCCCATGCCTCCGGACTGCAGCCGCTGGTACTGGGCAAGCCGGCCGGCAGCTTCTTCCAGGCTGCACTGCAGTTGCTGGACGTGAACGCGGATCAGGCCCTGATGATCGGTGACGATATCCAGGCGGACATCGGCGGTGCACAGACATCCGGCTTGCAGGGCATGCTGGTACGCACCGGCAAGTTCCGCCCCGCTGATCTGGAATGCGACATCCATCCGGATCACGTGCTGGACAGTCTGGCGGACCTGCCGCAGTGGTGGCCCTGACAAGCACTCATGCGGTGGCAGACCAGCGGCCTTGAAGCGGCTGCGCTGGATGGCTATTGTCCTGTCTCCACTCGAAAGGGGACACCTATGGGCATTGTCGACGTTGCCAGAACTCTCAAGGAAGTACCGACGCTGCTGACCCTGAAAAAGGCCATGGCGCCCAGGCCCATGGACGAACGGGACTGCTATGCAGCGCTTATCGAACGCACCGTCCAGCGTGTGCCCGACCACACTGCCATCATCTTCGAGGATCGCAGGATCAGCTGGAGCGAACTCAACAGCCAGGCCAACCGTATGGCACGGGCGTTCCAGCAGGCAGGCTACAAACGCGGCGATACGGCCAGTGTCTTCATGGAGAACCGGATCGAGTTCATCGTCACGATCCTGGCGCTGAACAAGGTCGGCGTGACCGCCAGCCTGATCAACACCAACCTGCGCGGTCGGCCCCTGATTCACTGCATCTCGGTGACGGAGTCCAACGCCTGCATTGTTGGCGAGGAACTGGCGGAGGCCGTCGCGGAAGTACGCGATCAACTCAGCGTGGGGAGCGACGACAGCTATTTCTGGGTGCCCGATCAGGGCGACAGGAGTTGCCCTGACTGGGCCCGGGACCTGAACGGGCTGGCAAAGGGCCAGGAAGACGGCAATCTTTCCTGCACCGCCGAGAACACCCTGGGCGACAACGCCTTCTACATCTTCACGTCGGGTACGACGGGGCTACCCAAGGCAGCCGTGATGTCCAACCGGCGCTACATGACCAGCGGCACTCTGGCCCACAAGGCCGGCCTGCGCTGCACCGAGAATGATCGGCTCTACATCTGTCTGCCGCTCTACCACGGACCGGCCTCATGATCGGCATGGGCGCCTCGTTCTCATCCGGTGCCGGCGTGTTCCTGCGCCGGAAGTTCTCTGCCAGCAACTTCCTGGCAGAGGCCCGCGAACACCAGACCAGCTGCTTCATCTACATCGGCGAGCTGTGTCGTTATCTGCTGAACAGCCCCCGCAAGGCGGACGATCACCAGAATCCGATCACTCGCATCATGGGCAACGGCCTGCGACCGGACATCTGGATGGAGTTCAAGGAACGCTTCGGCATAGAGCGCATCACCGAGTTCTATGGCTCCAGCGAAGGCAACGTGGCGTTCGCCAACCTGCTGAACAAGGACAAGACCATCGGCACCACCACGGTGACCCACACCCTGGTGCGCTACGACATCGAGAACGACGAGATCGTGCGTGACGACAACGGGCATTGCATCGAGGTGGACGACGGCGAGACCGGCCTGCTGCTGGGCGAAATCAGCGACGAGGCCGTATTCGAGGGTTACACGGACCCCGAAGCCACGGAAAAGAAGATCGTGCGCAACGTACTCAAGGACGGCGATGCCTGGTTCAATTCCGGCGACCTGTTGCGCCGGGTAGACGTGGGCTTCGCGCTGGGTCTGCCTCATTACCAGTTCGTGGACCGGGTCGGGGATACTTTCCGCTGGAAGTCCGAGAATGTCGCGACCAACGAGGTGGGCGAAATTCTCAACGGCTTCGATCAGATCCGCCAGTCCAACGTCTACGGCGTCGAGATCCCGGGCGCAGACGGTCGTGCCGGCATGGCCGCCCTGACGCTGGAGGAAGGCGTGAAGGAACTGGACCTGGACCGCTTCGCCGACTTCGTCAAGCGCGAGCTGCCCAGCTATGCACGCCCGATCTTCCTGCGCATCGAGCAGGACATCGAGGTGACCGGCACCTTCAAGATGATCAAGAACAAGCTCCAGGACGAGGGCTATGATCCGGACAAGGTCTCGGACCCACTGTTCGTCATGAAGCCCGGCAGTGATCGCTACGAGCCTCTGGACAAGGAGTTCCATCAGGTCATCGCCAACGGCGAAGCCGGCTACTGAGCCCGTGTGCGGACCGGCCTGTATTTCGGCCGGTCCGCTCAGTCGTTCAGCGCCGCCAGTACCAGGGCACGAAAGCGCAGCCGCCAGTCATCCGGCGACTGCATGCGCTGCAGCATGAGCACTGCGACCAGTTCCAGCTCCGGATCGATCCAGAAATAAGTCCCTGCGGCCCCACCCCACCAGTACTGTCCCTGCGAAGCGACCGTTGACGACCCCCGTGCCGGGTCGTTGATCACTCCGAACCCGAGACCGAAACCGACTTCCTCGCCGTACCCATCAAGTCCCTGTCCGGGCTGCCGCCCCACAGGCAGATGATCCAGGTGCATCCAGCGCACCGTAGCCGGGCTCATGATGCGCACGCCATCCAGACTGCCGCCATTGAGCAGCATGCGGGCAAAGCGCATGTAGTCTTCAGCCGTGGACACCAGTCCACCGCCACCAGAGTACAGGGTCACATCCTGGAACCGGGACAGGGCTGCGGCGCGCTCCTCGGGCAGCTGCACCAGGCCGGCATCGTCATCCCAGCCGTGGTTGGCAGTGAACCGTTCCAGATCCGCATCGAGTACCTGGAAGGCGGTGCTGTCCATGCCCAGCGGAGCAAACAGACGCTGCTCGAGAAACTCTGCAAGCGACTGCCCGGAGACCACCTCGACCAGCCGGCCCAGCACATCGGTCGCAACGCCATAATGCCAGCGGCTGCCGGGTTCGAATGCCAGCGGCAGCGCCGCCACCCGCTGGCTGAACTCCGCCAGATCCTCACTGGCAAACAGGTCGGCCTCGCGATACAACCCGTCCAGCGGTGCATCCGCACTGAAACCGTAACTGAGCCCCGCGGTATGGGTCAGCAGATGCCGGATACTCATCGTTGCACTGGCAGGTCTGAGCTCGCCATCCGCATCCATGACCTTCATGGTCTCGAATTCGGGCAGGTAGTCGGCGACCGGGTCATCCAGGCCCAGCAAGCCATCCTCGTAGAGCAGCATGACGGCAACAGAGGTGACCGGCTTGGTCATGGAGTAGATGCGCCAGAGCGCGTCCGAGGGGATCGGGCGATCGGAGTCGATACCCATGGTTCCGAAACGGGCTTCATGGACCACCTGATCGTGCCGCGCCAGCATCACCTGGGCACCAGCAATCTCGCCCTCGGCTACCAGCTCCTCGACCCAGGCATTCAGCCGTTCCAGCCGCCCCTCGTCCAGCGCAGCCGCCGCCGGATCTGCGCGATCACCTTCGATCGGCATGCCATCGAGTAAGTCACCACCACAGGCCACCAGCAGCCAGACCAGCAACGGCAACATCCATCGCGTCATGTCCCCTCCCCGGCCGGGCCGCAGCACGAGCCCCCGCCACCAGGACCCGGTTCAGTTCGCCCCATGGCAACCCCCGGCCGCAAGCCGACGATCACCCGGGCCGCGCGTACATTCAGGCGATGCGTCGTCCGCTCATGGGGCCGCCGCCATCCACGTAGATGCGCTCACCTGTCACATAGCTGTTCTGTCCGGACACCAGAAAACGCACCACATTGGCCACATCCTCTGGCTGACAGACATGGCCGAAGGGCATCTCCGCATCCAGTTCACGCAGATCACCGACCCCCGCGGAGGCCTTCATCAGGCGTCGTCCCATTTCCGTCTCGACCAGCCCGGGCGCGACAATGTTGACTCGGATACCGTGCGCCCGCTCTTCCTTGAACAGGGTGCTGGCCAGAGCCTCCATGGCACACTTGGCCATGTTGTAGGGGGCGCCCATGGCACCCAGACTGCGGGTGGCTGCAGATGAGATCATGATGATGTCGCCTCGCTCCAGCTCGCGCATGCCCGGCACCACCAGTTTGCTCAGGTAATGGGCCGCAAACGCGTGGGTCGCCATCACCCTCTGCAGTTCAGCCGGCTCGGTGTCGGCCACGGACTGGCCCCGGCTGGCGATACCGGCGTTGTTCACCAGAATGCCGACAGGGCCCAGATCCTCGCCGATGCGGGCCACCATGGCCTGATCGGCCTCCCAGTCATCCACTGATGCTGCGTAGGCCTCCGCACGCCGTCCCATGGCACGAATCTGGTCGACGACCTCCCGGGCTGCCTCCGCATCACGGCGATAATTGACCGCCACATCGGCGCCGTCGGCCGCCAGGGCCAGGGCAATGCCCCGACCCACGCCGCGGCCGGCCCCGGTCACCAGTGCAACACGTCCTTGCAGTGACATGGCCGGCTCCTTCAGACGCCCTTGAACTGGGCTTCGCGCTTTTCAAGGAACGCCGACACGCCCTCCTTGAAGTCCGCTGACCAGCCAGCTTCATTCTGCAGCTTCGCTTCCAGGTCGAGCTGCGCTTCATAGCTGTTGGTCCAGGTCTGCCAGTAGGCCTGACGGATCAGTGCCAGCGAACGAGGGCCGTTGGCCAGACGCTGGGCATAGCCCATGGCTTCGTCCACCAGCTGTTCATCGTCGACCACCCGGTTGACCAGGCCCCATTCCAGCGCCGTTTCTGCCGGCAGCCGTTCGGCCAGCAGCGACAGCTCCATGGCCCGGCCCCAGCCGACCATGCGCGGCAGCAGGAAGGTGGCGCCGCCATCCGGTATCAGGCCGATACGGGCAAAGGCCTGCAGGAAGAAGGCGCTGCGACCGGCCACCACGATGTCGCCCATCATGGCGAAGCTCATGCCGACCCCGGCAGCGGCGCCATTGACCGCCGTAACGATCGGCATCTGCAGGTCACGCATGGCCACCAGCAACGGATGATAACCAGTGCGGAGGCCATCGCCTGCACCCTGGGTCTCGCGTTGCTCCGTGCGCTTCTCGTCCGCCAGGTTGGCACCAGCGCAGAAGCCCGCCCCCTCGCCGGTGATCATCAGGCAGCGTACCTCTGCGCCACGATTCCTGACCTCGCGTACGGCCAGGCTGAGTTCCTCCAGCATCTGTGCGCCCACCGCGTTGCGCACCTCCGGATGATTGAACCTCAGGACTGCTACCCGGCCGTCGTAATCCAGGCGAACACGCTCGTAACCCATGCGAACTCCCAATCTGACTGAATGAAATGATGAGGGTGACTCAACGAGACACTGATCAACTGGCCCGCGCTCTGGCGGCGCTTGCATCAAGGCGCGTTTCCGCAGGCCTGGTGGCGCTGCCTCAAGGAAGCGCAAAGCCGGGGCGAGCGCAGCCTGTGCGCCCCGCAGGGCGGGCGGTTGCGACCGCAGCGTCGTGGGCGAATTGATCGGCGTCTACTTGTGCCTGCAACCTTAACCCAGCTCGACCGCCGGGAGAACTCCGGACGTGCGCCTGCGCCAGCCGCACTCGGACTTTCCCGGGCCTGGCGAGCGTGGTACAAACTGCTCCGCCTGCGAGTTGCACGCGGGACTCTCAGCAACCGCCCTGTCCGGGCACATCATTCTGACCCCCGCCATGCCGGAGACCCCCATGCCGGAATCACGTCTGGTACTGATCGAGGGACTGCCTGCCACCGGCAAGACCCGGCTGACCCAGGAGCTGGGCCTGCAGCTGGAAGCCCGTAGCTTCCCGCATCAGACCTGGCTGTCCACCACGGTCGGCAACCCGCTGGCGCGTCCCTTCGAGGCCGACGCCTACGCGGACTTCCCGGCCTATGCGGAAGCGCTGGTCTGGCAATGGCAGAACTTCGCCATCCGTGCTGCCGCAGACGGCGAGGCGTGGTTGTTCGACAACGCACTGCTCGGCAGCCAGCTGGCCCGGGCAATGGAGGCAGGCATCACGAGCGACGCCATCGCGACGCTGGTGGACCGGTTGCTGACGGCGGTGGAGCCGCTCGCACCCGTACTCATCTACCTGTCCAGGCCACCGCAGCCGAATGCATCGAATGCAGCCTGGATGGAGTGTTGCGAGCAGGCCTTTGCCGGCCTGCAGCATCCCCGCGTGCTGCTGAACGCTGGACTGAGTTCTGCGGAGAGTCTTCTGGAAGACAGCCTGCAGGAGCTGGCATTACCCCCCGTGGAAGTGGAATTCACCGAGTCAGTGCTCATGCAGCTGGCAGGTGCCTACGGAGCGGCCAGTGCTGACCAGGCGCATTCCGGACAGGGTGGCACGCGGCTTCAGATCGAGCACAGCGTCGACGGCGAGCGACTGCGCGCGCGCCTGCTGGAAACATCCCTGGACCCTGACTGGCGGGCGCTGCTGCCGAGCCCCCAGGGACATCTCGTGGTCGCAGGCATCGATCTGCGGCTGCACCCGCAGCAGACTGCCGGGACCCTGCAGGGCCTGCTGCCGGATTCGGGCACGCCAACCGTGCTGGAAGCCCTGCCGGCGTTTCTGTTGCGTCAGCCCGATCCGGCTACCGGCTGAAGCGGCTCAGCCGCCCTGCCGCGTGGGCACAGCAAGACTCCCTTCCGGATCCAGTCGGGCCAGCAGTGCCTCGATACGTTGCAGCAGATCCGCACTCTGCCCCGCATCCATCTCCGGCCCCATGTTCTCGTCGGTGGCAACCTGCAACTCGCGCAGATCATAGGCCCACTGGTACAGCGCCTGACACTTCTGTTCATGATTCAGGCCGTCATGGCCGGCCAGTTGCTCGGGCGAATCGAAATGCTGTCCCGGTGCACTCAGGGCCTGTTGCATGTCCATGGTCGACTCCTTGCTGGGATGTCACTCAATTCAACCACGCCCGCGTCTCCCGGATCCAACCCTCATCGAACGGCATGTGAAACCGATCCAGCCAGTCGCGATAGGCCACACCCATGGCGTCCAGCCGCGCCGGATCGCTCGCCAGGGCCTCGACCTGGAGCCAGTCCTCCCAGAGTCCCCGCAGGTTCCAGGCGGGGTGGTCGATCTCGCAGTTCGGCAAACGGTAGTGCAGCGCTGGTCGCGGCTTGACCAATGGATCATCCACCTTCCGTCGCACGCGAGCCATGTCCACCTCGGCGAAGGCGGGCAGCATGTCCAGACTGCGATTGCGCGTCGGATTGAAATGCAGATAGTCATCAATCAGGACAGCCAGCTCCGGCTGGTAGTCGGGATCCACCACCAGCCTGGCGTAGTCCTCGTCGAAATCCGTGATGTAGGGGCTCAGCCGACGCGACAGGTCGAGGGCGGAACGCTCGCGCAGCCAGTCCTTCAGGCACAGGAAGGCCTTCAGATAGCAACACAGCGTGGCCGCGTCCACCGCCGGCAGTTCCGGATTCAGGTGGACGCCGAACGCGAAGTGCGGCGCATGCCGGGTACCCAGTGCACCGGCCCGGCGCAGTTCGTCCACCATGCCATCCAGGTGGTGCAATGCATCCATCGGGATGGGGCCCGTCACGATCTCCCAGGGCACCACATGGCTGACGATCCGTTCCAGCAGGCCGGTGGTCCAGTGACTGACATCCAGCATCCAGGTCGGCAGGTCAGTCACTGGAC
>LFIK01003431.1_pt1 | contig 12874 bp, 6 predicted proteins | sample 643401 | NCBI WGS metagenome assembly LFIK01 (sample SAMN03777447, study PRJNA286221) | soda lake metagenome | biome: soda lake; feature: Kulunda steppe; material: water; isolation source: sample T5-Br brine of Lake Tanatar-5 | place: Russia: Kulunda steppe | collected 2010-07 | reverse complement strand
TTTTCAGTATCCATTCAAGATACTAACACGAATCAAGGGGATGCATTTTTGTTTACGGGCCCTGCGAATTCAGGCCCACGATTTCAAGGGTCTGCGTTTGGTGTGTTTTACGGCAATGTTAGTGCCGGACAAGTCGGACGGCCGCCATCGGTCAACTTGACAAATGTGACAAAGATTCAAAGCATAACCGTGCGAGCACTACGCCCCGACGGTCGTCCCATGAATTTCCACGGAGCAAACGCAACCTTGTTTGTTCGTTTTGTGTACAAAGGATGATTCTAGTTTTGGTTAATGGTCTAGATACAATAAACTCGTTTTCATTTAAAGTGTTCAATGCGTCATATCTTGTTACCCTCTTTACAAACGTGTGAGCGGCAAGCATACGTTTCTAAACAAAACCCTACAACTCCAAATCACTGTGCTTGGACAGCACTTTTGCGCTTGCGCTTGTAAGTTGTTTGTTTTTGTGCAGACGTTTCTTTAGCTTCGTCTGCGCAGGACGCTCCGTTGTCCAAAAGCAGCCGACACACATCTGCATGACCTTGCTTCAACGCAATCATGTACGGTGTCACGTTTTTGTCGTTTGCATCGTGGGTAGCACCATTCTCTAGCAAATACTTGCAAACGTCATAGTGTCCGTACTTGGCGGCAAGAAACAAAGGGGTCTCTTGATGGTCCATTTCAAATCTATGTTCGGCGTCCTCGACGTAGCTTAAGGTTGAAACTTGTTCTTGTTCGTCTTCGATTAACTGCCTACATGTAGTCAAGTCACCAAGGCGGGCTGCGATGCACAGCGGAGGCCATTTGTAGTTGAGGTATTTCACTCCCTTGATTTCCGGCCACAACAGTTCACACACTTCTTGGTGGTCTTCTCTAGCCGCCGTTTCATAGGGTGTCTCATCCAGAGGGTTACGTGTGGAGACTGCTCCTGCATCTAGCAAGACTTTACACATCTCCACACTGCCTTGCATTGCTGCGACGTGAAGTAAAGTTGATCCAGCTTCGGCTATAAAATTGGGGTTAGCGCCGTGCTCAAGCAACACGCGAACAAGGTCCGGACTTTCAACGGCAATAGCGAGCTTCAGTAACATTTGCGCTTCTGTTTCCGAACCGAATGCTTGGCCCATCTTAAACATAGTCTGGCACATTGTAGGATTTTCATTAGTCACAGCCGATGCTAAAAAAGTGTTAACCTTCTGGCCATCTTCTTCAAAAACTTCAACCTTTTCGCTTTCAATAAAAATCTTTAGCATGGCTTCATCATTTGCTACGATTGCCAAGCATAACGGTGACTTCTCTTCGTCGTTCGTTTGCAAAGGGCTGAAATTTTTGTCAAGCAACATGCGCACAATGTCCCCATGATGATGTTTCACTGCAATGTGTAATGGCGTTTCCCCTTTATCGTTTGCATCATCTGTTGCGCCGTTTTGTAGCAAAAATTTGCATACATCCAGGTGTCCATATTTGGCGGCAAGAAACAAAGGAGTTTCTTCATGGTTAAACTTGTTATACAAGTCCTCTTCGACAAAGGTATGCTCTTGAGTCGGTTCTTGTTTTACTCCTGCTGCAACCAATTCCTTGCACTTGGAAAGATCACCAATCCGAGCCGCAATGCACAGAGGTGGCCATTTTGGATTGAGATAGTCCATAGCGGGTCCGTTAGAAGAAACTGAAGTCATCTTTAGTACAATAGCTAACTGGAACAGAGAAACGAAAAAGTGATCTAAGGACGCAACTGAGATTGCAATGGTTACACGCCAGTTTTTGTAAAGCAACCCTGGTTTTACGCGTGTTGCTTTGTGTTCGACAAACATGCCAATGAGTTTGTTTTACATAAGAACAAAATTATTCAATGTATGCATGTAGATATGCAAAGTTTTTTTTGGACAATTTTTTTATTTTACAAGCCACGCCTCTTCCATATCGATTGTCGTGCACGAACTAGCTTTATTACAACGATAGATATATTAGCAGGTCGATATATATTAAAACACCAGGCTCTAGGATCTTAGGTAACATGCTGCGCTGTTTTACGCTAGTTGAGTCTGGTTTCATGTAGTCGCACTGTCACACACCCGATGTAAATTGTGTGTTGTGTTTGCCTAATGCAGATCCGTGTACGAGATCCGTGATAGTGCAGATTGAACACCTTGTTGTGAGGTCAGAGTTCCTACGCTCTCTGAATCAACACGACGCAACACGTGGCGTTCATCATACCAATCATGATACAATTGCGAGTTTTCTACCTGCACCTTGTAAATTTGTTCCTCCAAACTTTTTGGTGTAAAGAGCTTAAACACCAAAACATCACGGGTTTGACCCATACGATGTACACGCCCGACCACCTGCTCCATGCACGAAGCATCAGGAATAATATCAAACAGTACGACAGATCGCCCTTTTGTCAGCGTAATCCCAACGCTTCCAACATGGTACGTGGTTAAAAGAATGGATTTGGAAGCATCGTTGTCCTGAAAATCGTCGATGGTTTTCGAGCGTTGCGTGGCGTTCAATGAAGACGTCAATGTAAACGTTTTGTATCCAAATCCTCGGCATATTGATGCGATAAAGTCAAACATGTCCCCAGAAGAGCACACCAACACAATGCGATCAGAACCAACTGCAGACGTGAGTAAACCGCACAACGAACGTATTTTGGGGTGCCAGAGTGCAAATCGAAGTGTACGCAAAGTCCAGTTCCCTCTGCGCGTCAAGGTCTTCAATTCATCACACAATCGTTCTTGAACAGCAGTCCAAGAAATGGTGGGCAAGGTAGAATGAGATTCCAAAACCTGTTCATGTGCAAAACATGCACATGAGCGCGCTCCTTGAAACGCGCGAGACTGCTCAAAACACAAAACATCTTGTCGAATTTGATCCTCGACATAAGACGTGTCCAAGTCTGCTCTTGCATCGGCTTCAGAGTCACCACTACTGTCCATGTATTCCAAAACCGTCTCCATGGCACTTGCTTGTGAATCATTGGTAGACATACTGCGTACCACCTTTAAATCTTCCACCCTTTCACGGTTACGGCATAAAGGACAAGTTGCAGACCGCGACAAAACTTGTGTAATACACGATCGACAAAACACGTGCTTGCAGGTGCATGCGACGGGATCAATCATTGGCTCGTCCCAGCATATCGGACAATTTTCACCGACGCTATCAATGTACGTATCACGCACTGATAATGCATCCAAACGACCTTCAAACGTTGCATTACTTAGCCACTCCTCGGATAGCAGACGCGGTTGCCGAAATGGTCTACAACATCGTAACAGGGCTCTTGCAAGCGACATATTCCGAAATCCAATGCGTTCACATGATGCGTTGCGCAGGTGTGTGTACGCCTTGTTATGTTGAAGTGTGATCCACGCATGAATGGGCACCTCGTGTTCAAAAAGCGCACAGTCAGCTCCACTCGTACACGGAACGTATCCGACGGAGTCTGATATCCCGTAATAACACGGCACCACAAAATCAAAACGACCGGCTTGTTGCAACTCCGGTGTTAATGTATTCTGTACCATATCTTTCGTGTGCCGCATCGAATTACATACCACAAGAGGCACGAGGGAACTGGATCGTTCCCAGGTATCCATGACTCTGGATTGCACAATGTCTTGAGGGCCGCTGTCAACAAAGCTCGCAAGATTCCAAGCGTTCTTCGACTTGTGATTAAACGGCGTTCCGGTGACCACCCAACGACTTTGGGCTTGAACAAGTCTCAAAAACTTACCTACAAAAGTGTTAATATTTGTTGAGACCTGATGTGCTTCGTCAAGAACCAGCCGCGTCCACGTCACTTGGCCTAACAGAGGAGGATGTCGATACACCTGCCTGTCTGCATACTTTGGAACCGAGGACCCATAGGTTTCTTGCAAGACACTGTCACCATTGCATTTCTGGCAGGGAGCTATTACACCATCAACCAACAAGGTCTCATTCACATGGTGGCACCGTACGGCCAAACACGGGCCTTCATATACGTACACTTCTTGGAGTTTGCCTTGAAAAGTATGTTTCAATTGCTTCCAAGGGTTTCGGCTGAGATCTAACACGGTAACGTATTGGTATGCGAATTTAACGTTCCAAAACTGTACGCCACGTCGTCTTTTTCGTTTTACAGACACAAAACGTGCTAGGCAAACAGTAGGACCTCGGTGGCGAAATCGGACCAAAAAATATGACTTATCATCCATCGATTGCCAGCGATCTGCCATACCATCCGCGCGGCCCACGAAGGGTAATGTACTATTCGATCGCGCGTCGTCGCTTTCCCAGTCTGGGACCGCGTCGGTAGTGCGTATGGCTGTGTCGTTTGGACGAGCTCGAATCAGTTCAAGCATTGATTCTGGAACACATTGCGCGTTCGAGCAAATCCATGACCGTTCCACTTGCTGCAAGGTTTTAATCGCAGCAGACATCTCTTTTTGAACCACAGAATACGTGGTTAGCACGACGTCTGCTTGCATAAGCTCGCCAAGCTCCTGGGTTCGACTTAACCCATAATATAGCAGAACTTTAAACGATTTCTGTAACACAAACTTCTTAAACGATTTGTTCCATTGTTCAAACATGCTGACAGGAACAATAATAAGAGTACCACCAGAGCACAAAAACGGCGTTTTGTTTGTCTCCAAAACATTTCCGTAGTGGGTGTAGGTCCACGGCCCAAATTGGTACCGAAAATCAGCGTACTCTTCAAACTCGTGCTTTTCCAAGGCTGGCATTAAGGTCGCGTTAACTTTTCTAGTACCCATAGCCCCGGATCCTGCGCACCCACGTATCTGTTCATCCGATGCTTCTCGCAACGCAATTTTCTTTTTAACTCGTTTTATGACCGTCACGTTTGCGCTTGCATTGGACGTGTCCGACGCAGGTGTTTCTGTTTGCATCTGAGGTCGTACATAAACAAACGCACGCCGCCATGGCCGTCGTTTCACGTGGGCCATAATATAGCGTCCATCATCCACGTCGAGTCGATGATGGTAAGTGCGCGAACCACGACGTCGACAGAGTATCAACCCCAAAACCTGCAAGGTCTTTCCCAAACCCATATCATCACAAAGAAACCCACCAAGCGAGGTAAACGGCTCGGACGTGGATATCACTCCTAAATGAGGTACAAAAAACAGCTTGACGTGTTTTTCATAGAATGGATGAATCCAGACTCCGAGACGTGTGTACGTAGACATGTCTTTCGTTTCCTTCTCCAGCGCCCACATAACACACTTCAATTGATGCGGTTGGACAGAGGCATTTATCATTGCCAAAAGTTTTTTTCTCCACACGCGAGACATGTGTACACTATGCTCAGGGTCTTCATGCTCAACGCGACCGTCTTGGGGTGGAAACGTATCCTCACTTCCGCCAAACATTTCCATAAAAGTCATGCACTGCCGCGGCCCTTGGCTGCATGCGTCAACCAAGCCCTGGAATTCTACAAGCGTCTTCAGCCTTTTGACACATGGCTGTTTGTGTATGTGACATAGACTGCAACCACGATGCAGAGCTTCCAATGTCTTCATAACGGCAAACATGAATGGCGGACACGTACGCTGTGGGCCCATAGAAACATCCAATGCAACGCTCATGTGTATTTCAATTTCAGAAAACAGTGTCGTATTGTTCAAGCGTTGCGGTGTTTTTGCCCACGCCTTGCGATGTACAAATACGCGAAGACCACTGCGTGCAGACATGCCCGGAGAAGCTGCGCTAATGTCATACACCCCTCTTTGTTGATATGGATAAAATTTGTTTCCACCAGCCGTATGGGCACCAAACTCCACGAGCGCCTGAACAAACTTGAACAAATCGTTTGTATCACAAGGCGCCATACCAGTGCTACAGTCCGCCTCGGTTTCCTGCAACAACAAAGGCGTGGCTACCTCTTTGACACGACGATTCTGTTTCTTGAACATGACTACTGGGTACTTTTTCCCAATTTCTTTTAATCCCTCGGATTCACACCTTGATAACACGTGATCGAGATTGACGGCTGCTTTAAGGCATTCCCATGTCACATGTCCCTCCAGAAAATCAATTTCATGGAGAGAGCCACGTGTTTGAACCGCATGTAGCGTATCAAAGGAGTCTGATGGTAGAAAATACTTGGCACCTTTATGCTGACGTAGCTTCTTGTCGTAAGGCACACGCAAAAGGAAAGCCACCGTTCCCATTACATACATGGGTCTCATTGGACACGCTGCGCACAAAAACTCCTTTTGACGAATATGATGAACCGCACCAGTCTCATTCATTCGAAGATGTTCACCGTGTGTTTCGCGTAATGATTGAGCCACAGTCGTGCGATATTTCCACCAACGAGAAAAAGCATTTTTTTCTCGTCGAAACTTCTTTCGCTCTGCCGTTACGTATGCCGTTTTGGCATCAGACGAATTGTGTTGTGACACACACGCATGGGTATACGGCTTGGGACACAGACTGACCGGAAGTCTGCACACGGAGCAAATACAATACTTGCACGTTTCAAGGTTTCCATGTGATCCCAGGTCGCACCGCTTCGGACATTGTTCAACCAGGTGCAAAAGATCTGGCGTACAAGCGTGTTCAAAAGTCTCCCTCATACACACAGAACCCCCGAACTCGTACAGGCGACACATTTGAGCCTCGACCGTCTTCGAAAATGCATTGACATAACTTTCTTCACCTAAAAGCTCGTGTGCCAAACGATTACAGGCTTCCATGCTGTCAAGACACGGATCAGACCGCGCAAGTTCTGCATGTAACGCCTTTTTCAATGATCCGGATATTTTGCGACTCGTCCGACCAGTGTCGCTCATGTGTACCGTGTGAAGGTCTAAAGATGTGCTGCTGTACACCCAATACGTTTAGGTTAATTCAACAGCGCAAAGGCCATTTCGTAGGGGCCCGTAGACAACGCGCACGTCATGGATACCCCTCAAGAAAATGCCTTGCTGTACGCGCGATATTTGCCTCTCGTGAACACTCAATTCGGAACCCCGGAGCCACGTATTCAGATTGAAAGCGAGCCTTTGATGAAATCTTCCCCGTTAGTACAGTCACGTGCAAATTGCAAACGTGCCAAATGGAATAGAGGAACCGTGTTAATCTTTGTCTTATGTATTCTATTGCTTTGTGTTATTCTCGCGGTATCTATAACAGATACAGTGCGTTCAAAGGCTAGAAGACGAACTACAAGAATTAAGCGTCTGCAATGTAATAAACAGATCAGCGTGGGGCATTTACGACCAACTCCATCGTTAACTTCATATGTTTTGCCTCTGATTCGGGATTCAATTTTTGTGAGTGTTCCAAGTTACCGCGACCCTGACGTCGGCAACACATTACTTTCTTTGTTTTCAAGAGCGGCATTTCCTGATCGGGTGTTTGTCGGCGTGTGTGATCAGCGAGCATCGGGTGACCCGGATCCTTATCAACTGTGGAAACACGCAAGTGAATCCATTATACCGTCATTGGAGTTTGATCGATACGCACACAACGTTGCTATATGGGATATGGACCATGTTGATGCTACAGGTCCTTGTTTTGCACGCGAGCTAATTGAAAAACATATATATCAAGGGCAGCGCTACGTGTTGTTTGTTGATAGTCACACACGTGTGTGTTCTGGGTGGGACGAACATTTAATCACTGACCTGGAGCAAACGGGAGATCCGAAGGCAATACTAAGCTGCTACCCGGACACATTTAGTTTTGAAGACGAAAGCACACGAATCTTTGAGGAGACCAAAGACCCGGGACAAGCAACGTTTTGTGTTTGCACTGGATTTGACAATGACGGCTTTCCTGCGTTTGGTCAACAAAAAGCACCGGCACCTTACAAGCGACCACAAGTAAATTTGTTTTGGTCCGCGAATTTTAGCTTTAGCTCAAGCCAGCTTATCAAAGACGTTCCTTACCTTACCCACGTCCCGTTTTTGTTTTTCGGTGAACAACCAGGTATGCAGGCCCGGTACTACACGCACGGATACACGTGCTATACACCAAGACAGTCGTACGTGTATTGTACGTTTGATCGGTCTCGCCGCAGCACATTTTGGGAGCTCATGGACAGCGACGCGTACCTGGAAAAGCAAGAGAGCGTGGAGCGAGTGCAAGCTCTCCTTGGCTTGCGTGCTCCATCAGAGCAGCAACGAGCGTGGATACGTGGCAATTCACTGGGCCAGGTGCGCACACTTTCTGAGTTCTGGAGACACATTGGGATCGATCCAGCGACTCGGGAGATAACGATATCCGCGCGTCTAGGTGTACAACATCCTGTTTTTCTCGATGAAGTGCATGCCAAATACGGCTCTCTCAATGCATTTCATGAAGCATCAAATAGAAAAAACTAGTGTTTAGATTTGCTTTTTTATATAGATTGACGACACGGCGGTGTGCGTGATCTTAAAATGACGACAACTACAACACAAACAACCATGAGACCTACCGCCAAACCTATCAACGCATATGCAACGCGCACGGTTGGCATGTTTGACTGTGGGCGTTTCACATGGATTTGACGTGCCTTCAATGGCGTTTGTGCTTTGTCGTTATACATATGTTCCACATTACCGTAGCGGATAATTCCGGGTGCATGTTTTTCAATGATCTGCGTTGCATGACTGTCGTTGCTGATGTCACATAAGTGGCAATCGTACACGCGACGCTGAGTATCTGAGGCATGGGCACTTTGAGCAGAAGAGCTCGGAACGATTGCAAATGTTGACACATATGGTTGTCCAAAAGCTGCCATGACATTTTTCATGGCCTTCAACCCCATGTACGCATCTACCTGCATTTCAATGGGTAGCGCATGGTTTAGTAATGCTTCAGCCCCTTTACGAGACACGCAATACGACATGGTCCCAAAGAAAGGTCTATCCACCGAGCGGAGAGGTATTCCCAATGTGCGCTGTTCCACAGTGTTCTGGTTCTGTACTCGTAAGCTTAGATAGCCAAGTAAAAGTACGTCAGCGTTAATTTTTTTCATTAAACCATCGTTTTCAATTGCTTTGATGGCTTTATTAAACAGATTTATATTGCTAAGCACACAATCATCCTCCAAAATGACAATGTAATGAAGAGTTGGATCATTCAACATAATTTTCCACGCTTTCATGTGGCTCAAATAACATCCTATACCTCCGGGCCCCGAAAGCTGCCGATGGTAACGCCGTGAATCGGACACAAAGGTGTCGTGCGCGGCACCAAGGGTCAATGGTAACGAACCCGACTCCTTCGCGCTCATCTCTTTGTCCCCATGCAAAGGTTGCTGCGTCGTATCAATAGCCCCGAGCCGCTGTATGTCCAGTTTGACAGGGTCGTTCACTTGCTTCAATTTGCTTTGAATTTGCTCGACGCATGTGAAATACCGGTCAATATCTCGATCCAAATTAATAATCAGAACCTTCATATTTTACGTACGTGCGCTTTTAAACCGGTGTGTCAAAAGACCGCTGCAAACGTACGAACAACAATGTTGACACTGGTCGTACGTTTACAGAAAACCAGGGTCGTCACGAGCCTGCTTGTTACAATGCAAGGCCCGTGTTATAAAAGAGTGACGGACATTACCTGCATAAAGACAACGCGCACTAAAGATTTTTAAGTATGGCTCATTTGATCCTCAAGCGGGTTCGACCTTTACAGACCAAGCTAGTGCCTGGTGTCGTATGGGGAAAGAGCATGTACATGGAAAATACGCGCGCTTTGTTCCGCGCACCAAATGTTGTAACACGAATTCCGTCGCAGTATAAAACAGGGTTTTTATCGTATGACAATGGTCTAACTTGGGATGAAAAACAATGTAACTTTCCCTTCTCCTTTGTATATGAGTCTGGCTGTACATCTGACGATGACTTGTATATAACTACCATGTCGCGCACTTGTGCAAAACCCAAAGTCTATGTCAGTAAAGACCAGGGCATTCATTGGTCATCTGTTGCGCTAACAAAGACCGACAAGATTTCGAAGCAACGTACCGACGCACACTCGCATAAGAATGATTTTCAACACGCAGCGGTTACTTTACCAGACGGATCTCTCCTTTGCACAGGCGGCCCTCGTGCAGCATTGCCTGGCATTACGTATCGCACCGTGGACGGTGGTAAAATATGGGAAACATTGCAGCCGGGGATACCACGTGCTCTTTCGGGGCATGCGATGGCGGTATTGCCCGACCACAGTATTTTGTTGACAGGCGGCTTGAAAGAGACGTATACAGGCGCTTGTGCAACAAACAACGTCCTTCGCTCGTTTGATTTAGGTTCTACATGGCACACGATTGCATACATAGAGCCTCATCGCGGGTGGAGCGCTCGTTACGGACACAATATGGTTGTGTCGAAAAAAACAGGTGCTGTGTTCTTGATGAACGGCCAGAATGAGAAGCGAGAATTTTTCAATGATATGTGGGTGAGCTTTGACGGTGGCTACACGTGGGATCTCGTGGGAGAGATGCCCTGGCTACCGCGTTCAAGGGCCTCCGTTCACATGATCAAGAACAACGGACAAGAGGAGATCCGTCTTCTGGGCGGGCAATACACAACGGCGGTCGATATGTTCGGAATGCACGACGTGTGGGTTCTGAATCTTGCGTTTACTACAGCAGACCAGATCAAACTCGCTAAAAACAGCACAAAACCTCCGTTGCAACCCTAGAGCCCATGCCTTTCACTAATTTTGAAGTCCGCAAATTCCGGTCGTTTCCATTTGCTCCTTAAGGTCTGGACTCCAAAACAAGTCCTGCGTCTCGTGCTACACACATTGTTCGAGTGATCAACCTTGCAGGTGTACCTGTATGTCACTCTCATCATAATGTCGACTGCGTTTCGGGAAGCGTCTAACCTTTAGATATGTTAAACAGAGCATGAGTCGGACTCTGAGTCGGAGTCACTCATGTCCATCACTCGTTTCAGAATCATGCTTGTGCTTTGCCGTTTGTCACTGTGGCCATCGCTTTCAGTGTTTGCACCATGTTCTTCCAGCTCCTGTTCCGTATGTGCGGTAATTTGTGCGACGGTGTCTTTGAAGGCTGACGCTACAATACCCACAGACCTCAGTTGCTCTTCCTGTTTAATGGACGGGTCGACCCCGGCGAGAGAATGAATCAGACAGCAGCCAGCATTTCCAAGTTTACCCATGTATTCTGGCACGGGCTTCCACGTGTCACCTATCCAAACACTGACATGGTGCCAACATGTTGCGGTGAAGGTATTAAACCATACTGGTCCTAGACTCAGCATGGCCGAGCCCACTCGATTCATGCGCTCTCGGAAAGCAAGATTGGGTGTTGACGCGCGTGCGATTGTGGCGAGGTGCCATTGTGCACCATCCAACGCTACACCTTTTGCATTGAAAGCGTTTTGGCACGAGCGAATTCTCATAAAAGCGCGTGTGTGGCCCTCTTGAATCATGCTGACGAATAGATGCGGCAGCGACAGGGGCTGCCACAGGTCAACGATGCAATTGCAGCCCACGTACATAGCAGCATGATACGCGCCGTAGTCCTGGAAGTCCTTGGCAAGAGATCGGTAAAGAATATCTCCTGGTTTCGGAACGACGCCATCGATCTCAAGCGTAGGTTCATCACTGCTTGCAATGACTGAAAGCGCGCGATTCCCGATTTGGGCAAGAAAGCTAGAGCTGTCATGTTCAGGGACGGTGTCCAAAACATCTTTTGCCATCCTTTCGTTTCCGTAGCATTGTTCGTATACATAACGCAAGGCCCTTTGCCATGCTTCGTATACAGGTTTTGCTACCGTATCACACTCTTCAAACAGTCGCGCGTCATCTGCGTCGGTACGAACGGCATCACGGGTAATCGCACCGCTTTCCTTGGAAATGCTACGCTTTTCTTTCATGCACAGGAAAAAGGATGTAAACGCGTCATCCCATAATATTGTTCGTGGTGAGGCTTTTGGTACCAGACCTGCTGCGTGTGTTGTCTTAGACACCAAAAATTCAGGTCGAAATGGCCATTCTGTGTGAGGATCTACCACGGGGAAGTTAAAGTGCACATACGGATTTTCCTTGGTTCTGGAGACGGCACCGGCGCGCGGTGTACTGTTTTTCCGAGCTTTTGACACTGAGCCTTTCTGTCGGTTTCGGCGACCTGGACCTACAGTGTCTGGGGTGTAGATGAACGTACCGGACATAGATGCTATTTGGTAAAACACCTAAGCGTCCTGATTATTGCTGAGCAAGACAAAACTATTGTGTGGATCTGGGAAACGCGCCTGTTGCAGGCGTTGGAAAACTAGGAGATCAAAGGTAATCTTGTTGGATTCGTAAAACGTATTCGTCTGGACACAATGAGCACGTACAGCAACAGCCCGGTCATTACGTCGGTGCTGCCTCCACCAAATCGTATTGCAGAAGTCGTTGCACCACCCTCAAGCTCTATGCAAGGTGCCATGGAATTGATGCAAGCTGCGAAAACGTCCTTAATTAAATCCAACAATCAACTTCTTGAAGAGCTTGCTCACCTCAATCAGTCTCGTGCGTCCACGGCCAAAAATGCGCTGAATAACACTGTTCACGAAGCGTACAAGGAGTTTACATGTGCCCGTCAACCCACACCATGGACAGCGTATCCGTGGCGTCAAGTGGATGTCAATGCAGCAATAGCTACGAAGTCGTATGTACCTGAAAAAACGTGCGTGGTCGACCCTACACGAGACGATGAGTCGTCGAACACATGGACCACGGCGCCTGTGCGCGGGGTCGTACCTCAAAATCAGGTCCCAGGCGCTGGAGGTCCTTTGCCCCTGGGAACGGTATTTCCTGTGTCCATATCGACGTCTCTCCTTCATGGCGCGAACAGTTCTCCACAGGCGTTACGGTGGTCGACACGCCAAGCGCCTCGTGGACTCGAAACACC
>LFIK01003429.1_pt1 | contig 12876 bp, 16 predicted proteins | sample 643401 | NCBI WGS metagenome assembly LFIK01 (sample SAMN03777447, study PRJNA286221) | soda lake metagenome | biome: soda lake; feature: Kulunda steppe; material: water; isolation source: sample T5-Br brine of Lake Tanatar-5 | place: Russia: Kulunda steppe | collected 2010-07 | reverse complement strand
CAACATTTCTGTTGGGTCGTTAAATTGTGCTGCTGTATTCTTTTTATAGTTCCAGAGGGAGGATGCTAGGTCTGAGCTGTCAAGCCTTGCTAGTTCCTTTTGGGAAGTCGGGGTATGCTTCTTTAATATAGGCTTTGTACTCTTTTTAACTAGCTGCTTCTCTGAGCCACTCTTAGGTTCAGCTGACCACAGGCTCAAATCATGGGTTTGTGTCACAGTTTGAGTATGTGAAGGTGGATTCTTCATTAACGGTTGTTGAGACAGTTGCACATGTTCAGGATGTGTATTTGGTTGTTTGTATTGGTTTCTACTTGTCCTCATCCTTGTGATTTGTCTTGTATCATATGGATTCTGGCTGCATGTCTGATGGTTATCCAGTGGCCTTTTGTTGTTTGATCTTGAAAAACCAGTCCACATCTCTTGAGTTCGTCTTGTTTGCCTCATTCTGGAGGGATGATTGTTGCTGGTGGTTAATTAAGGTATCATTTGCAGTTTTGTTGCTTTTTTTGAAACAACCGATCAGGTTGGCACCCCAGCCCGCTCTGTGCGAATGATAAGCTACAGAGCGCAGTCTTCCACCAATGCGCACCCTAACAGCGTTAGGGCGGCTGCATCAGAACCGTCATGCTCAGGCTGAGGGCCTCTGCCTCCTCAACTCGGTTGAGAAGCTTGTCAGATTTAGAGAAATCAGACAAGGAGTACAACCTTTATACAGATCCTGTACAAGTATGTGTCGAGGACAAAGTTCTGATTCAGATTGTGATCAGAAGGTCAACAACATAATCAGGACAAAATCATAATGGAACCTACATTCCAATGTACTTCAAGTACATTACAAGTTGTAATGTGCGCTTCACTGCCTGTGTAGTTTCCTTCTTCCTTTTTGCAATGATTATAACATACAGCTTCAGCTAAGCTTCCCTCGTTCGGCAGGTACAGCTTTGCAACTTGCAAATTGATTGAATCTAACCTGATGATGTACAAAGTGAGCAGCATGTACTGTTCCACTGCATCCATCCACACGTTTTCTTTCCAACGAGTTTGTAAACTTGTAAACTTGTAAACAACGAGTTTACCCCCGCAGGTTTCTACAATGTGTTTGCTTTTCTAAGCCAGAACAACAATCAGCTATATCTTTTCCGTTCATGCACTTCTTACCTTTTATGAGCAGGCTAGCGGTCGCACTTCTTGACAGAAGGCCTTTTTCTTGTGAACTCCACGTGAACCACTTGGTCATTTCCATGCCTCTCAAACAGCAGAGACTAGATTGAACGGCCAAATGCCTTCGGTATTGCTAGTGCTACTGGTGTTGTAGACAGTTGACCTAGACCTTGTAGCTCAATGACAATGCGAACAGGAACACCGAAATTCAAGGTGAACACACAAAATTGAGAATTTTCAACCCTATGGCCGTGTGGGAGAGTTATTGATATGACTCGTGGTTGTACAAGAAATGTTTTCTTTGTCTTCTGATAAGACAAAACCACTAGGGCTTCAGGGTTGCTGCCTTTCCATGGTCCATGTGCTGTCCACATCCGGCCTTGAGAACCTGATGCGGTCATGTAAGCGCGATGGACGGCCCTGCATAGCATCAACAAGCAATAAGATATTCTGATTTTGTTCCAAGTATCACTAATCGACATTAATACTCCTGGCAGACGGGGGGAATATTTGATATATTACAGCAATTGTACAATGCTTAGGCCATGATTTAAGTTAACTGGTCTCACTAAAGCAGTTATTGTGGAAACTCTGAGCAGGTAATATTTCAGAATTCACACTCAGCCTGGTGAGTGTATTCATGTGCAAACACGTGTGTGTGTGTATGTGTGTGTGCACGCGCATGTGTCTCCGTGCGTTTGTGCATGTGCGTGCATGCGCGCATGCATGCGTTCGCGTGTGCGCTTGTGTGCAAACACCTGTGCTTGCGTGTGTGTGCGTGCAGATGCGGGAATGTGAGCTCTTAACCCTAACTACCCTCACAGGTATTTAATAGGTATACCTGCCAAAATTCAATCGCTGTTGGCCGGATTAAGAAGCCACCCCAGTGTGAGGGCTTTGGTACTGTGGTGCCTTCAGGATACTTAGCCTCCAGCTCTTTTTGTCTGCATGTGCGTGCATGTGTGTGTTGCATGTGTGCGTTTGTTTGCAAGTGCTTGCCTCTTTCTCCTTGCTAGCCAATTTGCTATTCCTGTCTTTCTGTGGTGCAGACTCAATACTCAGTGACAAAACAAAGCATCCTTGAGCATTCTGTGTTTCTCCTATACTTAATCTGGCTAACCCTTATTTTGCAGTGCCCCTCATTACCTTCAGCTTCCCCCGATCCTTGCTTGTGTAAATGTCATACCTTGTGCCAAAAGCCCGAGTACCACATTTGCAAGATGAGGCATGTAAAGCATATAGGAGCTACTGTTGCTTTCCAGGCGGAGAGGCAAACAGAGACCATTGTTTCATGTGTTGCAACTCTTTCCATTGTAAAATATGACACAGCGCAGTGAGTCCTGCCACTTTGTAATACTTGCGTGCGCATAAAAGCACACCTCTTCTCCAGCTCTTCCCTCCCGTTGTGCAAGATCTCTGACTGCTGGGACACCCAGGCTCCCAGCTGCAGCTCACATGTGGCGCGACACAGGGATGTTTTCAGCAACAGTGGATGCGCGCAGCAGACAGGCGCAGGTGGTGTCTAAGAGGTTGCCGGAAAGTAGTATCCTCCCCCCCCCCCACCATTGCGAGCACAGCTCAGTGCTTTGGCACTGACAAGATTTTCATGGCAGACCGGTGGCGCTGCAGGAAGCGCTCCAGGCTGTTGTAAGCAGCAGCAGCAGCAGCAGCAGCAGCAGCAGCAGCAGCGGCAGCACCTGCCTGCCTGCACCCTTGCTTGTTTGCTAGCGACAGGCAGCCCAAGTGGCCTGCACCCTGCAGGGCCCAAGGGAGAATCCCTATTGCTCATGGCGTCCATGTGTCACACACGGGCCTCACCCTGAGAGCTGCGCCCACTCAGCCAACGGCCCGGCCCACACCCTCACCTGTGAGCCGTGCGGCCTGGAGTGGAAGTACTCCGTGGACTCCTCCTCGCTCACTTTCTCAATGGTGCCCTCCACCCGCACCTGGCACACACAAGCATGCAGGACAGGGAATGAAAGTAGGGTCAAGGGGAGGGAACATGACTGCATGCGCTGTGTTTGGGATCAGCTCAAGTACATCTACACGTGTTCTGCACGGCCGACGATGAACGCAGCTACCATCCATACCTGGACATGCTTGGATGTCCCTTTTTTTTAATCAAGATTTGCAACCTGTTGCCCGGGGCAAGCAGGAAGGCAGGCAAGTAGGCAGGCAGGCAGCCCTGCTGATTTCCAGGCAGGCTCACTACCACTGCAGCGCCACATATTGCGCCCAGGCCATGCATGCATATACGCCTCTATGTTACACTCACAGGACCAGCGCTGTCTCACACGTGTGCGCCAAAGACACCTGACTCTGTCTGTGCGCCAGAGGCCCCTGTCCTGACCACACTGTGTGCCCCATTCCACTGCGCCTCGTCCCCACCTGACGCTGCAGCGGCTCCCAGTATACGCTGAACGCAGCATGGCCAGTGCCCAGCAGCTCGCGTCCCTTGCGGCTGTTGTAGTTGGTGTAGAACACAAAGCCGCGCTTGTCAAAGCCTTTCAGCAGCAGCACGCGCACAGACGGACGGCCTTGGGCGTCCGACGAAGCCAACGAAATGGCATTCACCTCTTCGCACACCTGATTTGCCATACGGACAGGTGCAGGCACATGGAGCGCTGGGAATGCCCCAGGAAAAACATGAACCATAGATGGTCTGTGAGGTAAGTGCAGCTGGTGAGAGTGGGGTGAGAACGGGCTCCATGGGTGCATCGTCAGGGGCATATTTTTCATCATCGCCTCCAGGAGCGCTGTAGTAGCACTTGATGCCAGCACACTATGCCATGCTGGTGGGCTGTCACTGCCTGACAAGAGATGTGGTGGCACGTTGAGCTGCTACAACATGCTGGCACGTGCTGACTGTGGTGTCCGGAGTCGCTCATCCAGGACTCTGGGAGCTGTCCAACTTCAAGAGAAGCCATTTGCCCACTGCGTAATGGTTCTTGTGTCAAGCCCCCCAGCTTGATCCGCGTGAAAACAGCTGCAGGACGGTGTGTGCTGTGAAGTTTGGCCTGCCCTGATACGGACATTGGGTCTGCAGGTGCTAGGTGCCTACCACTTGTTCAACTCAAAAGCTGCCCTGGCTCAATTGTGGCCTCCCTCCTGCCCTTTAGGCCCTGTCCCCTCCAGTAACACTACCCTCAACGAACACCCTCTTTGCATTTGTTCCCCATACCTTGAGTTCTGTGGCGACCCTGAACCACTCAGCCCAGGCCCGCATTGGGTCATCCTGGTATTGGGCCATCTCGCTCTCCTCCAGTCCGCCCTTAGTGTAGTTTATGCGCATCTCGGACGCCTACAGAGCGGGTGCATGGACATCATGTTCAGTGGCCGCAGCACGTGATGGGCGCTCACCGGCATGCCTGGTACCAGCCCTGCCAGAGGCTCCGCATCAAGGCCCATCGAGGCTGTAGCACATGCGCACCAAAGAACAGCTGCAGGAGTACCAGTACCGCATGCTGAAGATGTCAAGGCCTGAGGTCTCAGGCCGTGTGGTGGGTAGTGGTCGGCACACACCTAAGCATTCAGCTTACATGCATGCATGCACTACCTTGCTGCCCAGCGCCCTCACAGTATCCTCGTCCGGAGGCGCAACCTGCGCCTCCGCAGGCTTGTCGGTGCGGAAGGGAGGTAGGCGAACATGCTGCGAGGTGCCTGGGAACTGGGGCAGCTGCAGCTTGTACCTGCGTGCGCCAGCATGTGGGGTCCCCTGTATGGCAATGCCTGTCATACTGGTGTGGCTGGTTTGTGCACACCTTGCAGCTGTTTTGTAGTAGATCCAGTCCAGGCAGGCCCGGGCACCCAGATGCTGAAGTACAGGGACAGGATGCTGGCCCTCGGAACGAAAGGGTTGCTGTGTGAGAAGCAGTGCCCATGGTCAGCTCTTGCACATGGCTGGTTGATTCAAGGGCAGTGACAACTGCCCTCCATGAGCCCATGGCTCACTAAGGCAGGGCAAGCTCTTTGTGTGGCGCATCCTGCCACTGCACTCACTTGTCTCTTATTGCTGGTGGCACAAAACGCCCTCCCAAGTAGTGATATCTGCCCTGCACATTGTACAACGTGATGACGCTGGGGAGTAAGGGCGAGCGAAGGCCAGATCTCTAGCTGCTATTGGGTGCTCCTTCACCAAGCTGAACCCTAGACCTCACCAATGAGGCAGCCAAGTAGGAAGGCTAATACATAACTCCAGGGGGGAAATCGAGTTGGGCTAACACAATTGCTTGCACACAAGTGTGTATCCAACAAAGCTGGGAGAGCTCCCTCCAGTTAGAGCTTGTGGCTTACGAGGTCACCATTGAGCCTAGCAGGTGCAAGCAAACAGCAGCAAGTAGGGTGTAATCCCCATCTACATAGAGTCCGATTAAGAAAAGAATATGAGGCCAAGAATGGTAGCATTTGACCTTTATACCACGGTTCCTGGACTGCAAACTCACACAGAGCAATTTTGTTGCCATTACCATGGAAGCAATTCTCTACAGCACCATGCACATTCCCATAGTGGTAGCGCGTGCTCGTATTGGAACACAGAAGGTGCAAGGCAGCCGCAGGGAAGCACAGGAGCCAGTGCCTTCTTAGGCACCTCTTGGCCCACCTGAAAAAAGCGTGCACACTGCTTTGGAGCAGTCAGTGATACCAGCATGTCAGGCGCCAAGGGTGCGTTGCCAGCAATTTCCCGGGGGCCATCCTCTATGTGCCAGCCAGAGGGTGCATCCACGGACACAATGGGCGGAGGCTTGTTGGTGGGAGACAGTGCCTAGGCAAAGGCCAGACAGGAACACATGCTACACGTGTGTCATCAAAGCTCAGCGCAGCGCCAGTGCCCCATTTTTGGGGCTTGAGATGACGCCTGATAAAATCTGGTTACTTTGCTTTGACAAAAGCCATTTCAATTATCATTTGGATGGATACATGCATGTACAAACTTGCAAGCATGCCATTGAAGGGGGGGCCAGCCTGTTCATGGTGCCCTCATACCCTCACAGGTCAACCTCCCAATTCTTCCCCCCGATTCTTAAGATCAGGCATGGCAATCTGTTACTAAACCTCACACTTGGGCGGGACCATGAACGAATCTGCAATTGCTATAAAACCACACCATGCAGGCATGCAAAAGCAATGAATCACACAAAACAAGTCCTCTTTTCTGGCTTACCTTCAGGATCCCATCAAAAGGAGGGCGAGGCTCACCCTTGAAGCTGAATCCAAAGATAGCATCTACCACCACATCGTATTGGGAAGACAGCGGCCCAGCAGCCTACGCAACCTCAGAGCACGCAGGCAGCATGTGTAAGCTGAAGCACAGGATATGGCTCAAGATCCCCTGACCTGAAGGCACTGGCAATGCTGCATTGCCTCTACTAACACGTCACATAGGGCATCCCTGTTTTGCCTGCAGGCATGACTACCAGCAGAAACAGGCGTGTAGCCAGGCAACTGCCCATGCAATATGACCTGTCAAGGCTTCAAAAACTCAGCAGGCCTAGACTGCCATATTTTCAGCTGACCTGCACATCTTCCCATGAAAGCATCGGCATCTCTAGCGCACGTGCTTGAGTCACCAGGCCTTTGTAGAGTGGCTTGTCCGTGGGCTTTGGGTACACAATCTGGAATGGTAGGGCACAATATTTGGTGAGGAAGGGCACGTTTGGAGGAAGAGGGGAAACATCCTTGTTTGTGTTTGCATGGCGAGGCTGCGGTGCAGATGCGACTGCACATGTTAAGCAAGCTGAGTAATAATACATGCCGTGCACCATGATTTGGTTCTAGACAGCACAGAAAATGAACAAGCTGATCACCACTCCTTGCAGTACGGAGGTCGTCCAAATGATGGACACCTCTGTGGTGCAAAGAAGCGTGCCAGCGTTAGACCAATAACACAATCAAAAAAAGAAAAAATCTATTAGCTGCGCATTCCTGCCTGCGGCCGCTATTCATGCGCATCTTGTAAAGCACCCTAAGCCAACAGCTTCATGCGCACCACCCATGGTGCCACGGCACCTTCACTTGGTAGCCGAAGTGGTGCAGGTGTCGTGCCGCCACAAGGCCGTCACCCCCATTGTTTCCTGGTCCAGCAATTACCAGCACACGCCTGCAAGCCAGGTATAGAGTTTTGGGTGCTTTGTGTAAGGCATGAAGTTGAATGGAAGACAGATTAAAGTAGGCAAAATGCAAGTATTCACGACACACATGCATGGACAGATGGCTTACGAGCATGCCACAAAGTCCGGGCCAGTTTCTGCTAAGGGATGATCTCAAAGAGAATCCTCTCTCTCCTTAAGATCCTTGGGATTTGCAAGGGCCGCTGATAAGCAGCAACAAGTGAGAATTCCGATCCATTTTTCCGGCGTAGAGCTTGTGCAAATCCATCAATACAAAATAAACCGTCACTTGCTACATAGCCTCGTGGCTGTACTTAGAAGCTTACTTGAACTGCTCCTTGGGATACTCTGCTGCCAAGGAGGTCGCAACTGAGAGGCCCGCCAACTCCATGAGCTGGTCCACTGAGAAGCCCAGCGGCCCCATGAGTTCTTCATCAACGGCCACTGACTCTGGCTGAGACCTGGGCCATAATGTCACACATGCACACATGCCTGATCTGATGGGAAATGCAGTGCGCGCCTGCTGTTGCCAGTGGAGTCATACATGAAGCCCTGCCTGGGGCCTGTCTCCACGAGGCACATGTCATATGAGTCCGTGCTGCTGAATTCTGGAGCAGGGATGCTTGGTTACGTGATGTGGCAGTTTCAAAACATTGGATCCGTTTAGCAGAGCAAGAGGCTCCATACATGGATTTCGCATGTATGCAAAGATACATGAAGGGCCTAGAAGGGCCTGTGCTTGGCTTGGGTATTCAGCCAGGTGCCTGGGTTTTTGGATATGCTTCTCTTCTGTGGTTGTAAAAACGCTTTCTTTGGTGGTGGCCCGACTGGCAAGTGACTGCGCCACGGCGCACAAACGTCCACACAGTCAATTTACCCACAGGTATGTGATGCTGTCCATGGCTGCAGCTGAAAAGCACAGCCTGTTCTTAAGCGCAGAGGGATTGAAGTGCAGGAGGTGCTTCTGTCAAGCCAGGGGAGTCTTGGCAAGGGACGGGCACAAGCTGTGTGTCGGGGAGTTTCGCAGGCACAACAGACGTCCCGCTGAGAGCCCGAGGAAGCGAGACGCCAGCAACATATGAGTAATCAATCTTTATATACTGTTTTAGTCGATTGTTTTGCTGATGGGGGCTTCTTAAAACTACTTCCAATGTTAAAAGAAGCCTATAACACACAAAAAATAGGTTAATTTTGCTTCTTGCTGATGGGGGCTTCTTAGTGTTGTAAGCAAGATGGGGAGCCCCAGCCCATCCCGCAAGGATCACAAGCACAAGAAGGACCGCAAAGAGAAGGTTTGTATTGGTTCTGCATGGTTGAACTGAGATGATTCTGGATGCTTGGCTAGTGGGGGCGACAGCCACGCCATGCGCCTGCCTTTTTGCGCACGCTGTGTACACTGAGTGCATGGCTTGTTCCTAAAGGATCAAAGGCAGTATGTTGAGGTAAAGATAAAGGCTTGAGCACAGGCAGATGGGACCTGCAGGCCTCTGCTCACTCTTGCAGGGGGGCTGTGCCCTCCTGAATGGTAGGTGTGTCAACGCAAGTCCTTCTCTTATTGTACTAGGGTTTGCCAAGGGCTACAGTTGTATTGCACGGTTGAAGCGCATGATCCATCATGGAGGAGCAGCATGCGGCATTTTCCCGCCCCTTGACCCATCCATGTGGTGTGCGATGGTGTGCAATGCAGGATAAAGAGCGGGATAGGCGCGACAGAGATCGTGGGAAGGAGCGCCATAAAGATAGGTAAGCCTTGCAGCCATGCCCAATGGGGTAATCATGCCATTTATCCAAGGTAAGGCTTGCTTGGCGCTTGCATGACTCGGCTGCTTGGACTGCACGCGCATTGCTGTCAGCTGAGGTGACCTGTGCCGACACCTCAGTTGCGCATGCCCCTCCTCTCACCTGTGCTGCACATCCTTCTTCCTCCTTGCCCCACTTGACAACCAACAGCGGTAGCAGAGGTGAGCGAGAGCGAGAGCGTGACAGGGACCGGGAGCGGGAGCGAGAGCACGAGCGCGAGCGTGACAGGGAGTACAGCAGGCATGGCGGCAGGTTGGGTGCAGGTGCTGAGGCTGGGCGCAGCGGCAGCCGCCGCCACCGCAGCCGTAGCGCATCAAGGTCACGGGAGCGCAGCCGTTCGCCCAAGCGCATGCGCACGGAGGCGCGCAGGGCCACTGCCTCACCGGTGCCAGGTCCCGTTGCTGCCGGAGAGGGCAGCAAGCAGGCGGCTGGCGCCGGCACGGCGGCTGCAGGGGCGACGCTGAGCGCGGAGGAGGCCGCGCAGCAGCGGCGCGACAGCGAGGCGGCTGACCTGGATGCGGAGATAGAGCGGCGGCGGCTGCGGGTGGAGGAGTGGCGCGCAAAGCGTGCGGCCGCAGAGGTGGGGTTGGCATGGCACCGCTGCTAGCTGCCTGTATCCTGCACCTGGCTTGTGGGCTTTGGAGAGGAATCACGGGTCTGGCCCTTTTGTGAGCCTGCCGGGTAGGCGCCAAGCGGGGTGGGTGGCTGCATGCAGGTCTACACGTGTCACGTGTGGGAAGAGACAGGGTGGCGCAACACAGTGCAAAGATGCGTTTGAACTGCGACTTGCTCCTCCATAGTGCATGCGTGCGCCACCTACATGATCAGCGGGATGCATGCACCACCTGCGAGGGCGCACAAGGATAATGGCAGGCATGTCCGTGGGTGCCTCCAAGGAGCGCAGGCCACCAAGGCCTGAAACAAGGCACTTCTGACACACCTGCGCACATGATTCAATTATTTCACGACACGTTTGCGCCAAAAAAACACGCGCGCACGTGTGTCAGGCGTGTCTGAACCGGCTCTGCATCATTTACGCTTGAGCACATACCTACGCTTGTGCACACGCCTACCGTGCGGTGTACCCTGCAGGCAGCAGATGCTGAGGACCAGGACGCAGGTGTGGGTGCAGCTGCAGGTAGCACACCCAGCGGCGGCGCCCAGGGTGAAGAGGCCCAGACCAAGGGGGCAGCGGGCGGCCCTGGCAGTGAGGGTCACCAGCAGCAGCAGCAGCAGCAGCAGCAAGAGGGAGACAAAGGCAATGCGTGGACCTTGGAGGATGAGGAGGAGGACGAGGCAGGCGCAGCAGTGGCAGGCCCGCAGGGGCAGCAAGGTGTGTGTGCTGTTGGCACTGACATGCGAGGGGCGGCACACCCATACAGCGCGGCTGACAGGCGATGTATGGTTAATGGGGGACAGGGGGGCTGACAGGGCATGCAGGGCATGCAGGGCAGGGGGGGGCAGCAAGGCCACACGCTGCAGTGTGCAGTTTTTGCGTTTGTTTGTGATTAGTGTGTTTTGTGAGCCGTGGTGTGTTTGCTTATGATGTGTGTTGAGGATACATGTTGCCTTTGTGTTTCACCTGATGGGAGAGAAGGGGAAGCCAAACTGAATTCTAGCGCAAGTGTGCGTGCCATCACACCCTGCATGTGCACGCACTGGCACTCCTAGACGAACCCATGTATTTCTAACACACACACACACGCAAACACAGCCGCGGCAGCAGTAACAGCAGCAGCGGTGGCACTGCAGACTGAGTTTGTGTTTTCTCTTGATGGGATGCGTTGGCTTGGCTCTTCGCAGCAGGTGCCCCTGCAGATGAGGAGGATGACCCGCTGGACGCGTTCATGGCAGGCAATGCGCGCGCGCTGACCCGGGAGGAGGAGGCAGAGGCGCGCAAGAAGGCCCAGGAGGCGCAGCAGCCAGGTGCGCGTGTGCTTCGACACAAGCTGACCAGTGCATGGGTGTCAGCGGGAGGAGGAGGGTGTGGTGATAGGCGTGGTGGGTGGGACGGTCGACATGGAGGTTGTGACGATGGACATGGGGGTGTGAGGAAAGCTGTAGAAGGGCCTGGATGCGTAGCAGAGCACGCACACGCGTGCGCTGCACAGATACACGTGCTGCACAGGAGTCCATGCAATTCAACTGGCCGCACTGATTGCATGGGTGCACCAGCCTCCTGGGATTGAGCAAATGTGTGACTGCACGCGTTTCCGTGGGTTTGTTGGACCTGCACACACGTTCCTTTGTCTGACTGTGCGTTGGAGGCTTGTGTGTTTCAGCACCCTGGCGCACATGTGCGTGCATATGCATGAGTAAGGGTGTTTGGATGTGTTTGCATGTAGTGGTCTCAGGGTTACAAAGGACAGGCTCATCGCTTACCTGCGGCCTCGTCCCCTGTGATGAGGTTGCTACCTTGTGTATTGCTAGCACATTCTCTGCACTGGCGATATTCATGCCAGCCAAGGCTTGTGCCAGCCGTGCCAAGTGTGAGCCAAAAGGACCGAGGCCCACGCAGGAGCGCCCACGCACGCGTGTCGCCTGAACTGCGCAAGCACACGGGCTTGTGCCGGGTTTGTTGTGCCTGCTGCAGACGCGGGTGCAGACGAGGACGACCCTCTCGACGCCTTCATGGCGGCCACCATCATGCCCAAGGTCGTGACTCGAGAGGAGGACTTGGTGAAGGCCGAGCCGGTGCAAGACACAGACATGGCAGATGCGGGTGGAGTCGCCGCACCACGCGTGAAGGCGGAGCCAGAGGAGCCGGCGCCGGGTGGTCAGGTGGAAGCGGCCGTTAAGGCAGAGCCGCATGTCAAGGGCGAGCCCGGGGTGGTGCCGTCTGGGCAGCCAGCAGGGGCAGGAGCTGCGGGAGTGTCCAGGGGCCTGGCGGGCGGCGTGCGGCCGGCGGCGCTCACCTCTGCAGGTGAGGTGCCATGCTGGGCAGGGGTGAGGGGGGTGCATAGGCGAGTGTGCACGCGTGCACATCCATGTGAGAGGAGAAGGAGTGTGTGTGTGTGTGTTTTAGCGAGAGGAGGGGGCGCGGGGGGCTGTTGTGAGTGAGGAAGGGAGAGGGAAGCGATATGCAGCATTGCGGGAGAACCATCTGCACCACTGCGGCTGCTTCTGCTCCCACTCCTGATGTGATTGTTTGCAGCATGTGTGCTTCAGCTGAGCGTGAAGCACATTGAGGTGTGCCAGAATTGGTCCCATGTCTCCTTTGTCTAAGTGTGGAGTGAAATAAGGTTCGCTTGAGGTTACAAGTGCGCGCTTCATCATATATCCCTACATAAGGGCGGTTGAGGCACACACCTTCTGAGAAAACGAGTATGTGCACTCACTTGTGGTGTTGAGCGATGGCCTGGAAGACAAATGGCGCTCTTACTTTTGGCATGCTGGCCCCCAGAAACCACTGAGCAGCCTGCTGATGCTGTGCTCTTTCAGATGTGCTTGGTAACCTGCTCCTTTTCCTCATGGACCCCTCTGTGCCGCAAAAAGTGGAGAGCCTCTCATGCTCTCCAGCATTGCCTGTTCAGGCGCCTCTTGTTGCTTGAATTGCTTTTATGCCTTGCATTCATTGTGCCTGCAGCTTTGACCGGGAAGCCCGGCCTGGCTGCCTTCCGCAAACGCGGTGGCGCTGCAGGCGGTGGTGCTGGGAGGCGGCGGCCGGGCATGCGTGGGTACGGCAGGGGCTCCAGCTCCGAGAGCAGCAGCGGGGCGTCAGATGAGGAGGAGGAGGAGGAAGAGAAGTCAGAGGATGATGCGGTATGAGCATGTGGCATTGGCAGGTGTTGTTAGATACTTAGCAGCT
>LFIK01003428.1_pt1 | contig 12878 bp, 14 predicted proteins | sample 643401 | NCBI WGS metagenome assembly LFIK01 (sample SAMN03777447, study PRJNA286221) | soda lake metagenome | biome: soda lake; feature: Kulunda steppe; material: water; isolation source: sample T5-Br brine of Lake Tanatar-5 | place: Russia: Kulunda steppe | collected 2010-07 | reverse complement strand
CAATAGAGTTTCTGGAACCATACAAGACGACGAATCTCCTACTCTTTCGGCTAATTTAGATCTAAACGGTAACGATATTGTCGGAAATGGTAATATCAACATAGACGGCAATATTACTGCTACTGGTAATATAAACATCGGCGACGGTGTAGAAGACAATGTAATCGTCGGCGGTACTATTTCTTCTGATCTTATTCCTACTACTGATACTGCTTTTGATTTAGGATCCGAAACCTTTAGATGGCAAAATGCCCATTTGACAGGATTATTTGTAGACGGTAATATTTCTGCTGAATCGATTACTGTTGACACAATGTTTAAAGACGATAGCGGAGTTTTGTATGACGCATTAACTGATACTTTAACAGCTTCGTCTATCGAAGGAAATCTGATAGGATCTATTTTTAACAGTGATTCATCTTTAATTCTTGATAGCGAAAATTCTATACTTTTTTTAGATAATATTGAATCAACAAGCGAATTTAGAGTAAGTACTACTGCATTTGAAGTTTTTGCACCAATTGGTTTCGACGAAATTCCTACAATGACGTTACAAGTTGTAAAAGAAAGCACGTCTAATCCACAATCTCTCGAACCCGGAGACTTTCTAGGCGGGTTTCTAGTCGAAGGACTTGTCGATAACGAATTAAAATTTGCCTCAATTATGGCTGCTCAGTACACTAATGATTCAGACTTTAGCAAATTAAACCCCAAGTCGAGAATTTTGTTTAGAGCAGGAAATAATACCGATATCGAACTTTTAGACAATATTCAAGTAGCTACACGTATCGAAGGTAACGGAACTTTATTTTCTCCTATTTTACAAACTGGGACGTACAGCGACAATACCGAAAGAGACTCAACTATTACAGATCCAGAGCCAGGAATGATCGTTTTTAATGCCAGTGTTGAAAAATTTCAAGGATACACCGGCACATCGTGGGTCGATTTAAACTAATCAATTAGTTGACTACATAGAAGGTTAAGTCTTTAGAGTTTATGTTTGCAAATATAAACATTAATAGTATTCCAAATGATCAATTCCTAGTTTTTTCCTTAAATAATCTGAAAAAACACAATCTATTCTTATACCATATTCTTGTTCTTTAGAGCTTTCTCCTCCATGCCAGTCTTGATCGTTCCAAAATGCTGCGTGGCAATTAAGATAATGTTTATTCTCTTCTTGCGGATCCCAGATATAAAATCCTCGTTTCGTCCTAGGTCTTATATGTATAAATTCGTTTTTATGATCTGTATAATAATAGTTCTCAAAAACTCCATTTTTAGCATCTAAGTCTCTATGTTCGAAGGCTTTTCCGTTATGATCGCATCGAAAGATTATTACTCTTCCGATCTGCGTAATTAAATTTTTGTCTACTAAATCATGAACCCATTTTACTAAACCCGGAAAAAATTTTGATTCTTCAGTTGGATCTCGTTTTGCGTTTCTGACATTCCAGTCGCCTTCGTCCCATAAAAAATAATACATATATGGATCGTTTGCTCCCATTGTTAATTTTAAATATTTTGTAAAGATATTTCTTTGTTTATAATCGCTAAAATCACTTGGAACAATTTTATTCCCTTCTATTTTTATAGGATTATTATCAGACAACTGTTGATATTCTTCCCATGCTTTGTAAATTGGTTTCCAATCTATGATGTAAGAAGCATCTTTCCAATCAAACCCTGGCTTCATCCATGTTCCTTCTTTTGCATAGTCACTTGCTAATGCCATACCTTTTGCAATTTCAGGATGTAACTTTTTAAAGCCATCTATATCGAGATAATCATCTAAATTTATATAAGGCCGGCCTGCTATTCCTTTAATCATGTCATAAACTCCGTACTGAATATTACTTATTCGATAAGTAGTCTTAAGTTAAGTATTTTTGAGAAGATTATTAAAAATGAAATTTAATTACTATTATAATTATGTTCCTAACAAAGGCTACTGTCGAAATAATCTAATTTACACAAGTTTGTTAAGCGATAATCAAAAGATATTCTGTCAATGGTTTTACAACGACAAAACCTATCATAAAAATCAAAATCAAGTAGTTGATCCTAGTTTAATGGATGAAAAATTTAAAAGAGAAGTAAACGGATTAAATTACATGAAAAATAACGGTTTTGGTGACATGATTCCTTCTTTCGATATTAACAAAAAAGAACGCAAGATACTTTTGTCTGTAAATGGCCCCGACATGTGGGAACTCGCAGGGTGTCAAGGTAAAGATTATTCTCACGTGGTTTCGGACTGGGAAGAACAAATGCTAGATATTATACGTGCATACAAGAAAATCGGAATGTATAAGTTTAGTTTGCACCCGTCGAGCTATTTTGTAATTAACGGTAAATTAAAAAGTATAAATTATTTTTTTTCTTATTTAGACATCTACGATAAACACATAACATTAGAATCAGTTTTTAGTCACATCAGTAAAGATAGACAAAAAGATCTATATGCAAAAACTAAAAAACTAGGAATCGATGTTACAAAACCTGAACCTTTATCAAAAATACAGTTATTAGCATTTGAAAGTTTTAAAACAAATTTCAACGAAAATATAATGGAAGCTGCAAAAGAAATTTATGCATAAACTAATTGAATGGTCTCCCTGTCTAGATCTGTCAGAGTTTTACAAAAAAGCAAAAAGTCGAGGTTTCAAAAATAACTCAAGTCAACGGTATATGATTGATTGTTTTAAAAACGAAAAAGAATGGAATGCATGGATACTATACAATAATGACGACAAACCCGTAGGAAGCGTAGCGTCTCATAGTTTTAACGATGTAGTTCCCAATTCTTATAGGGTTTTAACAAGAGTATGCACATTCTCAGAAGAAAGAAGAGGGCTTGGATTGGTTACAGCAAAAAGGTTAATTGCAGAACATCAAAATCTTACAGATCAATTTTTACTACCTAAGTGTTTAGAATGGGTCGGATCTCGAGGCAGAGTTTTTGCAACTTCAAACGAAAGCAAAGAAGCAAGTCAGCGTCTTGTGCATAGATATTACTTTCCAACTTTAGAAAAGCTAGGAATTGTAACAAAATATAAAGATAATATTTATTATAGAAACACTAGGCAAACAGTATGGGAAATACACCCAAAAGAATTTTATCTTAATTTAAATAGGTATCCTAGATGGGTCTAGGTTAGGATTAATTCTGTTTAATTCGTTCCAAACATGATTAGTTAGTTTCCACCTAAATTCTATTTGGTTTATGCAAGGATTATCAATCCAAAACAAAACCGAATTAACTACCTCTTTAATTGGTACATTGTAATCGCTAATAAAATTAGTAGGATCTGTTTCGTCGACTTCGCTTCCTTCTAAAAAAGTTAAGTCAAGGTGTAAAATTGGAATTGCATTTTGTTTTATTGATTCGTATCTACAAGCATCTGCTAACTTGCTTTTATTTCGAGCGTAATCGGTTGGTATTATTTCTAAATAATGTCTACTTACAGAACCCATAACAATCATTTTTTTAACCTTGTTTTTTAATTTTTCAAACAACTTTAATTGTTGGCTATCTTGGCAAGCATTATTAATAAACAAATCTGCATTATTTGCAACTTCTATAATTTTAGTAAAATCTTTATCGATGTCAAAGCCATTTGATCTGCTAAGGCCAATAACCGTAGCATCATAATATTTTTCCTTCAATTTATTGTAGAGTGCTTTACCTAATCCTTGCGTGTGTCCTGTTATAACAATTTTTTCCATAATTCACCATGCATTTAAAATATATTTTGGCTCTACTCCACAGTTTGTTCCTGCGTGCCAAATCTTTCTATCTAGCCACTCGTAAGTTTCTCCTTGAGGCTGATTATAAAAACTCTGATCACCTGCAATAAAAATATGTCCCCACTTTGGCTTGCCGATATGACAATGATATCTTTTAAGACCGGGAAGTCTATCTTCGTTATCGCTTACATCCCAATGAATTGGTGCAAATCTACCTGGCCAAATTCTACTTATCCAAAGACTAGTACATTCAATGTTGAAAAATTTATTAAATTCCTCTACAACTTTATAATCAAATTGCTTGCCGGGTAAAAACATATCCCAGCCAACCGTGCCGCCTTTGTCTATAGTTTTATAGTTTGCCGTTCGCCATATATCTAGAATTTCATCTAACCCTGGAAGGTTATCCTCTGGACCGTGACTCGGTCCTATATACGCAGGATTAGTGTTTTCACAATCTTTAATTACTTCATCCCAGTTAATAATTGATGAACAATTTCCTATATTTTTAATCATTTGGTTTTCCTAAAAAATGAAATAGATACTGATTATGTTGACCGCAGTTCGTTCCTGCATGAAAACTTCTGTATGAATCCCACTCCCAAACTTCTCCTTGTTCGACCATGTGAAAACATTCGTCCTCTAATATAAGAACACTTCCCCATCGCGGCTTGTCCATAAAACAAACCCACCTTTTCAAAGTTCCTTCTTGTAGCCATTCTTTTTCTTTATCCTCTACATCCCAATGATATGGAACATTCCTGCCCGGTGCAACATCACTGACAAATACTCGTCTGGGTTCAGCATTTACAAATTCTGCAAATTTATTTTGTACTTCAATATCAAAATGGTCTCCTGGATAATAATCGTACCAAACAATATCTGATAAATTATAGCCAGCACTAATCCAGGTATTCATAATCGATCTATAAGAATCTAAAAGTTCCCCTTCTGCTTCTGCCTCGCTCCTGTCTATGACACCACTGGGTGTATTTAAATCCCCAGTATTACAATTTACACAAGTGTCTACAATTAGATTCCAATCAATTATACTATTAGTATTTCCTAAATATCTAGCCATTAAAAATTTCCTTGTATATATAATTCAAGTTATAATTTCCCCAAAAAACATGAGTGCTTAGACTGCGTTTAAACATAGTTTCTAAGTTTAAGTAGCCATTGATCAAAGGCCCTGTCTCTTGCAATCGAAATAAAGCCGTTTCATGTATAATACCGTTCATATATATTTCTTTTATTACAGGGTTTTTTTTAGGTAAGCATCCGTACCAATCAATTGCCCTCATGTTATTATTGTTATCAATGTAGTGGCAGTGAGGATACATTGTAAGCTTATAGAATCCTTCAACTATTTGATCTTTTATAATTTTTTTTATCTGCTCTAACCAATCGTTAACTGGCCAATCTCTACCGCTGTAGATAACTTGATTACAGGTTTCTCTATACCACCTAATGTAAATTTGTCTTTTTTTAAAATCTACATCCAAAACTTCAGGAGAATATGTTTTATCTTTAAATTTTTCTATATTTTTTATTTCGTTATTAAAAAACCATTCTACAACTTCTTGCGTATAACTAGGTCTATCTTTATCATACAAATATTGGTACGTATTTGGCCATTCGTAATTTTTACAGAATGTTTTTCCGTCCTTGCTTATTAATGGCTCATATGTTTGTTGGGCCATAGACGGATTTCCGTTTTCGTCTAACTTATAATAAGGATGCCATTTAGTCATGTTCTATGTTAAAATCATCCGTAACGCTTAAATTTTCTAATTCTTTTTTTGAAACTCTAAAAGTTACAACAGACCCATTGTAATCGAATGCATCTAGAACCTTTTTCTTGTTTACCTTGTTTAACCACGGACTTATAAAATGATCAAATTTATATCTATAACTCGTTACTTCTTTTTTCGGCTCAATTTTTACATTAACAAAATCATCAGCTGATCCTTTATATAACAGCTTTCTTACTACTAATTGTATTCGATCGATATTTCCGAAATTGCTTGCAGCATGTATCTTGCCGGCATCCATTTCGTACCAATAACCGTCGTTTTTTAATTCGTGCATCTCTTTATTTTCCAAGTCAACAAGATAACTGTAATTTCCTTGGATGTTAAAATGATATCTGTCGTCAATGTCGGCGTGTGCTCTATATGAAACTCCCGGCTTCATTATTATGACTCTTGCTTCTCCTATTGCCGGAAGTTGGCTTAAGATTTTTTCGTATATTGTTCCTTTAAACTCGTCTTTTATTTCCCATGGATCGTAAAAAAAATTTCCTAAAGGTCGATTCAATGATGTTTTAAAATCAACAAAATTATCTGTCTTAATCGGAACACTTGCTTTAAATGAAGTTCTTGTTAGCATAAGACTATTTAATTATAATAAACTAAGTATCAAAGAATTATGATAATCAGACTTAATTATTGTGCCTCAGAAATCGATAAGTAACACAATGAATGCTTTTAATTTTCTAAAAATCAATAAAAAATTGAAACAAGCGTTGCCAGCAATACCGTCTAAGTATAAAACCAAAAAAGATAAGGTTAATTGGCTTCTTAATTTTTCTGATTTTGGTTTTTTACATTTACCTTTAGAAATTCCTTTAAAAAATTGGAGAGAAGAAACAAAATATGCCCAATCTTTTTTTGTTTCTCATAGAGAAACAGACAGTTCTGGATGGGAAAGCTGCTGTATTCACGGTATAGATATAGACAAAACAGGATCTTGGACAAATTATGGGTATACCAACGAAAAAGATGTGCCGTACCGATGGACAACACTTTCTGATTACACAAGTTCTATTAAAAAATTTTGTTTAAATTTTCCATACGAAAACTTTAAAAGAATAAGACTAATGAAACTAAAGCCTAACGGCTATATCAATCCGCATTCGGATGCTCCAGGAAAGTTGCCCGGAGAACTAGGTATTGATGTTTTAGAAATTGGAGTCCCAATTAATATTGCTATCATACAGCCCGAAGACTGTTATTTTTCTTTAGAAAATTATGGAACAATTCCGTTTACAGAAGGATCTGCTTTTTTGATAAACATAAGAAATGTTCATAGTGTGATAAATCTAAGCAATAAAGAAAGAATACATTTAATAATGCAAGGATGTCCAGGAAATAAACTAGACGAATTCATTGACATGGTAGTCGATAGTTATTATAAACAATATGAATGTGATAAAGTTTCATCCTAAATCAATAGTATACCAAGACGTTGTCTTCTGCTGTATCGATAATTCTCATGAATTTTTTGATTCATGGACTACCGAAATAGTAAAAAATCAAGCCGATTATACAATAAACAATTTGTGCAGCAAAGACTACACTGTATTTCAAGGAAAAAACGCAGACGCCTTGCTGTGTGAGGTAAAAAACTCTTATAACTTTGCATTATTTTTTAGCTTAGGTACAGAATTTATAAACGGTGAAGATTTTTTTGAGGAGTTAAAGAAACAGTGTGACAACAATTTTGTCATAAGAGGTCATATCTTAGATAGAGGAGAAGCATATTATGAATTACACAAGCAGTGTTTTCTAGTTAATTTAACAAATTATAAAAAAATCGGTTCACCAAAAATAGGATCACAGATTTTAGGAGAATCTCATAAACAAATAATTCCAATAAGAAGTAAAAAAGATTATCACGACAATTACACACCATTAGAAATATCTCCAGGAACCGAAGAAAAAAAGTATTCTCATAAATGTCATGGTCATAATATAATCTCAAAAACTTTAGAAAACGGATACAAAATAACTGCATTTAACAGCGTGTTAAGAAACAGCAAAATGCATTTGTATCCAGAATCGGAAAAAGACTTTTATTCAGCAGTAAAGAACACATACAAAAAAGATCGATATTGTTTTTATCAACATGTACATACTGATAATACAGAAGAAATTAATCAAGAATTTGTTAATTTAAGACAGATTTTAACTCCAGCAAGCGGACAACTATTTTTTAACAACTTAGATCTTAGCAAAAAATGTAAAGTTATTGTATATGATTATAATAATAAATCAATAAATTATTGGAAAATAAACGCACCTCAACATAAAAATGTTGAGTATGAGTTTGTAAACTGCGATTTATTAATTAATTCAGAAATACTATTAAATCACGTAGACAAATCACTTGAAAATAGAACATTATTCCAGCTTAGTAATATTTTTTGCTACGAAGGAACTAGTATATTTTATAATTTAAAATTTAGAAATTATCAAGAAAAATTCTTACTAGAAAAAATAAAAAAACACTTTCCGAATTCTTATATTAATTTTTCAGGAAGAGCATTAATCGGATTTGTAGAAAATATTAAACTTTTTGAAAGAGCAAAGAATATGACAATTTATAATTTAGAAGATTGTGCCAAGCCTACTTGGCATGTTAATGACTGGCTATAGAGTATATAAAATGCCTAATAAAAATTCTAAAACATTTTGCATGCATCCTTTTACCGGTTTGGCAACTAGAGAAGACGGTGCTATAAAAATCTGCTGCAGAAGTCAACCTATAGGATGGATTCAAGAACAATCTCTTGAAGAAGTATGGAACTCTGATAAAATGCGAGAAGTTCGCAGGCAGGTTTTAAGTGGCGAAAGACCTGATGTGTGTATGCCGTGCTTCCATCTAGAAGATCAAGGCGTAGAGAGTCTTAGACAGCGTCACACACGGGGTGTTATACCCGAAGCCAGAGTCAACTTATATCCAGACGCATTAGACAAACTAGAAGATGATTATTCTATGCCTTTTGAACTTCCTACTATGGAGGTTAAAATAAACAATCTCTGTAATCTCAAGTGTAGAATGTGCAATCCTCTTGATTCTACATCTTGGACAGACTGGAAAGAAGTTGAAGAGTTCTACGAGAAAGAAAATAATTATCTTGTGCCTACAGTTAAAAAATTAACAAAAAGGCCTGGGCAGTATATAGGTCCGTTTGACGATTCAGATAATTGGTGGTCAAGTTTTGAAAAACTATTACCGCACTTCCGCAGAGTAGAATTTGCAGGCGGGGAGCCTTTAATGGACCCAAACCATTACAAAATCTTAGATATGCTTTTACCATACGCAGACAACATTGAAATTAAGTATGCTACAAATGGAACCAAACTTGGAATTTCTAATGGCAGAACTATCTTTGATTATTGGCCCTATTTCCGTTCGGTAGCTGTTAATGTAAGCATAGACGGTATACATGATGTATACGAATATATACGCGGTAATAGCACCTTTAATCTAGTAGAAGAGAACATAAAGAAAATAAAACAAATACCGAGCGTGTCGAGAATAGTAGGAGCGTTTACTGTTCAATCTAATAACATAATGCAAATCGACAAAGTAATCGAATACTTTTTAGAAGAAATGGGTATTATTTTCTACAGTCACAGAGTGAATTACCCAAGAGCCTTGTCTGCGCAAGTACTACCTCAAGAACTAAAAATGCAAGTAATTGAAAAACTAGAAAATATAAAGACTCGAGCCGACACATTTAACCTAGTAAAATCCAGCAACACAATAAAGCAGGTGACTCGTCAACAGATACAGGATAATATTAATTTTTTACAGGCAGCAGATCTAAGCAAATATTGGCAAGATTGTGTAGACTTCAACAAAAAACTAGATGCAACACGAAAACAAGGTCCATTAGAAACAATTATACCAGAATTTAAACCATATATAAATTAAATTATGTATACAATACAGAAAAATCAAATAAAAGAAATCTTTCCCGATTTATCATTTTTAAATCAACCTGCTGTTACATTACCGTTTAACAATAATTGGAAAAGTATAGGGGTTAGCGTAAGCGGTGGTGCCGATAGTGCATTGTTAGCTTATCTATTGAGCAAACATATTTACGATTATCAATTACCTATAAAAATAAATTTTATTAGTAACATAAGAATGTGGGAGACTAGACCTTGGCAAAGGTACGATAGCATTAGAATTTTTAACACAATTAAAAGCCTATTTCCTTCGCTCACATATAAAAGATACGAAAACTTCGTGGCGCCTGAAATCGAAACAGGAACTATTGGCAAAATTATTCCGAACTCTAAAGGAGACCTTAAAGGAGGAGACCAAATTTCCACATTTAGTTTTGCAAATTATATTTGCAGACTCGAAAAAATAGATGCTTGGTATGCAGGAATAACAAAAAATCCGCCTATAGATTTTAACGGTGCTCCTGATGACAGAAATAACGAATTTGAAGGAAGTATTAAAGAAATTGTTACAAATCACAAAGACCTGTTTATTATACATCCTTTTAAGTTCGAATCTAAAGATAAACTTATAAACCTATATAAAGAGTTAGATTTACTAGATTTGTTGTCAAAGACACGCAGTTGTGAAGGAGATACAACTTCTGCGCCTGAAATATTTAATGGTTTAGATTTTGATACATATATACCTGATCAATTTGTGCCTGTCTGCGGCAAGTGTTTTTGGTGTAAGGAAAGAGAATGGGCAATGAAGAAGAATAACTTATGAAAAAAATTACAAGCAGATGGCCTCATCAAACATCTCTAAAGGTAGAATGGAATATTGGAAAGAGATGCAATCTTGATTGTTCTTACTGCCCCGCTGAAATTCACGATGATCATTCTCCTCATACTGACATAGAAATTTTAAAAATAACACTTGATAAACTGTCGAGTATAGGAAGACCATTAAGAATTAGTTTTACAGGGGGAGAGCCGTGTGTGCATCCAAAAATATCAGAGTTATTTCATTATACAAGCAAAGTTGCAAATTGGATTAATGTAACTACCAACGGTACTAGAACACCGGATTGGTATGCAAAACAGCCGCTCGATCATATTGTATTTTCGTTGCACTTTGAAACAGAAGATTGGTCAAGGTGTCTTAAAAATATTATCGACACTAACGAACTCGTTGATATTCCTATCCAGGTAAATGTAATGGCGCATCATGAACATATGAAAAATGTAAAGAACGCTGCGGAAATACTAGAAACTTCAAAAATAAAATATGTGATACGCAGAATACGTTGGACAGAAAAACACGACTGGTTCGACGATATGCGGTATAATGCCGGAGATTTAGACTGGATCCTTTCGAAAGAAGCAACTTCGTTACCAAACTGCGAAGTCGACGGCGAATATTTTGTACATGCAAATGATATAATCAAAAAACATCAGAATCAATTTAAAGGCTGGAAATGTAATATTGGACTAGAAAGCCTCATGATAAACTGGAACGGTGAAGTTCACAGAGCAACCTGTAGAGTAGGCGGAAGTTTAGGCAATATATATAAAGGTAGTTTTAAAATACCTCAGGGCCCTATAACTTGCACAAGGCAATGGTGTACATGTGCTGCAGATATTTCGATAACAAAAGAAATTATATAAAATGCAAGTTGACGCTATTAAATTAAAAAATAATGCAGAGCCGATGATGATTACTTGGGATACAGGCAGAAGGTGTAATTATGATTGCACATATTGTGCTGCATCTCGGCACGATAATCACAGTGCATTTCATTCTTTAGAGGAATACAAGCAAACTTTTAATTTTATTAAAAAATATGTAAAAATATACGAAAATAGTAAATCTAACCCTGCAAACCACTGTAATATTAATTTTACAGGCGGTGAACCGACACTAAATCCTGAATTTTGGAATTTGGTAGATTACATCAAACAAGATACAAAATATTTTAATCTTTCGCTTACAACAAACGGGGCTTGGAATAAAAAATTTACTAAAAAAATAAAAGAAAGTTTCTTTGGTGTAACCGTAAGTTATCATTCCGAGTCTCATGACAATTTAAAAAAATTAGTAATAGAAAATATCCTAGATTTAAAAAGTACAAACATTTGGTTACAAGTTAATGTAATGTTGCATGTTGATTATTTTGATGAATGCGTAGAAGTCTATAATTATCTAAAATCGAAAGGAGTTAAAGTTAATCCAAGACCGATCGGAGACGGAAATGAGCAAAGGGAAGGCTGGTTTATAGACGAGGATGGCACGTTTCGTAGAACTTCTCATGTATACTCTCAAAGTCAAAAAGATTGGTTTTTTAAAGAAACAGGTTTACAAAGAAATACTTCTTGCAGTTCAGGAGACGAGTTTGGCCGAGGCTGCTGCGGAGGTAGATGTATTCAAGGTCTAGTTGACGAAGAATGGCAGAACGTTAACATGATAGATACATATTTTAAAAACTGGTATTGTTCTGTAAATTGGTATTTTTTGCACATTGATCAACATACTGGCTTAGTATATCATCATCAAACCTGTCAAGCTAAATTCAACAACAAAAAAGGGTCTATCGGTTGTTTAAACAATACAGAAGATATTCTAGATCAAGCAAAAAATTCCGTTATTAACAATTACAATATAACTTGCCCAAATACACGATGTGGATGCGGTATGTGTGTTCCTAAAGCAAAAGATGTTGATGTATTTTTAGAATTAAAAAACAATATCTAAAGCAAGTGTGCGAGTTCAGGAAATACCTTCTTAGCAGACAGCCCTCTAATAGAATCTAATTCTGTAATATATTCTCTAAATCCGTTTAATTCATTTGACTTATCTTCTGCATCCATGTGGTTCATTACTGCTTCCCATCTCTTCCAGCCATAAGGATTATTTTTCCAAAAATCGTCGTCCTGTCTATAGTTATTCCATAACCAATCCTTAAATCCTGCGTATCTTTCTCTAACTTCTTGTTTGTCTTCTTTTGGTAGGCATTGAATGCTTAAAAAAGTAGGGATATATAACAAATGCATGTTTACTAATCCGCCTCCCATTTGTATCCCGCCAGGAACTCTTGCAAAATTTAATTTTTTAAAGCCGGACTCTACCTTCCATTTCATGAAGTCTGGCAAATGTTTCACGTTAAGCATTTGAATAGCAGTAGCTAAACTGGTTGTTATATTATCAGGAGTACGATCTAGCATGTGGAGATTGCGTTCTACAGTTTGCCAGTCTGTTGGATATCTAATATACTCGTCTCTTTCGTAACAAGCATCCATAGAAATTGCAAACTTTACTTTTTTAAAGCGTTTCCACATATCGATTAAATCTTCGTCTACTAGTAAACCGTTTGAGTTGTATCT
>LFIK01003427.1_pt1 | contig 12878 bp, 11 predicted proteins | sample 643401 | NCBI WGS metagenome assembly LFIK01 (sample SAMN03777447, study PRJNA286221) | soda lake metagenome | biome: soda lake; feature: Kulunda steppe; material: water; isolation source: sample T5-Br brine of Lake Tanatar-5 | place: Russia: Kulunda steppe | collected 2010-07 | reverse complement strand
GGCTCGCCGACGAGATGCGTCGCAATCGCGAGGCGGCGGATGCGGCCGGCGGGTAACCCCCGCCGCACGCCGATGCGGGCATGACCGCGATCGACGGGCTCCCGCCGCTGCGCGCGGTGATCCGCGCGCACGGGCTGGAGGCGCGCAAGAGCCTGGGGCAGAATTTCCTGCTCGATCTCAACCTGACGGCCCGGATCGCCCGCGCGGCAGGCCCACTCGCGGAGTGTGACGTGCTCGAGGTCGGCCCCGGCCCGGGGGGGCTGACGCGCGCGCTTCTTGCGGAGGGGGCGCGGCATGTGCTCGCGGTGGAGAAAGATCCGCGCTGCCTGCCCGCGCTGGCCGAGATCGCGGCGGTCTGGCCGGGGCGGCTCACCGCGATCGAGGCCGACGCGCTCACGATCGATCCGCGCCAGTATCTCGCGCCGCCGATCCGCGTCGTGGCGAACCTGCCCTACAATGTCGGCACCGAACTGCTCGTGCGCTGGCTGACGCCCCCCGACTGGCCGCCGTTCTGGCGCAGCCTGACGCTGATGTTTCAGCGCGAGGTCGCCGATCGCATCGTCGCACGGCCCGGCACCAAGGCGTATGGCCGGCTCGCCGTGCTCGCGCAGTGGCGCACCGAGGCGCGCATCGCGCTGCGCTTGCCGCCCGAGGCCTTCACCCCGGCGCCCAAGGTCAGCTCGGCGGTGGTTCACCTCGACCGGCTCGACGCGCCGCGTTATCCGGCCGATCCTGCGGTGCTGAGCCGGGTCGTGGCGGCGGCGTTCAACCAGCGGCGCAAGATGCTGCGCGCGAGTCTCAAGGCGGTCGCGCCGGATATCGAGCGGCATCTGCGCACCGCCGACATCGACCCGACCCGGCGCGCCGAGGAACTCTCCGTCGCGCAGTTCTGCGCCCTCGCGCGCGCGCTCGCCGACGGATGAGCCGTGCCCGCAAGCCTCACTCGGCGGCGGAGTTCGCCGTCGAGTCGCCGGACCCGCCATCGCCGGAGTTGCCGTTGTCGGATTTCGCGGATTTCGCAGGGCTGCGCCGGCGTGCGGGGGCGCGCGTGGTCTTGCGCGCTGCGCCGCCGCCGGTCGGCTTGTCGTCCTGAACCTGCGAGGAGTTGTCCTCCTGCGGGTCGGAGGCCGTCGCTTCCGGGGTTTCGACGAGGCCGCTGCCATCGCCGTCCTTGCCGTCGAGGTCGATGACGGCGCCGCCGCCATCCTGCGGCGGCTGCGCCGGTTGCGATTGCTGCTCCGGCTGAGGCTGCTGCGATTGCGGCGCGTCGGACCCTCTGTCGCCGTCCTCGCCCTGCGCGTCGGCTTGACCGCCGCCCTGCTCGTCCTGGCCCTTTGCGCGGCCCTGCCCGCCCTGCTGCGGCTCGCGCCGCGCTTCGGCCTCGCGGGCCTCGCGCTGCGCTTCCGAGAGCATGCGGGTATAATGCTCGGAGTGTTGCAGGAAATTTTCCGCCGCGACGCGATCGTTGGACAGCTGGGCATCCCGCGCGAGCACCTGATATTTGTCGATGATCTGCTGCGGCGTGCCGCGTACCTTGCCCTCGGGACCCGAGGAGTCAAAGACACGGTTGACGATGTTGCCCATCGGACGCGGGCGGTTCGACTTCGAACGCGAGCGTGACTTGGATGATCTCATATTGTCGCTTTTCCAGCCCTGATTTGGCTTGTCCCGGACCCGTGACGCGCGACTAGATCGAGCGCTCAATGGGACGGTCCGGATACTTTCTGGCTTTCCAGCGCGGGGAACCGAACACTTCAACGTTCACCCGCCTGTATCGACAAAACATTTAGCGCGCCGGTTTACAAGCGAAAACAGAGACGGTCGCGGAATTTTGCGCACATCGGCGCATCCGGTCACGGCGCGCACGCCGAAATCACGCGCGCGCGCCCGTCCAGATCACGGCGCAGCGCGATGTCGCGCAGCCCGGCGGCGCGCATCAAGGCGCGCACGTCGTCGGCCTGCGTCGGTCCGATCTCCACCATGAGCCGCCCACGAGCACACAGATGCGCCCGCGCATCCGCGGCGATCGCCCGGTAGGCGGCGAGCCCGTCGCCGCCATCGGTGAGCGCGATGCGGGGCTCGTGCTCGCGCGGCTCCGGGTCGAGCCCGGCGATCTCGGAGGCGGCGATATAGGGGGGGTTCGACACGATCAGATCCGCCTGCGCGGCAAGCCCGTCATACCAGTGCGCGCGCATGAACCGCGCCCGGTCGCCCACGCCCAGCGCGGCGGCATTGTGCCGGGCCACCTCAAGCGCGGCCGCGGACAGGTCGGTGCCGATCCCGCGCGCCTGCGGCCGCTCTGCGAGCAGCGTAACGAGGATGGCGCCGGACCCCGTGCCGAGATCGATCATCGTGGCAAACGGCACCTCAAGCGCGGCCAGCACCAGCGTTTCCGTCTCCGGGCGCGGATCGAGCACATCCGGGGTGACGCGAAAACGGCGGCCAAAGAAGTCGCGCGCGCCGATGATCTGGGCGACGGGGCGGCGCGCGGCACGGGCGGCGATGTCGGCCTCGAAGCGCGCGGCAAGGCTTTTGGGCAAAGGCTCGGACAGTTCGAGCAAAAGCCGCGCGGGCGCACAATCGAGCGCATGGGCAAGCAGCCGGCGCGCATCCCCGGCCGCATCGGGCACCCCGGCCGCCCGCAGCCGCGCCACCGCCGCCGCGAGCGCGGTGCGCCCGGTGGTCACGCCTCGAACTCGGCGAGTTTGCGGGCCTGGTCGTCGGCGATGAGCGCGTCGATGATCTCGTCGAGATCGCCCTGCATCACGGCCTCGATCTTGTGCAGGGTCAGGTTGATGCGGTGATCGCTGACGCGGCCCTGGGGGAAATTGTAGGTTCGGATGCGCTCGGAGCGGTCGCCGGAGCCGACCTGCTCGCGGCGGTCGGCGGCGCGCGCGGCGTCGGCGTCGCGCCGCGCGCGATCAAACAGCTTCGCGCGCAGCACCTCGAGCGCCAGGCGGCGGTTCTGATGCTGGGATTTCTCCGAGCTCGTCACCACGATGCCGCTGGACAGATGGGTCACCCGCACGGCCGAGTCGGTCGTGTTGACATGCTGACCGCCGGCACCGGAGGCGCGCATCGTGTCGATGCGCAGATCGTTCGGGTCGATCTCGACATCGACCTCCTCGGCCTCGGGCAAGACCGCGACGGTCGCCGCCGAGGTATGGATGCGCCCGCCCGACTCGGTCACCGGCACGCGCTGCACCCGGTGGACGCCGGACTCGAACTTGAGCCGCGCGAAGACGCCGTCTCCCGCGATCCGGATCACCGCGTCACGAACGCCGCCGATCTCGGTGCCCTGCATCTCGATGAGCTCGAAGCGCCAGCCCTTCGCCTCGGCGTAGCGCTGATACATGCGCAGCAGATCCGCCGCGAAGAGGGCGGCCTCCTCGCCCCCGGTGCCGGGGCGGATCTCCAGGAGCGCGGCGCGCGCATCGGCAGCGTCGCGCGGCAGGAGCGCAAGGCGCAGCGCCTGTTCGCGCGCCGGCACCTCGGCGTTCAGCGTCGTGAGTTCCTCCTCGGCGAGGGCGCGCATCTCCGGGTCGTCGCGCAGCGTCTCGGCGTCGGCGATGCGCGCCTGCAGGTCCTGCCAGGCCTCGATTTCGGCGACGACGGGGCGCAGCTCGGCATGTTCGCGCCCAAGCGCCGCGATCTCGCCGGGATCGGCGCCCGCGGCGAGGCGCGCCTCCAGATACTGGAAGCGCTGCACGATCCGGTCGAGTTTGTCCTGCGGCACCATTGCAGGGGTGTTGCCCAACGCCGCGGCGCGGTCAAGACCCGCCGCCCACCGCCGCCAGCCAGCCCTCGAGCCGCGCGCGATTGGCCCCCATGTCGGACACCCCGAAGCGCGCCCGCGTGAACGCCGCGACGGTCGCGCCGTCTTCGGCCGGCAACACGCGTATGCTCGTGAAATCGGGAAAACCGATCCAGCGCGTGCGGGTGATGTAGGTCACATGCCCCGCCTCCGGCGATCCCGCCAGCCGCTCGGCGCCGCCATCGCGCGCCACATCGTCGATCCGCGCGGCGAGTGCCCCTGGCGTCATGGCGAAGCTGGGTCCCTCGCCGGGCCGGATGAGGTGGAAATTCGGCGTCGCCGGCGGCGTCGCCGCGACGGGATCGACATGCCAGCGCTCGGGCGGGTTGGGCGCCAGGCGGACATATCCCACAAGCGCCAGCGCCGCCAGCGCGACCAGAACCGCGACGATCGAAGCCACCCGCCTCACCGCGCCTCGCGCCGGCGCCAGCAATAGAGACAGACAAGCTCCATCGCGACATGCGCCCCCGCGATTGCCGTAGCACCGGTGGGATCGAAGGGCGGGCTGACCTCGACCACATCGCCGCCCACAAGGTTGATCCCGGCGAGGTCGCGCAGCATGATCGCCGCCTGCGCCGAGGTCAGCCCGCCCCAGACCGGCGTGCCGGTCCCCGGCGCATAGGCCGGGTCGAGCCCGTCGATATCGAAGCTCAGATAGACGGGGTGATCGCCGAGAATGTCGCGAATCCGCATCGCCGTGGCCGCCGGACCCGCCTCATGGACGCTGCGCGCATCGAGAATGTGAAAGCCGAGCGTGTCGGGATTCTCGGTGCGGATCCCGACCTGGGCGGAGCGCGCCGGTGCGATCAGTCCCTCCTGAACGGCCTTGTAGAACATCGTGCCGTGATCGATGCGCATCGGGTCGTCATCGGCCCAGGTGTCGGTGTGCGCATCGAACTGCAACAGCGAGAGGGGGCCGTGGCGCTCGGCCTGCGCACGCAGGATCGGCAGGCTGATGGAGTGATCGCCGCCCAGGGCGATACAGCCGGCTCCGGCGGCGAGAATACCGCGCACATGGTCCGTCAGCGCCGCGGGAAAATCCGGCACCCGCGCATAATCGAACGCCAGATCGCCGTAATCGACGATGCCGAACTCCTCGAGCGGGCTGAAGCCCCAGCCATAGGGCGGATCGAAAACCTGCAGCGCGCTCGCCTCGCGGATCGCGCGCGGGCCCAGCCGGGTGCCGGGGCGGTTCGTCACGGACTGGTCGAATGGCACGCCGGTGATGGCGAGATCGACGCCGGCGAGATCCTTGGTGTAACTGCGCCGCAGGAAGCTCACCGCGCCGCCGAAGGTGTTCTCATAGGCCATGCCGCGCCGCGATTCGCGGGTGAAGGCCGTATCGACCTCGTGCTTGGCGTCCTCGAGTGCCATGGTCTCCCCCTGCGTTGCGCCCGCCTTGACCCTTTGCATTCGCCACAGTAGCCACACGGGCCGCGATGACCAGCCCCGGAGACCCCGATGCGCCGCCTTTACGAGCCCGAAGCCTATGACACGAGCGTCTGGCCCGACAGCCACTGGCGCGCCAGCGCCCCGGAGCCGCTGCATTGCGCGCCGCTCGACGGCGAGGCGCGCGCCGATGTGGCGATCATCGGGGCGGGCTATGCCGGGCTGAGCGCGGCGCTGGAGCTGCGCGAGACGCATGGTGCGGATGTCGCGGTGCTCGATGCCGGGCAGCCGGGCTGGGGCGCCTCGGGGCGAAATGGCGGATTCGCCTGCCTCGGCGGGTCGAAACTGTCGGACGTCGCCCTCGAACGCCGCTTCGGCGCCGCGGCCGCCGAGGAGTTTCGCGCCTTTCAGCAGGCCGGGATCGCGCGCGTGGACGACAATCTGCGCCGCTACGTGATCGACGCCGATCGCGGCCCCGATGGCGAGGTCTGCCTCGCCCACCGGGCGCGCGACTGGGCCCGTTTTCAGCGTGAGGCCGAGACGCAGGAGCTCGAACTCGTCCCCCGCGACGCGCTGCGCGCCGCCGGCATCGACGGGCCGACCTTTCACGGCGCCAAGATCGCATCGGAGGGTTTTTCGATCCATCCGCTCAAATACACGATCGGGCTGGCGCAGGCCGCGGCCGGGGCCGGGGCGCGGCTTCATGGCGACAGCCTCGTGACCGGCCTCGCGCGCGACGGGGCCGACTGGCGGCTGACCACGGCGACGGGGACGCTGCGCGCGCCCAGGGTGCTGATCGCGACGAATGGCTACAGCTCGGACGATATCCCGCCCTGGATCGGCGGGCGCACGCTGCCGGTGCTTTCGACGATCCTCGTCACCCGGCCGCTGAGCGCCGAGGAGCGCGCCGCGCAAGGCTGGACCAGCCACCGCATGGCCTTCGATTCGCGCAAGCTTCTGCATTATTTCCGGCTGCTGCCCTGCGGGCGCTTCCTGTTCGGTATGCGCGGCGGGCTCTCGGCGCGCCCCGACAGGCTCGCAGACATCCAGCGCGAGGCACGGCGCCATTTCGAGGTGATGTTTCCCGCCTGGCGCGGGGCCGAAACCGAGCGGACCTGGTCGGGCCTCGTCTGCCTGACGGGCAGCCTGACGCCCTTCGCCGGGGCGGTGCCCGAGGCGCCGGGGCTCTTCGCGGCGTTCGGCTGGCACGGCAACGGGGTGACCCCGGCGAGCGAGGCGGGCCGGCGCATCGCCCACGCCATTGCCGGGCAGACCAATCCCAACCCCGGCCTCATGCAGCAACCGCCGCGACGCCTGCCGGCCTTGCGGCGCGGGTTGTTGCAACTGGCCTATATCGGCTACGGGCTTCGTGACGGCCCGCTGCGCGCGGCCTGACACACGACCGGCCGGCGGGCGCGTGGTCGGGGTGTCACGCCGGCGGCTGCGCGCGCTCCACGATGCGGGCGAAGAAACTCGCGCCCACCGGCGCGATCGCATCGTTGAAGTCGTAGCCGCTCTGGTGCAGCCCGGCGCTCGCGCCCTGTCCGAGAAACAGATACGCCCCCGGCCGCGCCGCGAGCATGTAGGCAAAATCCTCGGAGATGAACTCGCGCGCGGCCGCATCCTCGACCATGCCCGCCCCGGCGATCTCGCGCGCCACCTCGGCGGCGAAGGTCGCCTGATCGGCGTCGTTCACGGTGGCCGGATAGCCGCGGTCATAGTCGAGCGCGGCCCCCACCCCGAAGGCCGCCGCCTGCCCGGCCACGATCTCGCCCATGCGCCGCTCGACGAGATCGCGGACCCGGTCGTCGAAGCTGCGCACCGTGGCGCCGAACCAGGCGGCGTCGGGGATGATGTTGTCGGCGCTGCCGGCATGAATCTGCGTGACGGAGATCACGACGGAGTCGCCGGCGGGGACATTGCGGCTCACGATGGTCTGGAAGGCCTGGATCATCGCGATCGCGGCCTGGATCGGATCGGCCGTCTGATGCGGGCGCGCACCGTGCCCGCCGTGCCCCTCGATGCGCACCGTCGCGGTGTCCACCGCCGCCATGAAGGCCCCCGGACGCGTCGCGAAGGCCCCCTCCGCCAGCCCCGGCGCGTTGTGCAACGCAAAGACCCGCTCGATTCCGAAGCGCTCCAGCACCCCCTCCTCGACCATCACGCGCGCGCCCCCCGCGCCCTCCTCGGCGGGCTGGAAGATGAGCGCGACACGCCCCGAAAAGCGCCGCGTCTCGGCCAGATACCGCGCCGCGCCGAGCAGCATCGTCGTGTGCCCGTCATGGCCGCAGGCATGCATCACGCCCGGCACCGTGGAGGCATGCCCGGCCCCCGTCGTCTCCGCGATGGGCAGCGCGTCCATGTCCGCGCGCAGGCCGATGACAGGCCCGTCGCCCCGCCCCTCGATGATCGCGACCACGCCGCTTTGCGCAATACCTTCATGGATCTCGTCCACGCCGAAGGCGCGCAGCCGCTCGACCACGAAGCGCGCCGTCTCGACGCAGTCGAAGCGCAGCTCGGGATGGCGGTGCAGGTGCCGGCGCCATTCGGTCATCTCCTGTGCATAATCGGCGATGCGGTTCTGGACGGGCATGCTGGACTCCTCACGCGCGCTGCGGTTAACCGAACGGAGCGTACAACACGGGCCAGAGCAATGACGAATGACGCCGATTCCGACCCGATCGCGCGGCTGCGCGCCATCATGGCCCGGCTGCGCGATCCCGAGACGGGCTGCCCCTGGGATATCGCGCAGGATTTCGACTCGATCGCGCCTTACACGATAGAGGAGGCCCACGAGGTCGCCGATGCGATCGCGCGGCGCGACTGGAGCGGGTTGCGCGCCGAGCTCGGCGATCTTCTGTTGCAGGTCGTCTATCATGCGCAGATGGCCGAGGAGGCGGGGCATTTCGGCTTCGAGGATGTCGCGCGCGGGATCGGCGACAAGATGGTCGCGCGGCATCCGCATGTCTTCGGCGACGCGTCGCGCGACAAGAGCGCCGCTCAGCAGACCGCCGACTGGGAGGCGCTCAAGGCCGCCGAGCGCGCCGCCGAGGACCGGCGCGGCGCGCTCGACGGGGTCGCGCTCGCCCTGCCGGCGCTGACGCGCGCGCTCAAGCTGCAAAAGCGCGCCGCGCGGGTGGGGTTCGACTGGCCGTGCACCGGCGCGGTCGCCGACAAGATCGCCGAGGAGGCGCGCGAGCTCGCGCAGGCCCGCGATGGCGCGTCCACCGACGCCGTGGCCGAGGAATTCGGCGATCTGCTCTTCGCGATGACCAATCTCGCGCGGCATCTGGACCTTGACCAGGAGGCGGCGCTGCGTGCGGCGAATGCCAAGTTCACGCGCCGCTTCGAGGCGATCGAGGCCGCGCTGGCCGAGGACGGGCGCGGCCCCACGGACGCGGATCTCGCCGAGATGGACGCGCTGTGGGACGCGGCCAAGCGCGCCGAGCGGAGCTGATCAGACGGTGTTGAGCACCAGCACCATCAGGAGCGTGTAGACCATGATCCCGCCGCCAATGAGCCACAGCGCCCAGTTGCGCCCGATGCTCGCCTTGGCGAGCTGCGTGCCCTGATAGATCAGGTCCGGCCAGGTGAAGGACACGAAATCCCCCTGGGTGAAGACGGTGACGATGCGCCCGTCTTCATCGACCACTGGCAGGCGGCGAAAGCGCTCGTTCGACATGATGCGCAGCCAGTCGAGCAGGTCGTCCGTCTCGCGCGCCACGCGCGGATCGCGGGTCATGATCTCGCTCAGGGGCGTCGCCGCCGCGTCGCGGCCCTCATTGACGATGCGCTTCATGATGTCGCGCTCGGTTACGACGCCGATGACCTTTTCGTCGTCGTCAACCACGATCACCGAGCCGAAATCGCGCGCGCTCATCTCGGCGACCGCATCCGCCACCGTGGCGTCCTCGGGCCGGGTCAGCGGGCGCGGCTTGCTGCGAAACTCCGGGCGATCGCGCAGCTGCATGTTGGTGTGCGTCGTTGCGGCCATTTGTCCCTCCGGTCCGTTCCGGTCCTAGGACATAGCGCCGCAGTCCGTGCGACAAGGGCACTGGAAGCGGCAGGCCCCTTCACTTACCTGTCCATGAAGGAGGAGCCGCCCATGTCCCTGCAGATCGCCTTCGACAACAGCTACGCGCGCCTGCCCGATCGTTTCTTCGCGCGGCTGGCGCCCGAGCCCGTCGCCGCACCCGCGCTGATCCGGCTCAACGAGGCGCTCGCCGCCGAGCTCGGGCTCGACCCGGCGGGGCTGCGCGCGACCGACGGGGTGGCGATGCTCGCCGGCAATGCGACGCCGCCGGGCGCCGAGCCGCTCGCCCAGGCCTATGCGGGGCATCAGTTCGGCGGCTTCGTCCCGCAGCTCGGCGACGGGCGCGCGCATCTGATCGGCGAGGTGATCGACCGCAACGGCCGCCGCCGCGACATTCAGCTCAAGGGCTCCGGGCGCACGCCATTCTCGCGCATGGGCGACGGGCGCGCCTGGGTGGGGCCGGTGCTGCGCGAATATCTCGTCAGCGAGGCGATGCACGCGCTCGGCGTGCCCACGACGCGCGCGCTCTCCGCCGTGACGACGGGCGAGCGGGTGCTGCGCGAGGAGGGGCGGATGCCCGGCGCCGTGCTCGCACGGGTCGCCTCGAGCCATATCCGTGTCGGCACCTTCCAGTTCTTCGCCGTGCGCCAGGACATTGACGGCGTGCGCGCGCTGATGGAGCACACGATCGCCCGGCATTACCCCGACGCGGAGGGTCCGCTCGGGCTGATCCGCGCGGTCGTCGCGGTGCAGGCGCGGCTCGTGGCGCGGTGGATGGCGCTCGGCTTCATTCACGGCGTGATGAACACCGACAACACCCATATCGCGGGCGAGACCATCGATTACGGCCCCTGTGCCTTCATGGACCGTTACCACCCCGAAACGGTGTTCTCCTCCATCGACCAGTTCGGCCGCTACGCCTATGCCAACCAGCCGCAGATCGCGGTGTGGAACCTCGCGCAGTTCGCCACCTGCCTGCTGCCACTGATCGACAACGACCAGGATGCCGCCGTCGAGACGGCGACCGCGGCGGTGCATGAATTCTCGGACCACTACGAGGCCGCGTGGCTGGACGAATTCCGCGCCAAGATCGGCCTTGCGACCGCCGAGCCGGCGGACCGTGCGCTCATCGAGGGACTGCTCGCGCGGATGGCCGAGCACGGCGCCGACTTCACCCGCACCTTCCGCGGGCTCGCCGACGACACCGCGCGCGACGAATTCGCCGACCCCGCCGCCTTCGACACCTGGGCGCAGGACTGGCAGGCGCGGCTCGCGCGCGAGGGGCGCGACATCGCCACCGCGCAGCCGCGCATCGCCATCACGAACCCCGCCTTCATCGCGCGCAACCACCGGGTCGAGGAAGCGATCGGCGCCGCCGTGACGGGCGATTACGCGCCGTTTCACCGGCTGTGCGACGTGCTCGCGCGGCCCTTCGAGGACCAGCCCCGCCACGCCGATCTCCGGGCCGCGCCGCGTCCCGAAGAGGCGGTGCGCCAGACCTTCTGCGGCACCTGACGCGCGCGGCCACGCCGGCGCGGATCCGCACCGGCGTGGCGGGGCGCGGTCACGAGGCGTTGACCGCGCCCGTCTCCTCGTCCTCGGCTTCACCGTCGGCGGAGCTCTGAGCCGGCATCTGGCGCGGGAAGCTGACCCGGAAGGCCGCGCCGCCCTGGCCGGGAAGATAGGCGATGTCGCCGCCCAGATTGAGCATGATCTCGCGGCAGATCGCGAGGCCGAGCCCGGCGCCCCCGGCGCGGGCCTGATCGGTCAGCCGGGAGAACTTCTCGAAGATCAGCGACTCCTGCTTTTGCGGGATGCCGGTGCCGTTGTCGACGAAATCGACCTCGACGCGCCCGTCGCGCAGGCGTGGCTTGATCCACAGCTCGGGCTCGGCGGCGTCGCAGTACTTGCGCGCATTCGCGATGATGTTGATGAAAACCTGCGTCAGCCGGCCCGAATCGGTATGCAGCGCGATGTCCTCATGGGCCGGGTCGCGATGGATGACGAAGTCGCGCTGTGGGGCGGTGGAGTTCGCCGCGCCGAGCGCGCGCTCGATCAGCCGCGAGAGATTGCCCTCCTCGGCCTGAAGCCGCACGCGCCCCGATTCCAGCACGCTCAGATCGAGCAGATCGTCGAGCAGCCGCGTCAGCCGGATCGTCTCGTCGTGGATGATGGTGGCGTATTTGTGCTGATCCTCGGCGGGCAGCCCGCCGGCGTCGCGCAGGATCTCGGAGAAGGCACGGATCGAGGTCATCGGGGTGCGCAGCTCGTGGCTGATCTGCGAGAGAAACGCGTCCTTCTGCTCGGACAGCTCGGTGAGCTTGTGATTGACCTCGCGCAACTGGCGCGCGGTGCGGGCGAGCTCCTCGGACTTGGCCTCGAGCTGGCTGGAGTATTCCATGATCTGCGCGGTCTCGTCGGCGACGGCCATGAGATCCTCGGTCGTGACCACGCTCGAGCCGACGATCTGGGCCACCATGGCGTGCGCCGTCGCCGCCCCCACGGACCCGGCGAGCCGGCGTTCGAGCCGCTCGATGAAGTCCGGCGTGGTGTCGGGCAGAAAACCCGCCTTGCCCTGATCGGCGGCGGCCTGCTGAAAGAAGCTTTGCGCCGCCTCAGCGCCGAGCACGCGCTGCGCGGTGACCAGCAGATCCTCCGCCTCGCCGACGCTGCGCCCCCAGCCCTGCGTGCCGCCGCTCATGTCGAAGACATTGACGAACTGCGCCCCCTGCACGCGCTCCACGGGGGTGGGAAAGCTCACCAGCGAGCCGATCAGGAAGGCCGAGGTGTTGAAGACGAGACTCCAGAACAGGGCATGCAGGAGCGGGTCCATCCCCTCGACCCCGAACAGCGCCTGCGGGCGCAGCCAGCCGATCCCGAAGGGGCCCTCGGTCATCACCGCCTCGGGGATCATGACGCCGGCGCCGAAGCTCGGCAGGAACAGCGCATAGAGCCAGATCGCGAAGCCCAGCCCGAGCCCCGCCGCCGCGCCCACCCGCGTCGCCGCGCGCCAGAAGATGCCGCCGATGAGCGCGGGCAGGAACTGCGCCACGCCGACAAAGGCGATCAGCCCGATCGCCGCGAGCGCCGCGCTGCCGCCGGTGAAGCTGTAATAGACGTAGCCCAGCGCGATCATCACGATGATCGACAGCCGCCGCGCGCGCAGCACGACATGGCGCATGTCACCGCCCCCGCTGCCCCTGCGGCGCGCCAGCGCCAGCCACAGCGGCATCACGATATGGTTCGACAGCATCGTCGCCAGCGCGATCGCCGCGATGATCACCATCGAGGTCGCCGCCGAGAAGCCGCCGAGAAAGGCGAGCATCGCCAGCGCCCCCTGATCGAAGGCCAGCGGCAGGGTGAGCACGAACAGATCCGGGTTCGCCCCCTCCGGCATCACCTCGAGCCCGACGACCGCGATCGGCATCACGAACAGGCTCATCAGGAACAGGTAGAGCGGGAAGGCCCAGCTCGCCGTGGCGAGATGGCGCTCGTCGACATTCTCGACCACGGTGACCTGGAACATGCGCGGCAGGCAGACGATCGCCACCGCCGCGAGAAAGGTCAGCCCCGCCCAGCGCCCCGGCACGATCGCCCATTCGGGGCGCGGCGCCTCCTCGATCCGCGCGATGATGTCGGCGG
>LFIK01003426.1_pt1 | contig 12878 bp, 11 predicted proteins | sample 643401 | NCBI WGS metagenome assembly LFIK01 (sample SAMN03777447, study PRJNA286221) | soda lake metagenome | biome: soda lake; feature: Kulunda steppe; material: water; isolation source: sample T5-Br brine of Lake Tanatar-5 | place: Russia: Kulunda steppe | collected 2010-07 | reverse complement strand
TACGTCCACCGTGGCGGACTGAACTTCAAGCTCAGCGAGGAGCCACTGGCCATCACCCTGCGCGTCACCGCCGAGACGGCGGTGCACCTTGAGGAGACGCCCCTCAGCGAGGATCAACGAATGACCGCCGAGGTAGACGGTCGCCGGCAGCTCACGGCCACGATCCCGGATACCGCCCAGCTCCGCTGGTGGCTGATGGGACTCGGGGATCAGGTGGAAGTCATCGCCCCGAACGCTTTGCGTGATGAACTGATTGGGCGTATCCGCCGGGCACTGGCGCAGTACCGGTGATGGGCCAAATATCGGTTACCGGGATTCACCACTTTGTCCATCCGGCGATCCCGCCGACGGAAACTGCGGCGCGCGCTTTTCTTTCAGCGATGCCACGCCCTCTCTAACGTCCGGGCCGGTGAAGCCGAGGAATTCCAGCGCCAGCGAGGTATCGAAATGGGGGCCCATCATCCGCAGCCAGTTGTTCAATGAATATTTGGTCCACTGAATGGCGCTGGTGGAGCCGGCAGCCAGTCGTTCGGCAACGGCGATGGCACGGTCGAGGAGTTCATCCTCTGGCACGGCAAGAGATACGAGGCCAATGCGCTCGGCTTCAGCGCCGGTGACCGGTTCGCACAGCAAAAGGTGGTACTTGGCTTTGGCCATTCCGCACAGCAGCGGCCAGCAAATCGCCGCATGATCGCCAGCGGCGACGCCAAGCCGGGTGTGTCCATCGATGATTTTTGCATCGTTTGAGGCAATCGAGATGTCGGCCAGTAGGCCCGCGACGAGGCCGGCACCCACCGCCGGGCCATGCATCGCAGAAACGATCGGTTTGCGACAGTTAATGACGTTGTAGACCAGGTCTCGGGCCTCATGCCAGACGCGGCGGCGGGTCTCGTAGTCGTCCGCCATGTCGGTGACCAGATCGAGATCGCCCCCAGCGGAGAACCCTCGACCCTCACCGCGGATGATCACGGCCTTGACGTTTTCATCGGCATCGATGGTGGGCCAGATAGAGGCCAACTGACCATGCATGGCAGCGTCGGCAGCGTTCAGTTTGCCGGGTCTCGCCATGACCACGTCGAGCACGCCGGGGCGCACCCAGGCTGTCTTCAGCGTCTGGAACTTCGCGTAACGTTCGGCGTTCATATCTTTTTCTCTCGCTCCTGCCAGAAGGGGTCGCGCAGCAGGTTTTTCTGTATTTTGCCGATCGGTGTCTTGGGAAAGCCGTCGACGAATTCAATTAACCGGGGGCGTTTGAAGCGCGCCAGTCGACTTGCGCAGTGTGCATCAAGCTCCTCCACGGTGACGCGCTGGTCCGGCTTGAGGCAGATGTAGGCGGCAGGAATCTCCCCCCACTTGGCATCGGGGATCCCGAATACCGCGCATTCGGCCACGGCGGGATGCTCATAGAGGACGTTTTCGATCTCTTTCGGATAGATGTTCTCGCCCCCGGAAATAATCATGTCCTTGGATCGGTCGACCAGGGTAATGAAACCCTCCTCGTCCATTGTGGCAAGATCACCGGTCCACCCGATCCCGTTTTGATGTTTGAAGAACTCGCGGGTCTGGTCGGGTTCGTTGTAGTACTCCAGCATGACATTGTCACCCCAGGAGACGACTTCACCGACTTCGCCAACGGCCACCGGTTTGCCCTGCGGATCGACCACTGCCAGGTCCACGTTGTAGGCCTGGCGACCGATACTGCCGAGCTTCCGCTCCAGATCCCAGGGACGCAGGGCCGTAACCACACCAATTTCTGATTGACCATAGATCTGCACCAGTGACACCGCCGGCAGTTTCTGGGTCATTTTGCGCTGAACCCAATCCGGCATTGGCGCACCGGCAAATGACACCGTTCGCCAGCTCTTCTGAAGGGATTCGGCCCTGAGCCCCTTGTGCTGAACGACCATGGCGATTTGCGTGGGAACCATGAATGCGGCTGTCATGCCGGTGCGCTCCACCATCTCGATGAAATCATCCACGTCCCATTTGCGTAACAGGGTGGTGGTCGCCCCGGCCAGAATGGCGGGCTGGAACATGATGTTGAGCGCAGCAACATGAAACATTGGCGTGACGATTCCAATGACGTCCCGCTCATCGAGCTGCTCTTCCTGCATCACCGTATGAGCGGTGATGTCGCGGTTGCGATGGGATGCCAGCACTCCCTTGGGGCGCCCGGTGGTGCCGCCGGTATAAGTCATGCAGAACGGGTCGCTGTCTCGTAGCCCCATCTCTGGCTCCTCATCGGTGACGCTACCTAGTAGATCCTTAAAGCTGAGGGCTTGGGGAATCGGGCCGAGTTGGTTGTCCAGGGCGATGGTAAGCCGTATGTCTCTCAGCTCGGGTAGGACCGATTCGAGCTTGCCCCCGAATGGTGATTCGTAGAGGACCGCGACACAGTCGCTGCGGTGGAGGACATAGCGAAGCTCCTCCTCGGCATACAGAATGGAGACGTTGACCAGAATGGCTCCGCTGCGGGCGACACCGAAAAAAGCCACTCCGTATTCAAGGCGGTTACTGCTCAGGATGGCGACTTTCTCGCCCTTGCGGATCCCGGCTGCGATCAGGGCGTTGGCGAGGCGGTTGGCATCGCGGTCAAGGTCGCGATAACTGATCTCGCGATCGTCATCGATGATGGCCGGCTTGTTCGGAAAGCGGGCTGCGGATCGGCGCAGCATATCACCCGTGAGCATCGTCACCTCGGCAGTCTGTGCATAGAATCAGGAGTAGTCAGTGTCGCTTATCGGGTTGTGGGCGGCAATGAAATTGCGGTAAATTAGTCCCGCATAGCGGAAATTTATTCTGCTAAGTGGCTTTTTTGGGGGAGGTCGGCATGCACGATGATGCAGATTTGGAGACGACGGACGATCGCCAGTTCGTGGTCGCGCTCGCGCGGGGGCTCCGAGTGCTGCGCGCGTTTTCAACGGCACCGGGCCCGCTCGGCAATCGAGAAATCTGCCAGCAGACCCGGCTTTCACCCTCGACGGTGAGCCGACTGACACACACCCTGACCCGGCTGGGTTACCTGCAGGTGGCCCGGGAGCAAAGACGTTACCGGTTGACGCCGAAGATTCTGACACTGGGCTATCCGGTCCTTGCCGGTACCACACTGCTCGAGCGGGCCCGACCGATTTTGCGCAGTCTGGCGGATAGCACCGGTGAAACGGTGGCGCTTGCGGTTCGTGACGGCACCTACATGACATTCCTGGATGTCGCCCAGGGGAACAACATGCTGGCGGTACGTCTGGTTGCCGGCGCCCGCCTTCCCATGGCGTCATCCGCTGCGGGTTTGTCGCTGCTGGCTGCGATGCCGGTGAAGGAGCGCAAAATCGTGGCAGCACGAATTCGTGCCGGGTTGACGCGCCGGGGGGGTGATGTCGACGGGTTCAACCGGCTGCTCGCCATGGCCCTTGAGGAGCCGGTGGTGGTGGTTCGAGACACCTGGACCGAGGGGATTGGGGGGGTAGCGATTGCGCTGACCCATGGAGAAGAAAATGCAGCCATGGTGATGCCGGTGGCCACCGACCGGGTCGATGAAGCCACCATGCAGGGGGAATTGGCCCGAGCGCTCAAGGAAGCGGCCGCCCGGCTGAGCTAGCGCCGCTCCCGGAGTTTTAGTCGGGCCTATGGATAGGGAGGCCCAGTTGGGCGCGCCGCCGAAGCCAGCTGCTGGGCCGGTAGCGATCGTCCCCGGTTGCCGCCTGCAGTCGTTGCATGATCGTGTAAATCTGGCGCTTGCCATGGCGCTCGCACAGGGCGAGGGGGCCCGCCGGGTAGTTGAGTCCCAACGTCATTGCCTTATCGATGTCACCCGGATCGGCCAGCCCGATCTGTGCCATCTCGCAGCCGAGGTTGGCAACCATCGCGCAGATCCGCTGAGCGATGAAGCCCGGTGAGTCGTGGATCGCGGTCACGGCCCGGCCGGTGGTGGCGAGAGCCGCGGCCACGGCGTCACGAACTCCGGGGTCGCCACCCGGGGGGGTCATGATTACCACTCGGCCGGCACTGGCCGTGAGCGTGTCGACGGCCACGAGTCGGTTGCCGGGCAGCCCGAGTCGGGCGGCCACGGTGCTGGCATCTTCACCGAGCGGCGCGGTCACAATGGGAGCGTGGCCATCATCCGTATCGAGAACGCGGCAGCCAGCGCCTTGCATCAGGTCGGCGAGGCGCTCGTCCGCTTCGGCAAGAAAGACGGCATCGGCTGCCTGCTCCGGGTTGGTCGGGTGGTCGGCGGGTGTCCCGTTGTCATCGTCTGTGCCGGGCTGCGCGGCGCCGTAGGCGTAGAAGCCGCGCCCGGATTTCCGGCCCAGGCGTCCGGACTCGTGCAGCTGGCGATGATGGGGAGTGGTGCGCAGGCGGGGGTCGAAGAAAAAACCCTGGTGAATGATGGTCGAGACCGGGTAATTGACGTCAATACCGGTCAGATCCATTAGTTCAAAGGGCCCCATCCGGAAGGCGCAACAATCGCGCATCACGGCATCGATCTGAGCCGGGGAGGCCACTCCCTCCCGAAGGAGATGCAGCGCCTCGGTGTTGAATGCCCGGCCGCCCAGATTGACCAGGAACCCTGGGGAGTCCGCGACCTTGACAGGGATCCGCTCCATGCGACGGGCGACGTCGGCAAGCATTGCCGCGACATGGCTCCGGGTGTCCGGACCGGAGATGACTTCGACCAGCTTCATGAGCGGAACGGGATTGAAGAAGTGCATTCCGGCCACTCGCCCCCGGTGCTGGCACGCGCTGGCAATGGCTGCGATGGACAAGGAAGAGGTATTACTGGCCAGTACCGTATCCGGCGCCACATGCTGCTCAAGTTCGACGAAAACGGCCTGTTTGGCTTCCAGTTTCTCGACGATCGCTTCGACCACCAGTTGGCAGTCGGAAAGGTCCGCGATCCGGGTGGCCGGATGCAGGCGGGCCTTGGCCGCAGCGGCGTCATCGGCGCTGAGGCGTTGCTTTTCGACAAGACGGTCCAGGCGTTGCCCGATCTGCTCAATCGCCGCGGAAACCGCCTGACGATTCTGGTCGAAAATGATGGCCTGCATACCCCCGGTTATCGTCACCTGGGCAATGCCCGATCCCATGGCCCCAGCGCCGATGACGCCAACGCATTCGACAGTTTCTGATCCTGAGCTCATCACGCACGCTCCAGGATCATGGCAATGCCCTGACCGACGCCGATGCACATGGTGCAGAGTGCATAGCGCCCCCCGCGCCGATGCAGCTCTCGAGCGGCGGTGCCAACCAGGCGACTGCCGGACATGCCCAGGGGATGTCCCAGAGCGATCGCGCCGCCATTCGGGTTTACGTGTTCGGCATCTTCCGGCAAACCGAGGTCGCGCAGCACCGCGATGGACTGGGCTGCAAAGGCTTCGTTGAGTTCGATGACATCCATGTCGGCGAGGTGCAGCCCGGTCTGTTCCAGCAGGCGACGGGTGGCCGGTGCCGGACCAATCCCCATGATCCGGGGCGGGACCCCGACGCTGGTGGAGCCGACCACTTTCGCCAGCGGGCGCAGCCTGTGTCGCTCCATGGCGACGCGGCTCGCGAGAAGCAGCGCGGCCGCCCCGTCATTTACGCCGGCGGCATTGCCGGCGGTTACGGTTCCGTCGGTGCGGAACGGCGCTTTGAGGCGAGCCAGTGCCCCCAGCGTCGTCTCCGGGCGAGGATGCTCATCCCGATCGACCGTGGTGCTCTTGCCCCGGGGGAGGGGCACGGTCACCGGCACAATTTCTTCGGCGAAGACCCCGCTGTCCATGGCGCGGCCGGCACGTTGCTGGCTGCGGACGGCGAAGGCATCCTGATCGGCGCGCGCGACCCCGAATTCTGCGGCGACGTTTTCTCCGGTTTCAGGCATGGAGTCGATGCCGTACTCGCGCTCAATCAGTGGGTTGACGAAACGCCACCCGATGGTGGTGTCGTGAACTTCGGCGTGTCTTGAAAACGCGGTGGTGGCCTTGGGCATCACGAAGGGTGCCCTCGACATGCTCTCCACGCCGCCCGCCACCATCAGCGAGGCCTCCCCCGTGCCGATGGCGCGCGCAGCCTGTGCGATGGCGTCCAGCCCGGAGCCGCAGAGGCGGTTGACCGTGCCCCCCGGAATGGACGCCGGAAGCCCGGCGAGCAATAGCGCCATCCGTGCGACGTTGCGGTTGTCCTCGCCGGCCTGATTGGCGCACCCAAGAATGACATCGTCAAGCTGGTCCCAGTCCACTTCGCTGTTGCGCGCCATGAGCGCACGCAGGGGAGTGGCGGCCAGGTCGTCGGTTCGCACGGCAGCAAGGGCTCCGCCGTAGCGACCAATGGGTGTGCGGATCGCATCGCAAATAAAGGCTGGATTCATTGAGTCAGTCCGTCCTCAGGTCTTCAGACCGGCGCCACTCGCCGTTCTCAGGGTTTACACGGACAGTCTCACCCCCCTAATATCAAGGTCAATAATGCAGAATATATTTCCGCCTAGCGGAACAAAGAGGAGCTTGCAATGACCGCTGATTCAGCATCGTCCACCGTTCAGGTTCATGGGCCGCATGAAGGTATTGCCGAGGTGCGACTGCACCGGCCGGAGGTCAAAAATGCCCTCAGCATGGAGTTGCGGGAGGCGGTCACGGCAATCTTTCAACGCTTTGCCTGCCTCCCTGCGGAGCAGTTGCGTTGCGTCGTTCTCACCGGCGGGGACGAGGCTTTTGCGGCGGGCGCGGATATTCAGGACATGGTGGATACCACCGCGGTGGAGATGTACTTGCGGCGTAACGAGCGATTCTGGAGCTCGGTTGGCAACTGCCCAGTGCCGGTGATCGCGGCGGTTGAGAAATACGCGCTAGGCGGCGGTCTCGAGTTGGCCATGCACGCCGACATCATCATCGCCGGACAGAGCGCCAAGCTCGGTCAGCCCGAGGTGAATGTCGGCATCATGCCGGGAGCGGGCGGGACTCAGCGGCTCACACGCGCGGTGGGGAAATTCCACGCCATGCGCATGTTGCTTACCGGCGAAGCGGTCAAAGCCGACGAGGCCTTTTCCATGGGCCTGGTGAGCCGGGTCGTGGCAGATGGCGAGGCCACCGCCGCCGCCCATGGCATGGCAGCACGGATCGCGGCCATGCCGCCGCTGGCGGTGGCTCAGATCAAGGAGGTCATCGCTCAGGGCGCTGATCTGCCGCTGGAAAGCGCGCTCGCGCTGGAACGCAAGGCCTTGCACTTTCTCTTCTCCACTCAGGATAAACGTGAGGGCATGGTGGCATTCCGTGAAAAGCGCAAGCCGGAATTTCGCGGCCACTGAGGCTGTTCAGAGCAACCCCCGGATCAGTCCGCCATCGACGGCAATATTCTGCGCTGTGATGTAGCCGGCCAGCGGCGAGCACAGAAACGCACATATCGGGCCAAACTCTTCGGCGGTGCCAAGCCGGCCGGCTGGCACCGACGCCGCAAGCGATGCCTTGGCGGCTTCGGGTGTGATGTCGTCACGCCTGGCGCGGGCCTTGTAGACGCGCTCCAGTGCGCCCGTGTCCATCAGGCCGGGCAGTACGCTATTGACCGTCACACCCTGATGAATGACCTCACGGGCCAGGGTGGCCATGGCACCGGTCATGCCGGTGCGGACGCCATTGGATAGCGCCATGTTGGGGTAGGGTTCCTTGACAGCAAAGGACGTGATGTTGACGATCCGGCCAAATCCGCGCTCCGCCATGCCGGGCACCACGCGCCGGGCTAGGTCAACCACCGACAGCATGTTGGTTTCGATGGCTTCCCGCCAGGCGTCGAGGGGCTGTTCGGAGAATTGACCGGTGGGTGGTCCGCCGGCATTCGTGACGAGAATATCGATGGGACCATTCAGTGCCGCTTCGGCTTCGTCAATCAGTCTGGCCCGATGGTTTTCGTCTCGAATGTTGCCGGCGATGAATGTGGTATTGGCACCCAGCTCGTTTGCCGCCGCGGCGCCAGCCTCGACGTCTCGTCCCGTTATGACCAGTTGGGTCCCTTCTGCCGCCAGGGCGTCGGCCGCCCCACGCCCCAGGCCGCGGGTGCCAGCAATAACCAGGGCGCGCCGGTTCTTGAGTTGGAGGTCCATTGCTATGTCTCCTTCGCTTTCAGGATGCCTCCGGATCCGCAGGTTCAGATCAGCGATGGCAGGTACAGGATGATTTGGGGCATGAGTGCGAATAGCACCATGGCCGCCAGAAAGATGCCGACGAATGGCCAGACCGATCGGTAAATCTCGCCCATTGGGATATCTGGCGCTGTCCCTTTCAAGGCGAACAGCGTGTAGCCGAACGGAGGCGTAATGTTGCCGATGGAGATGTTGATCAGAAACATTGTCCAGAACCACAGGGGGTCAAAGCCGAGCAGCCCGGTGATGGGCAGATAGAGCGGGATCAGCAGCAGCATCAGGGCAATTTGATCGATGAACATGCAGAGCACGAACGCCAGTGCCATAAGGGCGATGAACATCACCCAGGGATTGAGATCCAGTGCGGTCACCCAGGCAACGAGTTGGTGCGAAGCACCCGAGAAGGATAACAGCTGTGAGAAGGCCACCGAACACACCATGATGATGAGAATCATTCCGGATATGCGGGTGGTCGAGGCGATGGCGGTGCGCAGGCGTTGCCAGTTCAGCCGGCCCATGAGCAGCGTGATGACGATGGCGGCAATCACCCCCGCTCCAGCGGATTCCGTCGGCGTCGCCACGCCGCCAAGGATCAGCCCAAGCACCAGTACGATGATGCCCAGAAACGGGAGTGCCAACAGCACATCCCGGGTCACCGAACCCCCGGTTTGCAGGGTTTCCTCGCTTCGTGGTGCCACCGCAGGATTCAGGCGGGCGCGAATCACCAGATAGATCAGAAACGACAGCGCGAGTATCAGGCCGGGAATGACGCCAGCGATCAGGATCTGGCTGATTGATACGCCAGCCAGCATGCCAACCAGGATCGCGAGGATGGAGGGCGGAATGATGGGTGCCAATGCCGCGCCGGCGACGATGGAGCCAAGGGATAGGCCCCGGTGGTAGCCCCGCGTCCGCATCTCCGGCAGCATCGAGCCACCCATCATCGCAGCCACTGCCATCGATGATCCGGACAGGGCGCCGAAAATGGTCGACAGGGAGATGACTACACCGAACAGACGCGCCCGGAAGTGGCCAATGACGCGGTCTACGGCATTGAACAGGACGCCGACGGATCCGGTGCGAAACAGGATTTCCCCCAGCAGAATAAACATCGGGATGGCGGCCAGGGAGAAGGCGGTGCCCGTGGAGTACATCGAATTGACGATCAGGTTGAGTGCCGGCAACCCGGATAGATAGAGCAGGCCGGCTACATTGAGCGCCAGAAATGAAAGAAATACCGGAGTGCCGGCTGCAAACAGCGTCATCAGCAGCGTGAGCATGATAATGAGCAGGATGTACCAGGTCATAAGGTGCCGTCACCCTCCGCCGTGTGGTTGGCGAGCGCCGAGCCGGGGAGGCATAAAAACCTCAGAAAATACAATCCCATGCCCACCAGTCCGTAGGTGACGATGGCGATAACCCACCACTTGGGCCAGGCGGTGGCGGTAATCATGGCAACTCCGCGCTCATACAGGCGCAGAGTCTCCATCGCTGCCACCCAACCCATCATCAGGCAGGTCGCCGCACCGATGAGGTAGATCACGCGGGTCATCCCGACGCGCAGTCGCCGGGGGACACTTTCCACGACAAAGGTCATGGCGATATGGCCGCGCAAACGGGTGATCTCCGGGGCGGCGAGGAATATCGAGGCAGCCAGAGCAATCACGGCCGAGTCGGTTGTCCATTGAGTGGATCCGCCGAGGAAGTAGCGCGCACTGACTTCGATCCCCGTAAACGCGATCATCGTGGCGACGGCCATGGCGGCGAGCACGAAACAGAGTCGCGTCAGCGTGTCGTGTAGCCAGCCCAGGGCGGCTAGGGCGCTCCGAGTCGATCTGATCAATTGCTGCATTCGACGACCCCGGTCGTATATTGATGCGATGGCGATGGGCCGGGTCGGCGCTCAAATCCAGGCATCGGAGAAGCGCCCGGACGGGGTGTCATTCACTCGTCCGGGCGCTGATTCAGCCAGTGACTGGGATGCCGAGCGGATCAGTCCTGCAACAAACCTTGTTCCAGCACGAACTCCTGCAGATTCTCGCCATCGGCTCCAGCGGCATTGATCACCTGCTGCCAGACGCCCTCGCCGAACAGGCGGTTGAGCTGCTCCGCCACTTCATCGTCGAAGTGGGTTGGCTCCATGCCACGCTCCATCAGTTCGGCCTCTTCCTCGTCCCAGATGTCCTCGAACTGACGGCGCCCTTCGATCTCAAGCTCCTGCGCCACTTCGAGGAAGGTAGCCTGGGTGGCGTCATCAAGGCTGTTCCAAGCATCCAGGTTCATGAGCAAGGTGTGGTTGTTGGTGCCGAACATCGGCCGTGTCATGTAGCCAGCGACTTCATACCAGCCGTAGGAGAGGGCGCCGAAGACTGGCCAAGCGGCGCCGTCCACTACACCACGCTCGAGCGCCGAGTAGATGTCGGAAGCGGGCAGAGTGACAGTATCACCGCCAAGGTTGGTCACCAGGTTGTGATAGGTGCCAGAGGCGCGGATGCGCTTGCCATCCAGTCGCTCCCCGGGCTCGAGGGGCTCCCGAAGCATAATGTGGTAACCCGACGCGGCGGAGAAGACACCGAGCAGTTTCTGGTTGTGCTGCTCCTGATAATGCGCGTCGATGACGTCGAAGATGCCCGATTCCCGACGCATGTCCGGATCATCGATCACCGTGTCCATACCGAATACCAGGCCCGACTCACCCAGATGGTAGGCCCCATGGGTGAACAGCAGTTCGAACACTCCGGCCGATACGGGGGCCAACTGCTCGAAGGGGTGAACGGTCTCCGGGCCGAGTAGATTCATGCTGACGGCGCCGTCCGTGCGCGCTGCGACTTCTTCGATGAAACCATCGGCAAAAACGGTGACCGGGTCGTAGGTACGGTCCCAGGACGACAGCAACTGAAGGTTCTGGGCATTGGCATTGACTGCGCCCGCCAGAGCGAGTGCAGCAACACTGCTGGAAGCGATGAGCTTTAGGCGGTTCATGAGGCCTCCCCTCGTTAAATCTCTCATTGAGCAGTGCCCTTTGCTGGCCTGGAGTGGGCATGGGTCCATTCAGGAACCCTCAGCAGAACATGCTTTTATTGTTTCCCCACTGGCCGCGAGCTTGACTCTTGCGACCAGCGGTCACGCTTTCAACTATGGTGAATCAGTCAGAGGCGGTCAATCCTGTACAGCAGAAAAACATTCCGCCAGGCGGAAATTTAATCGCGGCCGCTGATTAGGTTTCGGGCAATGACCACTCGTTGAATCTCGGATGTGCCTTCGAGAATCCGATAGAGGCGCAGATCGCGGAAAAACCGCTCGGCCACATGCCCACTGCAGTACCCCAGCCCCCCGTGAGTCTGTACTGACCGGTCGGCGACACGGCCGGCCGTCTCACTGGCGATGAGCTTGGCCGCAGCGACCTCGGTGGTGACGTTATCTCCTGAGTCGTGCCGAATGGCGGCTTGCCGCACGAGGGCTCTTGCCGCCTCGGTTTCGGCATAGCTGTCAGCGATCATGGCCTGGATCTGCTGGAATTCGGCCAGGGGACGCCCAAACTGTTGGCGCTCGCGGGCATGTCGGGTCATCTCCAACAACAGTCGGTCACAGGCACCAACGCACAAAGCGGCGATGTGCAAACGGCTGCGGTCGAGGACCTGCATGGCGGTGCGGAAGCCGTTACCCGCCTGGCCACCCAGGAGTGAGGCGGCGGATACCTCACAATCGCTGAGGGTAATATCGCATAGCCCTGAGCCCCGTAGGCCCATTTTCGCCGTCTCGGGGCCCTTGATTACACCGGGGGTGCGGGCCGGGACGAGAAAAGCCGACACCCCACTGCTGCCAGCCCCGGCGGGATCAGTCCGCGCCATGATGGTGAGCAAATCCGCCTGGGGGCCGTTGGTCACATAGTGCTTGCAGCCATTGAGCCGATAGCCGCCATTGGGCAGCGGCTCCGCTGTGGTACGCAAAGCACCAGCGTCGGAACCAGCGCCGGCCTCCGATAGGCAAAATGCACCAACAATTTGGCCACTGGCAAGTTGCGGCAACCAGGTGCGCTTTTGCTCCGGGGTCCCGGCAAGGGCAATGGCCTGCGAGCCGACGCCGTTATTGGTGCCGATGGCGGAACGGAAGGCCCCGGATGTGCGACCAAGGCAGAACATGACCCGGCATTCCTGCTCCATGGTCGCGCCGAGGCCGCCGTGAGTGCGGTCGATGGAGAGCCCGCCCAGCCCATGGTTGAACAGGGCTCGGGTGATTGCTTCGGGTATCTGCCCCGATTCATCGACCTCAGCCTCGGCAGGAATCAGCTGCCTCTCTACCAGATCTTCCACACTGGCGAGGTACTGATCGAAATCGGTGATTCCGGTATCGGTCATGGTCGTTATTCCCTGGTTGGACGGGAGAACTGGGCCGGATTGCCAGCGGCCCCAGTCGGACGTTCAGGGGCAATAGTCCATGGTTATGAAGCAGGGCGTCCATAATTGCGGCAATTATTTCCGCCAAGCGAAATTAAGATCGGGTAGGAGTGTGAGCGATCGGTGATGCGCCTCTGTCCGTCGGGTTCCCTTGGAACCGTTGGCTCAGGGCGGCAATATGCGCCGGGCCGATCTCGCAGCAGCCGCCCACGCCCGCGGCTGCGGCGTGACCACATCGTTGCTGGTGGTGATGATGTCGGTGCTCCGGGTTGATGGGGGTCGTGTTTCGACCCATCGTCCATGCGAAAGTTTGCGCACTGAAATCAACGGGGGATAACCATGCAGGCCGCGCTGGATGCACTGATTCGGCTGATCAGTCT
>LFIK01003424.1_pt1 | contig 12879 bp, 7 predicted proteins | sample 643401 | NCBI WGS metagenome assembly LFIK01 (sample SAMN03777447, study PRJNA286221) | soda lake metagenome | biome: soda lake; feature: Kulunda steppe; material: water; isolation source: sample T5-Br brine of Lake Tanatar-5 | place: Russia: Kulunda steppe | collected 2010-07 | reverse complement strand
TTTTACTCACGCGAAATTCAATAACATTTGCCCTGTCCAGCACCTTAGGACTAAACATGTACGTGGTTTCATCAATATTTACCGTGCCTATAATGAACAGGTTTTTTGGAATTTCTTTTATGGTTGGTGGAACTCCGTTCCATAAATCGCCTACTTCACCGGAATGCAGTTTAATTTCTTCTTTAGATTCGATTGCACTTAAAAAGTCAGCAAAATAGCGCTCCACATGGCTTAAATTCATTTCATCCAAAATAAGAAAGTAAGGGCGTTCTGGATCTTTTTCTGCATTCAGGATAAGCTGAAGCACACCGCTTTCGGGAAGTACATATTCTTTTTCTCTAATAGCATCAGGATAACCGAGTAGAGGTTCACGATTAGTCCAGTCAGCACCAACAGGAATAAGACTAAATTGATCGGCTTCCTTAATGTTCCATTTTGCAAATGCTTTAGCCAACAGTGTTTTCCCAGAACCAGATAACCCTGTAAGAATCAAAAAAGGGTTTGTAGCTAAGCTTATAACAATTTGAAGAATCAAAAACTTTTTATACTGAATATTTGATTCTTCTACTGCACTTATAAAAAATTCAACTTCTAGCTGTAAATCATTTGACAGTGGTATAGCATGATTTTTAGTAAGGACAAAATTTTCATTATTGATAACTGTTTGGAAGCCATATAGTTGTTCAATTATAGAAATAAGATTATTTAAATCGAGTCTGCTTGATTTATTGAACGTCCATTCCGTAGATAAATAAAGAAACTTCCCTTCATGAAACAAAATAGGTGAAAGGAAAAACCTTTCTTTTCCACCTCTTGTTACATCATCTGAAGACAAGATTTTATCAGACACTGTAAAGATGCTTACTAGTTTTAAATCTTTGTATTGAACTGACAAATATCTGTCATCTGAATTCGGGACAACATAATCTAATAGCTTGTCAAGTCCACTCCATTGATCAAGAAATGACAAAGCTCGATATGCATAGTTATTTATTGTGTTTTCTTTTACCACGTAATCTAAAGCGGTAATATATTTTTTTTCCAAAGCATTATAAACTTCAATGTTTTGGCATAAATCGTAAATAAAATACCCCAATATTGTAGAGCTTGCATTTGGAACATTTATGACTTGAAGTATAATTGATGTGAAAAAGTCGGCAGTAGTTCGATATTTGTAATTGCCTTTTGGTGAATTAATAAGATCTTTTGAATTAAAATTGTAACTGTCATCAAAAACAGGCTTCAAAGCAAGCTTTCTGCTAAACTCATCTAAATCTCCTAACTCATTAATCACTTCTTCTGAGTCTTTTAACTTATCTAATTCCTCTGGGCTGAATTTATTTTTTGCAATATCTATTACATCTAAATGATCATTGATTAATAATGCTAGTTCTTTAACCTGCAATGCGTATAGGACATATTGACTTGGTAAAATAATATGATTTGCACTGCCAGTGGCCATATTTATCGAATAGCTATTTACCGAATTTACTGAATCAAGTTTTTGAATAATTGATCTGGCTTGTTGATCAAACTCTATATCCACCCAGTTTTTTTTGGTTAAAAAGGTGTTTTTTAATGAGCTGGCCAGGTTTCTGTAATCTCTTAGCATTTCAATCAAATTATTTTGTGTTTTATCAAATGCTTATGTTTTAGTATGAAGCTATATTGTCGAGCAAACTATATTTTTTGCTTTATTTCTCAAACTATTATCTAAAAGATTCGAGAATTTAAAATTATAAATGAAATTTAATCAATTAGAAATCTGAGTGACACAGTGTTGTCAGTCTCGTTGTGTATTATAATCACAGATTTTAATCTTTAAGAAAGGAAGTTAATTATGGAGTATACATTTGCAGATCTATTTGCCGGCATTGGAGGGTTTCACACTGCCCTACACAAGCACGGAGGGGAATGTGTGTTTGCAGCAGAAATAGATAAATTTGCCAGAGAAACCTACAGGGCTAATTATAAAGATCTAGCTCCAAGGATATTTAAAAATGAGGAAGAACTTTTTATCAAAGATGTCACAAAAATTAACGAGGTAAAAAGCATACCACACATCGATTTAGTCGCGGCTGGTTTTCCTTGCCAGCCTTTTTCACAAGCAGGGCTAAAAAAAGGCTTTTTAGATACCCGAGGGACACTTTTCCATAGTATCATTGAATTAGCTCAGCGAAAAATAAATGAAAATGATCCCATTGAAGTACTGCTCCTGGAAAATGTAAAAGGACTTGTTGGCCATTGCGGTGGAGATACAATTCATACAATTATAAAATCAATTGAAGATATTGGATATTACTTTTCTACAGATCCAGATGATATTGAAAAAGAGAACCCAAGAAAATTTAAAGTATTAAACGCTAAGAATTTTGGAGTTCCTCAAAATAGGGAGCGTGTTTTTATGGTGGCACACAGAAATCCAGACACAAATTTTACTTTCCCAAAAGGTGATAATAAGTCAATATCAGTTGGACAGATATTAAAAAAGTTGACTGAGAAGGAAAAAGAAACTTTTACTATTTCAGATAAACTATGGGCTGGTCACAAGAGAAGAAAAAAAGAACATCGTGCTAAAGGTAATGGATTTGGTTATTCACTTTTCAACGAGAATTCAGAATATACAAGTACAATATCAGCTCGATACTATAAAGATGGAAGTGAAGTACTTATTGAACAAGGACAAAACGAAAATCCCAGAAAATTACATCCTAAGGAGGCGGCTGCACTTCAGGGATTTATAAAAAACAAAGACTGGGATTCTTTTAAAATACCGGTTTCAAACACGCAAGCTTACAAACAGTTTGGAAATAGTGTTGCAGTACCTGTAGTAGAAGCAATAGTAAAAAATATAGTTGAGCAATTATTTAAATCAGATAACCTCAAGAAAACAGCTTAAACAGTTTTTATTAACAATTGGAACCTCTTATCTACAAAATAATTGCTCATTTATAAATGAAAATTATTCCATCCATAGTAAGACAGGATATTACTAAGAGTGAAAAAAAAGTATTTGACAGTTTTAGTAGACTTGACTTGGATAATTCAAGTATCTGTTTTCATTCGCTCAACTTACCTGACCACCGTTTCAAAAGAAAAGGAGAAATTGATTTTCTACTTTTAACTAAAAGGGGAATGTTAGTGTTAGAAGTCAAGGGAGGAAATGTTTCAGTAAAAGATGGAGTTTGGATCTACTCAAATAACTACGGGGATTCATTTTCAAAGAACGAATCTCCATTTGAGCAAGCTGAAGGCAATATGTATAGCCTGATTGATAAACTAACCGAGAAAAAAGTTACTCCCTATTTACGCCAGACTCTTTTTGGCTATGGAGTAATTTTCGATAAAATTTTTGAAAAGGAAAGCTTGGAGTGGAATGAAACTACCTTCATTGACCCCAAAGAGTTTCATTCATCTGAGGATCTTAAACAATTCATAGACGAATTATACGATTACTTTGAATCAAAACAGAAAAGTAGGCCACTTTCACTAGATGATATTGAAAAAATAAGCAACTATCTGCGACCGTCATTTGATCCGGTACCGGACCTTAGAGCTTACATATCCAATACCAATTATCTTATCAATGAACTGACTACCAACCAGTACAAAATACTGGATGTAATTGAGGGGAATGACCGAATAATGATAACCGGTGGTGCAGGAACGGGTAAGACTTTTTTGGCTATGGAAGTAGCAAGAAGGCATGCGATTAAAAATATGAAAGTGCTATTGAGTTGTAGGAGCTCCATACTCGCCTCTTTTTTGGAACACAATCTTCAAAAAATTAAAGTTGATGTTTGCAATGTTGATAAATTGTTGGATAGTAAAAAACAGATCTCTTCTGGCGAATACGATCTGCTCATAATTGATGAAGCTCAGGATGTTCTTGAATGGGATTATCTGGATATGTACAATTCGTTACTTAAAGGTGGTTTTGAGGAAGGCAAATGGCTAGTTTTACATGATATTAATAACCAAAGTGGTTTATTCGGCAATTATAATGCCGATGCTTTTGAATATTTATCAAGAACATCTCCCGCTATGGCAAAACTTACAGATAACTGCAGAAACTCCAAACCTGTAATTCAACATATTCAGACAATTACAGGGGCAGATACAGGTCAAGAAGTTATTGGTTCAGGGCCAGAAGTAGGATGGAACTTTTATAATTCTGATAAAGACGCATACACTCAGATTTCTGAGATTATCAAAGAATTAGAAACCCACAATCTAAACTTTAGTGATATTACGCTTTTGGCAAATACACTGAATGACTCTGCGAAGAAACTAATCAAGAAAGGCCTCGGTAATAATTATGTCTATTTGGAAAACGATGCAGTAAATATTCCACCAAATAAAATTAAAGTTTCGGAGATCAAAAAATTCAAGGGGCTCGAAGCTGAAGTAGCTGTTGTATTTATTATGCAGAATGATTTGGAGAATTTTCCTGTGGAAAATTTTTACGTTGGCATGAGCAGAGCTAAAACGAAACTTAATATGATTGTTCCTGAAAATTATCAGGATGTTATTACAGACAAGTTTTTAAACAGTATAAAATAATATGGCAAGAAAGAATCTACTGAAATATTTGAAGAATGAACTTATAGGTCCAAAAAATGGGTCTGAAGAACTTTTAAATGAAACTCCACTGTTGAGGTATACAACAGGAATTATTTTTCCACAAGCAGTTGAAGTTCAGGATGAAGAAGATAATAGTGGCAGTATTGATAGTGAGCCAATTGACGATCCTGTAAACTTTTCCAATCAGCTTATGCCCTCTTCTGTCGGATTGAGTTTCATGACAGAAGGAAAAAAATTACTAATAGAGACTTCCGCTGCCGCATACGAGTTTATAGAGTCAGAAAGTCAATGGTCAAGAATCCCGCTCGGTTCACCTGATAATCCTAAAACCTGGGAAGTTGATACCAGTGAATTTTCAAATAGTAAAATACAACCTGTTTTTGGTGAAAGAGCTTATTTGCACATAAAAAAACGGAATCTAGACAAGGGTAATCTTTATACAGTAACTTTGGTTAATAAATATCAAAGCGAGACAAGTGTAAAAAAAGCGGAAAATTGCTTGTTTCAAGTCACTTTGGGGTGCAAAACAGAAGATTCACACATTAGTGAATATCCCACAGAAAACAGCAAGTTTCTTGATAATGAAGAACAGGAATTAGAAGTCATATACAGGAAAAAAAGGACATATGCTATAGGGCACGGGTGTTCTGCAAAATGGAACACCGATATACAAAATATTAAGCGCGTAGGTATTTCCTATATACCATCATTTGAAATCAAACCTCTTACGTATGAAATTGAAGGCGCTGATGATGTTCTTGACATTTCAATTTTGGCTGATGAATCAAACTACAATGATATACTATATAAAAAGTTAGATCATTTTGTTTCAGGATACGAGAAATGGATCGCCGAATTACCGGTAAATAATAACGATATAGAGAGTGATCTTTTAGAAGCCAAAGATCGAATACTTAAAAAACTTAACAAGACTGCAAGTCGAATAAGAGAAGGAATTAATCTGATTAAAAGCGATTCTCTGGTGCGTAAAGCTTTTGCCAAAGCTAATTTGGCTATGCTGATTCAAATGTATAGATCTAAACCTGAATTTGGAGGAAAAAGAAAAACTCTTGGAATGGCAACTCACAGTGAAGTTGATTACACAAATCTACAAGATTTTGAATGGCGACCATTTCAGCTGGCTTTTTCACTTTTGACGTTGGAATCTCTTGTTAACGAAGATTCGGAATTCAGAGACAATGTAGATTTAATCTGGTTCCCAACCGGCGGTGGAAAGACCGAGGCATATCTTTTATCAGCATCAATAATAATCCTATACAGAAGACTTAGATACAAGGATGAAGGGGCTGGCACAAGCGTCATCACCAGATATACACTAAGATTATTAACTGTTCAACAGTTTGAGAGAACTTCACGTCTAGTATGCGCTCTTGAGAAAATTAGAGATGCTGAGCCAGAAACATTAGGTCATACCCCTGTAACTATTGGGTTATGGGTAGGACAAAATACTACTCCAAACAAATTCGAAGATGCCACAAATAGACTTGCCGAATTATATGAGGAGGAAGAACCTAAAAGCCCCTTTGTAATAGATTCCTGTCCTTGGTGCGGAACTGAACTGGTTCCCAAAATTAAGAAAGAGGATCCAGACACTTATGGTATTAAGGCCACGGATAAGGATTTTAAATTGTTTTGCCCTGATCCAGGATGCCATTTTCATGATAACCTCCCAATTCAACCGATTGACGAGGGACTTTACCAAGAGCCTCCGTCCATATTAATTGGTACCGTTGACAAATTTGCAAGATTGGCATGGGATGCAAGAAACAGCTCCTTTTTAGGTACTGAAAATTTCAGACCTCCTTCATTAATTATTCAAGATGAACTTCATTTACTATCTGGGCCATTGGGAACAATTTCTGGGATTTATGAGAGCGCATTAAAAACCGTTCTTAAATACAAGGGATCTACGCCAAAGATCGTTGCCTCAACTGCCACTATACGTAATGCCGATTCCCAAACAAGAGGACTCTTCGGAAATAATGCCAATGTATTTCCTCCATCCGGTCTGGAGGAGGCAGATTCATATTTCATGCGAAAAGATGAGGAAAAAATGGGCAGACTATATGCCGGAGTACTTTCTCAATCTGAATCTCCATCCACCTCATTTATCCGAACTACAGCTGCATTATTACAAGGGGTTACGGAATTATACGAATCAGGTGATTTAACTGTGGAAGAATACTCTGCATACTATACTTTGGTTGCATACCATAATAGTCTGAGAGAGTTGGGTAAAACAATAACTTTCGCTAGAGATGATATTCCTGACAGAATAGGAGTTATTACGAATGATGACCATAATGAAAGAGATTTGAACCCTGAGGATGTGGTAGAATTAACCAGCAATTTGAGTGATATTGAAATTCCTGAAAACCTCGCACGACTATCTAAAAATCCTTCAGATTCAGAAGTAGCCGGCTTTGTAGCTTGCACAAACATGTTTTCAGTAGGAGTAGATATCCAGAGACTTGGATTGATGTTAGTAAATGGACAACCAAAAACGACAAGTGAATACATACAGTCCAGTAGTCGGGTTGGGAGGGGGAAAACACCAGGATTGGTAGTTGCTCATTATGCTGCTACAAAGCCAAGAGACCGCTCACATTATGAATCATTTTTACCATACCACTCGAAAATATACAGATTTGTCGAACCGACAAGCGTCACGCCTTTTTCCAATCCCGCAAGAAACCGAGCTCTTCATGCAGCATTGGTAATACTTTGTCGACATGGACTAGGCCTTAAAAATGATAATGAAGCTCATAAAATTCTTGATAAGACTGACCAACTTGAAAACATTGTCGATTTATATCTGAAATATGTTTCTGGTGTAGATACCAAGGAATACGAGAATACAAAAGAACACTTGCATAGGTTGATAGATGAATGGAAAAAAATTGCCAAGAGGGAAGGAAGCAGGCTTGTATACAGCACCTACGATAGAAATGAGAGGGGCCTTCCAAGGCTATTGATAGGTTTTAATGACAGAGGCACTGGTTGGAAAACACTTAATTCGATGAGGAATGTTGATGAGGAATGCAAAATCAGCATTTCCGGAGCAAGCAACTAAAAATAATTATTATTACTAAATATGAGTAGTAAAACTTTACGGAAATCTCAACTTGTTAGCCCTTTTGGGCCAGGGGCAATTTATAATATATTGGGTGAATCATTCATTGTTGAGGATACTTCAAAATGGGGAAAAGGGAAACTTCTAAAGTCGGTTCGTCTGGAAAATATTCTAGGGTCAGACTCGATAACTGAACCCCCCACTGGCAAAAGAAAATCCAAATATGCTAAAGGCAAAGGTGTTTCGCTCCTAAGATTTCCAAGATGGCTTTTTTGTCCCAAATGTAGAAAATTGAAATTATGGAATTATCAGGAAGAGGAAACCGGTAATAAACCTGTTTGTAATTCCTGCAGAAATCGGGTATCTCTAGTTCCTATGAGATTTGTTCAGGTTTGCAATAATGGCCACATGAGTGATGTAGACTGGTCCTATTTTGTTCATGCGAGACAAAAAGACAAAAACTGCAGATCCAACAACCTTTTGTTCAAAAATATTCGTGGTAAAGGCGGTGGATTGGACTCCCTTCAAATAGAATGCAGAGATTGTGGAGGATCTAAATCTCTAGGTGACATTACACATAAGAATTATTTAAAGAGAATAGGAGTAGAGTGCTCAGGAAAACAGCCCTGGCAATCAACAGCCAATAAAGTAGAGTGCAATGAAACACCGCAAGTGCTTCAAAAAGGCGCAAGTAATGTATATTTTCCTAGAGTAATGTCTGCCTTGGATTTGCCTCCAGAGTCGTATTATACTGAAGAAGATGAAAAAAAGGAGGAGATAAAAAATAATCCTACTTTTCAAAGACTGTCTTCTACAGAAAAAAGCTCCCCACTTTTTAAGACACTTTTAAAAGCTGTTGCCGCGACATATGATGTTAAAGAGTCCTATATAACACGCTTAATATCAAGTGGGAAGGACAATATTGACAATGGCTCACTTGAAATTTCAGATGCTGAATGGCTTGCTTTTAATGAGATTTACGAATTTGATTCTTCTAGAGAGAGACATACTTTTATAACAGAGCATGTCGAATTATTAAACGATAATTTGAGTAAAAACTCTGCATACAAAAAACTGGATGAAATTGTTGACAAAGTAGTTATTGCCAGACGACTCCGTGAAGTTAGAGTTCTGAACGGTTACCAAAGATATACTCCCGAGGGGGATTTGATCAAACCTTCTTTGTCAGGAGACTTTGACAAATATCCTGGACTTGAAGTTTTTGGTGAGGGAATTTTTATAACACTGGATGAGGATACCGTATCTAATTGGGAAAAACTTGGATCTATTTCTGAAAGAGCAGACAGGCTGGAACAGAAAAGAGAAATTTCAATTTTTGAAAGTTGGTTACCCAAGGCTTCACCAAGGTTTCTCCTGTTACATACATTTGCGCATTTACTGATTCGACAGATGGCTTTTGAAAGCGGGTATTCTTCAGCCTCACTTAGGGAGAGAGTTTATGCAAATGATGATCCTGAAAACCCACAAGCTGGAATACTCATTTATACAGCATCAGGTGATTCGGAGGGAACCCTCGGGGGATTAGCCAGGAAAGGAGAAACCCCCAATTTGGCCAAAACGATCATAAGCGCATTTAGAAGCTCATCGTGGTGTTCAAATGATCCTATTTGCATGGAAATGGAGGGACAAGGAATTGACGATTTGAATAAAGCAGCTTGCCACGCTTGTGCCCTAGTTTCGGAGACAAGTTGTGTTTATAATAATACACTTCTAGATAGAGGTGTCCTCTTTGGTGATAATAAATCCATAAAGGGTTTTTTCGAACCAATTATTGAAGAAATTTTCAATAGTTAAGAATTCCATCAAATGTACATACCTACATACACAGAACTTTCTGAGGAACAACTTGTAGTTTTAAATCTACCTGAAAAAGGTAAATTTCTTGTTACCGGCCCACCGGGAACAGGAAAGACTATTATGGCACTTAAAAGAGCGGAATTGGCAAACGATACCGGAATGGGTGTTGAACTCATCATGAAGGGCAAACCACTATCCGAGGCTACTTCAAAAGCTGCTAATGGTATTGGGATTAATGGAGATGCAAGAACTTATCATAGTTACTTATGGAGGAAATACCCCAAAATATTTAACAGAAACGTGCATCAGGTTAAACCGTATGTTCACGATTGGGATGCTATTCTGGACGATATAGAGGGCCTTACCGATTCTCAAATGAATAATATTAAATCAAATAGTGAAACTCTGATAATAGATGAAGGACAGGATTTGAATAAGTATTTTTATCTTTTTGTCCAATATTTATTTGAGAATTATACAATTTTTGCGGATGACAACCAGAGATTACATGATGATAATTCTAAATTAAGTGAAATTGAAGATTTTGGTGGAACGACAAAAGTCTATTACCTGAATAAGAATTATCGCAACACTCGTCAAATTGCCGAGCTTGCTCTTAAATTTCATACCGGAATGGGTAAAACACCTGATTTACCAACAAAAAATGGCAACAAGCCTGTTTTCAGATTTGTTGACAGTTTCAATGATTCCGTTAACACAATTGTAAACTGGGAAAACAACTTTCCGAACAAATCCATAGGGGTTTTTACTAACACAATTAGTGATCAGATTAGAATAAACAAAGCACTTAGCAGTCGGACATCAAATCCAACCAAGTACTACAACCACCGTGTCAATAATGTGCCTGATTTATCAAGTCCTGGTATAAAACTAATTACATATAAAAGTGCAAAAGGACTAGAATTTGACGCTGTTTTTCTCCCAGAAATTCAAAGATTCACAGAGAAATCAGAAGAAATTTATTCAAAAATGATGCTCTACGTATTGACGACCAGGGCACGTGAAACTTTATATATCACTTTTAACACAAATGAAAGTACTGAAAGCGATATATTGGAATTTTTTCCCTCAAGTGATTCAGGTTTAATTAAATATATACCTTCCTAATGAGCAATTTATTTGATAATCCGATCTTAGAAAACAAAAAGACCTATTATATACTGACAAATAACAATATCAGTATGGAATATTTGTCTAGATACCTGATCATGCCACAAGGGATGATTCAAAAATATTTCAAGGATCTTCTTGAGATTTGCCCTGGAAGAATTCCTGTTTTCAAAACGCTACCAAAAGAGACTATTCTCGAATACTCAACCATAGAAGATCCAGATACACTATATCCAGTAGTATTTGAACTCTCGTTAAACGAGTCAGATCTTTCAAGTATAAGCAGTACTAAAGTGGAAGGTTCAAGCATGGTGTTTTTTCCCAAAGGAGTAATTTCAGTTGCAAACATCAGTAGAATACTTTTCAGATCCGACGATGACCGCAAAAGGTTTACAAAATTCGTTGAGACACAAATTGCAAATCTCAACTTAAAAGATTACAAACTTGATATTATTGCTGACAACAATGGCTTGAATGATCCTGTTGAACTGAGAAATCAAGCTGAGAAACTGGAAGCCGGTAATTATGTTGATGAAGAACTATACAAAAGAGAGAACAAGATTGCAGGTGCATTGCTTGTTAATAGACTCATTTTCAATCTGAATAAATCCGATTCAATTATAAAGGGGATACTGGGTGGTATTGAAAATACCCTAGAGAAACTCACACTTTCCGCTGGTATTATCGCGAATTCAGAGTGGATAAATGCAAACTTTAGAAAATCTATTGATGGGAATCATGATGTAAAGACACCGGAAGGACTGATCTTTTCTATTTTAATTGAAATTCTCTCTGAATTCAGCTCGATAACTGGGTTCTCTAGTGATCAACTAACAGAATCTCTGTTGGAAAAAGCTTCTAGTCACCTTGCAAAAAATGACCTTAAAAAATTATCTGAGGATCTGGATAATATATCAGGTGTTCTTATCGGCAAAATGAATTATAACGACGTATACAAGGAATGTAATTTCACAATGTCACGAGTTCTTCTATTTTTTACTAAATACCATAACGAACTGGAGGGATTTGTTGATATAGAACCCCAAGACAAAACGAATTTTAAAGAACTCCAGTTTTTAACCGGCTTTCTGCTGGGTTATTATCATGGTCTGGACATGTTAACTGTCAAGTTTAAGGATCCAGATCTTGACAAGTTTATTGCAAACAGTTTTGCCTACCATTTAAACAACAGTCTTAGTGAATCAATCAAACCACGTCTTGATATTTCAAAACTCAGAAAAGAATATGAGAATTTTATTGTGGAATTACCTATTCAGGAACAACTACTCGCCTACTTTAAAAGTAAAAACTTTGACGATCCAGAAACTATCGAAAAGGCTATTAGTGTTGCAGAGGAACTGGATATTAAAGAGTGTATTAAAACAGTAATAACCCCTATGGGTAAAGAGGATGACGATTTCAGAATATCTCAAACCAAGAAGGGAAATAGAAAAGTGTTGCAAATATTTATTCCTGGGGTTGCTGATGTTGAGCACAAAGTAACAGAGGATGAATTTATTACACGTCTGAATACAGTCGAAATTTCAAGTAGAAAAGAGAATAGAATTCGCCAAATAATAAACTGAAAGTATTCGTGTATTTTTATAATTATTTGAAAAATTCCGCTTGTAATATAGTTGCAATATAAAAATGCTAATCTATTACGATATGTTTTTTAACGTATCAGCGATTTTAATTAAAGTTGTTTCCTGAAATTTAGGCTTCAACTCACATTCCCAAACGACTATAACATTCCAGCCTAAATCCTCAAGCTGCTTGATATGCTTTTTATCTCTTTCTCTATTTCCAAGCAGTTTCTTTTTCCACCATTCAGTTCGGGTTTTTGGCATCTTAAAATATTTACACCCTTCATGAGCATGCCAAAAGCAGCCGTGCACAAAGATAACAGAATTATACTTTGGTAAAACTAAATCCGGCTTTCCCGGCAAATCTTTTACATGTAAGCGGTAACGAAAACCATTGGCATGCAAAAACTTTCGAACCATCATTTCAGGTTTGGTATCTTTGCCTGAAATCTGACTCATGTTGTAACTGCGCGTTTCTGGTTCGTGAACATCTGCCATATCAGTAATACCCCTTCCCCTCAACCGAATGTCTAACCCCACCCCTCGGATCATCCATATCCCCATCATACCTTGGAATCACATGGCAGTGGAAATGAAAAACTGTCTGTCCTGCGGAGGTGCCGCAATTCATGCCGATATTATAACCGGTTGGATTGTGAGATTTTT
>LFIK01003422.1_pt1 | contig 12883 bp, 8 predicted proteins | sample 643401 | NCBI WGS metagenome assembly LFIK01 (sample SAMN03777447, study PRJNA286221) | soda lake metagenome | biome: soda lake; feature: Kulunda steppe; material: water; isolation source: sample T5-Br brine of Lake Tanatar-5 | place: Russia: Kulunda steppe | collected 2010-07 | reverse complement strand
TCGGGGTGGCGCAGGGCGTAGCGGATCCGGTAGGTCAGGCGGTGTCGGGCGTCGGCCACGGTGTCGCTCCTCGAGGGACCGCAGCGACGATAGTCCTCACCGCGTCACCGCTCACTCCCACTCGATCGTGCCGGGAGGCTTGGAGGTGATGTCCAGCACGACCCGGTTGACGCCCGCCACCTCGTTGGTGATCCGGGTGGAGATCCGGGCCAGGACGTCGTCGGGCACCCGCGACCAGTCCGCGGTCATCGCATCCTCGCTGGACACCGGCCGCAGGACGATCGGGTGGCCGTAGGTCCGCCCGTCGCCCTGCACGCCGACGGAGCGCACGTCGGCCAGCAGCACCACGGGGCACTGCCAGATGGCGCGGTCCAGGCCGGCGGCGGTCAGCTCCGCACGGGCGATGGCGTCGGCGGCGCGCAGCAGCTCCAACCGGTCGCGGGTCACCTCGCCGACCACCCGGATGGCGAGCCCGGGGCCGGGGAAGGGCTGGCGCTGCACGATCGCCTCGGGCAGCCCGAGCTGCGACCCGACCCGGCGGACCTCGTCCTTGAACAGGGTCCTGAGCGGCTCGACCAGCTCGAAGGCCAGGTCGTCGGGCAGCCCGCCGACGTTGTGGTGGCTCTTGATGTTGGCGGCACCGCTGCCACCGCCGGACTCCACCACGTCCGGGTACAGGGTGCCCTGCACCAGCAGGTCCACGTCCCCGCCGTGGGCGTCAACGATGTCGCGCGCGGCCCCCTCGAACACCCGGATGAACTCCCGGCCGATGATGCGGCGCTTCTCCTCCGGATCGACCACCCCGGCGAGGGCGTCGAGGAACCGGTCGGCGGCATCCACCACGACCAGCCGCACCCCGGTGGCGTCGACGAAGTCGCGTTCGACCTGCTCCGCCTCACCGGCCCGCAGCAACCCGTGGTCGACGAACACGCAGGTCAGCTGCTCGCCGATGGCCCGCTGTACCAGCGCTGCGGCCACGGCGGAGTCCACCCCGCCGGACAGCCCGCAGATCGCGCGGCGGTCCCCCACCTGAGAACGGATCCGCTCGACCTGCTCGTCGATCACGTTGGCGGTGGTCCAGGTGGGCCGGCAGCCGGCGATCTCGTAGAGGAAGTGCTCGAGCATCGCCTGCCCGTGCTCGGTGTGGAGCACCTCGGGGTGGAACTGGACCCCGGCCAGACGCCGGTCGAGGTCCTCGAAGGCCGCCACGGGGGTGATGTCGGTGGCGGCGGTCACGTCGAACCCGGCGGGGGCGGCGGTGACCTGGTCCCCGTGGGACATCCACACCGTCTGGTCCGTGGGCAGGCCGTGGAACAGCGTGGCGTCGGGCGCGGTGATCGCCAGGCGGGTGTGGCCGTACTCCCCCACCCCGGTGTGCTCGACGGTCCCGCCGAGGGTGGTGGTCATCAGCTGGAAGCCGTAGCAGATCCCGAACACCGGGACCCCGGCCTCCAGGATCGCGGGGTCGAGGGCGGGGGCGCCCTCGGCGTACACCGACGCCGGGCCGCCGGAGAGCAGGATGGCGGCGGGGCGGCGTGCGAGCAGCTCCTCGGCGGTGATGTCGTGGGGCACGATCTCCGAGTACACCCGGGCTTCGCGGACCCGCCGGGCGATCAGCTGGGCGTACTGGGCACCGAGGTCGACGACGACCACCACCTCGCCGTCGGCAGGACCACCCTCAGGCGTCGGCGCGGCGCTCACCGGCTCCCCCTCACCATCAGCTCCGCGTCGCGGAGCAGGGACAGGGACTCGTACCCGGTGACCCCCATGGCCCGGCGCAGCCCCCCGATCAGGTTGACGGTGCCGTCATCGCGGTGGGCGGGGCCGTGGAGGATGACCTCCATCGGCCCGAGGGGCTCCACCCGGGCGTAGCGGCCGCGGGGCAGCTCGTGGTGGGCGGCGGACACCCCCCAGTTGGCGCCGCGGCCCGGGGCTTCGTCGGCGGCTGCCAGGGCACTGCCCAGCATGACGGCGTCCGCGCCACAGGCGATGGCCTTGGCGAGGTCCCCACCGGTGCTGATCCCGCCGGCGGCGATGACGTGCACGTAGCGGCCGGACTCGTCGAGGTAACGGGTGCGGGCGTGGGCCACCTCGGCGATGGCGGTGGCCAGCGGCACCCCGATCCCGAGCGCCTCGGGGGTGGTGGAGACGCTGGAGGCCCCGCCGCCGACCAGCACACCCACGGCGCCGGTGCGCATCAGGTGGATGGCGCTCTTGGCGGAGGAGACGTCACCGACCACCACGGGGATGTCGTAGCGCGCGGTGAAGGAGCGCAGATCCAGAGGGGTGGTCTCCCCATGACCGACGTGCTGGGCGGTGACGGTGACCCCGTTGATCACCAGCAGGTCGAGGCCGGCCTCCAGGGCCGCGCCGTGCCAGCGCTCGATCTTCTGGGGGGTGAGGCTGGCCGCGACGAACCCGGTGCGCGCCCGGAGCTCGGCGATCCGCTGTCCGATCAGCTCCGCCTTGACCGGCTCGGCGTACAGCTCCTGGAGGCGGACCGTGGTGTCGGGGCCGGGCTGCAGCGTCGCGATCTCCGCGAGCACCTCCTCGGGGTCCGCGTACCGGGTCCACAGGCCCTCGAGGTTGAGCACGCCCAGCCCACCGAGCTCGGCCAGCAGGGCGGCGGTGTGCGGCGAGGTGACCGCATCCAACGGGGCGCCGAGGACCGGGACGGCGAGCTCGTGGTGGTCGAGCCGCCAGGACACGTCGACCAGCCCACGGTCCCGGGTGCGCTTGCTGGGGACCAGGGAGAGATCGTCAAGGGTGTAGCCGACGGTCGCCTGCCGGGCTCCGCCGATGGTGATCCGGTGCACGCCGTCCTCCGACCTCGTTGAGGACCGCGCAGCGTAGTGGCTGGCCCTGCGTCCACGGCCCGGGCCACGGCGCAGCGACGGTCACACGCCGGTGGGTGGCTCGGCCTCAGCCGTCCACGCCTCGGGGACCGCACGGGCGTCCAGCAGGTCGGTGGCGATCCGCTCGATAACCGCGAGCTCGTCCGGCGGCACGTGGGTGACGTGCTTGCCTACGTTGCGGCGCGACCGCTCGGGGTGGAAGTGCTGCTCCTCGAGCGGTATCCCAGTCAGACCGAGATGCTCCTCGAGGGTCGCGATGGTGCGCTCCGGCTCCAGCACCAGGTCCTCGAAGGCCAGCCGCAGGACCCGGTGACCGAGCTCCTCCAGCCGGGGCACCCGGCGGGCCGCAGCGTCCAGGTGGCGGTGCGCCGTGCGGGCGAAGTTGCGCGGGTCACGGTTCGTGGAGCGACGTCCGGGCTCGTCCAGCACCGCACGCACCTCCGCGAAGCGGTCACGCGGATCGCGGTGGACGAGCACGAAGCTGGACGGCGGCAGGTAGGCGGCCTGGTCCAGATGCCACCCGGTGACCACCTGATCGATCACGAGCCAGTTCGCGTCGTTGTCGGTGGCAGCGGCGTCGAAGGCGCGCTGCAGGGTCGACCGCGCGTGTGCCTGCAGGTCCTCGAGGCCCATGGGGCCGGCATCGACGCGATCGACCAGCGCCAGGAAGCCTTCCATGCAGGCGGCGAGGTAGCCGGCGGTGCGGTCGCGGTCACCCAGCAAGCGGCGGCTGTTGGCGTTGACCACCTCCCACTTGTCGTACACCCCGGGCGGGGTCCCCGTGATCTTGCGGCCCACGATGTGCAGGTAGTGGTCCACCAGATCAGCTGCGGTCAGCTGCCCCTGGGACGCCATCCGGCCACCCAGGTCGTCGAAGCCGCCCGGGAACTTGATGATGCGCAGCTCCCCGACCGGCGGGAAGGGCTCCACCCCGCGGTAGCCCCTCAGGTGGTCCTTGGCGGCACCCGAACCGGAGTAGAAGAACCCGGAGATCGCGATGCGCTGGTGGACGTCGAGGTGGCGGGGCGTACGGTCGGCGGGTCGGCGATCCTGCCAGGTCCGGCAGCGCAGCTCGGCGGTCTCCCGGGCCAACGCCAGCGCCTGGTCGTGCGCGCCGGCGTGGGACAGCAGGGCCACCTCGCGGTCGCGCAGACGGAGGCTGTGCGGGACGCGTTCGAGCCCGTGCCGCACCAGCTCGCGGGCATGGTCGTAGTGGCCGGCGGTCAGCTGCCGGTCGACGGCCATCGCCGACAGCCGGGTGCCCTCCGGGTGCGGCTCGACAGCCTGGACGGTCTCGAGGTGGCAGCGGCGGAGATCGGGGTCGTCGGGGGTGAGGACCAGCGCTGCCTCGTAGCTGTCGAGGGCCGACCGGTGATCTCCGTCGTCGCGGGCCTGATCGCCACGCTCCACCAGCTCACGCGCGCGGGCGTCCCGGAGGATCCCGACCTGCCGTTGCAGGTCCTCGAGACGCGCAGCGAGCTGTCGCTGTTCCTCGTGCACCAGATCGAGGCGGAGCTGCTCCGTGGCAGGATCACCGATACCGGGCGCGCCCAGACGTCGCAGCAACCTGCCTACCAGCACCGGCCCGGCGACCACCGCCACGACCATGACAGCCACGGCCAGCACCGCCAGCACGATGACCACACCGGTCGTGCCCCCGGTCACGGCAGCCAGGGCGAACAGGGCCGTCGTCCCGACGGCGACCGTCAGCCCCGTCAGCCACGGCGTGCGTGCCAGTCGGATCAGCACCTGCATCAGCGTCGCTCCCATCACGCGACATCCCCTGCACGCGACGGTCGGGTCCCTCCCCGTCCGAAGCTCGTCCCCACGGCTACCCCTCCCTCGGACCGGCACCAGCGCTGTCCAGCCCCCTGTCCCGCCGGGTCAGCGGCACCGCTCGAGCAGCGCCGCCAGGCCGTCGGTGTCGTAGACGACCGGGTTGTTGCCGAGCCGCTCGGTGTTGACGCCCTCGGCCAGCCCCCGGCGCTGGGCGGCGGTGGTGACGCCGTTTCTCTCCAGCCCGGGTGTCAGGCCCACCCGCACCAGCAGGTCGTCGATGCGGTGGTGGGCCGCCGTGCCGCCCTCGACCCCGAGCAGCTCGAGGATCTCGGTCATGACCCGGTGGTGGGTGGTCGGGTCGACGCGGTCCTGGAGCTGGTCGTCGTCCGCGTGCGTGTGAGCGGCGATGAAGGCACCGAGGGTGAGCCCGCAGGCGTGGCCGTGGGGGATGTCGTAGCCCTTGGTCAGCCCGTAGGACAGGGCGTGGGCGGCGGTGGTCTTGGAGATGTCGATGGCCCGGCCGGCGAGGTGCGCACCGTGGGTCACGTCGTGCGCCAAGGACGGGTCGGGCGAGGTGGCCGTGACGTAGGGCTCGAGAGCGGGCAGCAGCAGGGTGAGCGCCCGCCGGGCGTGGGCGCGGCTCTGGTCGGTGGCGCCGGTGGCCCACAGGCTCTCGATCGCCTGGGCGACGGCGTCGATGCCGGAGGTGGCGCGCTGGTGGGCACTGCCGCTGCAGCTGAGCTCCGGGTCGAGGATCACCGCGTCGGCGTGCAGGGCCGGCCCGGCGATGGAGTGCTTGGTGTCACCGACGTAGACCACGGCGAAGTGGGTCGCCTCCGCACCGGAGCCGCTGGTGGTGGGTGCCAACACCAGCCGCAGGTCGCGGTCGGCGATCCGCTCCCCGGCCTCGATGGTCGGGATGAGGTCGCCGGAGGCCCGCCCGGCGTAGGCCACCAACAGCTTGGCCATGTCCATCGCCGTGCCGCCGCCGATCGCCAGCACCAGGTCGGGTTCGTGGGTGGCGACCAACTCCAGGCCGGTGGCCAGGTCACGGGCGTCGGTGTTGGGGCGGAACCCGCTGAAACGCACCACCTCGGCGACCGCCTCGAGCGCCGGGAGGATGCGGTCGGCCCCCGAGGCGGCGAAGGACCGCTCGCCGCACACCAGCAGCACCCGTCGCGCTCCCAGCGAGCGCACCACCTCCGGGGCGCGGTCGATGCTGCCGGCACCGAGGATCGGCTCCACGCTCACGACAGCGCCCGCATGAAGCGCTCGCGGCTCTGTGCCGGAGTCCGGGTCGGTCGGCCGATCCCGGGGCGGTTGCCGGGCCGCACCTGCAGGTCGATCAGGCTCGGTCCGCCCGCCTCGCGATGGGCGGCCACGAGGTCCGGCAGGTCCGCGACCTCGCTGGTCGCGGCGGCGGTGCGGTAGCCGAGCGCCCGCGCGGCCGCCGGCACGTCGACCCGCCCGATGGAGGTGGGCTGGCCACCGACGCTGTCGTGCACCCCGTTGTTGAACACCACGTGGTGGTAGTTGGTCGGCGCGTGGTCGGCGATGACCGCCAGCCCACCCAGGTGCATCAGCAGCGCCCCGTCACCGTCCAGACACCACACCTCACGGTCGCGTTCCACCGCCGCGATCCCCAGCGCGATCGAGCTGGCGTGCCCCATCCCACCGACGGTGAGGAAGTCCCGGGAGCTGTCCTGTCCGCTGCGCTCGCGGTGCTCGAACAGCTCCCGGCTGAGCATCCCGGTGGTGGACACGATCACCACACCATCGCCGATCGCGTCCACGGCGGCGACCAGGGCGTCCTCGCGGGAGGCCAGCTCTGCGCCGGCCGGCGCGCGGTCATCCTCCACCTCGGCGGGGGCGAAGGTGCCCTTGGACACCAGCACCAGGTGGGGGGTGCGGCCCTCGCGGGCGCTGGCCACGGCCGCCGCCATCGCCTCGTCCGCAGCCGCCGGCTCCTCGGGCAGGTGGGTCCAGGGCATGCCCATGGCGTCGAGGAGGTCGGTCATCACCCGCCCCTGGGTGACGTGCTGCGGCTCGTCCTTGACCCCCGGCTCACCCCGCCAGCCGATCAGCACCACCATCGGCACGCCGTACACGTCGCGGTCGGCGAGCGACAGCAGCGGGTTGACGAGGTTGCCGAACCCGGAGTTCTGGAGGTAGACCAGCGGCACCTCACCGGTGCGCAGGTGGTAGCCCAGCGCGATGGCCACGGCCCCGCCCTCGTTGGCGGCGATGACGTGCCGCTCGCGGGGCAGGGTCGCCATGACGTGGGTCCCGAACTCCTTCAGCAGGCTGTCCGGCACCCCGGTGTGGAACCGCACACCGAGCTCGGCGAGGTGGTCGACGAAGGGGCCCGGCGCGATCATCGGTTGTCCGGGATGATCGACAGCGCGTCCGCGATCGGCGCGAGGTACTGGTCGGCCTCCAGGGACCGGCCGTTGTGCAGCACCGACTCCGCCACCTTCACCATCTGCGGGTAGGCGGCGCGCAGCATGTGGTTGGCGTAGATCACCACCTTCACGCCCCGGTCCGCGAGCTCCTCCTCGGAGACCTGGTTGTAGCTGGTGGGCACCACCACGATGGGGACCTGGGTGGGGAGCTGCTCCATCCGCTCGCAGAAGGCGAAGATCTCATCAGGCTCCTTGCGCCGGCTGTGGATCATGATGCCGTCCGCACCGGCGTCGATGTAGGCCTCCGCCCGCTTGACCGCGTCCTCCATCCCCTTGTCGAGGATCAGGCTCTCGATGCGGGCGATGATCATGAAGTCGTCGGTGACCTGGACCTGCTTGCCGATGGCCAGCCGGGTGCAGAAGTCCTCGATCGAGGACTGGGTCTGCTCCACCTCGGTGCCGAACAGCGAGTTGCGCTTCAGCCCCTCCTTGTCCTCGATGATCACCGCTGACACCCCGAGCCGCTCCAGGGAGCGCACCGTGAAGGAGAAGTGCTCGGGCTTTCCACCGGTGTCACCGTCGAAGATCAGGGGCTTGGTGGTCACCTCGAAGATGTCGTTGATGTTCTGCAACCGCGCGGAGATGTCCACGGCCTCGATGTCCGGCTTGCCCCGAGAGGTCGAGTCGGTCAGCGATGAGGACCACATCCCGTCGAACTCGACCTTGCGTCCGTCGCGCTGCGCCTCGGTGGTCTCCACGATCAGACCGGTCAACCCGTTGTGGGCCTCCATCATCCGCACGATCGGCTTGTTGTCGATCAGCCGCCGCAGCCGGGACAGGCGCACCGCCGGGGTGGTGCCGACCTGCTTGACCGAGGCGTTCAGCTGGGTCGAGGAGATGCCCTCGGTGTAGGGCACCTCCACCAGACGTCCACCCCACTGCTCCAGCGCGTCGATCACGCGTTGGCGGGTCTCACGCTGGACCCCGCTGCGCCAGTCGTCACCGTGCACCACGTAGTCCGGCTGCAGTGCCTCGAGGTTCGGCACGTAGTCCAGGGTCTCCTGCGGGATGACCTTGACCACGCCCTTGAGGTTCTCCACCACCCGGTAGCGCTGCTCGTAGGTCATGTGCGGTAGCCGCTTGTAGCTGGCGATCGCCGCGTCGGTCAGCAGGCCGATCACCACATCCCCGAGCTCGGCCGCCTGCTGGAGGATGTTGATGTGGCCCGGATGGATCAGATCCGCGCTCATCCCGACGTACACGGTGGGTCTGGACATGTGGAGGCGCCTTCGGCCGCAGATCAGGCCCGCCCCGTCGACGGTGCCAGCAACCACCGAGTATGCCGCCGAACGGCCCCGGTCGCAGCGCATGATCGGGTCGGACGTACGGTGCCGGGCACTCGACCACCGGCCTGCGCGCACGCATCATGTGCACACCGAACGGGGTGCGGGCGGCAGTACGGGCCCGGGTGGAACCATCGGGCGTCCCGGCCGACATCGTGCATGGTGGCACCGGCTGCATCCTGTCCGATCACCCAGCACACCCACACCACCCCACCTGGAGGACCCGTGCGACGACAGCTCGCCACGCTGCTGCGACGACATCCCGGCGGCGTGGCGCTCGCGGCGCTGGTCGGGGTGGCTGCCGGCACCGGCCTGTCGTGGTGGGCGCTCGGTGTCAGCGGTGCGGTCGGCTTCCTGGCCGCCGTGCAGGCGGTGGCCGTCGCGCTGGGGGTCCTGGTGCTGTCCCATCTGGTGCGCCAGCAGGATCAGCTGCGCAGGACCGGCCTCGCGGGCGTCAAGCGGGCCCGGACCGCCGCCAGGCGCGCCGAGGACCGGGCCGCAGCCGTCGAGCGTGCGTTCCGCGGGGTGCGGCGGCGGACGGTGGATCGGGAACTGCGACGGGGACGTGACGCCGACCGCCAGGATGCGGTGGACACCGCCCTCGACCACTACCAGCGCGCCCTGGAGTGGCACCCACAGGGCCGAAACCCCCGACGCGCCCACCAGCGCACGGTCCTCCGCCACCTCGACGCGGTGGACGGCACGGCACGGCTGGTGCGCGAACTGGACGCACAGACCCGCATCGAGAACCCCGGCTACGCCCTGGAGCTCGCCGAGGCGGCGTACGACCGCGGGGTACGCGACCCCGACCTGCTCGACCGGCTCATCGCCCTGCGCGAGCACGATGGGCGCATCGAGGACGCCGGCGCGCTGACCGTGCCAGCGGCCAGGGCGCAGCTGCGGCGCTTCGATGGCACCCGAGCCCCAGGGGTCGACGGAAGCGGTCTGCAGGCCACGAGGCGTGTGATGATCTCCGGGTACTTCTACTCCGGTTCCGGCGCGGTCAAGGACCTCCTCCGCGGCGTACCGTCCACCACCGTCTGGCCGCCGGCCGGTGAGCTCCGGGTGGTCAAGTTCCCCGGTGGCTACGCGGACCTCGGCCGGCGGCTGTCGGAACAGGGGGCGCTCACCACCCAGGATCTGGTCGACCACTACCTCCACCTGGCGGGGGTCCGCGTGTCACGCCGCGCCCTCGGGCGCTACGACCGGTGGCGGATGGTCAACGCCGACAGCCGGCGGCTCCACGACGCGCGTCCGACGGCGGACGGGTACCTGGCCGCCCTCTACCGCGGCTTCCTCGAGCTCACGGAGCTGGCCGGTGCCGACGAGCTCGACAGCGGCGGCCTGGAGGCCCACACCCGCACGGTCCTGGCCGCGGCCTTCGACGCCGTCGCCGCAGCCACGGGTACCGACCGTGTCGTGGTGGACCAGATCGTGACCGCCTGGCGGATCGACATCGCCCGCTACCTGCCACCGTCCACCTTCATCATCGTGCACCGGGACCCGCGCGATCAGTTCAGCGAGGTGCGTGAGGTGCTCCGTCAACCCGGACGACCGCAGCGCAAGCGGACACCGGAGGGGTTCGCCGAGGCCTACCGCGCCGACCGTGAGCGGGTCGACGCGTGGGTGCCGCGGCTGGAGGCCGAGTACGGCCACCGTGTGCTGCGCCTCGCCTTCGAGGACCTCGTCCTGGACCATCAGCGCACGACGCACCAGCTCCAGGAGACCCTCGATCTGGCGACCGGTCCGGTGGGCGTCGCCCACTTCGATCCGGACGTCTCCCGGCGAAACGTCGGCAAGTACCCGTCCCATCTGTCCTCCGCCGAGGTGGCGGTGCTCGAGCGGGAGCTGGCGGAGTACCTCCACCCGGGTGTCGGCTGAGCACGCTGCGGTGAACGCCGCCGCGCGACCGCGATCACGTCGTCACAGGCGCCGGGACAGCACCACCCACACGGTGCGCAGCATGATGTCGAGGTCGAGCACCGGTGACCAGTTGACGAGGTACTGGAGGTCGTAGCCGAGCTTGTACTCGGGGTCGGTGTGGTAGTGCCCGTGGATCTGTGCGAGCCCGGTCAGCCCGGGTGGGAGCTCGTGCCGCCGGGTGTAGCCCGGGATGCGCCGCTCGAACTCAGCGGTCAGCTCCGGGCGCTCCGGACGCGGGCCCACCAGGGACATCTCGCCGCGCAGCACGTTCCACAGCTGGGGGAGCTCATCGAGCCGAGCGGCCCGGATCCACGCGCAGCCACGCACCACGCGGGGGTCGGCGACGGCCGCGAGCCGCGCACCCTGCCCGTCGGCCTCCGCGTCAACCGTCATGGTGCGGAACTTCACCATCTGGAAGGTCCGACCGCCGGCACCGACCCGTCGTTGCCTGAACAGCAGGGGCCTGCCCGCCACGACGAGCTGGTACAGGGCGGTCAGGGCGAGGACGAGCACCGCGACGGGCGACAGCAGCAGCAACACGGTGAGATCGAACAACCGCTTGAACCGGGCACGCGACCGCGGCACGGTCTGGGTCCGCAGCAGCACGAAGGGCAGACCCCCGACCTCCCGGACCCGCTCCAGACCGAACAACGTCTCCCGGGCGGACACGCGCAGCAGCACCGGGATGGCGCGTTGCTCCAGCGACTCCACCGCGTCGGGGTAGAGCTCCTCGATCCAGGGGCTGCTCACGATCATCACGTTGGTGGCACCGGTCTCGGCGACCGCGTCCAGCACCTCGTCGGGGTCGTCCACCTCCCGGACGACCTCAGCGCCGGCGCGGTCGGCGGCCAGGTGGAGCCGGGCGACCTCGCGGTCGCTGTCGGCACCGGCGAGCACGACCTTCGGCGGGCCCTCGCGTCGGGTGCGCAACCGGTGGACCAACCAGCGGTTCGCGGTCACCGCCACGGCCCCGAGCACGATCAGGATCACCAGGTTGGTGATCGGGAAGGGCAGCGCACGGGCGGTGCTGACACCCACCTCGCGCGCGAGCCCGGTCGAGGCGAGGTTGAGCAGGGCCACCAGCCCCCCCGCACCCAGGGTCTGCCGGGCGGCCCGGGGCAGCGGCGACGGCGCCCCGAGCCGCGGTTCGCGTTCGTAGAGCCCCCCGAAGTACAGGCTCGCGACGAACACCACCAGGGCGACCGCGAAGGACAGCAGGTAGGTGATGACTGGGTAGGTAGGCCACTCGGTCCCGAACCGGACGAACATCGTCCCGAACATGATGCCGAGCAGCGCCAGCACGTCCGCCAGCATCACCAGCCGGAAGCCACGCTCGTTCAACCGCGCCAGCAGGGGACCACCGCCGGGCTCCTCGGCTGCACGGGCCGCTGACTGCGGTGTCGGAGCCGGTGCAGCGCCGGTGGCTGGCACCTCGCCGTCGGCATCCTGCGCGCGACCGCGTCCTGGGAGCAGGTCGCGGTCGGGCATGGCTGAGGCTCCGGTTCGGTCTGACGTCGGCGCGTCGGGCGTGGGCCCCGCAACCCCACTGCTGCCGTCCTGGTCCGTCGCCGGCCGGCGATGCGGGCCGGGGGAACGCAGACGGCGCAGGCGACGACCGCGGGGACCGGTGGCGGCGACCTGCGCAGGATAACCGGGCGCGGACCGCCTGGAACCGGCTACCCCCCGGCCACCACCGCTCCCCCGTCACCACCCGGTGGTACGGCGACACCGGCCTCCACCAGTTCCGCGCTGGCCCGCATCAGGATGGACGCCATCGCACCGCGGGTGACCGGATCCGCCGGCCGGTAGGAGAAGCCGCCGACGCCGGTGACGATCCCCGTCGCCGCGAGCCGGTCGATACTGGCCTCGTGGGTGTTGCCGTTGTCGTCGGTGAAGGTGTCCCGGCCCCGTGGCAGCGGGCTGCCGGTGACGTACTCGATGCTGCGGGCCACCAGGCTGGCGGTCTGGGCGCGGGTGACGGGTGCCCCGGGCGCGTAGGAGGTCGCGGTGCGTCCCTGGATCACACCCGCTGCCGAGAGCCGGGCGATCGCCTCGGCGTGGACGCTGCCCGCCCGGACGTCGGCGAAGGGCAGGTCGGCGCTGGCCGGCAGCGCGGTGCCGCTGCCGCGTTCGGCGTGATCGTCGATCCAGCGGGCCAGGAAGGAGGCCATCTGCGCCCGGGTGACCTGCCCGTTGGGCTCGTAGGTCGTCGGGGTGACACCCCGGGTCACCGCCCAGCCGGAGAGGCAGGTGATGGCCTCCGCATGGGTGGTGCCGACCACGTCGACGAAGCCGGTGGAGGCGAGCAGGACCTGCTCGGTGCAGGCCTCGGTGAGGGCTCGGGCAGCCGCCGGACGTGGGACGTGCACGAAGATCGCGTCGGCGACGGAGCGGCCGGGCTGACTGGGCCGGTTCACGACCCGACCGTCGTGGACCTGGGTGGTGGAGCCCCCGCCGTCGAGGTTGACGGCGTCCCGGGCGCCGAGCGCGAGCATCACGTCCGCGAGCTGGCGCACGGTCACGCCGCTGGACCAGCCGGGGTTGGCGCTGGAGCTCTCGTCGATGGTGACGAGCAGGACCC
>LFIK01003421.1_pt1 | contig 12884 bp, 11 predicted proteins | sample 643401 | NCBI WGS metagenome assembly LFIK01 (sample SAMN03777447, study PRJNA286221) | soda lake metagenome | biome: soda lake; feature: Kulunda steppe; material: water; isolation source: sample T5-Br brine of Lake Tanatar-5 | place: Russia: Kulunda steppe | collected 2010-07 | reverse complement strand
TGGATAATAACAAAAGCTACTCCCCACAGATAAATACTAAACAAGTGACGACTTACAAAATCTACTGAAGCAGCACAAAAACCGATTATCTGTGTAACGCCCCAAATACGACAACGCCCCCCTTTTACTAAATACGTATGCAAATCTGGCAAGTAAGAACGCAGCAAAAGGAATACGAGTAACGCTATAATAATTCGTAGTGTTAATAAAACAACCTGATAAACATTGACTACAAATCGCTTTAAAACATTAGTGATTTTTTGCACACTTACTTCAGAAAGATACTCAAACCCAGTTTCCCGCAGATCTTTAACAAAACGCTCAACATCAGGAATAAAATTCTTAACATCTTTCCATTCAATAGATTGATTAGAACGCATCCAAAAGCTTTTAGTACTCAACTCAGCAATAACATCATCAACTTGCTTGACGCCTTGACGCACCTTCGCAATCGATTTTGCATATACCTCTAATAAACGGGCGTTCAAGTTAATTTGCTTGCTTAATTCCTCATCTGCCGAAGAAAAATGGGTATATACTTCCTTATAAAGAGGCTTGTCCCCTGCAAGCAAGGAGTCTTTATCTTTTAACCCTTTAAGAATTTCTTTAATTTTTTCACGTGCTACATTAAGTTGATACAATTCCTGAGTAACGCGATCACGCTTATCAAAGAGTTCTGTTAAATCAGCCTTAAGCTGAGAACGCTCAGTGCTATACTTTCTCACCTCTTGATCTACTTCTTCATCAAAACGATAACGCAATCGACGTTGGGTCATACGCCGCCAAGAGCGAATAACATCTACTCTATCCTCAGCAACTTGAAAAGTTAGTCTTTCTAGACTAATTCGCGCACGTAGCAAATCAAGCTGCGTTTCCAAGAACTGTTCTTTTGCAACATGTGACCCAAACAACGCGGTCCCTAACCATTCCTCAGGAGTCGTAAGGGCATCAAGGCTTAATTGCCATGAGCGTATTTCAGCGGATTTAGTCGCAGAAAATTCATATGTACTAATTATCTCTTCGAGTTGTGATTTTGTACGTTCAAGACGGGGAAGAAGTGGATTGATTTTACTGTTTAATCCCTGCCGTTTATCAAAAAATTCCTGGCGCATATTTTCGACGCGCGCACGTTCTTTTTTGATATATTCGGCATCAATATTAACCTGGTGTTTTACCTGGTTATACTCTTTTTCAACAATTTCTACCTGTTTGCGCGTCATACTTAATTGACTGTCAAGTAATACAAGACGCGCATCATCTTCTGAAACTTTGAGTTCGGCAAGTTTCTTCTGATACTCTAAATTTTTGAGCTGATCATCAATAATAACGCCCTGCTCACTTTTGCTAAATTTTGCCAATGCCTCAACAGTCTTATCTTCTTGCGTAAATGTATCACGTTGAATTTTCTTGTCAGTAAGTTCTTTAGCGACTGCATCGAGCACTTTCTTACGTTGTTCTATGTCACGCAATAATGTTTTTCGAGCTTTTTCTAAATCATCAAGACGTGATTTATATGTTGCAAGTCTGTCTGACGCTTTTTGTAAGTCATCAAACGTAGGTGCTGCTTTAGTAGGCATCCGTAATTCAGAAAAAGTCGGATCTGTTTTTACTTTTTTAAGAACTTTTTGGTTTTCTTCCAGGGCACTTAGAATGCGACGCAATACTTGAATAATTTCGGCAACAGCCTGTTGAGATTTACTTACTACCATAAGCTGTTTTTGTAAATACTCTGCCTCTGGACGCTCAGCAGTATTTTCTTGTGTCTTTAGATGAGATACACGAACCGCAAGTTCGTCTAACATTTTAGTATATTCACTCATCTGCTCTTGATAGTCAGTCTGTTTTTTTGTAATAACTTCTATCTGTTTCTCAAAAGGTGTCTTTTGTCCTGATTCTTTTTTATCATTTACTGACAAAAGCGATCCAAGCCCAACCGATTGCATAGAGGAAGAAAAACCCAATGCCCCTATCACAATCCATAACGGCAAAAGATATGTGCGTTTCATTAATACCCCATCTATATGAAAAATTGCGTCGTTTTTAACTTATGTGCTTGTGGATGTACCATATAACAATGATGCAACCAAAGCTGCATCTCTTCTTGGCACAGTTCCTCGTTCCGATCATTAACCATAGTCTCTAGTGGCTGTGAAATCAAGTGACGCAATGCAGGAGAAAAATTAGTATGATTTTCTGGATACCAACTTAATAAATAAAAAAATCGGCAGAGGAAACTTAAACGCAAGAACTTAAAATTTTCTGTATGATGATAAGGCTTATATAACTGACATAACAAAAAATATATTACCACACACGGATCTGCATGAGGTACAAAAAAATCAGCTACCTCCAACACATGGTGCAAAAAAGATACCGGTGCCGCCCATGCTGCAGGTGCCGCAATATACGCAACATTTCCTATGCTATAGCGCTTACCACGTGGTCGCAACTCATATTCAATTAAAAATCCTTGCGAAATAACCAAAGAAAGAGAAGAACCCTTGAGATACGCATCAACAATGCCGTGCTCATGGTCCAAAAGCAAAATAAAAGGAGAACCTTCTACTGCACGTAAGATAATTCCATAGCTTTTAGTAGGCTGCATACTATCTATCTTTTACGGTTGTTTCCTTTCATTAAGTATACCATAGAACAAAAAAGAAAAGATAAAGAAAAGGACTATTTCATCATCATATTTTTCTACATGCATAGCACAGCACATCGAACCTGATAAAAAGAATTTAAAATAATTTTGTATGTACAATTGAATACATGATTATAATTTTGTTAAAATAATATTTACCATTATAAAATTGTAAAAAAGGTTTTTATGAATATTACATACAAGATTTTACTTTTATTCACTCTTGTATCATGCAACAGAATCATCCCCTCTATTCCAAACCTGCATATTGCAGCAGCACAAAATCAGTTAACAGAGGTTAATTTTCTTATTGAAAATGGTACAAACATCAATCTAAAAGATACAAACGGATGGACACCCCTGCACCACGCAGCAGTACGAGGATATAGAGAAGTAGTTAATTTTCTTATTAAAAATGGTGCAAATATCAATCTGCAGGATAAGTCTGGAGAAGCACCCCTTCACTTGGCAACACGAACAAACCATCGAGAAATACTTAACCTACTTATTGAAAATGATGCAAAAATCAATTTAAAGAATAACAATGGAGCCACACCCCTTCATCTTGCAACTCAAGAAAACAATCAAGAAAGTGTCGACTTTCTCCTAAAAAAAGGCGCTAAAATCAATCTACAGAGTAACGATGGAAACACACCCCTTCATTACGCAGCACTGCAAGGCTATCGAAAAATACTTAATTCGCTTATTAAAGCTCATGCAAGCATTAATCTACAGAGTAACGATGGATTTACCCCTCTGCATTATGCAGTAGCAAGAGGTAATCAAAAGATACTTCATTCGCTTATTGAAAATGGTGCCAACATCAATCTAAAAGCTGACAACGGATGGACACCTCTTCATTACGCAGCACAAGAAAACCATCCAGATATCGTCTATCTCCTTTTAGAAAAGGGATCTAATAGAGACATTCGGAACAATGCACAACAAAAAGCAGCCGATATGACTACCAATCCAGTGATCAAAGGAATGTTACAATTTGACGCACGTTCGCATATATAACAAACAAAAACAATATAGCCATAGAAGGTAAAACCAAAACAAGCCACTACTTAACAGTAAATATTGCTCCAAGACCATAGAAAAAATGTCAATAAAAAAGGAGACTCTATGAAAAAACTAACGATAATCTTAATAGCGTTCGGCGGTGTCGTTGCAACCGGATCAGCAATAATCTATGCACGAAGCAAAGTCTCACACTTCGGAAGAGATCAGAAATGCATCAATAACTGTACAATGCATTGGCTTCCCGGCATAGGGGGCGCTTCCAAGAAAGAAGCAGCATCCTTACAGAAAAATGCTGATAAATGCATAAGAAAGTGCTAGAGAAAGCGGGCTTTTGTTAGCCCGCTCTTTTAGATACTTAAAACTTTCACAACTTATTGTTTTCTTTTCAACGTTGGAAACAGAATGACCTCTTTAATCGAGGTAGTATTTGTCAGCAACATTACTAACCGATCAATACCAATCCCCACCCCTACTGCTGGCGGCATGCCATACTCAAGTGCTGTTACATAATCAGCATCATAGTGCATTGCCTCGTCATCACCGCCTGCATGTGCTTGCGCTTGCTCTTTAAAGCGCTCTGCTTGATCAAATGGATCATTTAACTCATTAAACCCATTACTCAACTCCATGCCAGCAACAAAGAGCTCGAATCGTGCTGCGATACCTTCACGCTTTGGATCACGCTTTGCAAGTGGAGAAATCTCAATAGGAAAATCTACAATAAAAGTTGGATCAACAATTTTTGCTTCAGCACATTCCTCAAATAACACAAAAACTTTTTGATAATAAGATAATGCACTAAAATCACCCTTAATTCCCTGCTGAGCAATAGTAGTATCAATGACCTCAGGCTCAAGGTCCGCTTCAGGAAGACCAGCAATATCAATGACTGCTTGCTTTGGGCTCAAGCGCCTGAAGTTGCCGAAGTTAAGAATCTTCTCTCCAAAAGGTACCTGCAAAGCTCCATACAACTTCTCAACTACCTCTTGGGTCATATTTTCTACAAAGTCCATAATGTAGTGGTAGTCTTTGTGTGCTGTATAAAACTCTAACATAGTAAATTCAGGATTATGGCGCGTCGAAATACCTTCGTTACGAAAGTTTCGGTTAATTTCATAAACCTTTTCAATACCACCTACGACAAGACGCTTAAGGTAGAGTTCTGGAGCAATACGCAGATAAAGCTCACTATCGAGTGCATTATGATGGGTAACAAAAGGGCGGGCTGCAGCGCCACCGGGGATTGGATGAAGCATAGGTGTTTCAACCTCCCAGTAACCACGAGAATCAAAATAATTGCGCAAAAATGCGACGATTTGAGAACGCTTTTGAAAACGCTTACGTGTGTCAGGATTAGTCATAAGATCTAAATAACGCTGTCGATATTTAATCTCTTGATCAACCAACCCATGAAACTTTTCAGGCAATGGATGCAAACATTTGCTTGCTAAGGTAATTTCACTTACACGAATAGTCAGCTCACCCATTTTAGTTACAAAAGGCGTACCTTTGCACCAAACAATATCACCACTATCAATGTAAGATCTTAAAAATGCAAACGCTTCTTCGCCGATTACATCTTTACGTACATAGAGCTGTAAACGGCCATCAATGTCTTGAATATCACAAAAGGCGGCTTTGCCATGCTCTCGCATCGTCATAACGCGACCGGACAATGTATACTCTTTTTCTACTAGACCATTTTCACATTCTTTGCGTACATCGGTAGTCGTTGCACTCACTGGCCGGACACAAGCCCATGGCTCAATACCTTTGCTTTGCAACTCTTTTGCTTTATGTAACCTCATTTGATGCTCATCGCTCGCTGCATGAGCAACTGGATCATCTTGTTCTTTGTAATACTGCCCACTTAAAATTTTTTCTGGTTTGATATGAACAGAAGGAGCATGAACAGGAGAAAGCGTGGTATAGTTGCGACCATCATGCAAAGAAACAGACTGTTTGTCCTTGTTTAAGATAGTGCCTGTAACCTGCGCTCCAGTATGCTCACGTAAAAGCTGTGCAAGCTCAAACAAAGCATTTTCAAGAATATCTTGGGTCGTGGACGCAAGCCCTTCCAAGAAAATTACCGCATTTTTTGTATCGCCAGTAATAGCAGTTCTTGTCGCTTCCCGCCAATTCCATCGTCGACGAGTTACCCCTGCCTCATCTTTGTAGACAACTTCACCTGCCTTAGGAGCTTTTGCGTCTGTTTCGCCAAGCACTATCACTGGTTTTTCATTATCGCTTGCATAGGTAAGCTGCAAACCACCATGAATATTATCTAGGTCTTGCGCACCCATTGCGACTACGTATCGAGCACTGAGTGTATTATAAAGGTCAACAAGTGCGTTGCCTGATGATGGGACACCTTGCTTGCTAGTACGCTTGAGAAGATTTTCTACACTTGGAAGATGTTTTTTAGGTTTGGCACCAAAAGATTTATACGCAGTATGCCAATCAAGAATAGCTGGATGGTGTTTGAGCTCCTCACTCTTGAGTGATGCATGAACAATTTCATTTGTTTGTTCTAAAAAATCCAATATCTTTTGAGAGGTAGCAATAGATTGAATATCATGAACTACCAACACACCAAGCCGCAATTGCGGAAACTCTTCAAAGATTGAAGAAGCTATTTGTAACTGCATATAACATACCTTTGCATAACCTAAAAACAGTAATTATTCGAGCATAATTTGAACTCGAAAAGAAAAGATCTTCAACAAATAGTTTAACAAAAGATAACGAAGTAAGCGAAAAACCACACCTGCCCCTCTCCCTATTCTTGTAGAAAAAACAAAAAAACAAACACAATTTGTATTTTTCTACAAATCTGTTATTATCATGATAGACAATGTGTGGGGACCAGAAAGTCCTTTGTACAACACAAAAATCATTATAAGGAAGAAGACATGAGAAACATGAAATATGAAAAAATCGTGCTTGTAGTGGTATTAGCTACCTCTTCTCTACATCCTACTTCGTGGAAAGAATCGTTTCACAACACACTAGCATCACTTTCTCACACCACAAAGAAAATATACCAACGCGACCCCGCAACATTAGGCTCCATAGGGAGAAAAGCTCTTTATTCTATTTCTACCTGGTTAGTAGCATCTACACTATACCATAGATTAGAACGCCCTCATGCCTCATCAGCTATGAAAGAAGCCGCTTTTATCAGCAGTGGAATATGCTTAATTCCTACTCTCAAAATCTCTGCTCACATTGTAGATATAATCCTTGGTGAAGGAATACCAATCCTAGGTTTAGGTGAAAAACTAAACAATCTAAAACTAGCACATGGACTAGCTACCCTACCATTACTTTATACCCAATTTTTTCAGCACAACCCTGCACTGACCGGTACAGAAGCTCTCTTAATTAGCGGAGGAACGGGATTGGCATATTTTTCAAAGTCGTTAATTTACCGCTTGGGTAATTTATCTGGCATACCGTCTCTACTTCATACAGCTCAAACTAACAACCTTTCAGCCGCAAAATTTATTTGTGAGAACAATCCACTTTCTTTCTTTCCTCGCCCAAAATCTCATCCCTTTTTCCAAGAAGATCAAAACCAAAACTCGGTATTTCATATAGCTGCTCAAAACAACTACCAGGATATGGCAAAATTCCTGCTAAAGCAGTATGACGCAGTTTCGGAAATTGGGGGCCTACGAGCGAGAAATCGTAACTGTGAAGTCCCGCTACATATTGCGGCCCAACATAATTATGTTGATTTAGCAAAATTTTTTCTTACACACGCAAAACACGAAGCACCTGACTTGCTCAACAGCACTGACAATAGTAATAAAACCCCCCTTCAAACTGCAGTAGAACATGGCCACCAAGATATGGCTTTACTTCTCAAAAGTTGTACACCTTGTTCTAGTGACAACAATGAAACCCGTATCTCTTCACTTGCTCAAAACATAAAACTAGCAAACGTCTTGCAAGCAGCTGAAGGTGATAAAAAACGCTTTTCAGAAATGAGTCCTAAAGAACAAGGTACAGTTTTTTTGCATTGGTTATATAACAATCGCAATGTAGCTAACCAAATAAGCCAAAAAAGCTTGCAAGAATTAATAGAAAATTTAAAAAAAGAAAACTCTTCCTCTAGCCAAGAAGTAATCAACATCTTGCAGGGATACAAAGTTTTGCGATATGAAAAAATACCTGGCGATGTAGCACGAAATTTCGTTACTCATCTTACTAATCCAAAATCGCAAGCATCAGAAAAAGTCAAACAACTACACTCCCTTTATCATTATGCAAAACTACACGGAACGACCAAGAATAAGACTCTCAAGGCAAAAACTACCCCATTAGTACAAGAAATTATTACTAAAACCCAAACTCATGCAACTTTGAGCCAACCGCGTAAACGTAATTTGAAGACAACTTTCGCACCAGATATTACTACACACATCGGACAATATGAGCCATCTATGCTAGAGCATAGCGATTAGAGATATATACAGCTTAAACCCTGAACAATTACATGGTTTTCCTGAGATCGGTCGTAATCTTCCTCTACCAACAAATTCATGAGTAAGTATTCCATAAACAAATATGCATCAATATCATCCGGCTTTTGTGTTATCACTTTTTGCATAAAAGTAATAGCTTTATCCCACTGCTTTGCTTTTTCTAATTTACAAAGCTGTATTTTCCATTCCATCGATACTAGCTACTTAACGTTTTTTTGATCAACGTAGTCCAAGCTCCAATTAGTCATCATGTCAAGAATATATTCTCCCAAAGACCCTTTTTTACTTAATATTTCTTTTACTACAGAACCTTTGGCTAAAACCATTTGAGCATACCTTTCAATCTTTTTTCTATTTTCTTTGTCAGCATCATCCAAATGAGTATAGTATGTCCACTGATAAACAGGATTAGCAGGATCCATCTGCGCTGCCTGATATAACATACATTGGGCATCCTGCAGCTCTATCCCAAAGTACCACTCCGACATGCAAGCAATTCTGCCGGTATAATATAAAAAATTAGGAATATTAGAAAACTTACTATATCCCTCTTGAAAATATTTCAATGCAAGAGATTCATAATAAGCAGATTTACTACGATCATAATCTTCTTCTACTAGTAAGTTCATTACTAAATATTCAATAAATAAATACGCATCCACATCATCCGGATTTTGCCTTACCACTTCTTGCATAAAAGCAATAGATTCGTCCCATTTTTTAGCTTTTTCTAAAAGATGTATTCGATACTGCCACCTTTTTTTGCCTTTTTCATCCTTATCCATATTGTTTAATTAACCTATCCGCCCAATGCACCATCATCCCATACATACACTGTCCCATTGACCCCTTCTTATCCAGTACGACCTTTAAGGGGGAGTTAACTTGCAAAATTAATTTGCAGTATAGCAATGCCTCTCTTAGCAGTTCGCTATCTTTTTTTTCCTCTACTCCTAAATAACGCTGCCACTCATATACCACATTATTAGGGTCCATTTTTACTGCTTTTTTGATCATATCTTCAAAATAACAACCATCATCTATTCCAAAAAACCAGGGTGACATCACTCCTATCCATCCAGTCCAATACAAAAACTCAGAGTTGTTTTTAAACTTTTCATATCCTTCTTCAAAGTATTTCTTTGCAAGCGAAGCATAATAACCTTGATCTTCAAAATTATAGTCTTCTTCTACCAACAAATTCATTAATAAATACTCCATAAATAAATACGCTTGCATGTTATCAGGATGCTCCTCGATTATATCTTCCATATAATCAATAGCATCTTCCCACTGCTTTTGGTCTTCAAGTTCTTTTAATCGCTCTTGCCATGTCATGTTGCATCTTTTTATTTCTTAATAAATAATGTTTCTACCACAGCATTGGCATAAAATCCTTTGAAAACAATACGACAATAACAGTGATTTAGTGATCATAAGGACTGAAGATTAAAATCATCTCTAATAATATGATCTGCCCAAAACTGCATCAACTGAAAAACATACTGCCCCAGCGACCCCTTTTTCTCTAGCTCGTGCCAAAGAAAAGCATGATCATGTAATACCATTTTTGCATACTCGGTCACCTTTTTGACATTAGTGATATTGGAAATATTTATATCTTCTACACTTTTCCATTGATAAACAATGTTGTGGGGATCAAGAAGATAAGCTTTTTTCCTCATTTCCTCTGCCTCTTCTATCTCTATCCCAAAATACCACTCCGACATGCATGCTATAATACCGGTATAGTATAGAAAGCCCGGATTATGAGAAAACTTACTATATCCTTCTTTAAAATATTTCAATGCAAGAGATTCATAGTAACCAGACTTACTACGATCATAATCTTCCTCGACCAATAAATTCATTACCAGATATTCCATTAAAAGATATGCTTCTACATCGCAAGGATTTTTTCTTATTACTTCTTGCATAAAAATAATCGCTTCATCCCACCTTTTAGCTTCTTCCAATCCCAAAAGCAGCTTTTTCCATTCCACGGCAAATTTCCTTTTACTTAATAAAAAACGTTCCCAGCTTAATTACACCCCCCATTACTCTTCCCCTTACATATACCAAATATCCTGCTACACTGACTGCTACATCCTCTATTTTTCCTTCTCCTACTTTACCGCTAAGTGCAGCAATAATTGTTCGAACCACCTGTTTATAGCTACCCCCACAGGCATCAACCAATCCTTTTAGATTATGAACAGGCTTACCAAAAATATGCTTAATCTTAGATGATGAAAGTGCATGTTTTACTGCTTCTTCTATAGCTTCTTCTGTAAACTCAATCGGCGGTGTCTTCGTTGCATCAGAAATTTCTGATTGTTGTTTCTTTTGTTGTTTTTTCTGTCCCTCTTTTTTGGCTTATTCGCTTTCCGTTTTTCTAGATTCTTCACTCCGCATGGGCAGCTACACGTACACTGACATTTGCTCGTCAGACACTTGTGGCCACATATACATTTTTCATTTTTATCACCACCATTTTTATTGCTTGAACCAACTTCATCTGAGGAATCCCCGGACATGTCATTGCATACCTGACCCTGAGAATCAGCACTATCATCAGGTACATAAAATGACTGCGAACGAGGACCAGTATGACACCCTTTCGAGGCAGTGGGATTGCGACTACGTTCAATCAGCTCTGTTTCATGGTCATATGTACCAGTAGGAGGAGAGAAAGAGTCCTCTGTCTTTTCTGCCTCAACAGCACGCACACGCACCGCTTGTGACTCAAGGCCACCCCCTGAATAGGACCCATCGTTATCAAAATTCGAGCTACCTGCCGAAGAAGAAATCGCCGGAGAGGCCTGTGACCTGGAAGCCGAACTATTACTTGTCCCTCCGCGAGTTGCATCTATTTCACCCTCTACCTTAATGCCTGTCTTATACTGAAAGAAACAGCATCCAATAAAGATACCAATACTACATAACGTCTTTGTCTCCAGTAATGCTGCCCCTAACGGAAAAACTATCGCTACATTGTGAGCAACTATGTCATGCTCAGAGACATGGAAGGTGTGATACGGTGGAATAGACAGGTCATATACCATACAAGGTTGTTCAGCTTGTACATGGAGCACACTCTCCACAAGATGACATGCACCGTCGCACACCAAGCAATCACCCATCAATAACGCATCAGCACGACACCATCCATCAGTCGTATAAAATTGTTGGTCACATGCTGCTTTGATCCACGTACCACGAACGTCAATCCATATAACTTCATTGACCTTTTTTTGTACTACTGCTTGCACCATACCAGCAGCAGCGTGTTCTTCGTGGGTATCATAGCATACCACCCGCTCACCTGGCCGAATGTGCTCAATAGGCTGATAACCAGCTACTGTTTTGACGAGGGTATCTGCACAAAAACCTTTGCCAAGAATGGGGGTAATACTGAGAACAATAGTGAGAAAAAGAGAAACAGAATGAAAAAAAAGACGAGACTTTACCACAATACTCCTTTGGATAGAAAAATAAAAAAATCTATCCGAGCTTAGATAAAATATCTCGCCTTGTCAGTAAAGAAGTGCTTAAAAGACTACTTTGTCTGCGACGTAAAAAAGAGCTTTTCCAGCTCTTTTGATGCACGCACTGTTTTACGGAGCCACTGTAGCAAAATATCTGTTTTTTCTTCATCGCTGAACTGCCAAGCAGTATCTGTCGCACGCAAGCGCGTAGTAATGTCATATAAACACAAAGCAACACTCACCGAAATATTAAAACTTTCAGTAAACCCGTACATGGGAACATGGACAAGCTGATCAGCACTCTCACGCACTTCATCACTAATACCTGTTTCTTCTGTACCAAATACCAATGCAATTTTTTGCTCAAGTGGCAACTTCGATAAAGCACAACTACGTTCATGCGGAGAAGTAGCTACAATACGATACCCTTGGGCTCGTAGATGGGAAAAACATGCTTGCACGTTATTACCCTGCTTTGCATTATAACGATGAATATCAATCCACTTAGAAGCGCCCATACTTACCCCAATATGCTCGCGGTAGCGGTTATTTTGCTCAATCACATGCACATCCTGTACTCCAAAACCTTCCGCAGACCGCATAGCAGCGCTAATATTATGGGCTTGATACACATCCTCTAGCACAGGGACAACATATCGCGTTCGTTCTGCAAGTGCTGCATACATCAACTGCAATTTATGATCAGTGGCATAATCGGACAAATACTCAATCAACGCTTTTTTTGTGCTTATATCCATTGGTATACATATATTTTAAAAGGACAGGTAATAATGTTAGCACAACTAAGCCTACCAAAAGGAAGATGATCCGCCAGGAAAAAATATTATCAATCGATTCCAATTCAGAGAGTTGTGCACCGGTAACCGTATACACCATAACAAGCGGAATCATTCCTGCTATAGTCGTCAATGCAAAAGTATACCAAGGGACCAAGGTCAAACCTGCCCCCATATTTACCAATGCAAATGGAATCAATGGAACAAAACGTGCTGCTATTAAAAAATAAATGCCAAATTTTTCAAACAATCTATTAAAACGGTAAAGTGATGGTTGAAACTTTTCCTGCACATGCCTTCCCGCCAAATAAGGCGCAAGAAAAATGGGGTAAGTGCTTCAACTACAATAACAATTAAAAAAAGCTGATACTCTAAATAAACAATATTCATTCACCATGGATCCCTTAAAAAACTTTCGTTATTTCTCTAGTGATAAAGA
>LFIK01003420.1_pt1 | contig 12884 bp, 9 predicted proteins | sample 643401 | NCBI WGS metagenome assembly LFIK01 (sample SAMN03777447, study PRJNA286221) | soda lake metagenome | biome: soda lake; feature: Kulunda steppe; material: water; isolation source: sample T5-Br brine of Lake Tanatar-5 | place: Russia: Kulunda steppe | collected 2010-07 | reverse complement strand
CCCCAATTAACGATCGGGTTCGATCGGACGAATCGACCCGACGTCCTTCGGGACTGCCCCCATCTCTCCCTCCTGGGGGAACGCCAACGAACAGATGGCGATGGCAAAACCCTCTCTCATTGAGATCTTTCGGGAGAAGATCTCGATGGACCGACGGGAACCGGAGGTTCGCCATGCCTCCACCACCCACGAGTGGACCACCAGCCAACCGACGTGCACCCACGACGATGCCAGGCGTGTCCGCCACAACCGCCGGCACAGCGTTCGGATTCGCGCTGCAAGTGTACATCAACTCCGTGAGGAAGCTGCCTCTGACCCGAAGTGCGTGGACGTCGGTGCGACGGAGCGGATCGAACGCACAAAGACGTGGTGGAAGGTTCGAGGAGGAGAGCCACGGTTCGTCTTGGCCACACGGCAAGGTCGTCGTCGTGCACAACCACGCACGGTAGGAAGGGAGGCTGACGCGAAACGTGCACGTGCCTGTCGATCGAAAGGACCGTGGCAATACGCGGTGCTCATGGGAGCGGGAGCCATCGCAGCCAACGCCATCGTGGACTTCGAAGAACAAATGGAAGCAGACATCGAAAGGACGCTCGCCGCGAGGAAAGACAGCAATCGTAGAAGATTTGGAAGCAACGAATAAACCACGACCAATCGGATGGTCTCCCATCCGAAAGCACACCTGCGAACCGAAGATCCACGTACCTTCGGGTCCGCCATTCCACCGAATGAATACTACCATCCTTGTGCAGAAAAGGGATTTCTTTATTCCATGAGTTCCAATTCGTCGACGTCACGCACCGCGTCGTGTGATGCTGCAGCGTCGAAGTCAGGCGCGGTGATCCTGCCCGACTGGGCTTGTGCAGCCGTGGTGCAGGATTGAAGCACGAAGGAAACGCGCGAATCCCGAACCGCCTGGCGCAGAAGGTCGTCCCCCGGATCCGAAGTCACGTTCGACCACTTCCCCACGGCGTTTTCCTCGCTGCCCATGATGTCGAAGGTGTGGCATTTCGTTTCGTGAAGGACGAACAGCTCCTTCAGCTCCTTGCTGGTGAAGCTTCTGCTCTCCCCGTCCCCTGAATTGGACACGAGTGCAGCCACTTCGCCTTTCATGATTTGACGTTGGAAAATCTTCTCTTCAATGCTGCCCGCCGTCAACAAACGGTAGATGAAGACCTCCTTCCTCTGGCCGTCTCGCCACACCCGCGCCATGGCTTGCAAATCCGAGGCGGGGTTCCAGCTGCTGTCAAACAGGAACAAGCGGCTGGCGCCAACGAGATTGAGACCTGCACCCCCGGCTGTGGTGGAGAGGAGAAAGATGTGTCCTTCCCCTCCATTGAATCGGTCCACCAAGTGCTGCCTTTCCTTGACGTCCGTCTGCCCATCCAAACGCAAGATCTGCCATCCCTGGGCCATGCAATCTTTCTGAATGAGGTCCAGACAACGAACAGAGGAGGAAACAACAACGGCCCGTTCCTTCGTGTTCCTGAAGAGCTCTTCCAGCATGCCGAGAAGTGCAAGGGTCTTTCCTGATGCCGTCGGTGGACCAGGCAACTCGTAGCTGGATGGAAAGGCGACCTGCACGGCAGCTTTGAGATCTTGAAGGACGTCTGCATCTTCCCCTGGCAGACCCTGTTCCTGATCTTCGGTGCCGCACCCTTTAGAAAATAGGAGATCCGGATGGTTGCAGATCTGGCGGAGCAGGAAGATTGCCGACAAGGCCTGCGTGGTGACGCCTCCGTGGGATCCGCCTTGAACGCGGCAGAGCTTTTGGCGTTGGGCCTTTTGCAGGAGGGTTTGGTACAAGCAACGTTGAAGGTCGCTAACGGGGCAAAAGAGTATGAACTCACGCTTTGGGGGCAGGTAGCCTTCGTTGATCTTGGAAGATCTTCGCAGCAAGAAGCAGTCGGTCCTCCGCTGGAGCTCTGCACATCTCTCCTCGCCGAGAGACTTCACTTCATCGCTGGCGCTCCTGTCCTTGCTGGAGGCGATGGGCTCCGCGTACACTGTACGAAACAGGCTCAGCTCGCCCAAATAACCAGGATTTACAAAGTCCACCAGGGCAAAAAACTCCTCCATGTTATTCTGGATGGGGGTGCCAGTGAGGATGACTCGCTTGGGACAGTGCAGTGTGCGTAGTGCTTGTATGGTCTGATTTCCCTGCGCTTTTTTGAGACGATGCCCTTCGTCGCAGAACAGCAGGTCGCATTTGCCCTTCAGTGTGGGAGCGTACTTCCGAATCAATTCGTAGCTGACGATCATGAGGGGCCAATTCCGACCAACGCAGAAGTTGGAGACGGCCTCGTCCGGACTGTCTCCGGTCTGCACGAGGAGGGGTCGCAGGCGCTCGTCGCCGAACCACTTGCGGCATTCCTTGGCCCAATTGCTACACAAGGAGGAAGGACACACGATGATCGCTCGACGGATGGCGGGATTTCCCTTGGGTCCACCGCTCAGCATGCTGTGGATCAGGGACAGCGCTTGCAGGGTTTTTCCGAGGCCCATTTCGTCGGCCAGGATGCATCCGTTGATGGATACGTTTTTCAGCCCCATGGTGCATTGGTACATGAATGTGACTCCTTCGATTTGGTGCGGTCTCAGTATCTTCTTCAGCCTGGCGGGCAGCACGACAGGTTGCTCTGTTCCTTTTTTCCAGGCCTCCTCGTTGAGCAGGATGGCATCGTTGGGCAGCTGCGTATTTGTCTTTTGTCTGGTGTGGCCATTTTTGTCTGCGAGCGGCTTGCGGAAGGCGGGGGCACGAATCTTCATTGGCACGTCGTTTTGTTCGGCGTGGCTAGCTGTGCATGTTTCCAGGAACACGCTTCCGCTCTTGTATTCTGCTTCTTCGACCTTTTCACTGACGATGGATTCCCAGTTGCCCACGGTCAAGGTTGCTTCGGGTGGCATGGATTTGGCATCCTTGCACTTGGTTTGTCCGATTTTTTTCCCTGTTTCTTCCAGGAGCACGCATGTGTGATCTGGTTTGACCAGCAGCACTCCATCGTGGTAGGTTTTGTGTTTTTTGGCCGACCGTTTGGTGTACAGCACGCGGTAGTATTCGGTTTGCACGGGTTCCGTTTGGCTCTGTCCTGTTGGCTGCGTCTTCCCATTCCCTTCCTCTTTCCTGATCATCACTGGCGGTCGAAACGCCATGCATCGTTTCCTGTTCCCATCCTCTCCCGTTTCCTTCGCTTGTCCCATCGACGGAGCCGCGCTGCGCCTCATCTTCGAGCGCAGCACGCGCAGCAGGAGCGCAGCACGCGCAGCAGCAACGGTTGTTTTTTTCTCCCCCCCACTGTCCCTCTCTCACTCACTCCCTCACTCTCCCCTGGCTTGGGGTGGATGGAGCCTTTCGCCTTGGTTTCGTTCCTTTCTCTTCCATGGGATCGATCCCATTCGACGTCCCTTTCTGTCCCTGGACCGATCGGATCTCACCCTTCTTCCACCCCCACGTCCATCTCCCATCCTTGGACGACACAAGCACGAGCGAGGGAGAGAGGATGGTGCGCACACGTCCCACCACACGTAAAGACGCGGTGCGTGTCGAACCACGGAAGGAAGGAGAGAGAGAGGTGGAACAAAGGAGGAGTTTGGGAACCAAACGACTGACGGACGGACGAGATCGCATCCATGCAGGTGGAGAACGACGCGGAATGGATGCAACTGCGAAAAGCACAACTGGAACGAAGGAAAGACATCACGCTACGCAAAGCACCCTGGAAGACCGTGAAGCTTGCCTTGGCCGAAATCAAAGAAGGAACGAAACGAGGGATCCGAAAACTGGCCAAGCACAAAACCATGTTCGCGATCGGGTATCCGTCCATCGCCGTGTACGCCATCCTCAAAGCCTGGGGACACGCGGACATCGTCGATCCATACCTGGCCTACGTCGTGTGGTGGATCGGACTTGGGGTGCTCTCGTCCATCGGACTCGGTAGCGGCATGCATTCGGGGATCCTCTTCCTGTTCCCGCACATGCTCAAGGTGGTGCTCACCGCAGAAAAATGCCACAGTGTACATTTCGTCTCCATGACCGACATGTGGTGGAGCTCGGAAGGGTTCCAATGCTTGGGCGAAGAAAAATACCAGGTCACGTTCTTTCAGCTCTGGAGGAAAGTCGTGATCCCTGCGTTCCTGTGGGGGATCGGAACGGCCATCGGAGAAATACCTCCCTACGCACTGAGCTACTCCGCCGCCTTGGCAGGGAAGAAGTTGCACGAACTGGAGGACGCGTTGGAGGATGTACACCACAAACACAAGGTCGGAAGGATGGAACGCTTGGTCCAGAAGATGACCAAAAACATGATCAAACTGTTACAGGAATGGGGATTCTTCGGCGTCTTCTTGATGTCTGCTTATCCCAACCTCACGTTCGACTTGTGCGGCATGTGCTGCGGTCATTTCCTGATGCCGTTTTGGACCTTCTTCGGAGCGACCGTGCTCGGAAAAGCCGTGGTGAAGGTCAACCTGCAGATTGTGTTTTTTGTGACCGTCTTCCGCAAGGCGTCCAGGACCAGGTTCTTGCAGATGCTGGGGAGCGTTCTGCCCGTTCGCATCCCCTTTGCCCATCTGTTGCCTGAAAAGTTCCAAGGGCCCCCGGGCGAGGTCATGGAAACGCTCTTGTCCGAGAAGCTGAAGGAATTCGAGAGGAGCACGGAGCGGAGAGCGGCCGAGGCCATCTCCGATCCTCGTTGGATATGGGAGAAGGAGGTGGATTTCTTCCACGCATCCACCTGGAAGGAAATCGCCGCCGCGGTGTGGTCCCACCGTCCGACGGCTTGGTCGATGCTCGTGTTTGTCATCGTGGGCCTGTTCATCCTCTCTTGCATCCAGGAGTTTGCTCAGAAGCACGCGGCGGATTTGGACGAGAAGGAAGTGGAGGCTCGTCGCAAGGTCCGTTGATCGTCTGGATATCGACCCATTCCTCCGTCTGCTTGAGAAATAAACGTGCATGGATCTTGTTTCCACCGGCTCCTTTTCTCCTCTCCTTTTGACGCTTGCCATTGCCACTGCCACCTGGGTGGCACCCATCGCTGCACTTGGATCCTCTCCTTCCTCTTTCTGCGCTGTTTCGATGGGTCGGTGTCCGAGTCACCAATCGGTGTGGACGACGTCGAGGTTCGAAACGAATCCGAGATCGCCGAGGGGGAGAGCGCACGACGTGGTTCACGTGCGTTCGGGTGGATCCGCATCGACGTCTTCTTGCTTCTGCTGCATGTACTGGTTGCGATATTCGGCGTATGCACGTGGATAAGCCACCAGGAACGCCGACCACCATCCCAACACGGCCGTTGCGACCACACCCGTCGACACCACGCGCAACCACGTTGGTTCCCAAGATCGAACCAGGTACGTCGCGCTTCCCACCAACGTCGCACCGACGAACAAGATGCTGTACGGCTGGCACCACCACGGCTTGAGCGACCAGACGCTCTCCGGAAGGTCCACGTCCGTCTCGTCCACTCGGCGACGCGTGTCGTCCGTGGCACGAACACGTGCGGCAAGACGCGTTGGAACCGAGTGTCGCGTCGAACGCACCGTCGAACGCAGCGAATGCGCCTTGGATGCGAAGCGAAGGGACGTCCTGGTGGCCGTGGGCATGGCGTGGACCTCCACGCGAGGCGCTTGGGCGACGGAAGTGGACGCGAACGTGCGAAGCATCGCGCCCACCGACGTCTACTTCGAAATCGGTGTGGATGGACAGCCCAAAGGAAAGGTGGTGGTGCGCATATGCAACGTGGAATCGATCGGCGGAAAGCGATTCCTGGAACTGGCCAAAGGCATGCAAGGGGTAGGATACAGAAGAACCACGTTCACACGCGTGGCTGGGAACTTCGTGTACAACGCGGGCGTGAGGTCCTTCAATCTCACGGGTACCAACCAACCGGTCCACGTGACCGGTGGCGATTCGTCCCTGTACCTCCTCGAGGAATGGAAAACGTCCACAAACAAGCACGATCGAGCAGGCTTGGTGTCCTTGGAAGTGTACCGGGACGATTCGGAATTCGTGCCCACGGAAAAATTGGTCGCGACCAAAGGGAAGCTGGTGACGGTGAAGGACGCGCCCCCGCCCCAGCCCAACGGGAGCGCCTTTGCCATCACCACGGCAGCAGAGCCGGAACTGGACCGCACCAACCTGGTCGTTGGTGAGGTGGTGGAAGGCATGGATGTCATCGAAGAGCTGCAGAGGCTCCCCACCGTCAAGGACAATTCCAGTTCCCCTTTCTTCATGGCCGCAAAGTCCATGGGAGACACACGGGCCACGGTGGCCGAACAGGCGTTCGGGAGGCCGTTTGCCAGGGTGAACGTGCTCCGGAGCGGTGTGCTGTAGGAGCGCCCTCTTGCCGCGTGGCAATCGGACGGGCGTTAGGGTTTGATCTTTTCTTGTAGTTCGGGCAAGCATAGGGCGGCTTTGCGCAACCATTCTGCGTGCTTCTCCGTGGGTTGTTGTTCCCAGAACCAACCGTTCCTCCAGGGCCACTCTTGCAGGGCCATGGTCGGACTCGGCACCGCGTGTTGGATGTCGAGAGAGTAGGAGCACAGGTTTTCGACGACTTGTTTCGTTTCCATCTGCGGCATTTCGTCCCAGGAAGGTGTCATGGGATAGAGTTCGTCCACCAGCTCCACCACTGCTTGTCGATGGTTCCTTGCGACGGTTCCGACGTCGCATCCTCCGTTGGCCGCGCTGATCAGCCAGAACACGCATCCCCAGAGCATCTTTTCCGCGGCGACGGTTTGGAATTCGCCTCGTTCGACGGTGCGACACGACACGCCACCGCGGTTCAAGAGTTGGCACAGCTGGTTTCGATAGGGTCCGGTGACCACGGTCCTTCGTCCGTCTTCCACGTGCACGTTTCCTTGTTCGTCGACCGTCGCGCTCATGTAGAGCGCGACTCTCGTGTTTCGTTTCAGCTGGTGATCTCTCAGCCACGTTTCGATGGCTCCGTTTTGCAGGAAGCACAGGTCTTTCTTTCGACGTTCGGGGGTCTGTTTCCACACGTCGGACAAGGCTTCGGCTCGCGTGCACACCAGCACGGGTCCATCCCTTCGTTCCGACACGCGTTGTCCTCTTTCGTACACCACGGTGTACGCTTGGTTCGTCTCCGCCATGCGTTTGATGGCGTTTCCCACGCGTCCATCGCCCACCAATTCCCACGTCGTCGACGTGGTGGTGCACCGCGACATGCATCCACGTCGTCGTCGTCCGGTATCCCGTCCGTTTGCCGTACGTCTCTCCCGTAGGGATAAGGCGTACGGCCCTCTCCCCCTCTGCCTGTGTCGACGAGGGTCGAGGAGGTGTGGGAGGGTGCAACTGCCGGTGCGGACCGAGTAGCAGAGGGAAACCGAGGGGGTGTGTCTGGTAGACAAGGGACACACCTCCACGTGTCCTTCGACACACCCACCCACGATGCCGACACCGGCGGCGATGGCCACGGGAATGCGCACGTGCGGCGCACCTGTGCGTGCGCGTGCGCGCGTGAACCGAAGAGGATGGACGGAGAAAGAACGTACAAGGGCTCGAAAAGCCACCGCGAGGGTGGATTCGGTGGATGCGCCTTCCTTCGACGCCGTGGAAGACGCCGTGGCCGCCATCCGACGTGGCGAAGCCGTGGTGGTGCTCGACGACGCCACCCGAGAAGACGAAGGAGACCTCATCCTCGCCGCGGAAAAAGTGACCGAATCCACCATGGCATTCGTCGTCAGACACTGCAGCGGCGTCGTGTGCGTCGGCATGCGTGGCTCCGACTGCGATCGACTGGGATTGGCACCCATGGTGGCCACGCACCTCAACGCTGATCCAAACCGCACCGCATACACCGTCTCCGTGGACCTGAGCATCGGCGTGTCGACGGGAATCTCTGCGGCAGACCGCACGAAAACCATACATGCACTCGCCAATCCAAACTCCACGCCAGACACCTTCCGAAGACCTGGACACGTGTTCCCGCTGCGATCCAGGACAGGTGGCGTGCTGGCACGACGTGGACACACCGAAGCTGCCGTGGATCTGGCGAGGTTGGCAGGATGCTTCCCGGCTGGCGTGCTCTGCGAGCTCGTGAACGACGACGGATCCGTCATGCGCCTGCGAGAATGCGACAAGTTCGCCAAAGCCAACGGGCTCTGCATGATCACCATCGATCAACTCGTGCAGCACATCAAACGGACGGAACGGCAGGTGAACAAGGTGGCCGCATCCAAAATGCCGACGGAACACGGGGACTTTGTGCTGCATGCATACGTCAGCGAGCTGGACGGAATGGAGCACGTGGCCGTCGTCAAAGGGGACATTGGAGACGGCGAGAACGTGCTGACGAGGCTCCACTCGGAATGCTTGACGGGGGACATATTGGGATCAAAGCGCTGTGATTGCGGGCCTCAGCTGCAAGCTTCCTTGGACATGCTGGAAAAGGAAGGTTCCGGCGTGGTGGTGTATCTGCGCGGCCACGAAGGACGGGGCATCGGGCTGGCGGAGAAAATACGGGCCTACCACCTCCAAGACCAAGGACGGGATACGGTGGAGGCAAACTTGGACTTGGGGCATCCCATCGATGCGAGGGATTTTGCAGTTGGCGCTCAGATATTGACAGACCTAGGGGTGCGATCCGTGCGTCTCATGACCAACAATCCCTCCAAGGTGACAAGTCTGGAAGAGTACGGGGTCAGGGTCACAGAACGCATCTCGCTGTACACGCAGATCCATCCGGAGAACGAAAAGTACCTGGAGACGAAACGGCTGAAGATGGGACATTTATTCAGCAATAAACCCGAATGCGATCATGACCACTGAGCACAGCAGGCCCAGGATGCCTATAGCACAAAACCTGCCAGGGACGGTCCAGGGCAACGTTGTGCCGTGGGGTACGTCCTCCGAGAAACTTGACCATTTCGTTGGTCCGAATGAAATTTTTGCTTACGACGAAGCCTCTGACAGGCGTTCTAACTCTTTGAGCTCGAGTATCCCGCTCACGTCCGGATCGTAGATGGCGTTTGTGATGGCCTTGGCGACCACGTCCACACTGACGGGTGGAGCGAGGGCGAGGTCGGACGCTGGGAGCTTCTTCAACACGTCGGTCAGCCCTTCGGGCAGGTTCTTCAGCACGCCTTCGAGCGGTTTGCCGACGTTTCCCAGCGGGAGCACGACGTCTCCCACCCTCTTGTCGCCATAGATGAATCCAGGTCGGACCACCACCCCTTGTTCGGGAAACTCTCGCAGCACGGCTTCTTCGGCTCTCTTTTTCCCGCTGAAGTAGCCCGTTCTCTTCTTGATTTCATCGGGGATGTTGTAATCGTAGACGGAGACGAAGACAAACTTGGGCACGGATTTTTTCTTGGCGGTGCCAACGGAATTGACGGTGGCGTCCCCACACACGCGTTCCATGTCTGCGACGGTGCCGAACCCACCGATGCAGGACACCACGGCGTCGACGCCTTCCAAGCAATCGATCCAGCTGTCTTCGTCGAACACGTCGGCTCGGATCCACGTCACTCGATTGGCCCATGCGCCTCCGTCGGACGGTGGCGGTCCGCTTCGATTCACCGACACGACTTTGGCTCCTTTGGCCAGCAGCGCACGACACACGCCAGATCCCACGAATCCACTCCCACCGAGCACCACCACGGATTTGGTCTTGGGTGCGGCCAGTTCCGCTTTCGGCGTTTCCACCGCTCGTTCTTCTTTGGTGTCGTCCACGTCGACGGTGCTCTCGCCATCCGCAGCACGCAGCACGCTCTTCCTTCCTGGACGTGCACGTTGGGCGAATTCTCGTCTCTTTCGCTCGTGCCTTGGATTCGCCTTCCCATGCACGTGTCCAGCACGGCTTTCCATCCCACGCATCGTCCTTGTCGTCGCTCCGGATCGAACCGTCGTGTTTCGTGCGACGCGTGAACACGTCTGCGCCACGTCGTGCGCTCGTCTTCGTGTCTGTTTCGCCGTGTCCAGTCCACTGGATCTGCACCTTCCATGTACCGTCGAGGATCCACGAACGAGCACGGACCGCTCTCTCAGAGGCCCTAGGTGGAGGTGCCCCCGACGACCGTCCTCTTCGCCTACCGGTGTCCGGTCGGGTTCAACCCTTCCACCCTTCCATCGTCGAGAAGGTTCGAAACGAAACGAAACCAATCGAGACGGGACGAGACAACCAAGTCAACCACGGACGGAGTGGTGAAATGGCCAAGGTAGAGACGAAAGATGCCAACCATGGACAGCACAACGATGCGTGGAAACGTCCGCGGGATGCACATCCCTTCGTGCCGTGAGGTAGACGGGCGACGACGCAGGAAACGCGTGGACGAATGATGGGCGCGATCCTCGAGACCAAGGCGGAACGGAACCGCGAGTACGTGCGGAGGTAGTCGCCGTCGATGTCTCATCACCAATTCAACTTCGGTTCGCACGGGAACGTGCGGATGAAGCACCATTGAAGACCGGCAAAGATAAGTGCAATTGCGCTTGTTGCCATGTATCGTTGGGGAGAATTGGACCTCAACGGAGAAGCGTCACCATTTGAATCACCAACGGGAATGGGAGCCAACTTGTAACCAAGATCGTAACTCTCTTGTTGGCGAAATGTATTGGTGTACGAGATTGTGCACGCCAACGGAGGAAGGAAATGATTTTGAAGGCCCGTTACGAACGTAACGGCAACACCAATGAATAATCGTTCAGCAGGCCGTTTTGTGACGGAGAAGACCATTCTAACCCTTCCAAGATGCATGTCATTGAGCACTTTTTGACAAATGCTAGAAAATCATCGCGAAATGAGAGGACGATTGCTCGACAGCCACACACAATCGCATCGCATGCTTCATGCGCACGCCACAATCTCCAATCCCCCGCGATTGTTGACCACGTCACATGGACAAGAACACGAGGAATCCAACGCTTGCAAGGTTGTTTGCCATATGTTCGCACATTTCTGAACAAACGTCTAGCTACCACCGTGAAAGCATCCGATGGGTAGAAATGGCGCGTGCGTCTTTCAACCTAAACGAAAGCAGACAAAATGCTCCCCGCCATGTGACGCTTGCGTGCGTCTTCAATCCGCCTCCCTAACTTGTAGTGCCGTGGTAAGCAAGGAATCCACTATAGGAATGTAATTGCGACTGAAGCAACAAATTGTATTAAACAAAAGTGCAAGGGAGTACGTGGTGGATGACGTTACACTCTCTAGGGACAGGACTGTAGGACCATGGGTGCGTGGATGACAACGTAGAGCCATGATTTCTTGCTCTTGGGGCAAAAACTGGTAGGGCTTTTTGTCTCGTGGAACACGCTTGGTTTTTCGCTTGTACGTAATCGTGGGTGGTGGAAAAGTGTCTTCCACCTTGCTTGTCCGTGTAGACCACGTATTTGTCCGCTCGATCGATGCGCGGCGCATGCTCTCAAGCGGGCGGATACTTGCATCGATCAATTGTCCCCCATGTGGGGAACACCCGCGCTTGAGAGAAACTTCGAATCGATGGTCCTGTGAGTTTTGTGAAAGACAAGCTCGTGCTCCCCGCCCGTCATCGATGCTTCGGATCCCGCATCGTATAGGGCAACGAGCATTTGGAGGAATTGGGCCAAGAAAGGATAAAAGAGATGAAACGACCATAAATGCGGAAGATCGTGTGTACAGGCGTGAAACCGAGCATAGACCATGTTCTACGCCTTCGCATGAACCAGGACCATGGGACACCAGGGCGCTTCCGTGGGCGGCAGCCATTCTTCCGTGAAGGAATCCAAGTGGTCGATGCCATGGCACGAAGGGTTGCAGGTGGCAGGCAGGTGCAACTGGGTCTTGTCCATCCAGAAAGGCAGGCGCTAGGATCTACCGCACCACGGGGACAAAGGCTTTCAACTGCGCACGCGGCAGGTGGACACACACCCGCATGGGAAGCGTCCATGGGAGATGGTGGCCGTGTTCCCCATGCATCATGTGCACCGCTACGATTCACTCTTCTTCCGGTGCTTGTCGGAGGTATAGAACGTTGTTGCATCGTATGAGCACTTCGCCCAAGTTCCCCGCGAGTTTATCGTCGATCCATTCCTCGCAGTTGGCGAGCTGGAGGTTCATGTACGCGTCCACGGATACCAAGTATCCTGTTGCACATCCAAGCAGTCCGCACGGGCGGTTGGCACCAGCGCAGGGTCGTAGCCTCGTCAGTCTATCGTCTTCCTATTCCACATTTGCGTCCGTTTGTCACGCGACGTTGACGTTTGCACACCTCGATATTCCATCCCCCATTTGAGCTTGACGGCGACTTGTTTTCCCGTCAGTTCCGCCAGGAACGGTTTAGGATTGAGCGGCGTCATGTCCTTTTCGATCGTTCGTACGTCCAAACGTCAGCCTCTTCCGTTCGCATCGTCTCACGTCTGCATATTCCCTCGCGTTCTCGTATCTCTTGCAGGCTTCGTTTTGGCGACGGATCCTCGTTTCGCGTGCGACGCGCGTGGTTTCCATGGATTCGCTTCGTCCGTCGCACCTGTCCTCGGCACCTTTCGCTCGCGCGTCTTTCTGTCTCTCGTATCCCACAACTTCGCTCCGCTTCCACCGCCGACAACTGCAGCAGCAACTTCTGCGACGCGCTCTTTCGTCACGTGCGTTGTGCGACGCGCCGTCCCGATTGGATTTCGCATTCGTATCGATGGAATTCGGCATTCGTATCGATCGGATTTCCATCGTTGGTATCGATGAGATTTCGGCATTCGTATCGATGGGATCTCTTCGATTGGTATCGATGGGACGAGTGATTCGTATCGATGGGATCTCTTCGATTGGTATCGATGGGACGAGTGATTGGTATCGATGGGATCTCTTCGATTGGTATCGATGGGACGAGTGATTCGTATCGATGGGACGAGTGATTGGTATCGATGGGATCTCTTCGGTTGGTATCGATGG
>LFIK01003419.1_pt1 | contig 12884 bp, 14 predicted proteins | sample 643401 | NCBI WGS metagenome assembly LFIK01 (sample SAMN03777447, study PRJNA286221) | soda lake metagenome | biome: soda lake; feature: Kulunda steppe; material: water; isolation source: sample T5-Br brine of Lake Tanatar-5 | place: Russia: Kulunda steppe | collected 2010-07 | reverse complement strand
TTCCGGATTCCAAGTCCGGCGCCAAGGTCGTCCATCTCGGACAGCCCGCTGTCGAACTCCTGCGCGATGCCCAGTGCATCGAAGGCAACCCATGGGTCATCACCGGTACGCTGCCGGGCAAGCGACTGAGCGATCTGCAGCCCTTCTGGCAGCGCGTCCGCGCCCGCGCCGGGGTGAAGGATGTGCGCATCCACGACCTGCGCCATACCTTCGCATCCACGGCCGTCGCCTCGGGTCAGGGCCTGCCGATGATCGGCAAGCTCCTCGGCCACACGCAGGTCCAGACCACGGCGCGCTACGCCCACCTCGCCGCCGAGCCGGTGCGGATGGCGGCGGATTCGGTGGCGCAAAGTCTGCAGCAATCTTTGGGATCGTCCCGCGGAAGCGCGCTCGTTTCCGACTGATTGCGAAGGCAATTGCGACCCACGCTGAAATGGTGTCGCCAATACGATGGGTGAGCTATGCGGGGTTTTGGGTGATGCGGCCTGATCAGGCGGCGCGGTTTTCGGTTGCATTCTCGCCGACACCGTCGGTTATGGTAACGCCTTCGATGACCAAAGGCAACTGGTCCGCGCCCCGCAGTCGGCGCCATGTCTTCGCGGCTGCCTGAACGAGTTTGAAGACCATGGGCTTCGCTCTGGGGCACTGTTGGGCCGATTGCGCGGCAATCCAATTCCTCAGCCCGCCGCAGCTATCGCAGAGCCACCGGGCGCGGCGGGACCGATGTGCATCTCGTGCCAATGCAAGAAATCCGTGCCCCCGCGGAACACCTTGTTGAGTCGGCCCTGCACCCGGTCGATGACCTTCGCATTGTGGATTTGGAGAATGTAATCGAAGTACTCCGGGATCAGAAGGGATTTTCCCGCCATAAGGCAGGGGTGGATCCGATCCTCCAGCCGCCGGATCACCTTCACCTGCCACTGCGGGAACCGCTCTCGGGAAAAGGCGAGGATGCGGTGCAGCTGCTCCTCGGCGGCCGATGGCGTAAGGCCCCGATAGGTGCCGCGCCGCTCCACAATATCGAAGAGCAGCACCTCGTCAATCAGCAAACCGCCGTTGCGCGGCATGTCGAGCATCGATCGCATCGCGCGGATGTGGGCGTGCAGATCGCCCTTGACCTTCGCCGTGCATTCGATTTCGAGCACGGCATTCGTCTTGAGCGGCTCAGGAATGGTGGCGGGCACATAATAGATGAATTCACTCTGCTCCGCAGCGATTACAGCAAGCATCTCGCGTATCCGTTCATCGTGGACCATGGTTTGGCAGAGCTCCGTCACGTCGGTCATCGTGCCACGCCCAGCGCCTGGGGCAAGGTTGGGAAGAAAAACGCCTGGCTCGCAGTTGAGAGCACGTGCGAGGCGCACGAGATTGACGGAGTTTGGAAGGGCCGGGTCGTCGCTGAGGTAGCCTGAGAGCACCGAGCGGCTGATGCGGCTGGCCTCGGCGAGCCGCGAAACCGAAATGCCCTCCTTCCTGATTTGCGCCCGCAGCGACTCCGTGAAGGCGCGCTTGATCCATTTGACGAGGTCGGAGGCGTTGTTGTCTCGTACTGTCACTCTTCGCTCCGATCCACAGCGCGGCCGCCTGTAAAAAGTTGTGACCGCATGGGCAAGATAACGCAGTTCGGCCAGTGGCAGCCGCGATCAGGCGGCATTCCCGCGCAGAGGTGTCCAGCCACGCTGGGCTGCGAACAACGTGGGCCGTTAACGCGCGCGCACGCACTGGGCCGGCCGGCACGCGGCGGAGCAATCCTGTATCCGGTCAATCGTCGGCCAGATACCGTGCTACTGTCCAGTGTCCGACATTCCGATTATTCCAGAACTGGGGCGTCTGATTTTCGCGTAAGGAATTGCGCATCGTGGCTATCGTTCGCATGTCGATTGACCAGCAGAAGCAACGCCGCGGGCGAGCAGACAAGTCGCGCACCGCTGCACATCTCGCGGCGGTTACCACCCCGATCACCGCGCCTTGTGCCGAACATCATTTTCCCTCGCCATGGAGGCGCAGGTACTCCGCATGTAACGTCTCGCGGATCCGCGCGGTCTGGATTTCGCCACATCCTGGCAAAGATCGACAGTCCTCAAGGAAGGTAACTATACCCATCGGTGCCGTCAGCACATCGCCAAGCCGGGTGGTTTCGAACAACGGGCTGCCAGTCACGGCATTGCGCAACTTTACGCTGGGGTAGTGCTCCCGCAGCACCACTGACATCGGCCAGTCCAGCACATCCTCGCCGACGCCCGGGGATTTCGGATCAGGTGCTGCCAGCGACCCGGCCCGCTCGCAGTCCTGGCCTTGTGACATCGACGGGGGCGGCGACCGCAGGGCATTCATGTGCTGTCTGCGTACTGCATGGCAGTCCAACCATGATCGACGCCGCCGACATGGTTGGAAACCGAGGGCAAACGGACAGTGCGGAACTGCCGGAGGCAAGGCCATTCGCCTGAACGTTGGGGGCTTGTCGGTGACTTCATTGTGTTGGGCCCTCAAAGAAAACTACAGTTGATTTCCATGAGCATCCTGTTGCGGCCTCCGCATCTTCGCGCCAACACCCAAGATCTTGGAGGTCCAGCCAACCTCCGGTCCCCGATTTTTTGGGTATCGCCACGGAATCCGACAATTATGTAAAGTACTTGTTGGTTACTCTCGTTCGGCGCCCCAGATGCCGCGTCGATACGGATCATTCGAGACAAGACTTGCGCAAAGGAGGGGTTGTGCGGATAGCTCCTTTCTCGGACCGATTGCGGCTCGGTCTGTGCCGTTTCCATCTTGACCCTCTGGGCAATCCGAAACTGATCCACGCAAACGATCAGTTTCTCGCTCTGCTCGGCCTTGGGCGTGCGGAGTTCCGCGCGTCACCGTCCCTCGCCCTCGACAGGATCCGACCCGAAGACCGCGCGGCCCTACGCGAAGCCGGACGTCTGGCGGCGCGCGATAGGGCACCCTTTCGTTGGGATGGGCAGCTATTGCTCGATGGGGGCAGAAGGTCGATCCGCCTCGAGGCATCGCCAGCGCCTCAGGGCAACGACGCCATCATCTGGGAGGGCGCAGTCCTGGCTATCGACGACCCCGGAGTCGCCGAAGCCGATCTGGAGACGGTGCTGGAAGCTGCGCAAGCGTATACATGGCGGAGAGACCTGCGCGAACGTCGGTCGGAGTTTGACGCCCGCTGGTCCGTGCTTGCCGGGCACCCGCCCGGCGAGCGCAGCATGGGCAGCGATGCATGGCTCCGGACAGTTCATCCCGAGCACGTGGCGGAGGTGCAGGCCGCAGTGACCGCACTGGAAGTCGGCGCGGTGGAACGGCAGGTCCTGACCTATCGCCGATTGGTTCGCGGCGGGGGGTGGATCTGGCTGCAGGTTCACGCAGGCATCAGCGAGCGTGACGCCGAAGGCCGACCCACGGCCCTGTCGGGTGTCAGTTTCGACATCACCGCAGAGATGGAGGAACGTGCGCGCGCCCAGCAGGAGAAGGAGCTGCTCAGCGCGGAACTGGCGGAGGCGCGGGCCACTCTGGAGCGAACCGCCTACGACCTGACCGAGCACATCACTGTGGGCACCTACACCATGGTTCTGAAACCCGGACAGGAACTGGCGCATTTCGGGTTCATGAGCAGCCGGTTTCTGGAGATTACCGGACTGACGCGGCAGGAAGCGCAGGAAAATCCGCGGAGCGCCTTCGGCTGTGTCCATCCCGAGGATTTCGACGAGTGGGTGCGCAAGAACGAACGCGCCTTTGTGAACAGGGAACGGTTCCGGGAGGAGACCCGCCTGCTGGTCGATGGCAAGGTGAGGTGGGTAGTGGCCGAGTCGGTGCCCCGCGCCCTCGAGGACGGGAGCTGGATATGGGAGGGCGTGATCCAGGACATCACATCCCAGAAACTGGCAGAGCAGGCTCTGCAGGAAACCACGCAGGCGCTGATCGAGAGCACTCGCTCCAGGACACGGACCGAAGAGCGGCAGCGGATACTGCAGGACATCCACGACGGCTTCGGCAACCAGCTTGCCATCGGCAAGCTGCGTTTGCGCCGCGGCGCCGGGTCGGCCGCCGAGGTGGAACGGATCCTCGAGGATTGTCTCGACGATCTGAAGCTGTTGTTCGCGAGCCTCGATGCCGAGGGTGATGGGCTGTTCTCGGTTCTGGTCACCATGATGGAGCGCCTCGAGAAGCGCGTCCGGTTGCTTCCGGTGACACTGGACTGGGACATTGAGGCATCCGCGGACACCCGGCTCGAGGCCCGCGCGATGCTGCAGGCAGCGCGCATCGTTCAGGAGGCCATCGCGAATGCCGTGTGCCATTCCCGCGCTGGCAGGATTGAAATCACGTGCCATGTCGGCGACGGTGGTGACTGCCTGGTGATCGCGGACGATGGGACTGGCTTCGACACCGGCGTACCGCAGACCGGCCGCGGCCTTGCAAACATGCGACGGCGCGCCGATGAGGAATACTGGGATCTTGAGATCAGTTCGACCCCAGACGGCGGCGGAACACGCGTTCGGCTCTGCTTTTCCTGAGGCGTGCGACCACGGCGGTCAAGGCGGGTCAAGACCGCCGAGTCGCGCATGCAGAGCGGCCTGTGTCTTGGACTTCACGCCAAGTTTGCGAAACAGTGTCTTGCTGTAGCTGTGCGCCGTGGAGGTCGTGACTCCCATGGCATGCGCAGCCTCGGCATAGCTATGCCCCGCCGCGATATACCGCAGAAGCTGCGTCTCCCTTTCCGAGAGATCGGACAAAGCCTCAACCGAAGGCCCCCGCTGACTGACGGCCCGGATTAGATAACCCGCAAGCTGCGGGCTGATCGGATGGTTTCCCTGAATTACCTGCTCCACGGCCGCCGCGACCTCCATGGCGCCGTCATCCTTCAGGAGATAACCGTTTGCGCCGGCGCGAAGGGCTTCCATCACCTTGTGCTCGGTTGCGATGACGGTCAAAATCAGGATCGGTGTTGTCGGACAGTGCTCGCGGAGCGAGGAAACAACCCGCAGCCCGTCCATGTCCGGAAGGCCGAGATCGACGAGCGCAAGGTCGAGCCGCCCCTGCACCGAGCGGGCAAAATTGATCCCGTCCTGCCCCAGCGTGACACCCTTCACATCCCACTGTCCTGCCAGCGTCGACATGAGATCCGAAAGGTAAAGCAGGAATTCCCGGTCGTCCTCTACAATCAGAGCCTGCCGGGGGCCATTGCCCACGGCATCCAGCGACGTGACACGATCGCCCCGCTTTCCCGAAACGGCACGGCGCAATGATGCGCGTGAGGCGTCGCCTCCTTCATGCATGGGCTCTCATTCCTTCAAGGCCACCTCGTATTCGAAAGAAAGAGCGCAAAATTGCCGCGTGATCCCCTTTTTCGCCCGGGCAAAAGAACCGGTCCCGGCAGCTGTCCACACCAATGACTGCACCGGCAATGCCCCGAATGCAAATCCTTCCTCCAAGATATCGGGCGACCACATTTGCTTTCACGGCCGGTCACGGGCTGATCGCCATAGCCGCAGACCAGACATCGCCAGGGCCAGAGGGTAGCGCAGGGGAATCGGATCTGGAAACGGGGGTGTGCGCATCTGCGCCGGGATAGCCGAAAAGGGGCTCGAATTCTCGCGGCCATGACGGCCCGGCGGCCGTGACTGTCCTGTTTTTCGGACATTTTGCACCCGCACGTCGGAATCCCGGACACTTGCGCTGAAACCTTCGAAATAAGTGGCATTCCACAAAGGCATCGGATGTCGCACTGAAGGCGTGTCCTTTTATGCATCCGGGTCGGTACGCGCGTCGTGGCGGACCCAGCTCTGCATGGGGAGTGACCGCCGCGGCCATGCCTGATGGCTCGCCTTTGACACAAGATGGAGATCGACAATGAACAAATTCATCCGGGGCGCCGTTGCAGCGATGCTGGCCACCGCCCCCGCCGCTGCCTTCGCGAACACCGTGGACGGCAACCTGAACGTCACCACCACCATCAGCGTGAGCTGTGACGCGCCCTCGCCAAGTGGCACGCTGAACCTGCCGTTCAGCAGCACGACTGCCCTTGACGACCAGGCGCTCGCCAACACGCCAGTCACCGTGACGGTCACCTGCTTCGGCAACCCCACCGTTAACCACGTGGATTTCGACGGTGGGAATAATCGTGACGGAGCCGAGCGGGACGAAAACGGCGTGCGCTACATGCGGCGTTCCGGCACTGATGGGAACGATGAGAAAGATTTCCTCGGCTACAAGCTCTTCGCGTCGATGACCGAAGCGACCTCGAGTGAGATCCAATCCAGCGGCACAGCGATCCTCACCGGCACCGGCGAAAATGATAATCGGCTCGACCTCGGTGAAAGCTTCAACGAAGTATTCCGGGTTACCGGAAAGGTGTTCGAGTCGTCAGCGCGCACGGGCGCCTTCGGTGATCCGACTGATGCCGAAACCAGCGGCGCCGTGCCTGGCGGCACCTACAACGACACGGTGGTGATGACGGTCAGCTTCAACTGATCGTCCGGATCCAGGCGGCGGCGCCCTGGCGCCGTCGCCGCCCCCTGACCCTTGCGCTTCGAGGAGCGGTTGCCATGTCAATCCAGCGTCTTGCAGTTGCGGCGGCGTTCCTGATTCCCGGTGCGGCACTTCATGCCGCGTCTGCCCTGGGTAACCTCTCTGTCGTGACCCAGATCGATGCCGTCTGCTCGGTACCGTCGCCGAACGGCAACCTCACGCTGCCGTTCCTCGGCACCAGATCGCTCACCAACCAGCCGGTGTCCTTCCCGGTGGTCATCACCTCGTCTTGCAGCGGGGCCGCGAGCATCAGCCACCTGGAATTCGGCGACGGCCTGTACGCCACCACCAACTCTTCGAACAACCCCGGCACCGCGGGCGACGCCGAGCACACCCACACGCGCCGCCTGCGTGGCCAGAATCTGACGGGCGAATATGTTGCCTACAAGATGTTCAGCGACTCCGCCGGCACAGACGAGATCAAGACAAGCGTGACCGGTGACGCCGATTGTTCGTCGGTCACCTCGGAGACCTGCAATAATGCGATCTATTTCGACGGCGATCCGAGCAGCATCTCCGTGTCGATCTTTGGCCGAATTCATGACGACACCGGAACCTATGACAGCCAGTTCGACATCAATGGCGACATTTACAACGACACAGTGCTGATGACCCTTCACTATCAATAAACCGCCAACCCAGGAGGCGGTGGGACACGAGACATGAAAATACTGACCTTCCTTCTGGTCGCAGTCATTGCGGCCCTTTCTGCTGTTCCGGTCCTTGCAGGCACGAGCATCAACAATGTCGTGATGGATGTTGATCCGCGCGGTCGCGCGACGACCGAGATCACCAATATCGGTACGGTTCCATTGGGCTATGTGCTGACGCCCTTCGAATGGTCGATCGAGGAGGGTGAGGATCGCCTCTCCGAGACCCGGCAGTTCATGGCCGTGCCGCCCAGCTTTCAGCTGGCGCCAGGCCAGACGATGACGGTGCGGGTGGGCTTTCGCAACCCGACGCCCTCAAGGGTCGAGCGGACCTTCCGGCTGTCGGTGCGCGAAGTCCCCACGGTTACAGCCGAAGAGGGGCTTACCTTTGCCTACAACCACATGCTCCCGGTCTATGTTGCTCCGGTCGGTGGACGGCAGCCAAGCGATGTGCGTTGGCAGCTTGTCCAGCGCGGCGGCTCCTGGTTCGTGCGGGCGCAGAATCAGGGCAATTCGCGCGCGGTCGTGCGCCGTCTCGCGGTGGGTGGAGCGGAGATAAGCACCAACGCCAACGCGACGATACTTGCCCGGTCCTGGCGCGAATACGCAGTTCCGGCCTCCGCCGTGAGCGGCGGCGCGGCGACGTTGCAATACGAGTTCACCAATGGTCAGTCCGAAACGATAACGGTCAACAGGCAGTGAAGAAGGCCGGCACGACCTTCGCGGGGCGGCGTCCCGCACGGCTTCGTCCTGAAAAAATGCCCGCCGCTGCGGGTGTCGTTCTCCTTATTGGCGTGGTCATCACGCCTGGGGAGGCGCGCGATGCGGACAGCGCGTTGGCGCCTGCCGAACCAGCGCTTCCTGAGCATGCCGCGGAGCCAGCTCTGCCCCGGACTGAGCCCGCGCCGCATGAAACGGAGTCGGACCTACCCGAGACCGCGACCATATCGCCTGAAACGGAGCTGGACGCACCCGAAGCAGCGCCCGCGTCGCCCGAGATTGAGAATGAATCACCGGAAGCTGCGATGACATCAGCCGAAGGGGACCAAGAGTCATACGAAGCAACGACCTCATCGCCTGAGCCACCCGCAGCGATCGCCACCTGCCTCTCGGCCATCGAGGCGACCGAGCGGCTGACGCGTGATCTTCCGCCGGGCCTTCTGCGCGCCATCGGCGAGACCGAGTCGGGCCGCTCGGTGGACGGCGATTTCGGGCCGTGGCCGTGGACGCTCAACATCGCCGGTGAGGGCAGCTTCTTCGCCAGCCGCGCCGCTGCGCTCGATGCCGCCCGGGCCGCGCTCGATACGGCAGAGGGCAACGTCGACCTTGGCTGCATGCAAATCAGCGAAACCTGGCACGGCTGGGCTTTCCCCGACCTCGACGCGATGATCGAGCCGATGGAGAACGCGGGCTATGCCGCCTCGCTCCTCATGAGCCTCCACGCCACCCATGGCACCTGGCGGGACGCCATCGCGCATTATCATTCGGGCAATCCCGCGCGCGGGTTCGCCTATGTCGATCGCGTGCTCGACAACTGGCGCCGAGTGCCGGACGGGGCTGCGTTCATCGCTGCCGATGAAAGCCTGGGCGACGTGTCGCGCCTCGCGGCCAATCTCGTCGACCTGCGCGAGATCGGTGACATCGAGGAGGAGTATTTCGTCACTGTCATCGTCTCGGAACGCTATGAAGTGGCCACGGCCTTCGCGCTCAGGGATGCCGAGGGCCGACTTTACGTGTCGCTCGCCGATCTGTCCGACGTGCCCTTCGGGGACCGTTACACCCTGCCGCTGGCGCTTTATGGCGATAACGTACTGATCGACCTGTCCGACACCGATGCCTTCGAGGCGCGGCTTGACGAGGAAACGCTCCTGCTCGAAATCATCGCGCGCGGCGGAGCGTTCCCCGTCCAGGTTATGCAGTCGGGCGATATCGTGCGCCCCGAGGAATTCACCCCGCGCGAGCCCGGAGGGCATCTGAATTACCGTATCGCCGCTGGCGTCAGCTCCGATGGCGCGGTCGACGCCAGCGCCGTGCTGAGCGCGTTCGGCTATTCGGACAACAAGACTCTGCGTGCCTCGGTGCTGATCGACAGCACGCCGTCGTGGAGACGCCTCTCGACCAGCCTCACGATCGACGATTACGAAGGTCGCCGCCAGTTGGTTCTCGGCGACACCACCACGCCGAGTGGATCTGCGTGGGGCGGCAGCCGCCCGATCTTCGGCCTGAGCTGGGGCACGAATCTCTCCTTTGATCCTTCTTTCTCGACGCTTCCCGAATACTCGATTTTCGGGGTGACCGACATTCCTGCGGTGGCGCGCTTTCTGGTCGACGGCGAGCCCGTTCGCGAGACACAACTCGCACCGGGCCCTTACCAGTTCTCCGATTTGCCCTTCCCCGATCAGTTTGGCGACATGACCGTTGAGGTGGAAGACGTTCAAGGGCAGGTGCGCTATTTCAAGGTGCCTTACATTCGCATCCCCAACCTCTACCGCGAGGGACTCCACACTTTCAATTACGGTATCGGCTTCGAGAAGGTGGCGTCCAGCCGTCCGCTTGGCGGTTTCGGCGGCCTGGTGGGCGCGGCCACCCACCGTTACGGGTTCACCGATACCTTTACCGGGGAGATCCATGGCCAGATCAGCGCAGGATCTGTCGGGCTCGGGGTGACCGGAGATTTTGCCCTACTCGAGGTCAACCGCTTCCTGTCGTCCACTTTCGCGGCCTCCTACTCGGAACTCGGCCCCGGGTTCCAGGCTGCGATCTCCTATGGCAGCATTCGGCGCGATGCGCCCTCGCTGTTCAGCGGGTCACTGCGCTGGACATCGCGAGACTTCCATCTTGGAACGACTGCGCCCCCCGCAGATCGCGATCCCTCCCGTCTGTCCCTGCGGCTGACCAGTTCGCTGGGCGGTATGCTGCCCTTTACGCTGAACTACAACTATCGCGATACGTGGCAGGGAGCCCAAAACCATAGCATCAGCGCCGGTCGCAGCTGGTCGCTGCCCGATGGCTGGAGCCTGAGCATGAGCGGGAACGCAAGATTCGGAGCGCAAGGCCGGACAGGGGGCGTTTTCGTCGGGCTTTCAAGGAGCTTCGGTAGCGATAGACGGACGCATGGTCACTTTTCGAGCTCTTTCGCCAACGGAGCGCGCAATCTCGAGGCAACTTTACAGCGACCGAAGCGTTCCGGCGTGGGTGTGGGGTATTACGCCCGCGTCAACGGAAACCCTGAATCTTCCTGGCTCCGCAGCGCGAATTTCGGGGTCGAGGGACAGACCGAAACGTTCAACTATGCTGCCTCGGGCCGGGTGGGTGTTGATGGATACGGCGCAACCGCCACTCTCTCGGGCTCGATCGGGTTTCTCGACGGCGAGACCTTCATGGCCTCCAGCCTCCAGTCGCCCTATATCCTCGTGCGCAGCGGTGAGGCTCAGGATCTGCCGATCAAGCTGAACTACAACCTGCTTGGCGAGACAAATTCCAGCGGGCTGCTGGTTGGCGATGGACTTGTGCCCTTCTCGCGAAATCGGGTCGAATTCCGCCCCGAAGACCTTGGGTTCGATTTTTCGATCTCGGGGGTGGACCATTCCCGGACCGTGGTGCCCGTCTCGATCGGAGGCTACGTCGTCGAGTTCCCGGTTAGCGAGCAATTTCCCGCCACGGTGCTGCTTGTGGATGCCACGGGCGCGCCGCTTCCCTCGGGGGCGGTAGTGTTCAACCTTGACACCGAGGAGGCTGCCGGGGTCACGATGGATGGTATGGCCTATTTCGAGAATGTCAGCGATGGCCAGCGCCTCGAAGCCGATCTCGGCCGGTTCGGCCGCTGTGAAACCGTGCTGGCTATTGCGGATGATTTCGAGAAATTCGACGAGATCGGACCGTTCGTATGCGAATAGCCACGTTGCTGACAGCCGGATGGTTGATGTGGCCATGGCCGGTTGCGGCCGAGATACTCTGTGCGCCACTTTCTACCAAAGTGTCGATCGGCAATGTCGAGGCGCGCCCAGCGCTAAAGTCCTTCATGTCGGTCCTGCCGGTTGCCTGTCGCAACACCGGGGCGAGCCGGGCCCGGCAGGCGATCCTGATCAGCATTGATGACGCGACGCCGGTGTTGATCAACCGTGCGCATGACGCCGAGCTGCGCTTGCAGGCGGGGTTCCGGCACGGGGACAACCCGCCGGCACCCAGCCTGTGCCGGGAGGTCGATCTGGCCGCCCGGGAAAGTACCGTAATCGATCTTCCGATTCACTTGACCATGCGGATCCGGGCGCCTCACCATGGCACCTACGGCGCCGCGATCCCGGTTTCGGTGACCAACGTCGCCGCCGTCGTGGGGGGCGATAGCCCCTGTCCGTGAGAGGCATAACGAAAGTGCTCGAAGAACCCAACATAGGCAGACCCGACTTACGAATGGCCCTGAAAACGGGGGCAGGTCACGGTCATCGAAGCACTGGATGGTGCTTGGCCCTGAAGCGGGTCGACCCCGACCACCTGATTTCGAACCAGCGTATCGCCGTTCGCAAAAGATGATCGTAATCGCCGGCCATGGCCTCGTCCATGAAGGCGGTAATCTCGTTACTGGAGAGGCTAGCTTCCGCAGCAGCTTCGCGGCATCGGCCGAGGACGGCGAAGGCGTTGCCGTCATGGCCAGTCAGCGTGACGGTGATGTCAGGGTATCTCGGGCTCATTCCGTGAGGCTCCATGGACGCGGCACCACGACATCACGATTGGCCTGCGCACATAGTCCAGTCAAATATAGACGCTGTGCGAGTGGGGGCGATGCAGGGCACTTGGCCGAAGGCCCGACTACGCTCGCGTGGGTCGTAGTTCGTTCGTCGCAGCGTTACTCCGGCACGCGACCGATCATCCTGGGATCGATTTCCGGCTTGTCCCATTTCATCGCGGCGTACATCCAGCGCTCGAACATCGCCTGTAGCTTGGGATCGTTGGCCTCGAGATGGAACGTGTAGAGGCGGTTGACGATTTCCTGCATCAACTGGCGCATCTCGGCGTCGTCGAAGCGCGAGACCTCCGACCACGGGATGCGCCTGCCGTCTGCGTCCACCACGAAGACATCCGAGTAGTCGCCGGTGCGGGTGATGGGTGCCAGTCCGGAATGCAGCGTCTCCAGCTGCGTGTTGCGCACGCAAAGCATGGCCATGATCCTGGCCAGCCTCGCGGCAATGCGCTTTTCATCGTCCTTGTTCATCACGCGAGAATAGCCGGATGCCCGCAGTCGCGCCACGATTTCGAACGGGGTTCCAGGCTATCGCACCGCGCAGGCCCGCGCCTGGTCGCGCAGGACGGCGTAATCGGCGAGCCAGTCCGGGATCAGCGCCCCCTCCGGCAGCGCGGCGACTTCCTCGGCGACGCGCATTTGCTCGGCCTGGCTGTACGCCACCACGGGCGGGCAGGCGGTGGGCGGGGCGTCAGAACTCACCCCCGCGCAGGCGGTCAAGAAGATCGTCGCGGCTGCGAGGGCGGCGCGCGGCGGCGTCCAGCATCTGGCGGTGAATGGCATGGGTGTGCTCCAGCTGATCGAGCCGCTCGGCGGCGCGGCCAGCGCGCTCACCTGATCGACGGAGGTTGAGGATGAACAGGGTGATGGTGAGCGCGACAAGGGCGACACACGCCGCTCGCCGCGTCCAAGGCCGAGCGAGCAGCCCGGCCACGAGGCTTCCCCACATCAGCGCAGGCCCTTCTTCC
>LFIK01003417.1_pt1 | contig 12887 bp, 13 predicted proteins | sample 643401 | NCBI WGS metagenome assembly LFIK01 (sample SAMN03777447, study PRJNA286221) | soda lake metagenome | biome: soda lake; feature: Kulunda steppe; material: water; isolation source: sample T5-Br brine of Lake Tanatar-5 | place: Russia: Kulunda steppe | collected 2010-07 | reverse complement strand
TGAACAACCTGGAGAAGAAGCCGGGCGTAAAAGATTTTGCCATCTACATCACCCCGTTTGATAAGTATGAGCAGGATCCCCGAAAGCGGCGGGTCTACTACCGGGTGAAGGAGGAGCTGCTGAAGCGTAAAATTGTATCGCAGGTGGTGGAGCGTTCTACTATTCAGGATGCAAATTTCCGATATGTGATGCCGAACATTGCCGTGGCGGCCCTGGCTAAGCTGGGCGGGGTTCCGTGGCAGCTGGCTGAACCGCCGGGCAGGGACTTGATTGTAGGCGTGGGGGCTTTTAAGCCGAGGGAGTTTTCGCGGCGCTATCTTGGCAGTGCCTTCTGTTTTCGAAGCAACGGTACCTTTAAAGGGCTTCGCTGTTTTACCGATGATGAGCCGCGCATGCTGGCCGGTTCTATACGGGAGGCGGTTACGGAGTATGTGGCGGAGCATGGAAAGGCGGAGCGACTGGTGATCCATTTCTACAAAACGATGAGCAACAGGGAGCGCAAGCCGATTATGAAAATGCTGCGCTCTCTCGGCTTGGATATCCCTGTGGTGGTGCTAACCATTAACAAATCGGAGTATGAGGAAACGCTGCTGTTTGATGAGGATCATCCGCAATGGATTCCAATAAGCGGCACGTACTTCTACCGCGGCAGAAATGACATTCTTCTCTGCAATAACACACGCTACCGTAAGCGTGACCAAATCAGACGCGGCTTTCATTTCCCCATCCGTATACAGATGTGGGCAAGCGACGACGAACTGCTGAGCGATTGGGAAACACGACATGAGCTGGTCCGGCAGGTGTACCAGTTCAGCCGCCTCTACTGAAAATCGGTGAGCTAAAAAAGCGTACCGGTAACCATAAAATACCCGGAAATGGTGGCTGAGATGTTTCCCTACTTCGACAACCTAACCCTGCCCACTCTCGGCCGCAAAAGTCTTTGGTTTTTGTGAACCACAGAGAGGGCACGGAGAACACAAAGGGGGGTTTGGGGAGAATTGTTTACGGATATTTGAGTTGTTTATTCTTCAAAATATATTTTTGGAAATGTAAACCACGGGGCGCACAGGGGACACGGAGAAGGTTATTTTGTTTTTGGGTTGTACAGACTTCCCTTCTGAAGTTGAGCGTTTTTCGAAATCCCGACCATTCGGGGAGGTGAGGTTAGACCATCACCTTTTAAACATTCATCCAATACTACAATAGTTATTCCTCTGTGTCCTTTGTGCTCCCCGTGGTTCCCCAACTCCGCGACTCTCAAAATTCGGCGGAACTACTTCGGAATGTGACAAGTGAAACCAGGAAAGTGGTGGATGGGGTGATGCTCCCGTTTATGGAACTGGCACTGAATCTGACCATGTTTGTTGTTATTCTGGGAGCTCTATTGATAATTGAACCTTTAATTACAGTAGTTACTATAAACTTTTTAGGAATCGGCGGCGGTATTTTCTTAAAGTATACCCGAAAAAAAACCGGAAGTATGGACTGGAAGATCGGCAGGCCTGGAAAATGAAAAATAAAACGGTATTGCAGGGATTAGGTGGCTTAAAAGCTACCCGTGTTTTGAATCGTGAACTCCTGTTTTTGAAAGAGTATGGAGAGTGGGCAGAGCGAAGTAAAGTTGCGAATATTTATACCTATGTCGTTAAACAGATCCCAAAATATATTATTGAGACCCTTGCTGTAATTGGTATCCTGTTAATTGCACTGATATTGGTTTAAGAAGGGAGAGCGATTACGGCCTGTGCCTATCCTTGCTCTTTTTGGTACGGCTACGGTACGTTTAATGCCGGTCTTTAATCAGGTTATTTCGCAGACGGCTACGATACAGTATAATGCTGCTTCTGTTGAGGCAGTTTACGAGGATCTGAAGATTCTGGAAAACGAGTATCAAAATGTTCGCAAAGATATTTTGAAAGGACGTGCTGAAAAATTGTCTCTGAAAGAGTCTATTACACTACAAAATATACATTACAGCTATCCGGAGCAGAATGAACAAGCAGTGCCTGGTGACTCCCTGAAAATAAAGAGAGGAGAAGCCATCGCATTCGTAGGTGAATCGGGGGCAGGGAAAACTACGATGGCTGATTTGATTCTGGGGCTTCTGGAGCCGAATGAAGGGAAAATACTTGTGGATGATGTGGATATCGAATCCAACATTCGCGGCTGGCAGCAGAATATCGGCTATATACCACAGCAGATCTTTCTATTGGATGATACCATCCGGCGAAATATCGCATTTGGGATTCCCGACGATCAGATTGATGAAACTAAAATTGAAGCGGCAGTGTAAGCCGCACAGCTTCATGAACTGATTGGTCGACTGCCGGAAGGATTAGATACCGTTGTCGGAGAAAGAGGAGTTCTGCTCTCCGGCGGACAGCAGCAGCGGATCGGGATTGCTCGTGCTCTTTATGACAACCCCTAGGTATTGGTAATGGATGATTGCACACCGTTTGACGACTGTAGAAAAATGTGACAATATTTATTTGATGAAAGCGGGTAGGGTTACAAATTCCGGGACATACGAAGAGTTAATGGACTCCAGTACAGATTTCAGAAGAATGAATTTAGTAGAAGAATGATATTTTAATATTCTAAAACAGATGCGAACCAACATAAAATTTTATTTAGAACTAGCTAGTATTACATTTTCTGGTTGTTTGGCAAAATTATGTCAATGATCAGATTTAAAATTGGCTCAAATAATTCATAAAAAATACGTATACTGTGTAATTTCGATATAACGATAGTTGACTAATTTTAGATCTTATGTTGTTTAGATTTTGGAAGAAAAGACAAGAACTTGTAAAGTTATATAGGAAGCGACTGGCGTTATTGGGAGTGTATAACAGTGAAATGCGACCAGGGCCTTACAATCTTGATGGCAAGCTCCTTTTTCATACCGATGGGGTAATTCCTAGACACGTTTCGAGTACTACTAAAAGTAAAAAAAGAGTGGGACTGCTAGATAGCGTTATTGAATATAGTGTTAAAATAACGAATCAATTAGAAATTGGAAACGACAGTGGTGATCCTGAAGGTGCTGAGATGATTGTTGATGGATGGGGGGAGCAGAATATTCTAATTTGCCCACAAGGGGGGTGGGTAAAGAGATACCATGATAAACCCGCTTTTGATGTAAAATACGTTCAGTTACGTGATCAATTATGTAATTATTTATCTTTACCTAAATGTAGAATATCACCTAATCAAAGATCAATAATTGAAGACTTCATTGAGGGAAAGCCCATTTCGGTATATTCATTAGATGAGCAGATTCACCATATTCATAATTTACTTTACTGTTTAAAAAAGCTTGTCGCATCTGAAGGTAAATATTCCTCAAACTCACAAAGTACAATAAAAACTATTAATGCACTTCGTTCAGCTGGCTTTGGTCAATACCTTAGAGATGAACAATCACTTCAATTCGTTTCGATTTTTATTGAACGATCTCCTAAAGTCATATCTCATGGAGATTTAAAATTAACCAATATTGTAATATCTGATTCAAGCCCTTTTATTATAGATATATCACCTAGCCACATTAATTACCGACATTTTTGGTACGATGCATTATGTTTAACCTTTAGATCTATGCCTTCTGCATTTTGGAACGGTAAATTCGATGAGGATTTACTGGACTTGTTTGATGCGGCAGGACTACCCGTTATCGATATAAATAAATACCGAAAATTAATTGTACTCATCTATCTTGTTTGGAGATCTCCAGAATATTTTGATCATCGCTGGCATGAAAGATCTAGTACTCCTGAGTCGGTTGAGAAGTATGTTCAACGTAAATGGAAGTCATTGTCTCCTTCGTGACTAGTATGCTAATTATGCTCAATAAAATATTATGGATTTCTACTTTAATAAAATGACAACTTAATCAATAACTAAAGACTGTTATCAATGAGATTGAGTTCAATAAAAAATACTACTTAATATTAAAATTTTAATAAAAAAGTTGTCGTGGCATTTAATAAATTATTTCACCGTGCTATTAGAAGATTCAGAAAAGTCTTCAATAATCAAAGATATCAAGCATTGGCAGATCCAGATAAGGTTCTCATGATAGACCCGAAAATCATAGAATATTCCTTGCCAATTGGACTACCTGACTGGTATTTAGGAATAGTATGTGGTGGTAATTGGGATCTTATTCGTACCAAGTTTACTGACAAAATAGTATATCGACTTTATCAGAAATATTTTCATGACGAAGAAAATCTAACTACTACAGAAATTTTCCAATGGTGGACTGCTCGACTTGAAAAATATGGGATCGTTCATAACTGCACATCTATTGAAGAACTCCAAGTGCATGTACAAACCAAAAGAGCTTTGTATGAAAGTATTCGTCGTTATGGTATTTTAGAACCCGAACAACTGGCTGAGAAACAGAGAACCGATAGAAAAGATGATTATATTCGGGTAAATATAGACAGGCAGGGAGAATTCATTTTCGGCCCCGGTGGAACCAATAGGTTAGCTATAGCCAAGTTGCTTAATATAAAATCTATTCCAGTGAAGGTCTGTGCACGGCATGTACAGTGGCAGAAAGTTCGCGAAGAAACATACAGATTATATCACCAGTACCACAAAAGAGCTTCCAGCGGAAAAATTTTGCATCCAGATATATTTAAGCTGACCCACCCTGATTTAGAAGACTTAATGCCAAAAAAATAAAAGAAAAACGATAGTGTATCACAGAAAATTCTTAAAACTATTCGATAGATTCAGCTTATGAGTGAAAAAGATAGCATTCCTTTACGTGACCGTATACACCTTATTATAGAAAAGGTTCGCGGATATCCTAGAGAAAAGAAACGTTTCATAAAGGGCACTGGTTACGAACTCAACCTTGATAATCCTAAATCCTTCAACGAAAAAATTATATGGCGCAAGATAAATGACAGGAATCCACTATTTCCAATTATATCTGATAAATATAAAGTGCGAGACTATGTATGCGAACGTCTTGGTGCAGAGGAAGCTGAGCGAATTCTAATTCCACTGTTGTATGAAACAACCGATCCAAAATCAATCCCTTTCGAGACTCTTCCTGAAGAATATATAATTAAGGCGAATCACTCCTCAAACCAAAACCTTATTGTGGATCGTGATTGTACCTTAACACGGAAAGAAATTATTGATAAGTGTAATTATTGGCTTTCATCAGCATATAATGTCCGTAAGCATGAATGGGCATATCAGGCAGTTCAGCCACGAAGAATTATAATCGAACCACTTTTACGAGATAGTGATGGAAAGCTACCAAAGGATTATAAGTTTTTTGTTTTTCATGGCAAAATAGAATTGATTCAAGTAGATCATGGACGATTTAAAGAGCATACAAGAACTCTCTATACTTCGAATTGGAACGCTCTTGACATAACTTTTAAGAGGAAGAAAGGTCCCATTACAGCAGCGCCTAAGAATTTTGATCGAATGAAGCAGTTGGCTACTGAACTAACTAACACTTTTGACTTTATACGCGTTGATTTATATGTACTTGAGGGTAATATAATGTTTGGAGAGTTGACCCTTTACCCTGAATCCGGGTACGGGCATTTCATTCCACAGCGCTTCGACTTTGAATTAGGTAAAAAATGGAAAACTTCTCTTTATGGCAGTTAATATTGAAAAATTTCATGTGCATAATCAATAATATACAATGGCTTTAAAAATTGTCCATTTTTCAGTTACCCCACTTGCTGGTGGTCCATATCGCCTATCTTCAGCCATAAAAAGGTACACAGATCATGACGTCCGTCTGGTAGATCTAAATCGATGGGGGCGTTTTTGGCATGATGTAGTTTTCAGTGAGGATACCGAGCTGGCTGTTCATCTTGCCGAAAATGCGGATATTATACATCTTTACAACAGTATTGACTTGAATAATGCTGAGTTCAGGCCAATAAATTTTAGAAGGCTATGGAACAACGGGACACGCATAATACGTCATTTTCGAAGTGAACCGGTAACCGTATCTCGTAATAATCGGCAATCAGTCCAGGAATTACTTTCATGCCCTCTCCCATCGTTGGTAATCGGTCAATATCCTGAGCGATTTTATCCGAAAGCTCGCGTTGTTCGAAACAACTTGCCGATTAATGATCCCGCTTACCTGCCTACAAATACGAAGTGCAAGTTTGACATTTTGTTTACTCCAACAAAACGATCTGCAATATTTGAGAAACGGTGGAATACGAAAGGTGCCCCTGAAACAAAGAGAGTAATGAAAAGTATTGCCAGCAAGACGGGATGTAATACCAAAATTATAACTGGTATGCCAATAAAAGATATCCTTAAAGCTAAGCAAGAATCATATATTGTTCTCGATGATATGGTTACTGGAAGCTACCACATGTCGGGCATGGAAGGCCTTTCAATGGCAAAGCCTACACTCTGTTATCTTGACAAAAGAATAGATCGTGTGATCCGTGAAATAACGGGAGCAATGGATCATCCATTTGTGAATGTAACCGTAGATAATGCCAAATTTGTAATTGAAGAATTACTAAGTGACCGTAATGCAGGTGTAGAAATTGGGAATGCTGGTCGCAAGTGGATGGAGCGTTATTGGGATGAAGAATTAATAGCGCAGGAGTTTAGTGATATCTACGCGCAGTTGATGGAAGATCCAACTAAAGTTCAAAGGCAGGAAAGCCTAAAGATTGAAAATTCTGCACAGAAGTTTTTTGTCTTTGCACAACCTGATGCAGAGTATCGTCAATTGGTGAAGCGATTATGGCCAAAACCATTACGCTTATTGCGAAGAGTATCTTTGCGGTTAAGGTATATTATGAAAAATCCAAAGAAAATAGGTAATAAACTTCTCGTTCGTAGCAAGCAACTTTTTTAGCTATTTAAGAAAAAAAATAATAAAGAATTGTATTCGCATTGTTTCTTCTTTAGCTTTTTTAACCAATTAACTAACAATATCGTACAAAATCAGAACAGTGTAATATATTTCTGATACTGCTTCAAAACTAAAAATTAGAGAAAAATATTGGAATACGTTGATGGGTATATTCACGATATTTTCATATATATCGGAGATAATCCAGCTATGAATCATGATATGTAGGGTGTTTAAGAAATCCCGATATCAACTTAATTGACACTTCCAATAAGGAAAATCAAATGTTAAATAAATAGTAATTAAAAAGCGAAACTAACTAGTTTAGGAATGAATAAACCAAAAATTGTAGCAGAAATAGGATGTAACCATAAGGGTGAAATGGAGATTGCCCATGAATTAATCATGATGGCGGCTAAATTTTGCAAAGTAGATGCCGTTAAATTTCAAAAAAGAAATAATCGCGAATACCTTTCTGATGAACAGTACAATTCACCCCACCCTAATCCTGTAAACTCTTACGGTGATACCTATGGGAAGCACAGGGAGTATCTGGAATTTGATCTTGATCAACACAAACAATTAAAAGCTTGGTGTGAGGAGTTCGAAATTGAATACGGAACCTCCGTATGGGATGTTAGCTCCGCAAAAGAGATTGTATCACTTGAACCAGTAGGAATTAAGGTGCCATCAGCTTGTAATACCAATTTTCCGATGCTTGAAGTTCTTTGTAAGGAATTCGATGGTGAGATTCATATCTCATTTGGTATGACTAATCAACAAGAAGAAGGGGAGATTTTGGCATTTCTTGATAAGCATAATCGTATTGACGAAACTGTTATTTATAGTTGTACATCCGGTTATCCTGTTCCGTTTGAGGATATTGGTTTATATGAAATTACCCGTTTGAAAGAGAGTTATGGCGATCAGGTAAAAAAAGTTGGATTTTCAGGTCATCATCTTGGTATCGCTGCTGATATGGCCGCATTAACCCTTGGTGCAGAAGTGATCGAGCGACATTATACGCTAGATCGTACATGGAAGGGTACCGACCATGCAGCATCACTTGAACCAGACGGTATGCGTAAATTGGCCAGAGATGCAAAAGCAGTCTCTAAAGCGCTTACATTTAAAGCATCAGAAATTTTGCCCATTGAAGCGGAACAGCGGAAAAAGTTAAAATCTCAAAGAGAAATTGTTTAATGAGAAAAGCTATAGCATTTATACCTGCAAGGGGAGGTAGCAAGGGAATTCCCGGAAAAAATATAAAGCTCATAGCCGGGAAACCACTCATAAGTTATGTAATTGAATCAGCTTTGGGTGTTGATGCCATTGATCATGTTGTTGTCTCTACAGATTCCAAAGATATTGAGGATGTAGTGCGTAATGAATATTTCGACAATGAAAAGTGCCAGATCTTTCATCGAGATCCTGCAACGGCAACGGATGAAGCCACTACAGAATTGGCAATGCTCGATTTTGCTGAGCGAACAGATATTGAGTTTGATGATCTGATACTAATTCAGGCAACTTCTCCTCTAATCGAATCAGTTCATTTTCGTGAAGGGTACGAGAAGTATTTGTCAGAACAACTAGGAGGGCTTGTTTCGGTCGTTCGGCAAAAACGTTTTTTCTGGGATACAAAAGGGCCTTTAAATTACGAGCCAACCAAAAGGCCAAGAAGGCAAGATTTTGATGGTCACCTAGTGGAGAATGGCGCATTCTATATTACTAGTCGGAAAAAATTGCTACAGACTAAGTGCAGAATTTCGGAACCTTATGGTGTTTATGAAATGCCAGAGGAGAGCTATTTCGAAATTGATGAGCCTAATGACTGGGGAATTGTAGAACAATTGATTAAGCAGAAAAAGAATGCTGGGAAAAGTATTAAACTTCCTGAAAAGATAGATGCTGTAGTATTAGATTTTGACGGTGTGTTTACCGATAATAAAGTGATTGTTTTTCAAGACGGAGAAGAAGCTATAATTTGTGATCGCGGTGATGGAATGGGGATTGAACTTTTGAGAAAAGCCGGTATACCTGTTTGGGTGTTATCAAAAGAGCAGAACCCTGTTCTTAAAGCAAGGTGTAAAAAATTAAAAATTCCATGTGTGCATGGTGTTGATGATAAATGGCCACTTTTACAGTCCCAACTGAAGAAGAAAGATATTGATCCGGCTCATGTTATTTATGTTGGTAATGATGTAAATGATATTGAATGTATGAGCAACGTTGGATGCGGAGTTGCTGTTGCTGATTCCAAACAAGATGTCTTATCAACTGCAGATTATACTTTATCTTCAAAAGGAGGTAATGGGGCAATTCGAGAGCTTTGTGAAATAATATTAAAATAGCATATGAGTTTTAAAGGGTTATATCAAAATAATTTTAGCTTCATGTAGGTTTTATATCGAGCTGATAAAAGATGATAATTTAAAAAGTGGAGTTATTTATTGGTTATATGAAAGTTGAAATAGGAGAACTATATACTTAAAGCTACTATTTAAATGCATTTAATAAATTAAAATAGATATATCTAATGGATGAAATAAAATCCAAAATTAATATCAATAGTTTAATTGCTGATATTGAGAGTAATTATGATGTAACGAATTGGTCTCACAATGGATACTTAATTTGGCCGATTTTACGTATATCTCTTTATATGACTGTATTAAGAAGAGATGAAAACAGACGTTCGAGTAAAAAAAAAGAAAACTCGAATATGTTTTTAAAATTGAAAACAGTCATCGTTTCTTTTAAGGATTATTTGTTAATTAATCGTAAAAAAGTAAATGTAGTTTATACAGGAGCACCCTCACATTGTGTGATCTATAATGGTCTTGAATTTAATCGATACTTTGACATATTAATGGATTCCGATGAATCAAACTCTTTGTATTTTAGCAAGGCACCTTCAAAGAAAAGAGTTTATAAGCCCAAACGTCACTTTATATTTACTCCATTTCTGACTGTTTTTAGTATAATAGATAAAGTATTTGGATGCTACTCACCATCCACTCCTTATATAGAAGAATTGAATGATATTTTACAATCAAAAGGTATTTATGTTGATGGATTAGAAAAGGTGCTAAGAGGAGCGATTCGAAAGGTTGATATATCAATTGCAATGTTTCATTTTTTCTTAAAAAAAATACAGCCAAATGAAATCTGGGTACTTTGTTACTACTCGATGGACATGATGGGAATGTTAATTTCGGCGGATAGACTATCAATACCCACGATCGATATGCAGCATGGTGGACAGGGGATAAACCATTTGGCGTATAGTAACTGGAAAAAAGTTCCCCAAAATGGTTATGAAGCGTTACCCGTCTATTTTTATACTTGGGATGAATTCTCTGCTAATACGATTAATGAATGGACAAAGAACAATAAAAAGCATTCCGCAAAAGTATTTGGTAATCCCTGGGTTGATGCTTGGAAAAAAAACAAATTTCAAAAAAGTGATTATGAGTGGCCTGAGAATATCATTTTATACACTTTACAACCAACCGGTGAACCTCTTGAAAAGTATATCCTAGAAACAATCCGAAAATCAAAATTTAGGTGGTCCTGGTGGCTTCGGTTACATCCCCGACAGATAGGGGAAAAAGAAGATATCATAGATCGGTTAAAAGAATTTGAAATATATGATACTGTAAATATTGAACAAGCTACACAGTTGCCATTACCTGAAATATTGACACATACTAAAGTGCATATTACAAAATTTTCAGGGTGTGCTTTGGAGGCTTATCAATTTAATGTTCCCTCAATTATTATTGATTCAAGAGGAGTCAAGATATATAAAAAGTACATAGATGTTGACGACAAAATAGTGGCTGATTTGACTCAAAGTTCCCAAAATTTACTCAAGACTATTAAAATCGCATTTTCATGAAAAAATTTCTAAAAAAAATATTGGTAAAAGTTGCCCCAATAATTTTAGATGCCAATCAATTTGGAAAATCGGGCAATTTAGAAATTGATCCAACTGCTACTTTAAAGCGAGCATATTTATTTGGTAATATTAAAATTGGTGAAGGTTGTAAAATTAAAGATGGTGTTAAAATAGTTTCAAACTCTAATGTAGAAATCGGTCGATACACATCTCTTAATGGACCTGAAATGGATATATATTCTCAAATTAATAAAGTTAATATCGGTAACTTTTGTTCGATAGCTAGAGGTGTTACCATTCAAGAGTATTATCATCATATTGATCGGCTTACAACATATAATATTTTTAAAAATATTTTTGGAGAATCTGTTAAAAAGGATATTTATTCAAAAGGAGATATTATCATTAAAAATGATGTTTGGATTGGTGCAAATGTGACAATTTTATCAGGAATAAAAATTGGAAATGGTGCTGTGATAGCTGCAAACAGTGTCATCACAAAAGATGTCCCAGACTATGCGATTGTGGCAGGTAATCCTGCAAAACTGATTAAAATGAGATTTGAGGAGTCATTGATTGAAAAGCTTAATGAAATTAAATGGTGGGATTGGAACATGGATAAATTATTAAAAAACAAATCTTTATTCGAAGAAAAATTGACACTATACAAAATTAATAATGTGAAATAAAAATCAAGAAAAACTCTTTCGTAAAATATTTTATATGAAAATATTAATAGGACTAATTTACTACCTTGAAAATGAATATGATGATTGTATTAGTTCAATAAAAGAACAAACCTACACAGACTGGGATATTTTTGAAGTAAGAAAATTACCGAAAAAAGAAGCACACCATAAACTGTATTCTACGTTTATGAAAAGTTCTTCGGACTATGATATTTTTCTAAAGTTAGATGCCGATATGGTTTTAGCAAGGTCTACATTCTTTGAAGAAATAATATCAGAAACAAAGAAAAATCCAAGTGTTAATCATTTTGAAATTAAGGTACTAGATAAGTTTACTGATTCATTAATTCATGGCCTTCATATTTATAGAAATTCAGTTAAATGGGAATTAGGAGAGGAAGTATATTTTACTGATAGAACGAATTCTACAACAAACTATAAAGGTTATTTAAAAAAATCAGATCCATTAGTACCCGCTACTATTCATTCACCAAATCCATCGTATTTTCAAGCTTTTCATTTTGGAATCCATAAAATGGTAAAGGTTTTACAAGTGGGTGTAAGCAAACCTAATTTGAACGCAAGTGCTGTCCAATTAAGAAATATTTATTTGACGAATAAAAATTATTATAAATCTTCTAATTTACTACTTGCTCATTCCGTTTTAGGGGCATTTTGGGCATTAGATAATAAAGCTGATTATACTTATGCCAATTATGAAAGTGAAGAAGCAAAATTAGCATCTGATTTCTATAAAGAAATGACTAAAGAAGAAATTGAAAGAAGAGTCTTTAGAATTAATGCTTTTTACTTGATGAAGTTTCCATTAAAAATATGGACTATATTGATGCTTTTTCGAGTTCATAAATTAAAAAAATCAACTCAATGGTTTTGTTCAGGTTTAATTACAAAAATTGGAAGATGTTTTGGTAGAATTTAATTATGAGTAAAATTTGTGTTATTACACCTAATTACCCACATCCCAAATTCACTGAGTACGGAGCTTTTGTAGAAAAACATGTAGAAGCTTGGGAGCGATCGGGTACTAAAGTTAATGTAATTGCACCTATTTCTTTCCCAACTATTATTAGAACATTTCAAAATGGTAAGGAAGCAGTTAAGATTTCAGGAAGTCAGATAGTACGCCCAATTTACCCTTCGGTCTCGAATAAAAAAATTGGCCCTATCCACCTTCACAAAATTAGTAGGTTTTTATTTGTTCAAGCAGCAATGCGTGGTGTTAACAGTTTAAAAACTGTTCCAGATATGTTTTATGGGAAGTTTTTAATGACCGGTGGGATTGCAGCTTATGAGGCAGGTAGAAAATATAATCGGCCGGTATGTTTAGATTTAGGTGAGTCTCGGCTCATTGAACGTATGAATAGAGAAGAATTGGAATGACAGAAAAAATGAATTTATCTAG
>LFIK01003415.1_pt1 | contig 12890 bp, 9 predicted proteins | sample 643401 | NCBI WGS metagenome assembly LFIK01 (sample SAMN03777447, study PRJNA286221) | soda lake metagenome | biome: soda lake; feature: Kulunda steppe; material: water; isolation source: sample T5-Br brine of Lake Tanatar-5 | place: Russia: Kulunda steppe | collected 2010-07 | reverse complement strand
TTTCTTTGTTGGCTTGCCGGATGTTCCAGATCATCACCGGCAGCACCAGGATCATGATGACAAAGGCCACCGCCGTCGCCCGCCCGTCATCGCGGAACATGTAGGTCATCATGTAACTGGGCAGGATATGCGTGCCGAAGTTGCCCCCGGTCATGGTGTAGACGATGTCGAAGACCTTGAGCACCAGAATGGTGATGGTGGTCCAGACCACGACGATCGTGCCCATGATCTGCGGCACCTTGATCTTGAAGAAGACCTGAAACGGGTTGGCTCCGTCGATGATGGCGGCCTCGATGGTTTCCTCGGGGATGCCGCGCAGCGCCGCCGAGAGGATCACCATGGCAAAGCCGGTCTGAATCCAGATCAGGATGAACATCAGGAAGAAGTTGTTCCAGAACCGGACCTGCACCGGGTCCACCGGGTCCATGCCGAAGCTGTCGCGCACCGCGTTGATGATGCCGATGTCCGGGTTGGCCGAGTAGACGAATTTCCAGATCAGCGAGGCGCCGACGAAGCTGATCGCCATGGGCATGAAGATCAGCGACTTGGCGATATTGCCCCACTTCAGCCGGTCGGTGAGTTGCGCCACCAGCAGGCCGAAGAAGGTGGCCATGGCGGGCACCACCAGCACCCACATCAGGTTGTTGAACACCGCCGTGCGGAAGGTGGAGCCTGCGAACAGGTCCATGTAGTTGCCCAGCCCGATGAAGTTCGCCCCCGAGCGGTCGAAGAGCGAACGCCAGAATGAGCCGACCACCGGATAGGCCAGATAAAGCCCCAGCGCGAACATGGCCGGAAACAGGAACAGCCACGGCCGAACCTTATTCGCGCGGTTGATGTTGTCCCCCGGCGAAACGGCGCCCTGCGGAAACGCCCAGAGCGCGAATTTCAACAGGTAGAAGGCCAGCACCGCCGTGACCGCAACAGCAAAGAGCGCCCCGGCCAGGTTCGCGCCGCTCAGCGCAGGCAGCACCGCCGGCAATGTATAACCCAGCAGCACGGCAAGGATCGGCAGGCCGAAGACGATGGGCACCCCGATCGTGCGATTGGGTCGGGTCTCCCGTGCCGGGAAGAACACCTTGTCGAGGATCATGTTGGAAAAATAGAAATATCCGACACACCCACCGACACCGATCACGATGGTGAACACACCCTGAATCACCGGATGCATGGCCGCCTCCTCCCGTTGGGACACTGGCCCGGCGGCCCAATGCGGCCGCCGGAACTTATTGTTGGTGCGCCCGCGCGCGCTCCTCTCTCACGCGCGGGCGGTGGCGCAACGCAGCGCCCGATCAGCGCATGGCGTCCCAGCGCTCCTGGATGTTGTTCGCGACCGTTTCAGCCGGGGTACCCGTGACGAAATCCACCATCCCGGTCCAGAAGGAACCCGCGCCGATCTCGCCCGGCATGACGTCCGAGGCGTCGAAGCGGAAGGTCGTGGCATCGAGCAGGATCTGGTTCATGGCCCGCAGCGAATCGTCGCCGAAGGTGTCGAGGTTCACGCCCGTGTGCGGGGTCAGGAAGCCCGATTGCGCCATCCAGACCTCATGCGCGATGGGGGTTTTCAGGAACTCGATCAGGCCGCGGGTCGCCTCGCTGTCGTCGGTGATGGCGAACTGCGTGCCCGCGCCCATGACCGGGTCGCCCAGGTCCTGCCCGGCAAAGGACGGGAAGTAGAAGAAGTCATAGTCCACGCCATATTCCGAGCCCTCGGGGAAGAAGGACGGGATGAAGGACGCCTGCTTGTGCATGTAGCAATCCGGCGGGATCTGGAACAGACCGGCCGGGCTGTCCCGGAAGTCGGTGGTTGCTGCCGCCTGCGGGCCGCCATGCACCCAGCCATCGCTGTGCACGAAAGTGCCGAAGGTCTCGATCGCCTCGATCACCTCGGGCGAGTTGAAGGGCAGGTCATTGGTGATCCAGTCGTCATAAAGCTCGGGCTCGTGCAGCCGCAGCATGATGTCCTCGATCCAGTCGGTCGCGGGCCAGCCGGTCGCCGCGCCGGAACCCAGCCCGATGCACCAGGGCGTGCCGCCGTCATCGACGATCATCTGCGACAGCTCCAGCAGCTCTTCCATGCTTTCGGGTATGTCATATCCCATCTCGTCGAAGGCATCGGGCGAATACCAGACCAGCGATTTCACATCGACCTTGTAGAAGAAGCCGAACATCTCCTCGTCGCCGTCGGGGTTGGGGAAGGTGCCCAGATCGACCCACGACTGCCCGGCGGCGTAGTTTTCGACCATCCACTCGGCAGTGTCTTCGCCCAGCGGCGCCAGCGCCCCGCGCGCAGCCATGTCGGCGGCCAGGCCCGGCTGCGGGAAAACGGCAATGTTCGGCGCCGAGTCCGCCTGAATGGCGATCACGATGTCCTGTTCGAAGCTGTCGGAGCCCGAGTAATCCACGGTCGCTCCGGTCGCAGCCTCGAAATAGGCCATGGTGTTGCGCACCATCTCGGCGTCGACGCTCAGCCACGGGCCGGTGACGGTCACTGTCTGACCCGAGAAGTCATGCGCGTCCGAGAAAGCGTCGAAGCTGTCCCAGTTGAACCCTTCGGTGCCCGGTTCGATCAGCAGGTTCTGCGCCGACGCTCCGCCTGCCATCAGGGCAAGCGCCGCCGCACCGGCATAAAGTCTGGCTTTCATCTTGAAACCTCCCACGGTTGTTTGCGCTCAATACCTTCCGAAGTATGACCGTCAGGCACGGCGCAGGTTCCCCAAGTCACGGCCGGGAATCAAACCCCAAACCGTTTTGGATGATGGGACCGTTACCGATATCAGCGCATCTGTCAATTACGCTTGCCCGCAAGGCCACGATTTTCCTTGCCCTTTTCGCACCTGCAGCAAAACGATCTTGGCAAGGCCCTTTTCCCTCTGGTCCAAATCGCGCATAGTAACGGGGCAGAATCCAAGGCGGTTTGAGCGCGGAATGGGCATCACTCTGAAGGAACTGGCGCAGTCGCTGGGGCTGTCACCGACCACCGTCAGCCGCGCGCTGAACGGCTACCCTGAAGTGAACGAGGATACGCGCTGGCGCGTGATGGAAGCCGCGCGCAAGCTGAACTACCGCCCGAACACCCGCGCAAAGAGCCTGGCCACCGGGCGGGCGCAGGCAATCGGCCACGTCATCCCGATCAGCGACCAGCACGAGATCGTCAATCCCGTCTTCGCGGATTTCATCGCCGGAGCGGGCGAAAGCTACGCCCGCGCAGGGTATGACATGACCATTTCCGTGGTCGCCGATGACGAGGAAGCGCAGGTCTATCGCGATCTGGTGGGGCGCGGCAGCGTGGACGGGCTGATCGTGCACGCGCCGCGCCAGATGGACCCGCGCATCCCGCTCTTGCGCGACCTTGGCATTCCCTTCCTGGTGCACGGGCGGTCCAGCGGGGTGAACCAGCCCTATTCCTGGCTGGACATCAACAACCGGCGCGGGTTCGCGCGCGCCACCGAATTCCTGCTCGATCTCGGGCATCGGCGCATCGGTTTCGTCAACGGGATCGAGGTCATGGATTTCGCCATCCGGCGCCGCAGCGGGTATCTGGATGCGCTGGCCGGGCGCGGGGTGCGGGCCGATCCGGCCCTGATGGTGTCAGCCGAGATGACCGAAACCAACGGCTACCGCGCCGCGCGGCGGATGCTGGCGCTGCCGGACCCGCCCACGGCGTTTCTGGTCTCGTCCATGCTGCTGGCCATCGGGGTCCGCCATGCGCTGTGGGACGCGGGGTTGCACATGGGGCGCGATGTGTCGGTGATCACCCATGACGATGACCTGTCCTATCTGAAGAACGGCGACGCGGTGCCGCTTTTCACGGCGACACGCTCCTCGATCCGCGAGGCCGGGCGGCAGTCCGCCGACATGCTGCTGGATCTGGTGAGCAATGCGACCGAGCCGCCCTTGACACGCCTGCTCGAGGTCGACCTGATCATCGGTGAATCCACGGGGCCCGCCCCCCAGCGCCAGAAGGATAGCGCATGACCACCGACCTGCCCTTGAACCGCGGCGATTTCCCGGACGGTTTCCTGTTCGGCTGCGCCACATCGGCCTATCAGATCGAGGGCCACGCGCAGGGCGGCGCCGGGCCCACCCACTGGGACACGTTCGCTGCCACACCCGGCAATGTGGTGCGCGCCGAAAACGGCGACCTGGCCTGCGACCACCTGCACCGGTTCGAGGAAGACCTCGATCTGGTGGCGGGGGCGAACCTCGATGTCTACCGCTTTTCTGCCAGTTGGGCGCGGGTGCTCCCCGAGGGGCGCGGCGCGGTGAACGGCGAAGGCCTGGATTTCTACGACCGGCTGGTGGATGCGCTGCTGGCGCGCGGCGTGAAACCGGCGCTGACGCTTTATCACTGGGAACTGCCCGCCGCGCTCGCGGACCTTGGCGGCTGGCGCAACCGCGACATCGCGGGCTGGTTCGCCGATTACGCCGAGGTGCTGTGCGCGCGCATCGGCGACCGGGTCTGGTCCGCCGCCCCGATAAACGAGCCGTGGTGCGTCGCGTGGCTGAGCCACTTCATGGGGCACCACGCGCCCGGCCTGCGCGATATCCGCGCCACCGCGCGGGCGATGCACCATGTGGGGCTGGCGCATGGGCAAGCCATCGCCGTGATGCGGGGCCTCGGCATGTCCAACCTGGGCGCTGTGTGCAACTTCGAATACGCCGAACCGGCCGAGGACACGCCCGAGGCCCGCGCGAGCGCCCGCCGCTATGACGGCATCTACAACCGCTGGTTTCTGAGCGGCATGTTCCACGGCACCTGGCCCGCCGATGTGCTGGAAGGGCTGGAGCCGCACATGCCCGCGGATTGGCAGGATGACATGGCCACCATCAAGGCGCCGGTGGACTGGCTGGGCCTGAACTACTACACCCGCAAGCTGATTGCCCCCGCCGCCGGGCCGTGGCCCGCCGTGCAGGAAATCGACGGCCCGCTGCCGAAGACCCAGATGGGGTGGGAAATCTACCCCGAGGGCCTCTACCACTTCCTGCGCTTCGCGCATGAGCACTATACCGGTGGCATCCCCCTTTATGTGACCGAAAACGGCATGGCCAACCCGGACCTGCCCGGACAGCCGGACGCGGCGCGGATCGACTATATCGGCGCGCATCTGCAACAGGTTCGCCGCGCCATCGCCGACGGGGTGCCGGTGCAGGGCTATTTCGTCTGGTCGCTGCTGGACAATTACGAATGGGCGCTGGGGTATGAAAAGCGCTTCGGGCTCGTGCATGTGGATTTCGACAGCTTGCAGCGGCGGCCCAAGGCATCCTATGACGCGCTGGCCCGCGCCCTTGCGCGCGGCTGACCCACCACGGGAGCCCGCACCATGTCCGATGCCGCACCGCCTGTCCTTGTCGCCGATGTCGGCGGCACCAACACCCGCGTGGCGCTGGCGCGCGGCGGTGCGGTCGATACCGGCTCCATCCGCCGCTACCGCAACGCCGGGGCCGCACGGCTTGAGGACGTGCTGCGCCGCTACCTGGACGAGGCAGCACCGGGACCGGTGGGCGGGGCTTGCGTGGCGCTGGCAGGTCCAGTGCGCGATGGCGCCGCCCGGATGACCAACCTCGGCTGGGCGCTGACCGAGGATGACCTGGCGCAGGCTACCGGCGCCCCGCGCACGCAGGTTGCGCTCCTGAACGACCTGCAGGCGCAGGGCCACGCGCTCCCCGGCATCGCGCCCGAAAACCTGCAGCCATTGCGCGCGGCCAGACCCGAGCCCGGCGCGACCCGGCTGGTAATCGGCTTCGGGACCGGGGTGAACGCGGCCGTGGTGCATCCGCTTCCCGGCGGCGGCGCGCTGGTGCCCCCGGCCGAGGCCGGGCACATCCACCTGCCGGTAGCCGATGACCTCGACGCCGAGCTGGCGGCGTGGATGCGGGGTCAGAGCACCTTCGCCTCGGCCGAAGAGGTGCTGGCGGGCAGCGGGCTGGAACGGCTCTATCGCTTCCACGCCGAACGGGCGGGCCACCCCGATCGACTGGATGCTGCCGCCATCATGGCGGCCATGGACGCAGATGACGCCTGCGCGCGCGCAACCGGGGCGCATTACATGCGGCTGATGGCCCGCTATGCGGCGCTGCTGGCGCTGGTGCACCTGCCCTTCGGCGGCATCGCCTTCATCGGCGGCGTGGCCCGCGCCTTTGCCCCGTATACCGACGCCTTCGGCTTTGACGCCGCCTTTTGCCAGATGGGCCGGTTTTCCGAGTTCGTCACCGCCTTCCCGGTGGCGGTGCTGACCGATGACTATGCCGCGCTGACCGGCTGCGCCGCCCACCTGCACGCCCGCCCCGCCTGACCCGGCCACGGCGCAGCAAGACCGCACCGCCGGGTACAAGGGTGGTGGCGGGCGTCCTTCGCAGGCGCTTCGCGCGTCACCGGGGTCGCCCGGGCCCCCGGATCGTGCCGCAAGCGCCGTATCCGTCACCGCAGGCAGCCAACCGCACCCGGCCCCTGACTTTCCAGGCCCCGCGTGCTATCTCGCCGCAAAAGCAAAGGAGCGCGCATGAGCCTCGCCGATTCTCCCCCGCCGCATGATGACCGCCCGGTCTGGCCCGCCATCCGGCGCGGGCTCACGCTGCGCTGCCCCGCCTGCGGCGAGGGGGCCATCCTGCACCGCTACCTGAAGGTGCAGGACAACTGCCCCGCGTGCGGCGAAGAGCTCTACCACCAGCGCGCCGATGACGGCCCGGCCTATCTGACCCTGACCGTGACCGGCAAGGTGGCGATCTCGCTCATGGTGTGGCTGCTGTTCACCTATGACCCGAACCCGCTCCTGCTGTTCGCCTTCATCTCGGCGGTGGTGATCGGCCTGTCGCTCTATCTGCTGCCGCGGTTCAAGGGGATGCTGGTGGCGATCCAGTGGTCACGGCGGATGCACGGGTTCGGAGGCTCGGACCGGTGAGCGCCGCCGGCCCCGCCGTCGACAAGACCGCGATCCGGGATGCCGCCACCATCCTGCTGGTGCGTGATGCCGCCGAGGGCCCGCAGGTGCTGATGGGTCAGCGCGGGGCGCGCGCCGCCTTCATGCCCGACAAGTTCGTCTTTCCCGGCGGCGCGGTGGATGCCGAGGACGCGCAGGTGCCGCTGGGCACCCGGGTCTCGCCGCTCTGTGCGGCGCGGCTGGAAGCAGACGGCGACCTCCGCGCCCCCACGCTGGCCGCCGCCGCCATCCGCGAACTGTGGGAGGAAACCGGCCTGATGCTGGGCACACCTGGGGTCTGGCCCGGCACGCCGCCCGCCGATTGGGCTGCGTTTGCCGCGCGGGGCATGCTCCCGGCGGCGGATGCGCTGACCTATGTGTTCCGCGCCATCACCCCGCCCGGCCGCCCGCGCCGCTTCGATGCGCGCTTCTTCCTCGCCGATGCCGCGCGGGTACAGGGCGACCCCGAGGACTTCTCGGCCGCCTGCGAGGAATTGAGCCACCTGCAATGGGTGGCTTTCGCCCGGGCGCGGCGGCTGAACCTGCCGTTCATCACCGAGGTGGTGCTGGCCGAAGCCGAAGAAACCCTGCGCTGCGAGGGCAAGCCCGACTCGGTGCCGTTTTTCGACAATTCCGGCACAAGATCGGAGTTCCGCCGCATCCCCTGAGCCTTCCGGCGCGCCCGATGTGCGGCGGGGCCCGTTCGGGCGCCAGCGATCCACATAGGAAAGGGCAAAGCCGTGCGTCACGCGGCAGACGCGACCTGCCCGAATCACGCGGCGCGAGATGCACCGGAACGGAGCACTCCCGCCCCCTTGACGCTTGCAGGTGCCCTGCAAGCGGCAAGGCGTTGGGCCGGGCGCGCGCGAAGCGCGCGCCCGGCCCAACGGGAGAAGCGGCGCTCTGCGCCGCGCCGACGGGCGGGAGAATCTCGGACCCGAAGCGATGCGGCAGTCAATTTGTTCCCATGCTGCGCCGCGTTTGCGCCCACGCCACACCCCTTGACAGGGGGCGGCGCAAGGCGACGCGCCGACGACCCTTCACACAGCCTGACGACTGTGGGCCGCGACCTCCATCAACCGCTGGCGCCGTCGTCTTCCCCGGGCGCGGCATCCTCGACCTCGTCCCCGGTCTCGGCGATCCGCGCGACCGAGACCACATGCTCGCCGTTCGCGGTGTTGAACACCCGCACCCCGCCTGCCGAGCGCGAGCGGAAGGAAATCCCCTCCACCGGCACCCGGATCGACTGACCCGTGGATGTTGCCAGCATGATCTGATCGCCCCCGTCCACCGGAAAGCAGGCCACCAGCGGGCCGCCGCGCATGGCGCGGTCCATGGCCGCCACCCCCTGCCCACCGCGCCCGCGCACCGGGTAGCCGTGGCTGGAACTCAGCTTGCCCGCGCCGCGCGCGGTGATGGTCAGGATCAGGTCCTCGGCCGCCGACATCTCGGCGTAGCGCTCGGGGCTGAGCTGCCCGCCCGCGGCCTCGTCATCCTCGTCGCCGTCATCCTCGGTCACGCCCGCCATCACCCGACGCATCTTCAGATAGGTCGCGCGTTCCTCGGGCGTGGTCTCGAAATGCCGGATCACGGCCATGGACACCACGCGGTCGCCCTCGGCCAGCCGGATGCCGCGCACGCCGGTCGAATCGCGCCCCTTGAACACCCGCACGTCCGTTGTGCGGAACCGCATCGCCCGACCCAGTGCGGTCACCAGCATCACATCATCGCCTTCGTCGCAGATGCGCGCGTTCACGAGGCTGACCCCCTCGGGCAGCTTCATGGCGATCTTGCCGTTGCGCAGCACATTGGTGAAATCCGACAGCGCGTTGCGCCGCACCGACCCGTCCGAGGTCGCGAACACTATCTGCAGCTTGTCCCATTCGTCCTCGGGGCGCTCCACCGGCATGATCGCGGCGATGCTGACCCCGGCGGCGATGGGCAGGATGTTGACCATCGCCTTGCCGCGCGCGTTCCGCCCGCCCAGCGGCAGGCGCCAGGTCTTCAGCTTGTAGGCCATCCCGTCGGTGGTGAAGAACAGCAATTGCGTGTGCGTGTTGGCGACGAAAAGCTGCGTGACGACATCGTCGTCCTTGGTGGCCATCCCGGCCAGACCCTTGCCGCCGCGCCGCTGGGCGCGGAAATCGGCCAGTGGCGTGCGCTTGATGTAGCCGCCCGAGGTGATGGTCACCACCATCTCCTCGCGCTCGATCAGGTCCTCGTCCTCCATGTCGCCGGCCCAGTCGGTGATCTCGGTCCGGCGGGGGACGGCAAAGGCCTCGCGCACCTCGCGCAGCTCATCGGCGATGATGCCCATGATGCGGGTGCGCGAGCGCAGGATGTCGAGGTAATCCTTGATCTTGGCAGCCAGGTCTTCGAGTTCGTCGGTGACCTCCTTCACGCCCATGGCGGTCAGGCGCTGCAGCCGCAACTCCAGGATCGCGCGGGCCTGAATCTCCGACAGGTTATAGGTGCCGTCCGCGTTCACCGTGTGGCTGGGATCGTCGATCAGGCGGATGTAATCGGCGATGTCGGCGGCGGGCCAGCGGCGTTCCATCAGCCGGTGCCGCGCCTCGGCCGGGTCGGCGCTGGCGCGGATGGTGGCCACCACCTCGTCCACGTTGCTGACCGCCACGGCCAGACCGCAGAGGACGTGGGAGCGTTCGCGCGCGCGCGCCAGATCATGGGCGGTGCGCCGCGCCACCACCTCCTCGCGGAAGGTCATGAAATGGGCCAGGAAATCGCGAAGGGTCAGTTGCTCGGGTCGGCCCCCGTTCAGCGCCAGCATGTTGCAGCCGAAGCTCGTCTGCATGGGCGTGAAACGGAAAAGCTGGTTCAGCACCACATCCGGCGTGGCATCGCGCCGCAGTTCGATCACCACGCGCACGCCGACGCGGTCGGATTCGTCCTGCACGTGGGAAATCCCCTCGATCCGCTTGTCGCGCACGGCCTCGGCGATCCGCTCCACCATGGTGGACTTGTTCACCTGATAGGGAATTTCGTCGACGATGATGGCGAAGCGGTCCTTGCGCAATTCTTCCACATGGGTGCGCGCGCGGATCACCACCGACCCGCGCCCCTCCAGATAGGCCTTGCGCGCGCCGGACCGGCCCAGGATCAGCCCCCCGGTGGGAAAATCCGGGCCGGGGACGAATTCCATCAGGTCCGAGGTGGTCAGGTCCGGGTTGTCGATCAGCGCCAGCGTGGCGGCCACCACCTCGCCCAGATTGTGCGGCGGAATGTTGGTGGCCATGCCCACGGCGATCCCGCCCGCGCCGTTGACCAGCATGTTGGGAAAGCGGGCGGGCAGCACGGTGGGTTCGCGGTCCTGCCCGTCGTAATTGTCCTGAAAATCGACCGTGTCCTTGCCGATATCGGCCAGCAGCGCGCCCGCGGGCTTGTCCATGCGCACCTCGGTGTAGCGCATGGCTGCGGCATTGTCGCCGTCCATGGAGCCGAAGTTCCCCTGCCCGTCCAGCAGCTTGAGCGACATGGAAAACGGCTGCGCCATGCGCACCAGCGCATCATAAACCGCCGAATCGCCATGCGGATGGTACTTGCCGATCACATCGCCGACCACGCGGGCGGACTTCCGATACGGCTTGTCATGGGTGAAGCCATTCATGTGCATCGAATAAAGGATGCGCCGGTGCACAGGTTTTAGGCCGTCGCGCAGATCGGGGATGGCGCGGCTGACGATCACGCTCATCGCGTAATCCAGATACGAGGCGCGCATCTCGGCCTCGATCGTCACCGTGGGAAGCCCTGCCCCGGGCGGGGTTTGGCCATTGTTTTCAGGGGTTTTTGGACCGTCGCTCACAGGTGCCTCATGGATTTGTGACCGCACAAGATATCGTCGCCGCGCTTATAGCCGATCCCGCATATGGGGTGCAATGGCGCCCGACCCGCAGGTCAAGCAGCCACCGGGGAAGAGTGCCAACACACTGTTTTCATTGAAAACTAATTTTCCTGCGGCATCATCTTCCTACAGGCAACAACAATGGGTGCACCCATGGACAAGACCCCCACCGAACTGATGCTCAAGGGCTACGGGCTGACCACGGCCGAACTGTATTACCGGATGCCGGATTATCGCAATGTTCTCAACAGCTTCATCTGGCAGGAATACGATCTGGCGCCGGATTATCCGCGCCTGTTCGAATTCATCGAGTTCTGGCGGGATCGGATCGAAGGCCCGTTGCATTCGGTCCGCTTCACCCACCGCAAGCTGATCGGCCCGGCCCAGTGGGAAAACATGGTGGGGGAATTCACGCTGCACTGAGAGCCCGCCTGGCCTTCTGCCCCGCCGGGAGCCTGCGCCCGGCAGCGCCCCCAAACGCCATTACGCGCTGAGGGGGCGCTTTCTCGCCGCATCCCCCGGCGCCTGACGCCCCCGCTTGCACCACACCCCGCCCGCCGCTAAACGGAGCGCCATCCGCAACCCCGGAGGCCGCATGTCCCGCATTGACACCGACACCGCGCGCAAGGTGGCGAAACTCGCCCGCATCGCGGTGCCCGAGGATCACCTGCCCACCCTCGCCGGTGAACTGACCCGTATCCTCGGCTTCATGGAGCAGTTGAACGAGGTCGATGTCGAGGGCGTGGAGCCCATGACGTCGGTCACGCCCATGCGGCTGAAACGGCGCGACGACACCGTGACCGAAGGCCGGATGCCCGACCGCATCCTGAAAAACGCCCCCGACGCACGCGAGGGCTTCTTTGCCGTGCCGAAGGTGGTGGAATGAGCGCCCCCAACACCCTGACCATCGCCGCGGCCCGCGACGCGCTGCGTAAGCGCGATCTGACCGCCGTGGACCTGACGCAAGCCTGCCTGGACGCGATCGACGGCGCGGGCGCGCTCAACGCCTTCATCCACCCCACGCCCGAAATCGCGCTCGACCGCGCCCGCGCCGCCGATACGCGCATCGCGAGCGGTGACGCGCCCGCCATGTGCGGCATCCCGCTGGGCATCAAGGACCTGTTCTGCACCGAAGGCGTGCCCAGTCAGGCGGCCAGCCACATCCTGAACGGGTTTCGCCCCGAATACGAATCCACCGTCAGCGCACGCCTGCGCAATGCGGGCGCGGTGATGCTGGGCAAGCTGAACATGGACGAATTCGCCATGGGGTCCAGCAATGAGACCTCGACCTATGGCGATGTGGTCAACCCGTGGAAGGTGGACGACCGGCGGCTGACCCCCGGCGGGTCCTCGGGTGGCTCGGCGGCCGCGGTCGCCGCGGACCTGTGCCTTGGCGCCACCGGCACCGACACCGGCGGGTCCATCCGCCAGCCCGCGGCCTTTACCGGCACCGTGGGGGTCAAGCCGACCTATGGCCGCTGCTCGCGCTGGGGGATCATCGCCTTCGCCTCCTCGCTCGATCAGGCCGGGCCGATGACCCGCACGGTGCGCGACGCGGCGATCATGCTCGAAGCCATGTGCGGCCATGATCCCAAGGATTCCACCTCCGCCGACCTGCCCGTGCCGGATTTCGAAGCCGCGCTGGGCGCAGGCGTGAAGGGCCAGAAGATCGGCATTCCACGCGAATACCGCATGGGCGGGATGCCCGACGAGATCGAGAAACTCTGGTCCGAGGGCGCAGAGATGCTGCGCGACGCGGGCGCCGAGATCGTGGACATCTCGCTGCCGCACACGAAATACGCGCTTCCGGCCTATTACGTGATCGCGCCCGCCGAGGCGTCCAGCAACCTCGCCCGCTATGACGGGGTGCGCTACGGCCACCGCGCGAAGCTGGCGCAGGGCGACGGCATCACCGAGATGTATGAAAAGACCCGCGCCGAGGGCTTCGGCCCGGAAGTGCAGCGCCGGGTGATGATCGGCACCTATGTGCTCTCGGCCGGGTTCTATGACGCCTATTACAACCGTGCGCGCAAGGTCCGCACCCTGATCAAGCGCGACTTCGAGGCGGTGTTCGACCAGGGCATCGACGCGATCCTGACGCCCGCCACGCC
>LFIK01003414.1_pt1 | contig 12890 bp, 10 predicted proteins | sample 643401 | NCBI WGS metagenome assembly LFIK01 (sample SAMN03777447, study PRJNA286221) | soda lake metagenome | biome: soda lake; feature: Kulunda steppe; material: water; isolation source: sample T5-Br brine of Lake Tanatar-5 | place: Russia: Kulunda steppe | collected 2010-07 | reverse complement strand
TCGGACGGAAAATGCCCCGGCACCCAGTCCAGCAGCACGCCGAGGCCGCGGCGGTGCGCGGCGTCGATCAGGTCGCGGAACTCGTGCGGGGGACCGTGGCGGATGGTGGGCGCGAACAGGCCCACGGGCTGATAGCCCCAGGACCCGGAAAACGGATGCTCGGCGATGGCCATCAGCTCGATATGGGTGAAGCCCATCCCGGCGACATAGTCCACCAGCTCCTCGGCGGCCTCGATATAGGACAGCGCGCGGTCGCCGCGCTTGCGCCACGACGGCAAGTGCACCTCGTAGACCGAGATCGGCGCGCGGCGGTGCTGGTGGTCCGCGCGCGTGTCCATCCAGTCGCCATCGGACCAGCCGTAGCCCGCGATGTCGCGCACCACCGAGCCGTTGGCGGGCGGATGTTCGGAGCCGAAGCCCACCGGGTCGGCCTTGAGCGGCTGCAGCGCGCCGTCGGCGCCCCGGATCTGGTATTTGTAGACCGCGCCCTCACCGATGTCGGGGATGAACAGCTCCCACACGCCGGTGGTGCCGCGCGGGCGCATGGGGTGGCGCCGCCCGTCCCAGTGGTTGAACGTGCCCACCACCGACACCGCCTGCGCGCTGGGTGCCCAGACTGCGAACACCGTGCCGCGCGCGCCCTGATGCGTGATCACCCGCGCGCCCAGCATCTGCCACAGGCGTTCATGCGTTCCTTCGCAGAACAGGTGCTCGTCCATCTCGCCCAGCACCGGGCCGAAGCGGTAGGGGTCCTCGGTTTCCCACGTCTCGGCCCCGCGCCGGGCGCGCAGGCGGTAGGGGGCGGCGGGGTCGATGCGGCCGGCGAAGACCCCCTCGGCGATCTGCCGGAGCGTGACGGGGCCGCCGTCGGTCAGCGCGTCGACGCGCTCGGCGCCGGGCTGAAAGGTGACAAGTTCGCCGGTGGCGCCCGGCCCCAGCAGCGCGAAGGGATCGGCGAGCCGCGCCTGCAGCAGCGCGGCGATCAGATCGGGGGGCGGGGTGACGGCGGCCTGCGTGTCATCGGTGCGTTTCATGGTCGGAGCTTACCCCCGCCACCGTCGAATTCAAGGCGCGACTGCCCCGGAGATCGGCGCGGGTTCAGATGAACTCGGCCCGCCGCTCGGTGCGGGCGCCGGCGACGGCGAGCGCCTCTCCAAGGTCGATCCGGCGGCGGAACAGTGCCCGTCCGACCAGCGCGCCCGCCACGCAGCCGGCGTATTTCAGCCGGCTGATGTCATCGAGCCCGCGCACCATTCCGCTGGCGATCACCGGCAGCCGGGTCGCGTCGGCCACCTGATGAACAAGGCTCAGGGTTGCATCGGCATCGCCCATGTCGGCGTCGATATCGGTCACGATGATCCCCGCAAGCGGCGCGCTGTCGAAATGGCCGACAAACGCCACCGGGTCGAAGGCGCTGGTCTCGCGCCAGCCGCGGCTCATCACCCGGCCCTGGTGCACATCGACCGCCAGCAGCACCGCGTCGGGGTGATACTTGGCCGCGGCGTGCAGCATCGCGGGGTCCAGCACCGCCGCGGTGCCGACCACCACGCGCGAGGCGCCCTGATCGAGCCACTCGCTCACCCGCTCGCGCGTCCGGATCCCGCCGGCCACCTGCACCGACAGCGGCGTTTCGCGGATGATCCGCGCGATCAGGTCGCGGTTCGTCCCCGTGCCCGCCACCGCGTCCAGATCGGTGACGTGCACCCGCTCGGCGCCGGCGTCGGCGAAGGCGGCGGCCTTGGCCACCGGGTCGACATGCCAGATCTCGGGTTGGTCCAGCAGGCCGTGGCGCAGCGAGACGCAGCGCCCTGCCTGAAGCTCGATCACCGGACAGACAAACATCGCCGCTCCCCCTGTGGCACCTGCGCCGGGGTCCATCATGGCGGTGCGGTGCCGCGAGGCTCCGCCGGCTGCGACCTTGCCCGAACCGGATGCGACAGCGTCGTCCGCGCTCAGGACAGCGCGATGGCGGCCCCGCTCTCGGCGGCCTCGAAGATCGCGTCGATCATGCGCTGGTTCCCGCGCGACAGCTCCAGCGGGCAGGCAAAGGACCGCACGCCGCGCACGGCGTCGCCGAACGCCTCGATCATCACGGCATACTGATCGATGTCGTTGAACCGTTCGACATGCGTGATCCCGTCAGCGCCGCGCCATTGCACGCGCGTGTCGCCGAAGACGCGGCCGTTGAAGGGGGCGGACAGCTCGATCCAGCCGTCGGTGCCGTGGAACACCATGTGCTGGCGCCGCGCCTGCCGCATGCCGCTGTAGAACGACATGGTGAAGCCCGGAAACTCGGCCCAGACGCGGGCGAACACATCGACCCCGGCCTCAAGCGCCATCTCGGCGCGCAGGCGCGTGGGCTCGGCCCCGGTGGCAAAGCGCGCGGTGATGCAGGGATAGACGCCCACGTCGCGCAGCCCGCCGCCGCCGAGTTCGGCCTGGTTGCGGATATCGCCCGGGTCGGGGTTGTGGTAGGTGAAGACGCCTTCGACATGCTGAAGCGTGCCGATCACGCCCTCGGCCAGAAGTGCCTGCACGCGGGCCCATTGCGGGTGGTGGACGACCATGAACGCCTCGGCCAGCTGCAGCCCGGAGGCGTCGCGCGCCGCGATCAGGCGGTCGATCCCGGAGGCGTGCAGCGCGATGGGCTTTTCGCACAGCACATGCTTGCCGGCCTCGATGGCGCGCAATGACCACTCCACATGCAGGTTGTTGGGCAGCGGGATGTAGACGGCGTCGACCTCGGGGTCCGCAAGCAACGCGTCGTAGCTGTCATGCACCCGCAGCCCCGGCACCAGCGCGGCGAAGGGCGCGGCGCGGGCCGGGTCGCGCGTGGCAAGCGCGGTCAGTTCGGCATGGTGCGCGGCGTGGATGGCCGGCGCCAGATCGGTGCGCGCGATCTTCGCCGCGCCCAGGATGCCCCAGCGCAGCGGCGCGCTCATGGCGCGACGACCTGCGCCAGCAGCGCGTCGGCGGTGTTGGTGATCAGCTCCAGACAGGCGGGGGTCGACAGCCGGTGATCGGCGTCCTTGATCAGCGTCAGGCGCAGATCGGGGCAGTCGGCGTGCTCCATCAGCCGCAGCGCCACCGCCACCGGCACGTCGGTGTCGGCGGTGCCGTGCAGCAGCCGCACCGGGAACGGCAGGGGCAGGGGGCTGCGCAACACCAGATGGTCGCGCCCGTCCTCGATCAGCCGGCGGGTGATGACATAGGGCGTGTCGGAATAGTCCGAGGGCACCTCGTAGCGCCCTGTCTCCATCAGGTCGGCGCGCTGGGCGTCGGTGGCGTCGGCCCACAGGCTGTCCTCGGTGAAGTCGGGCGCGGCGGCGAGCCCGACGATCCCGGCCACGCGCTCGGGGATCGCGCGCGCCATCAGGAGCGCGATCCACCCGCCCATCGACGAGCCGACCAGCAGCTGGGGCCCATCGGTCAGCGCCTCGATCGCGGCGCGCGCGTCGGCGGCCCAGTCGCCGATGCAGCCATCCTCGAACGCTTCCGAGCTTTCGCCGTGGCCCGAATAGTCGAACCGCAGGAAGGCGCGGCCCTGCGCGCGCGCCCAGGCTTCCAGATGCACCGCCTTGGTGCCGGTCATGTCCGACACCAGCCCGCCCAGGAACACCACCCCGGGGCCGCGTCCGGGGCTGCGGTTGTAGGCGATGCGGCGCCCCGCGGGGCCGTCGAGGAACTCTGTCATCCGCGTTCGATCTCCTTCAGGCCGAAGGCCACCAGCGCGCCGCCCGCTGCCATGGCCGCGAACAGCCCCAGCGTGACCTGCGCGCCGAACAGCCCGGCGATGGCACCGAACACCCCCGAGGCCAGCAGCACCAGCCCGATCAGCGTGTTCGCAATCGCGGTATAAACCGCCCGAAGCTCCGGGCCAACCATGTCGACCAGATAGGTCTTGCGCCCCAGCCGCACGCCGGTATGCGCCAGCGCGATCCAGAACAGCGCCAGCGGCATCGCCCAGAGCGTCCCTGCCAGCCCCGCCGCCCAGAACACCACCGTCAGCACCATCCCCACCGCGCCGCTGAGCCCGGTCAGGATCAGCACCTTGCGCGAGGACCGGTCCGCCAGCCGGCCCCAGGCGTAGCTCGAACCCAGCCCCGCCAGTGCCGCCGCCAGCACCAGCGCGCCCAGCCCTTCGAGCGCCTGCGACCCGCCATCGGTGGCCAGCACCACCAGATAGGGCGGCGCCAGCGCCGTGGCGGTCAGCAGCCCGCGCGCGAGGATGAAGCGCGCAAGCTGCGGATCCTTGTAGATGTAGCGCAGGTTGGTGATCGCCGTGCGCCAGGCATTGCCGCCGCCGCCGGTTTCGCCGCGGTCCTCGGTGAGCCCGGCGAAGATCGCGCCGGCCAGCAGCCATGCCCCCGCCGCCAGCCCCAGCGCGCCCAGCACGATCGCCAGCCGCGCCTCCGAGAACACCATCAGCACCAGCGCGAACACGATCACCACGCCCGCGGCCCAGGTGCTGGCGACGCCCGTGACGGTGCCGCGCTTGCCCTTGTCGATGGTCTTGCCCAACACGTCCTTGTAGGCGACCGAGGACACCGACCGCGACAGCGCCAGCACCGCCAGCCCGGCCAGAATCCCCACCCCCGCCGCGACGCCCTGCAGGCTCAGCGCCGCCAGCAGGATCATCCCCGCGCCGATGCCCTGGCCCAGAGCCGCCGCCGCCCAGGCCCATTTGCGCTGCTGCAAGGCCCGGATATGCGCCGCGGTGAACAACTGCGGCAGCAGCGAGCCGGCCTCGCGGATCGGGACCAGCAGCCCCACCAGCGCGCCGGGCGCGCCCAGATGCGTCATCAGCCACGACAGCACCAGCTTGGGGTCCACCAGCCCGTCGGCGGCCTTGCTCAGCCCCAGTGCGGCGGCGTGGCGCACGAAGCTGTCGGGCTGCGCGTTGCAGGCATGCTCCGAGATGTCGCGGCAGACGCGGCCGTCATCCTCGGCGGCCAGCGCCTCGAAGGCTTGCGTCACGGCGGGGTGGTGCTGCATGGGTCTCAGTCCTCGGCGCGCCGCAGGAACCATGCCAGCCCCAGCAGGGCCAGCCCGCACAGCAGCGTGCCCCGGATCGGCCCTGCCTGCCAGAGCCAACCAAGCTCTGCCGCGATCCCCAGCACCACGAACACCGCAGCCGTGATCGTGGCGCCGATGGCCCAACCCCTTGTGCCGATCCGTGACATGTCCCCTCCGGTCGAACCCTGTTGCCCCAAGGCGCGCCCGCGCACCCCGTATTTCCGCGTTGACATGGGGCCGCATCCGGTCAAAACAACCGCCCGACATACCCGCAACCGGGCGTTCCGTGGGCGCCAGACCGACGAGGAGCAGGCCGATGGCCCAGATTTCCCTGACCCTTCCCGATGGCAATGCGCGCAGCTATCCCGCCGGCATCACCCCGGCCGAGGTCGCGGCGGATATCTCGACCTCGCTCGGCAAGAAGGCGATTTCGGCCTCGGTCGATGGCGCGCACTGGGACCTGCAATGGCCGATCGAGGCCGACGCCGCCATCGCCATCCACACCATGGCCGATGACGGCCCGGCGCTGGAACTCATCCGCCACGACCTTGCGCATATCATGGCCCGCGCGGTGCAGGAGATCTGGCCCGACGTGAAGGTCACCATCGGCCCGGTGCGCGACAAGGGCTGGTTCTACGACTTCGACCGCGCCGAGCCCTTCGTCCCCGAGGATCTGGCCCGGATCGAGGCGAAGATGCGCGAGATCATCGCCGCGCGCGATCCGGTGCGCACCGAAGTCTGGGACCGCGCCCGCGCCATCCAGCACTACCGCGACGCCGGCGAGCCCTTCAAGATCGAGCTGATCGAGCGCATCCCCGAGGGCGAGCCGCTGCGCATGTACTGGCACGGCCCCTGGCAGGATCTGTGCCGCGGCCCGCATCTTCAGCACACCGGGCAGGTGCCCGCGGACGGCTTCAAGCTGATGTCGATCGCCGGCGCCTACTGGCTGGGTGACAACACGCGGCCGATGCTGCAGCGCATCTATGGCGTGGCGTTCAAGGACCGCAAGGCGCTCAAGGCCCATCTGACCATGCTGGAAGAGGCCGCCAAACGCGACCACCGGCGGCTGGGCCGCGAGATGAACCTGTTTCACATGCAGGAGGAAGCGCCCGGGCAGGTCTTCTGGCACCCCAATGGCTGGAGCGTCTACACCACGCTGCAGGACTACATGCGCCGCCAGCAGCGCCGCGGCGGCTATGTCGAGGTGAACACCCCGCAGGTGGTGGACCGCAAGCTGTGGGAAGCCTCGGGGCACTGGGACAAGTATCAGGACCACATGTTCATCGTCGAGGTCGACGAGGAACACGCCCGCGAGAAGGCGATCAACGCGCTCAAGCCCATGAACTGCCCCTGCCATGTGCAGATCTTCAACGTGGGCGTGAAAAGCTACCGCGACCTGCCGCTGCGGATGGCCGAATTCGGGTCGTGCAACCGCTACGAGCCCTCGGGCGCGCTGCACGGGCTGATGCGGGTGCGCGGCTTCACCCAGGATGATGCGCATATCTTCTGCACCGAGGACCAGATCGAGGACGAGACCCGCCGCTTCATCGGCTTCCTGTCGGGCATTTATCGCGATCTGGGCTTTGCCGACTTCCGGGTGAAATTCTCGGACCGCCCCGAAAAGCGTTCGGGTTCCGACGCGGTCTGGGACAAGTCCGAAGCCGCGCTGCGCGCCGCCACCGAAAAGGCCGGCTATGCCTATGAGGAAAACCCGGGCGAGGGGGCCTTCTATGGCCCGAAGCTGGAATTCGTGCTGACCGATGCCATCGGGCGCGACTGGCAGTGCGGGACGCTGCAGGTGGATTTCGTGCTGCCCGAACGGCTGGACGCGACCTATATCGGCGCGGATGGCGCGAAGCACCGCCCCGTGATGCTGCACCGCGCGGTGCTGGGCAGCTTCGAGCGGTTCCTTGGAATATTGATCGAGAACTTCGCCGGCAAGCTGCCCTTCTGGCTGGCGCCGCGGCAGGTGGTGGTGGCCTCGATCGTCTCGGCCGCCGATGACTGGTGCCATGAGGTTGCGGCCGCGCTGGAGTCGGCAGGCATCCGCGCCGAGCTGGACCTGCGCAACGAGAAGATCAACTACAAGGTCCGCGAACATTCCGTGGGCAAGGTGCCGGTGATCCTGGCGGTCGGCGCGCGCGAGGTCGAGGAGCGCACCGTCTCGGTCCGTCGGCTGGGCGAGTCGCGCACCAGCACCCAGGCGCTGGATGCGCTGCTCGATACCCTGCGCGCCGAGGCCACACCGCCCGATCTGCGCGCAAGCTGAGGCGCGCGCCCGGCGAAGCTCCCGCCCACCCACCCCGCTCCGCCGGGCGCGCGCCTCAGCGGACGCGGTGCGCCTGGGTGGCCACGGGTGCCACGCGCCCCCGGGGCGACGGGGTGGGCGGGTGGGCGGCGCCCCGGGGGCGCGGTCCGCGGTGTCCGTTCAGCGCAGCCCCAGTTCGGCGAGCGCGGCGTCGAGCTCGGGCGGCAGCGCGTCATCGCCCGCGCGGCGCTCGGGCAGGTCGGCGGGGGCGTCTTCCGGACGCAGGTAGCGCCAGCCCTGAAAGGGGCGCCGCGTGGCGGCCTGGGTGCGGATGATGTCGGGGTCCAGCACGATGGCGCAGCGGCGGTGTCCATCGCCGCCGGTGCGTTCCTCCAGCCGCACAACGCGCTGACGCGCCAGGATCGCGCCCTTGATCACCCAGTAGAGCGACCCACCATCCAGCAGGTCGTCGGCGCGTTTGGGCCACATCCGCGTGACATGCACCGGCGCGCCATCGGGGCCTTGCGCGCGGCGCTGGCGCTGCCACGCCGCCAGATCCTCGACGCTTTCGGCACCGACGCAGAGTTTTACCAGATGTATGCGCGCGCTCATCGCCAGCCCCCATATCCCGCGCCAAACCTAGCAGAGGCGGCGGCGGGTTCAAGTTGACCGGGCGCGCGCGGGCGATTACCCTCCACCCTTTCCCAGCATCGCACGGACATCCCGCCCATGACCCGTTTCCACGCCCCCATCGCGCAGCAGATCTGGGACATGAAATACCGCCTCAAGGCGCCGGACGGCACGCCCGTCGATGGCTCGGTCGAGGACACGTGGCGGCGCATCGCCCGCGCGCTGGCCGCTCCCGAAGCCGAGCCGGAGCATTGGGAGCCGCGCTTCTACGACGCGCTGGCCGATTTCCGCTTCCTGCCCGCGGGGCGGATCATCGCGGGTGCCGGCACGGGGCGGTCGGTGACGCTGTTCAACTGCTTCGTGATGGGCACCATCCCCGACAGCATGGAAGGCATCTTCGAGATGCTGAAGGAGGCCGCGCTGACCATGCAGCAGGGCGGCGGTATCGGCTACGACTTCAGCACGCTGCGCCCGCGCGGCGCGCCGGTGGCGGGCGTTGCGGCGGATGCGTCGGGGCCGCTGTCGTTCATGGATGTCTGGGACGCCATGTGCCGGACGATCATGTCCGCAGGCTCGCGCCGCGGGGCGATGATGGCGACCATGCGCTGCGACCACCCCGACATCGAGGCCTTCATCGCCGCCAAGCACGACGCCGCGCGGCTGCGCATGTTCAACCTGTCGGTGCTGGTCACCGACGCGTTCATGGCCGCCGTGCGTGACGATGCGGCGTGGGAGCTGCGCTTCGACGGCCGCGTGTTCCGAACCGTGCCCGCGCGCGATCTGTGGAATGCGATCATGCGCGCGACCTATGACTACGCCGAGCCCGGCGTGATCTTCATCGACCGCATCAACGCCGCCAACAACCTGCATTACGCCGAGACGATCTCGGCCACCAACCCCTGCGGCGAACAGCCCCTGCCGCCCTATGGCGCGTGCCTGCTGGGCTCGGTCAACCTTGCGCGGCTGGTGCGCGATCCGTTCACCGACGCTGCGCGCATCGACGTCGAGGAGCTCGACGCGCTGGTCCGCGTGGCGGTGCGGATGATGGACAACGTGGTTGATGTCAGTCGCTTCCCGCTGCCCGCCCAGGCGGCCGAGGCGCAGGCCAAGCGCCGCATCGGGCTGGGCGTCACGGGGCTTGCCGACGCGCTCATCCTGTGCGGGCTGCGCTATGGCGGCGACCGCGCGGTGGCGCGGACCGACGCCTGGATGCGCGCCATCGCGCGGTCGGCGTATCTGGCGTCGGTGGATCTGGCGCGCGAGAAGGGGCCGTTTCCGTTGTTCCGGGCCGAGCCGTTCCTCGCCTCGGGCACCATGCGCGGGATGGACGAAGAGGTGCGCGAGGCGGTGCGCGCCCACGGCATCCGCAACGCGCTTCTGACCTCGGTCGCGCCCACGGGGACGATCAGCCTCTATGCCGGCAATGTCAGCTCAGGCATCGAGCCGGTGTTTGCGCTGAGCTACACGCGCAAGGTGCTCCAGCCCGACGGGTCGCGCACCGAGGAAGAGGTCGAGGATTACGCGCTGCACCTGTGGCGCGCGACCCAAGGCGACGCGCCCTTGCCCGACAGCTTCGTGACCGCGCAGACGCTGGCGCCGGCCGATCACGTGCGCATGCAGGCCGCCGCGCAGCGCTGGGTGGACAGCTCGATCTCCAAGACCATCAACTGCCCCGCCGACATCTCGTTCGAGGCGTTCAAGGACGTCTACCACGCCGCCTATGAGGCCGGCTGCAAGGGCTGCACCACTTACCGGCCGAACGATGTCACCGGCTCGGTGCTGTCGGTCCCCGAGACAACCGAGGCCGCGCCGCAGACCGACACCGGCGCCGATGTGGTGTATCTGTCCGATCCGCTCGACCGTCCCGCCGCGCTCGAGGGGCACACCTACAAGCTCAAATGGCCGGTCAGCGAGCACGCCATCTACATCACCATCAACGACGTGGTGGTCGGCGGCCGCCGCCGCCCGTTCGAGGTGTTCATCAACTCCAAGAACATGGAGCATTTCGCCTGGACGGTGGCGCTGACGCGGATGATCTCGGCGGTGTTCCGGCGCGGCGGCGACGTGTCCTTCGTGGTCGAGGAGCTGAAGGCCGTGTTCGACCCGCGCGGTGGCGCCTGGATGCAGGGGCGTTACGTGCCGTCGATCCTGGCCGCGATCGGCGACGTGATCGAGGAACACCTGATCCGCATCGGCTTCATCGACGGCGCGGGGTTGGGCCTGAAGATCGACCCCACCGCGCCCGCAGGCCCCGGAAGCGCATCCCGGGGCCGCAGTTGCCCCGCCTGCGGCGCCTTCGAGGTGGTGATGATCGAAGGCTGCAAGACCTGCCGGGCCTGCGGTTTCTCGAACTGCGCCTGACGTCGGGGGCTGGCACACACAGAAAAACCATATGAGTGCGCAAACGCAACCATAAGCTTACGCAGAGGCTGTCAAGCGTTTTTTTTGACATCATAATAACACCTGCGTGATCCCGTTGGCTTCCCGGAAGCGGGTCATTCAGGTGCGGTTACATGAAGGTCGTGCGTGTGGGGCGAAAAGGCTGATTGTTGGTTTTTCTCGGGTGAGCCTTCCGTCGCCGGTCATCTAGAGACGAAAGACGTGTTCAACCTGGCTGCGCAGGAAGATCCGGCCATAGTCTCGGCCATCTGGACTGAAGGGGGTAATTCCTTCTTGGTCCAGGTCTACCCGCAGGCTCTGCCAGCTTCTGCGATAGGTGTTCGCCATCGAGCGGGGCGTGAAGAATTTCGCATGAAACGCCGCCGCATCGGCGGTCGTGATGTAGAACTGCTCGGCCTTCGTCCGGGGATTGACCGCCCGTGTCGCAGGCGTGTGTCCGTCCAGGATAAGGCGACGCAGGCCTGAGGGCGAACTGGCGCCAACGGATTTCGCGAATGTGTCGATGCTATGCCCCGGGGGCGCTTCACTTCCCAGCAATCGGGCGACCTCGTCATGATCGACATATACGGCGGAATACCCGCTCCGCCCCTCAAGGTTCCCGATCCGGCGCAACCGGCCATCCAGAACGGCGCGAATGATGACACTGGGGCTGATCTTGAGCCGCTGTGCTGATTTGGAGATATGTTCCCAGCTGTGTTGAGGCTGACGGAGCTGAACAGCGCCCCGCAACAACCCGGCCAGAAACGCGGCTCCGGCCCGGGGGTCCCATACGGATTTGGTCTCAGAGGTTTCAAGCGCCGGGACAAGAACACGGTCGGCGACCAGAAGGTCAAATTGGGAACGGGTCGCCCCGATGATGTCCCGAAACGCCTTGGCCGGAACCAGGGTGATCAGATCTCTTATGATGGGATCCGCCTCAGCCGCGTCGAACACCGCCCAGGTGTCGGGCAGCCCGCTATCCTCGGTCAGAAGACCTGCGGCGACCAGAAGTTTCCGTAATCGTCGGGGATCGACGCCCGTTTCCTGAGACGCTGTGGTCACAGAGTGCAGACAGCGCTCATAGACGGGTTCACCCATGAGTTCATCGCCAGGCCCAAGCGGCCAGGTCGCGGCCATGTGGTCCCGTAGGATGCGCCGGAACACGTCATAATCCGGGTTGTCCGCATAATCATGTGACAGCCGGTCATAAAGGGCCGGGAAGATCTTTCTCGGGCCATCCTGTGGGGTTTCGACCAGCTTTTGCAGGTCGCCGAGTAGATGACGAATAGCGTCTTCGCCCCCCTGTGCGATTTCGAACCCAGTAGCGTAGAGGGCGTGTCGCGAGTCCTGCGCGATATGATCAAGTCTCAATCCCTCCAGTCGAAGGCGGGATATTCCCAGAAGGCGACAGAAAACCGAAGCGGCATGCAATGGCTGACCGGATAGCCAGTCATGTCCCGGACCATCTGCGAGTCGGTCATCGAGCCAGTCCTCGAACGAGGTCGGGTCTTCCCGCGACCTATCGAGGTCACCGTCCATGATCGCGGCGCAGATCGACGCCAGATGCTGCGCGTTGAACCGCCCCGGGTTTCCGAGAGGATAAAACTCTCAGAGGATGATCCCTATGTGTTTGATCCCGGATGATCACATTTCCCCTCGGCGATCTGCCCTGTTCATGGCAAGATCAGTCTTGAGGGACATTCGGGACGGGGCACGGGCATGCTGATCCATCTTCACAGCCAGGCGACGACGACGCCCAAGGTGCGGGCGGCGATCCAGGAGAGCGACGAGGTCGGCACGGTTCTGGCCGAGCGCTTCGGGGTGACGCCGCAGACGATCTACAAGTGGCGCAAGCGCGACAGCGTCGAGGATCGCAGCCATACCCCGCACCACCTGCAGACCACACTGACGCCAGCGCAGGAGGCCGTGGCGGTGGCGCTGCGCAAGACGCTGCTGGTTTCGCTCGATGACCTGCTGGCCGTGGTGCGCGAGTTCCTGAACCCGCAGGTCTCGCGCTCGGGTCTGGACCGTTGTCTGCGTCGGCATGGCGTCGGCAACCTGCGCGACCTGCAGGCCAAGGCGGCGCGGCCGAAGCGCAGCGGCTTCAAGGCTTACGAGCCCGGCTACATCCACATCGACGTGAAGTATCTGCCTCAAATGGCTGACGAAACCTCACGCCGCTACCTGTTCGTGGCCATCGACCGCGCCACCCGGTGGGTCTTCATCCGCATTTTCAAGGCAAAGACTGCGGCCAATGCCCGGCGCTTTCTGCGCGACCTGCAACGCGCCTGCCCGATACGCATCCGCACCATTCTGACCGATAACGGGAAGGAGTTCACCGATCGCCTCTTCGGCCTGCGCAAGCGCGCCGCGACGGGCGAGCACGAGTTCGACAAGCTTTGCGCCGAGCTGGGCATCGAACACCGCCTCACCCCGCCCAAGTCGCCGCAGACCAACGGCATGGTCGAGCGCTTCAACGGCCGGATCGAAGAGGTGCTTCAAAGCCACCACTTCAGATCCGGCGAGGAACTGGAAACCACGCTGCACCGCTACGTCTGGCTCTACAACCAGCAACTCCCACAATCAGCCCTCGGCAGCAAGTCGCCCTTGCAGGCGA
>LFIK01003413.1_pt1 | contig 12897 bp, 13 predicted proteins | sample 643401 | NCBI WGS metagenome assembly LFIK01 (sample SAMN03777447, study PRJNA286221) | soda lake metagenome | biome: soda lake; feature: Kulunda steppe; material: water; isolation source: sample T5-Br brine of Lake Tanatar-5 | place: Russia: Kulunda steppe | collected 2010-07 | reverse complement strand
TTGGCTCCGGCGGTAGGGATCGAACCTACGACCAATTGATTAACAGTCAACTGCTCTACCGCTGAGCTACGCCGGAACACTGGGCGGATATAGCAAGTGGCTGCTGGGGCGTCCAGTGCCGAATCGTGACATTCCGGCGGGCGCATCGGGTCAGGGCTGGCGGGTGAATGTGGCGTCGGGCAGCGGTCCGGAACCTGCGCGGATATGGCCGCGGGTCTGCAGGTCGATGAGGTGGGCGAGGACGTTGCGGCTGGCCGCGCGCCGAAGCTGGGGAGGGGTGTCGTGGTAAACCGCAGCCGTGATCTGCGAAATCGTCCGGGGGCCGGCAGACAGCTCCTGCAGGATCGCGGCCTCGCGGGTGCGGCGGTGCTCACGCAGCGCACGGATACGGGCGATGGCCGGGTCGACCGGGTCGCCGTGTCCGGGAAACAGCCGCGCGGGGGCTGCCATCTCCAGCCGGTCCAGGCTGGACATGAACGCCGTCAGATCACCATCGGGGGGCGAGACGAGCGTCGTGGCCCAGCCCATCACATGGTCGCCGCTGAACGCATCCCCACGCCACAGAAAGCACAGGTGGTTGCCGAGATGCCCCGGCGTCCAGAGCGCGCGCAGGGTTTCCGCGCCGACGTCGAGTTGCGCGCCATCGGCGATCGTTATGTCGGGGCGGAAGCTGTGGTCCACACCCTCACCACCGCCCAGCGCGCCGTCGGCGGCCAGCGTCTCCATCACGGTGCTGCGCCCGGCCCGGCTGGTGCCGAACGCACAGACCGGCGCACCGGTCGCCTGTGCAAGCGGGCGGGCAAGCGGAGAATGATCCAGGTGGCTGTGCGTCACCAGGATATGCGAGACACACTCCTGCGGCCCCAGCGCGCCGAGGATCCGCGCCATGTGCTGCGGGTCGTCGGGGCCGGGGTCGATCACGGCGACGCTGCCAGTGCCGACGATCCAGGTGTTGGTCCCCGTCCCGGTCAGCGGTCCGGGATTGGCGGCGCGCACGCAGCGCAGCCCGTCGCGCAGCATGCGGGTCATGGCTGCACGGATGGGGTGCCACGCGGCGTGGTTTGGCGATAGGCTTGGGGGCGATGCGTGCTCATATCCTCAAATCCCTGATGCCGCGCGGGTTTTACGGCCGCGCCGCGCTGATCATGCTGGTGCCGATCATCACCGTGATGATCGTTCTCTCGGTGGTGTTCATCCAGCGCCATTTCGACCGCGTCACGGACCAGATGACAAGCGCGATCGTCAGCGAATTGCGGTTTCTGATCGATCAGCTTGACGCGGCGCCGGGCTCGGACGACGCGTTGGAGCGCCTTGCCCCGATGGCGCGCGCGCTGCAGCTGGACCTGTCGCGCGGTCGGCCCGAGGACGTGCCCGACCGCGACCTGCGGCGTTTCCACGATCTGGCCGGGGTCACCGTGATCCGCGCGCTGCGCGACGGGACACCGGGCTACCGCGCGGTGGACCTGCACAGCGACAGCCGCGTCGCGGTGCTCTGGACCGACAGCGCGCACGGGTTGCTGGAGGTCACGATCAACCGCAACCGGCTGTCGCCGTCGAACCCGCACCAGTTGCTGGTGATCGTGCTGCTGGCCGCGGTGGTGATGAGCTTCATCTCGGTCCTGTTCCTGCGCAACCAGGTGCGCCCGATCCGCAAGCTGGCCACGGCGGCGGAAGCCTTCGGCAAGGGGCAGGTGGTGCCCTACAGGCCGGCGGGCGCCGCCGAAATCCGCGCCGCGGGCCACGCCTTCGTGGACATGCGCGACCGGATCGAGCGGCAGATCGAGCAGCGCACGCTGATGCTGTCGGGGGTCAGCCACGATATGCGCACGCCGCTCACGCGGATGCGGCTGACATTGTCGATGATGGAGCCGGGCGACGACCGCGCCGCGCTGGAGGAAGACGTGGCCGAGATGGAAGCGCTCATCGACAGTTTCCTCGATTTCGCGCGCGGGCAGCGGCCCGAGGACCCGGACGCGACCGACCCCGACGTGCTCATCCGCGAGGTGCTGGCGCGCCGCGCGGCGCCCGAGCGGCTCAGCTACAGCGGCGGGGCGGTCGCCCCCGTGGTGCTGCGCGCGCGGCTGGTGGAGCGCGCGCTCGACAACCTGCTGGGCAATGCACTGCGCTACGCGCGCCGGGCCGAGATCACCCTGCAACGGAGCGACAAGGCGCTGGAGATCACGGTCGAGGATGACGGCCCCGGCATCCCGCCCGCGCGGCGCGACGAGGCCAAGCGCCCCTTCGTGCGGCTGGATGCGGCGCGCAATCAGGACCGCGGGGGCGGCGTCGGGCTGGGGCTGGCGATTGCCGAAGACGCGATGCGCAGCCATGGCGGGCGCTTGGAGCTGTCGCAAAGCCCCCGGCTGGGGGGGCTTTGCGCGCGGCTGGTGATCCCGCTTTAGCTGCCCAGCACTTCGGCCAGCGCGTCGCGGGTGGCCTCGGCGATGCGGTCGGCCTCGGGCTCGGTCAGGCACAGCGGCGGGGCGAAGCCCAGGATATCGCCCTGCGGCATGGCGCGCGCGATCACGCCCCGGCGCAGCATCGCGGCCACAACCTTGGCGCCGATCCCGTCGGCCGGGTCGAAGAACCGGCGCGCATCACGGTCGGCCACCAGTTCGACGGCGCAGAGCATGCCTTCGCCGCGCACCTCGCCGACATTCGGGTGGTCGGCCACGGCCTCGGCCATCACGCGGTTGAGGTATGCGCCCACGCGCCCGGCGTTTTCGACCAGGCCCAGCTTGTCGATGAGTTCAAGATTGGCCACGCCCGCCGCCGCGCCGATGGGGTGGGCCGAATAGGTCCAGCCGTGCCCGATCACACCGAATTCATCGGTCCCCTGTTCGAGCACTTTCCAGAACCGCTCGGACACCAGCGACCCCGAGAGCGGCGCATAGGCCGAGGTCAACCCCTTGGCGATGGTGATCACGTCGGGCTCGATCCCGTAATGCGTGGAGCCGAACATCGTTCCCAACCGTCCGAAGCCGGTGACAACCTCGTCGGCGATCAACAGGATGTCGTGCTTTTTCAACACCTTCTGGATTGCTTCCCAGTAGCCGGCCGGGGGTGGGACGATGCCACCGGTGCCCAGCACCGGCTCGCCGATGAAAGCCGCGATGGTGTCGGCGCCTTCACGCGCGATCAGCGCTTCAAGCTCGGCCACCAGATGCGCGGTGAAATCGGCCTCGGACATCGCCTGGTCGGGGCGGCGATAGTAATAGGGCGCCTCGGTGTGCAGGATGCGATCCACGGGCAGGTCGAACTTGTTGTGAAACAGCGACAGCCCGGTGAGCGAGCCCGTCACCAGCCCCGAGCCGTGATAGCCGCGCCAGCGGCTGATGATCTTCTTCTTCTCGGGCCGGCCGAGGATGTTGTTGTAATACCAGACCATCTTGATGTTGGTCTCGTTCGCATCCGACCCGCCGAGGCCGAAATAGACCCGGCTCATGTGATCGGGCGCGCGGTCGATGATCATCCGCGCCAGCGTGATCGACGCCTCGGTGCCGTGCCCGGCATAGGCGTGGTAATATGCCAGTTCGTGCGCCTGCGCGGCGATGGCCTCGGCGATCTCGGTCCGGCCATAGCCGACATTGACGCAATAGAGCCCGGCGAAGCCGTCCAGCAGGCGGTTGCCGTCGCGGTCGGTGATGTGCGACCCCTCGCCGCCGGTCACGATGCGCTGCGGCGCCTCGCCGCGCGCGAACTGGGCCAGATGGGTCGAGGGGTGGAAGAAATGCTCGCGGTCCCATTTGGCAAGCTGGTCGTTGGTCAGCATCTGCGATCCCTTTCCTTGGTCGGGCGTCAATGCCAGTCGCGGCAGACGTACTTGATGTCGGTGAAAGCCTCGAGCCCCCAGCGCGCACCCTCGCGGCCGATGCCGGACTGCTTCATCCCGCCGAACGGAATGGGCGCGCCGGTGACCTTGGTGCGGTTCACCGCGACCATGCCGAACTGCAGCGACCGGCACAAGCGGTAGATCCGGCGCGGGTCCAGCGTGTGCAGATACGCGACCAGCCCGTATTCGGTGGCATTGGCGGCGGCGACGACCTCGGGCTCGGTGTCGAACACGGTGACCGCGGCGACGGGGCCGAAGGTTTCCTCGGTCATCACCAGCGCATCGCGCGGCACGTCCACCAGCAGCGTGGGCTTGTAGAACAGCGGCCCCAGCGAGGAACGCGCGCCGCCCACCAGGCACCGCGCCCCGCGCGCGATGGCGTCGGCGACGTGGGACTCCTGCTTGGTGACGGCGGCTTCGTTCATCAGCGGGCCCAGATCGGCGTCATCCATTCCGGGGCCCAGCGTCAGCGCGGCGACACGTTCGGCAAAACGCGCGCAGAACGCGTCATACAGCCCGCGCTGGACGAAAAACCGGTTGGCGCCCAGACAATCCTGCCCGGTGGTGGCGAACTTGGCCTTGATCGCCTCGTCCACCGCCTGATCGAGGTCGGCGTCGTCGAACACGATGAACGGCGCATGGCCGCCAAGCTCCAGCACCAGCCGTTTCACCGTGTCGGCGCATTGGCGGTAGAGCAGGCGTCCGACCGCGGTCGAGCCGGTGAAGGACAGCGCGCGCACGCGCGGGTCTGTGACCCATTCGCCGACGATGGTGGGCGCGTGGCCGGGCACGACGTTGAACACCCCGGCGGGCAACCCGGCGCGCAAACCCAGTTCGGCCAATGCCAGCGCCGACAGCGGGGTTTCGGCGGAAGGGTGCACGACGCAGGTGCACCCGGCGGCCAGCGCCGCGGCGGCCTTGCGCGTGATCATGGCCGAGGGGAAATTCCACGGCGTGACCAGCGCGGCGACGCCCACGGGCTCGCGCCAGACCTCGACCTCGGCGTCGGGCAGGTGCGATGTCACGCCCTCGATATCGGGGCGCTTGGCCTCCTCGGCGTAGAATTCGACGAAGCTGGCGGCGTAGTCGATCTCGCCGCGCGCTTCGGAGATCGGCTTGCCCTGCTCTGCCACCATCAGTTGCGCGAGATCCTCGCGGTGCGCGGAGATCATGTCGAACCAGCGCCGCAGGGCCGCGCCGCGGGTCTGCGGCAGCGCATGTGCCCAGCCATCGAACACGGTCTGCGCGGCATCGACCGCGGCGCGGGCCTGCGCGGCGTCGAGCTGCGCGACCTGCGCGACATTGGCCCCCGTGGCGGGGTCGGTGACGGCGAAGCGCGCGGCGGCGTCGATCCACCGGTCAGCGATGAAGCCGTCGGTGCGCAGCAGCGGGTTCCGCGGCGCGGTGGTGGGTTTGCGTCTGGTGGCCATGCCCCCTCCTTGCGGATTCGCGTTCCGGGGCAGCATATCGCCTGAGGCGCAGACGATCCGACCATGCACGGGGCGGGGGGCGTAGACGATCCGTCTATCCTGCGCGGCGTGTCAGGAGGAACCGTCCTGCAGCAGGTGCAGCGGCGGCGGGGCGGATTTCACCGGCTTGGTGACAATATAGCTGTAGTAGCGCTTCAGCCCGGCGCGGCGTTCCAGCAGCGAATCCATCAGCGTCTGATAGGCGGCGACATCGGGGACGATGACCCGCAGCAGGTAGTCATAACCGCCGCCCAGCGCCCAGGCGTCGGTGATCTCCTCGATCGCGGCGATGCTGGCCTCGAACAGGCGAAAGCTCTCGGCGCGGTGGGTGTCAAGCTCGATCATCACGAAAACGGTGACGTGTGGGCCAAGCTGCGCAAGCTCGATCTCGGCGCGGAAGCCGCGGATAAGGCCGGCGCGCAGCATCCGGTCCAGCCGCTGCCAGCAGGGCGTCGGCGACAGGTTCACGCGGCGGGCAAGCTCGGCCTTGGCGATCCGGCCTTCGCGGCTGAGGATCGTCAGGATCCGCAGATCCCGGTCATCGAGCGCGATGCGGCTCATGCGGAAAGCATCACGGCGCGTAGCGGGTCCAGAGCGCGCCGTCGCCCAAGGCATCGACGAATCGGCGATGCGCGTCCGCCTCGGCCTCGGTCAGGCGCGGGGGCAGGGGGGTGGGGCGTTTGCGCGCGCGGGTTTGGCCGGTTTGGGCAGCGGGGGTCGCCGAGGTTTGCGCGGCCGAGAGCCCGAAATCGGGCTGCCGGCCACCGATGAGCTCCAGATACACCTCGGCCAGGATTTCGCTGTCCAGCAATGCCCCGTGCTTGTCGCGCGCGCTGTTGTCGATCCCGAAGCGCCGGCACAGGGCGTCAAGCGAGGCGGGCGAGCCCGGAAACCGCCGCCGCGCGATATCGAGTGTGTCGAGCGCGCGGTCGTTCGGCAGCACGGGGCGCGCCGCGGCCTGCAATTCGGCGTTGAGAAACCGCATGTCGAAGGCGGCGTTGTGGATCACCAGCCGGTCGTCGCGCACGAACTCCAGGAACGCGTCGACGATGGCTTCAAAAACCGGCTGGCGGGACAGGAAATCATCTCCCAACCCGTGGATGGCGAAGGCCTCGGGGGGCATGGGGCGCTGCGGGTTGATGTATTGGTGATAGGTCCGACCCGTGGGCATGTGGTTGACCAGCTCGACCGCGCCGATTTCGACGATGCGGTGGCCATCGGTCGGGTCGAGCCCGGTGGTTTCGGTGTCCATGACGAGTTCACGCATCATCCGGCCCCCTGTGGCGCGCGATCAGATCGTGGACCGCGGCGCGGGTCTTGTCCAGATCGACGCTTTCGATCACCGCATCGGCGCGGGCGCGTTTTTCGGCGTCGGGCATCTGGCGCGCGAGGATGGCTTCGAAATGCGCCTCGGTCATGCCAGGCCGCGCAAGCACACGGGCACGCTGCAGCTTCGGCGGGGCGGTGACGACAAGCGTGCTGTCGCAATCGGCCTCGGCGCCGGTTTCGAACAGCAGCGGGATATCGGCCACCGCCAGCGGGCTGTCGACAGCCATCACGAAAGCCTGCCGGTCGGCGGCGACGAGCGGGTGGACGATCGCCTCGATCCGACCGAGCGCGGTAGGGTCGCAGTGAATCCATCGCTTGAGCGCCGCGCGGTCGATGGCGCCGTTTGCCAACGCATCCGGGCACAGCCGGGCAAGCGGAGCGACCGCCGCGCCGCCCCTTGAATACAGCCGGTGGACCGCGGCGTCGGCGTCCCAGACCGGCACGCCGGACTCGGCGAAGAACTGCGCGACAGTGGATTTGCCCATGCCGATGGAGCCGGTGAGCCCGATCAGATGTGGTTTGCCGGTCATGCCAGGACAGCCGCGCGCAGCGCCGGCGTGACCTGGGGCCGGAGCCCGAACCAGCGCTCGAACCCGGGCGCGGCCTGGTGAAGCAGCATGCCCAACCCGTCGACCACCGCGCAACCGCGCGCGCGCGCCGCACCGAGCAGCGCGGTTTCGAGGGGCGTGTAGACGATATCCGTGACCACCGCCGACAGGGGCAGGCTGGACAGGTCAAGCACAAGCGGCGGCTGCCCGGTCATTCCGAGCGAGGTCGTATTCACCAGCAGTGCCGCGTCGGACAGCGCCTCGGGCTGTGCCGCCCAATCGCCCGAGGCAACGCGCGCCGGGTCCAGCGCGACCAGCGCGTCCGCGCGGGCCCGGGTGCGGTTCAACACCCGGATTTCGGGCGCGCCGGCATCGAGCAGACCCACCACCACCGCCCGCGCCGCACCCCCGGCGCCGAGCACGACCGCCGGCCCGGACCGCGGGTCCCAGTCGGCGCAGCCGTCGCGCAGATTCGCGATGAACCCGAAGGCGTCGGTGTTGTCGGCTTGCAGGCGACCGTCATGAAAGGTGAGCGTGTTCGCGGCCCCGATCCGGCGGGCGAGATCGGTGACATCGTCGGCAAGCCGCAGCGCGGCTTCCTTGTGCGGAATGGTGACATTGGCGCCGCGGAAGCCCATGCGCGGCAGCGATCGCAAGCATTCGGCCAGATCGGTGGGGTGGATATCGAGCGGAACATAGTGCCCGTCGACGCCGTATTGGCGCAACCAGTGACCATGCAGCGCAGGGGATCGGCTGTGGCCGATCGGGTGTCCGATCACCCCGGCAAGCGGCACGACACTCATGGGTCAAGCTCGCCACGGTTTGCGAAGTGGTTCAGCAACTGCACCAGCGGCAGGCCGAGGATGGCGTGATAGTCGCCGTCGATCCGCTCGAACAAGCGGATGCCTTCGGCCTCGATTCGGTAGCCGCCGACGCAGCCATGCACGTTTTCCCAGTTTCGGGCGACGTAGGTGGCGATCGCGTCATCGCTCAGCCGGCGCATGGCAAGGCGGGCGACACCGACATGGCGCCAGATCGGCTGACCATCGAGGTAGAGGACCGCCGCAGAGAGAAGCTGATGCGTCTCTCCGCGCAGACGCCTCAGCTGGGTCGTCAGCGCCTGCACATCCTCGGCTTTGGACAGGATATCGCCGCGATGTTCGAGCACCTGATCGGCACCAAGCACCAGCTGGCCCGGATACCGTCCGCTGCGTTTGCGCGCCTTGGCTTCGGCCAGTGCGTCGGCGATGTCACGGGGGCCTGCGCCTTCGGCAGCAAGCGCCGCACGGATCGCAGCTTCATCGATTCGCGCCGGGTCCACGGTCACCGCGATCCCGGCGGCGTGCAGCATGGCGCGGCGGGCTTCGGACGCGGAGGCGAGGATCAACGGCGGCATGGGGATAACTATGTGGGGAACCGCAGCGGAGGCAAGGCACAATCTGTGGGCTATCCGCGCCTGGGTGCGGGTGGGGCCCGGACTCGCGGTCCGGTCCACCATGCGGGGGGGTGGTCCTGCACAGTGCAGAAAGAGTCCCGGGAGCTGGGGACAACTCTTCCACGGTTCCGGAGCGGCAGCGGAACTGAAGACGGGACTCTTTATTAAATCTTTGATTTATATCATGTAATTTTGACCTGATGTGTCGCCGAAGCACGGCTTTGGGCTCTGGCAGTCTGTGGACGTGCCTGTGGACAAGCTGGAAAGGCAGTTTTCCACAAGCCCAATAACATCATTTCTATCTCCTAAAATCTTTCCTATTTGTTTTGGGAAAGCCGAAAGGAACCGACCATGCTTGCGGACTGGTATCACTGGATCAAGGCGTTCCACATCATGGCGGTGATCGCCTGGATGGCGGGGTTGTTCTATCTGCCGCGTCTGTTCGTGTATCATGTGGAACGCGCGCAACGCCCTGAGCCGGTCCAGTCCTTCGAGATCATGGAAGAAAAGCTGCTGCGCGTGATCATGAACCCGGCGATGATCGCCTCCTGGGGGGCGGGTTTGGCGCTGGTGGCGGTCCCGGGCGTGGTGATGTGGGACATGGTCTGGCCCTGGACCAAGGGCGCGGCGCTGGTTGCGATGACGTGGTTCCACATGTGGCTGGCCGCGCAGCGAAAGGGGTTCCTGGCCGGGACCAACACGCTCAGCGGCAAGCGATACCGGGCGATGAACGAGGTGCCGACGGTGTTGATGGTGGTGATCGTGATATCGGTGGTGGTAAAGTTCTGAGCCGAGATTGACTTTGCGGGCAAGGCTCCGTAAGCCTCCTGGCAGGGGCCGTCCGGCCCGGGATTCTCACCTTCAGTTCAGGACCACATCCGTATCGGCGATACGGATCGCGGACAGCGCCATGACAGACACCCAGCTCAACCTTGCGGACCTGAAATCCCGCAGCCCGTCGGACCTGCTTGCCATGGCCGAGGAACTCGAGATCGAGAACGCCTCGAGCATGCGCAAGGGCGAGATGATGTTCTCGATCCTGAAGGAACGGGCCGAGGACGGGTGGGAGATCTTCGGCGACGGGGTGCTGGAGGTGTTGCAGGACGGGTTCGGGTTCCTGCGCTCGCCCGAGGCGAATTATCTGCCGGGGCCGGACGACATTTACGTCTCACCCGACATGATCCGGAAATACGCGCTGCGCACCGGCGATACCGTGGAGGGAATGATCCAGGCGCCGGCCGAGAACGAGCGGTATTTTGCGCTGACGCGCGCCACGCTGATCAATTTCGACGATCCGGAGCGCGGGCGCCACAAGGTGCATTTCGACAACCTGACGCCGCTTTATCCCGACCAGCGGTTTCGGCTGGAGCTGAGCGAGCCCGGCGTGAAAGACCGATCGGCACGGATCATCGATATCGTCTCGCCGCTGGGCAAGGGGCAGCGGGCGCTGATCGTGGCGCCTCCGCGGACGGGCAAGACGGTTCTGTTGCAGAATATTGCCAGCTCGATCGAGAACAATCACCCTGAATGCTATCTGATTGTTCTGTTGATTGACGAGCGCCCCGAGGAAGTCACCGACATGCAGCGAAGCGTGAAGGGTGAGGTGATCGCGTCGACCTTTGACGAACCGGCAACGCGGCATGTTGCGGTGTCGGAAATGGTGATCGAAAAGGCGAAGCGTCTGGTCGAGCACAAGCGCGATGTGGTGATCCTGCTCGATTCGATCACCCGGCTGGGGCGCGCGTTCAATACGGTTGTGCCGAGCTCGGGCAAGGTGCTGACCGGGGGGGTGGACGCCAACGCCCTGCAACGGCCCAAGCGGTTCTTTGGCGCGGCACGAAACATCGAGGAAGGCGGGTCGCTGACGATCATCGCGACGGCGCTGATCGATACCGGCAGCAGGATGGACGAAGTCATCTTCGAAGAGTTCAAGGGGACCGGCAACAGCGAGATCGTGCTGGATCGCAAGGTTGCCGACAAGCGTGTGTTCCCGGCGATGGATATCCTGAAATCCGGCACGCGCAAGGAAGAACTGCTGGTTGAGAAGTCGGAGCTGCAGAAGACGTTCGTGCTGCGCAGGATCCTGAACCCGATGGGAACCACGGATGCCATCGAATTCCTGCTGTCGAAACTGAAGCAGACCAAGACCAACGCCGACTTCTTCGATTCGATGAACACCTGAGTGACGCTGTCGAACACCGGACCGCTGCGTTGATGGACACGATTTTTGCACTCGCGACCGCGCCGGGGCGCGCCGGCGTTGCTGTTGTCCGGGTATCCGGGCCACAGGCCTGGGAAGCGGTGCGGGAACTGGCCGGGTCGGTGCCGGAGCCGCGGCGAGTGGTGCACCGAGATTTGCGCACACCTCAGGGTGATCTGCTCGATAGCGGTCTGGTGGTGGTGTTCGAAAAGGGTCGCAGTTTCACGGGTGAGCGTGTCGCCGAGTTCATGATTCATGGCAGCATTGCAGCCGTTGCCGCGCTTCAGCAGGAGCTGGGGTCAATGAAGGGTCTGCGGCTCGCCGAACCCGGTGAGTTCACCCGGCGCGCGCTGATGAACGGCAAGTTGGATCTGACGCAGGTCGAGGCATTGGCGGACCTGATCGACGCCGAGACACAGGGGCAGCGACGGCAGGCGCTTCGGCTTCTGGACGGCGAGATGGGACGCAAGGTTTCGCAGTGGCGCGCCGGGTTGATGCGGGGAGCGGCCTTGTTGGAAGCAAGCATCGACTTCGCGGATGAGGACCTCGGGGATTTTACGGCTGAGATCATCCAGGCGCTTGCGCCAGTTCTGGAGGGGCTTGAGCAGGAGTTGTCCGGGCTGCGGGGACGGGAGCGGATGCGCAGTGGCTTCGAGGTGGCGATCGTCGGCCCACCGAACATCGGTAAGTCGACGTTGCTCAACCATCTGGCTGGACGAGATGCAGCGATCACGTCGCACAGAGCCGGCACGACCAGGGACGTGATCGAGGTTCGGATGGAAATCGGGGGTTTTCCGGTGACGCTGCTGGACACGGCGGGAATTCGCGAAACCGATGATGAGGTGGAAAGCATCGGAATTGCGCGCGCTCGCGCACGTGCTGAGGCGGCGGATATCCGGGTTGTGCTAAAGGATACACCAGGCGAGCGGGGTGCGGTCGATGCTCGCGAGTCGGACCTGGTATATGTCGGAAAAGGCGACCTGACCGACGCCTTGGATGCGATTTCCGGCGTGACGGGTTTGGGGGTGGATGGGCTCCTGGCGCGTCTCGAGGCGTTCTTTCGCCATGCGACCGAAATAGACGGGGTAGCGGTGCGGGAACGGCACCGCCAGGCGCTGCAGAATGCGCGAGGGTCTCTGGTGGAAGCGATGGAGGGCCTGGAAACCGGGCTGTCCGTTGAGCTTGTCGCTTTTGAAGTCGCGTCCACAATGCGGCACCTCGATGTACTGATCGGGAAGGTTGACGTCGAGGACCTGCTGGGCGACATATTCAAGAGCTTCTGTATCGGGAAATAGGGCGTTTCACGTGAAACAATTCGATGTGATCGTTATCGGCGGAGGGCACGCCGGAACCGAAGCGGCGGATGCTGCACGTCGCATGGGCGCAAGGACAGCTCTCATCACCTTCCGCCGCCAAGACCTCGGCGTTATGTCGTGTAACCCCGCGTTCGGGGGTATCGGCAAGGGACACCTTGTCCGAGAGATCGATGCGCTCGATGGTTTGATGGGGCGCGCCGCCGACTACGCGGGTATCCAGTTTCGCCTGCTGAATCGTCGAAAGGGACCGGCGGTCCAGGGTCCAAGGGTCCAGGCTGATCGCGACTTGTATCACCACTACATACAGCGTCATTTTCAGCGTGCCGTCGGCATAACCGTGATAGAAGCGGAAGTTGTTGAACTCGTCACGCAATCAGCGGTGGTTTCAGGCGTGACCTTGTCCGACGGAACGTCACTGCGGGCGCAGAGCGTGGTTCTGACAACGGGGACGTTTCTCGGCGGGGTCATACACATCGGGAATGAGGCGATTGTCGGTGGTCGACTGGGCAGCGCTTCTTCGATCAAGCTCTCCGATCAGATCAGGGAGCTTGCAACGGAAGTCGCGCGTTTGAAGACGGGGACACCCCCACGCATTGACAAGCGTAGTGTGGATTTCGCAGAGCTTGCGACACAACCCGGCGATGATCGGCCCGAGATGATGTCGTTCCTGTCGATGTCTCCAGTTGCCCCACAAGTGGCGTGCGCAATCACTGCGACCGGTCCGAAGACCCATGACATAATTCGGGAGAACCTCGGACAGTCGGCAAT
>LFIK01003412.1_pt1 | contig 12900 bp, 29 predicted proteins | sample 643401 | NCBI WGS metagenome assembly LFIK01 (sample SAMN03777447, study PRJNA286221) | soda lake metagenome | biome: soda lake; feature: Kulunda steppe; material: water; isolation source: sample T5-Br brine of Lake Tanatar-5 | place: Russia: Kulunda steppe | collected 2010-07 | reverse complement strand
AATCGTCAATATATCGTGAAGGGAGCATAACGATGGACCACAAGAAAATCAATGATGTGTTTGATGACATTACGAGATATGTCCGAATTCTTATGCAGGAAGTTGAGAATGCTGAATGTTTATCTTCTGATGAAATAGAAGTGCTTTGTGACCACCTTCAAGAAGAGGCAGATTTATCGGTCGGCATCGAAGCAAACATTTTAGAAACTATCAAAGACAATTTGTAGGAATGGAAGTGTGGTGTATGCCACACTTTCGGTCGCGAGTATATCACACACTATTCTTATCACAGCAAACCTCGTCCTTGATTTTCAATATGTGTCGTTAGAATGGAAGTATAACACAAAGGAAAACACCATGCTTTACTCAATCGAAACTCCCAACAACCTTACTGAAGGTCTTGCTAACTTTGTCGCTATGGCTCATAATGCCCTTGAGCGTGGTGAAGTAGAAAGTACTAAGCGGATGCTTCAAGACCTCTGGAATGACATTGGTTCGACTTATGTCTGTGTCGAGGATTATCCTGAGATTCCCAGCCCAGTTCCCGACTACGACCCAGAAGTGGATGGTGACTACTCTACTTGGTTGGCACTAAACAACATTGACTAGGTTGATTGCGAATTAAATTACCGAGTGTGGTGTATGCCACACTTTCGGTCGCGAGTGCATCACACACTATTTTGGTCGCGTATTCTCTACCCTTGTTTTTTTATATCACTTCATACAATAAGAGATATAGGAGACAGACAATGACAGACAATGACATCCTCGTTGATATGGCTTTCAACAATCCAGATTGGGAATGGATTGGTTGGGGTCTATCTACTGGTGACAAACTTATCAGTGATGTGAATGAGTTAGTGGAAAGTGCTAAAATCGAGGGATTAGTTTCTGGTCCCATTGACTCCGAAGAAATTGCGGATCGTATCGAAAGTGAGCGTCTATGATACTTCACAACATTAAGGGTTTCGTTTCCCCTCTCTCCGCTAATGCTTCTTTCGGTAAAAAGTTGGAGTTGATGGAGCAAGTAAAGGGATGGAAAGTAGGGGCTTCTGTAGCATACTTGGATACAAAGCGTCAATCATATAAAACCGCTTTGCGTAAGTTTATCAAACTGAATGGAGTCGGTGAGTATTATATTCAGTGCCCAGACCAAACTCCTGACTATCATGATGATAGTATCAAAATCTTATGGAAAGGAAAATAAAATGAATGATGAAAATTTTTCTTGTGAAAGTGTAAACGCAAAAATAGTTATTGAAAGTTTTTGTGATGGTTGTCAAACATCACCCCTTGAAGTTGTAACTATCGAAGAGGCAGAAGAATTGTTTTTTGAATGGTTTCCCGAAGATGAAAATGGTTGTTGTTACTTCAATGAAAACCAGATTTATAATTTTATCCACAAACTCTGTGAAATTGCGGTAAGTAGATCTTTGGAAGACATGGTAAACGAAGGAATTGTTGATGTTGGTCATGATGGAAAAGATTTCGTTTTCTCAGTAAAAAAGGATTATTAGGAAGGGAAGTGTGGTGTATGCCACACTTTCGGTCGGAAGTGTGTGATACACTATTCTTACCACAGCAAACCTCGTCATTGATTTTCAATATATGTCGTTAGAATGGAAGCATAACACGAAAGGACAACACCATGCCTGCCTTCTACGGAAAAGCGTCTGACATTGCTTCTAACCTCATCGAAGCATTCAAAGCGGGAAACATCCCTGCTGCTATCTCCCAAGTTTTTATCAACAAAGCAGATGTCCCTTGCAACAAGTGGTCGTGGAATAATCGTATTATTACTGCCCTCGGAGGCACCCAAGATGCTCGCGGATATAATCAGTGGTTGGATGTTGGTCGTCAAGTCAAAAAGGGAAGCAAAGCAATCCATATTCTTGCTCCGCTGACGAAAAAGCGCAAGGACACCAATGGCGAAGATTTTTACATTGTTACTGGTTTTCGCTCTGTTCCTGTGTTTCGGTATGAAGATACGGAAGGCGATGAATTAGAGGGTTACGAGGAAGCGGATAGTTTCTTGGAAAAACTACCCCTTAAGGAAGTCGCAGACCATTGGGAAGTTGAGTTGCAGACCTTCAACGGCACTTCGACTGCTTATCATGGTTTCTTTTCTTATTCCCCCAATAAAACCGCTATCGCTCTTGGTGTGGAAAATCTCTCGACTTGGGTGCATGAGTTGATGCATTGTGCTGATTATCGTCTTGGTAATCTCAACCCTACCCGTGGACAGCAGTGGGATAATGAAATGGTGGCAGAGTTTGGTGGTGCTACTATCCTCACCATGCTGGGTTATGAAACTGATGCGGATTGGGGCGGGTGCTGGGATTATGTTGTCTCTTATGCTGATGGTGACAAAGACCAAGCAATCCAGCGACTCATGAAAATCTTCGACCGCATGTGCAAAGCGATTGACCTTATTATGACCACCGCAGAAGAGTTGAATGTGGTAAGTCAATAAGAAAAGGAAGTGTGCTACATAAGTGTGGCACACACCTTTGGACCGAAGTGTATCACACACTTTTTTTGTGAATGTATCCTCGCTATTGTTTTTCCGAATCAACCTCATATAATTAGAGCATAACACGAAAGGATAAACCTATGTTTTCTTCTGATACTCGTCTACGCTTTACCTCTGTGAAAGATGGTGTCCACTTCAAGGGTGCAGTTGAATGCTTACATAAGGATACTGGTAAGCGTATTTGGATTGACGTTTTACCTATCACTCGCTTGACTCATGAGGATGCTATTAAGGACGCAAAAATTGAATTGAAACAGATTACCGACCTTCTTCCAGAAATCAACATGACTATTGAGGGTTGACTTTTCAATTCGCCTCATATAATAAAAGCATAACCCAACCAACGGAGCAACCATGGGACTCGACCAATACGCTTATTTTCTCAACGAAGAAGAAACCATTAACGACAAGGAGCAAGAAGATTTTTATTGGCGTAAGCATAATCGTCTTCAAGGGTGGATGGAAAACCTTTGGGAGTCGAAGGGTGGTGATGGTGAATTCAATGTGACTTCTATGGAGTTGACTGAAGAAGACCTTACCACTCTTCAGATGGACATTGAAAATCAAGGTCTTCCCGAAACCTCTGGTTTCTTTTATGGTAATGACTCCTACGATGATTATAAGGGGGAGTATGGTTACTACGAAAAGGATAAGCAGTTTGTTGAGGGTGCTTTGTCTGCTGTGCGCGAAGGTAAGCGTGTAGTTTACTACTGCTGGTGGTAAGGTAAGAAAGTGTGGTGTATGCCACACTTTCGGTCGCGAGTGTATCACACACTATTCCTCCTACACTATACGGACTCTTGATTTATCCATTCGCCTCATATAATGAAAGCATAACCCAAACAAAGGAGAAACCATGACCACCCAAACCCTTCTCATCCTCGCAGAAAAGTCCATCGACCCTGACGCTCGGTTTGAAGTAACCGACAAGGAAAATGGGATTTATCGCGCTAATTTCATCCCTGACGATTTCCACGATTTTTTCTCTTACGATGAGGATAGTGATGACTCCAAAGTGTTGGAGTATATTCGTCAGTGTGCGGAATTGAATGACATGCCCGTTGGTGCTGTCAAGTGGAATGTTTTTGGTGATTGGATTGTATATCGTCTTCCAAATGCTCATCCTGACGAGTAAAGCGAAATCGGTGTGACATGGGAAACCTGTGTCACACACTTTCGGTCGAAGGTGTATCACACACTTTACCCACTACAAGTTTAATTAGGACTTGCCAAACTTTTATAGTTGATAGAATGTGAGCATAGGAGCAAAGCATGTGCGACATTAAGAACAACAGCTACAAGTGCAAAAAGTGTGGAAAAGTCACCACCTTTTCCCCCTCCCTAAAAGACCGAGGGATGAGCAAAGCAACCGCGCAATGCATCTTTGTTGATGCAAAGGCTGGAATGTGTACCGATTGCTTTATTGACTATCGCAAAAAATAAATTGACAATTGCCAATTTAGCATAGAATAAAAACATAAGGAAAACAATCATGCATAAACTCAATATCAAGTTTGTAGACAAAAAGAATCCATTCTCCATTGGTAAAACTGATTTTTGGAGAAATCCAAACCCAGTTGGTTGGTGGAAGATTACCACCGAGGGTGATTGTGAAGGACGTACTACCAGAGATTTAGGAACTCATTGGGGACACATTGTTGAAATTCTTTTCAGTGTCGCTCATAAAAGTATGTACGGTTTGTATTTTAGTCCTGTTAATCAACCAGAACCAAAAGGACAACCTCAGGTTCAACACACTACTTCTAGGAAGTCAATTCACGTCCATGCAGATATTGAAAGTGGTGCATGGAATATCGGTGGACAAGCACGAATTGAATGGTATAAGGAATTCTTTGATACTACTGATGTAGAAGTTGTTGAAAGTAATTACTATGCATCGGTTAAACTAATTTTGAAAGAATAGGAGATAATATGGAAGTTCATGTTTTGTTTGGAAAAGTTTGGAGTCCGGACGGCCCAGACCTAGAGGAATTTATCGCGGTTTGTGCTAACGAAGAAGCACTAGTGAAAGCTAAAAAATCTGCTGGTAATAGTTATGTTTCTTTTTATGTGGTAACTACGGTAGTAGAAGAATGAAAAATCTTACCAACGAAGAACTATTGTGCTTCCTTTCTAATGCAAAGAAAGCGATTGAAAATTTAGAAAATCGTTATCGCAAATCAAGAAGTGATATAAAAAACTATTATCTCAATAAGATGATAGACGAAGCAGTCACCCATAAACTAGAAATTATGGAAGAATTAAAAAATCGTAATATACCACATTAAATTGTGTGACACGCCTTATCTGTGTCACACACTTTCGGTCGCGAGTGTATCACACACTATTCTTACTACACTATACGGACCATTGACTTTCTGGATATGCCTATAGAATAAGAGCATAACACGAAAGGAAATGCTCATGCTTCATTCCCTCCGCTTTCAATTTGCGCTTTTCTTCCTTCCCTTTATTCGACTCAACCGTTGGCGCTTCATCCTTCCACTTCCGAAGGAAACCAAACCGAAGGTAAAGCGTGACCCTAAGCCCATCGTTATTACTGAAAGTGCTTTGCGTGTTACCGCTGATTTTGACATAAACGAGCGTGTGGCGGACGGTGTGAAACCTCGCTCTGCTGCTAAGGGTTTAACCATCGCAGAGTGGGCGAGTGCTATCAACGAAAAGCCTCGTAATCCGATTGAATCGAACTCCAAACTTAAAAAGACCAAGTTTTATCAGTGGTCCCTTCCTGCTCATACTGCTACCCTCGTAAAAGATGATAAATTGGTGGTCCATAAGACTTGTCCAATGGCAGATGAATGTGCGAAGTTTTGCTATGCTGCTCAAGGTGGTTACACTTTCAAGTCATCCATGATTGCCCACACCCGCAATCTACAATGGGTAAATAATGACCCCGAAGGTTTTGTCAGTGAAGTGACCGAAGCAATTCGCGATAAGCATTCTAAGGGTATGCTAAAAGCATTCCGTATCCATGATGCTGGTGATTTTTATTCCCGTAGTTATTATATGCTGTGGAAGCAAGTGATTGAAGCCCTACCATCGGTGCAGTTTTATGCTTACACCAAAATGGTCCCTATGTTTGAGAAACTTCGTTCTGAGGGTTTAATACCTCGCAACTTTACGATTATCTATTCCTTTGGTGGGACTCATGACCATATGATTATGGAAAACAAGCACCGACATTCTAAGGTATTCCCTACCTATCGTGCTATGATTGAAGCGGGGTATTGGGATACTACCGAAACGGACTTGAATGCTTCTAAACCTTGGAAGCGCAAAATTGGTCTGGTCTATCATGGTGCAGACTGGGCGAAGGGTGAAGCGTGTGATAAGCGTGTGACCCTTATCGGATGGTTACGCTATAAGTGGCACCAATTTCTCGTATGGGGTGAAGTGAAAGCACCTGGTCACGGAGAGTAAAAAAAGTTGTGTGACATGGGAAACCTGTGTCACACAGCATCGACCGAAAGTGTGTCACACATCATTCCTCCTACACTATACGGACTCTTGATTTATCCATTCGCCTCATATAATGAAAGCATAACCAACGGAGAAACCCTATGAAGACCTATATCCTCTTTTCATCTATGAGCATGTCTGACCCAAATAATCATCAAGTAGTTGCTGTGGGTGATAAGGAAAAGTTGAAAAAGTTGGCCAAAAACTTTGGTGTTAATAATTGGACCATTGAAGACGATGGTATTTGTGTTGCAGAGAATGGTCAACTGCGTTTAGTTCCTGCTCAAGTGTGGGAGGGGTGAAAACCTCTTGACATTTCGGAAACGCCAATAGAATAGAAGCATAACCAACGGAGAAACCCCATGAAGATTTTCCAAGTCGCAATTCTCAACAACTATTTCACTGGTCGTCATTTTGATTATGGTGCGAAATACTACAATGTATTAGCAACAAATCCAGATGAAGCGAAGGAAGTAGTATTGAAGTTTGCTGATGTCGTTTTAGCAGACATGAAAACCCGCCGCTATAATGAAAAGCGAAAGTTGCTCGGAAAGTATACTTTACCAATTACTGAAAAGCGTATCGGTCTTATCAAAGAATACGATAATAATTGGCCGACAAAACCAGTCACTTTACTTTCTCTTGATGGTCCGAAGGAAGTAGTTAAGGATGAAAATTATAACCTCATAGTCAACTGAAAATATGGAAGTGTGTGACATCTGTGTCATACACTTCCGACCGAAAGTGTGTCACACACCTTTATGGCAAGTTGCATTTATTATGACCCTAATAGCCAATTCCCGTGTATACTACAAGCGACCCCTACCACAGGATTTATCATGTATCTATTATACCCCACAAACTACAACCCTCGCGCACCACCTGTCAACCTTTATGATGGGCATAATATATAAAGTGTGTCACACACCTACTGCTAATTCATTAGTAGTTGTTATGGTATTCGTATTGACCCCATAGTAAGTCGAGTGTATGACACACCCCAACTACCCCCTTCGTATTAGGGGGGCAGTAGCCACCTGTGTCACACACCATAACGACCCCGATAGTAGCCACCTGTGTCACACACCATCTTTGCCGATGGCATCACTCTCTTGACTTCATCAGTTATGCCCTTATAATAAAAGCATAACACGAAAGGAAACCCATGGAAACTCTTTATACCATTCTGAAAGTCGCTGGCATGTCTTCCAAAGTTTTGGCTTCTACTACCGATTTTGAGGAAGCACAAAAGGCATTCTCAAATGGCATATGGAGTTTGCCTCCATCTATGCTGGAAGGTGTTACTCCACAGAAGATTAACGAAGGTATCCAAAATAACAAACCTTTTTCTTTTGTAGTTGGCAGTGGGGAAAAACAGGTTTCTATTTGGTTTCTTTGTGACCCTAAAATTGAAACCAAAAAGATAGGGAAATTGGTCTTGTAAAAGATAGGAAAATCACTCTTTAAAAGATAGGAAAATCACCATGTCAAATCGTGAAGAAATCTACCAAGAAATTGAAACCCATTCGGACAATGGGATCCCACCACAACTCTTACCTCAATTGGTTTCCGAAGTATTGGAAGTTCCTTTGAAGGAAGTGAAAAAGGTTTGGAAGGAATGGATGAAAGATAGTGGGTGGGTTTTATAAAGATAGGGAAATTGGTCCTTGACTTTTCTGAATTCGCCCCTATAATACTTTTTCAACCCCAACGGAGGTAAACATGTTAGACAACATTATCGGAGAAATCCTCACCTTTATTCTAGTTCTGGTATTGGGTATTTTATTATACTCTATGTTTATGTGGATGTGGGGTGGAATGATGATGGCCAATATGATTGGCCCATTATTCTTATGGTGGGGTTTACCACTTCCTGACTTCACGGTTATGAGAAGTTTTATGCTCGTAATTCCTTTTCTACCTATATTCTTTTTATGGCTAGGATCTAAAATGAATTTAGGGATTGATAACAAACCCAAAATGTTTTTCTTCTCCTACCTACTTGTAGCATCGTTGCTGTTGAATTTATGGCCAGTTGCCGCTGTTTTCGGTGGACAGTATTGGGTAAGGAATACAGTGTATGAGAAGATTTCCCATGAGAATAGAGTTGAATTTTGGCATTGGAGAGCAAGTGACCCTTGGATTTCTGACATAGATGGTAGTGGATACTACATGAAGTATATCAACATGCGTCTGATGGAGATTGGAGAGGCGCCACTTGGTCGCAATCCGAAATGGGATAACATCGAAGTGTATGGGAGGATTTTAGAGTGAAATACATCAATCCTGACAATCCAAAAGAAACTTGGGTGGCTAAAGGAAGGGGTAGGCCGCCCAAGTGGGTAACTGAAATGAAAAAGCGAATGTTGGAAAAACAGACGCGAAAAAAGATAGGGAAAAAGGATTTTGAGAATTCAGAAGCATCTCATATCAAGAAATCTCGCGAAGGTGCTGATGACCCTATTGCTCCCCCTGGAACGGTTTTATCAGATGGGACTTACCGAGTAAATGGAAAGTTGACTTATGTTGGTCCTGACTTCTTCCTGTATCTTGATGAGGGTGACAGAGTATCAAAGATGCTTTAAGTGTGTCACACGGTGGGGGTCGGGGATGTGAAACCGGCCCTTGCTTTTATGAATAGCCCTTTATAATAAGAGTATACACCAACGGAGAATACCCCATGAGTATCGAAACCCTTGTAAAGAAAATCGAAAAGCGATTTGATCGCTCTCTTTGTGTCCCAGGTTACTTTCACTTCTACGAAGATAATAATGTAAAGGCTTCAGTTCGCTGTAACCCTAAAACTGGATACTGGATTGCTTCTCTAGACGGTGATAAACTTAAGCGGCCACTTGACCCCGAAGAATTCTTCTGGGCCAAACGGTCACTTGACCCAGAAGAAGCTCTTAAGGCACTTCTAGATCAACTTGAAGGTGAACGGGAGTTTGAGAGCTTCGAAAAGTTAGGTGAATCACTTTCTATCCACCATTATGATTAGGGGGAAACCATGCTATCACCACACTTTCCAGATCCAACCGATCCAGATGAGCGATATATCGATTCGCAAATAGTCAACATTCGGCGTGGACCTAAAAACAAAGGCAGAGATTCGTTTATCTACTGCGACCTACAAACCAAAGATGGTGAGCTACTTATTTCTGCTACTCTTGATTATGTAGTAGAGCAATTAGTTGATCGTCTACCGAAAAAAGGAGATTGAAATGAAGATTGGAGATTTAGTCAATGTAGTTTTTTGGGGCAAGGCCATTTCAGGAAAAATCCTTGACATTTACGAGAATGGTGTTATTGTGGTAAAAGGAACCAACGAAGTATGGTATGACCTTAACCCATCTGACAAAGAGCATTGGTCTATCGAAAAAGCTGGGCCTTGAATAAACAATAAGAAACCTATCACCCATAAGGAGAAAAGAAATGGCAAGCCCAGAGTTTTATAACGAATTAGCAAATGATTTGGAAAAGATAATTAAAAAAATAAAAGAGGCACATAGTGGTACGACCGGATTTGAAGAAATGTGTATTCGCGGACTTATGTTGGAATTGAGCCCATTTTGGATGAGAATTGTTGCTCTTGCTGAAGCCAGTCTAAAATCTAATCCTTGACTTCTTCCAAAAACCCTCTATAATTAAAACTCATAAGGAGAAAAAGATGTTTGAACAATTCACCGAAATGCTACAAGAAATCCTGGAGGAAGAGAAGCTATTTGAGAACTTCGCGAAGGTTACTGCTAAGGTCATTGCCGCTCTGGAAAAGGAAGGGTTGAGTCGCGAGGAAGCGATTAGCGTTGCGGCCCAGTTCAAAATTGGGGGTTGACAATCAAAAATACGTGATATAATGGTATAAATAGGGTTTGACCCTTACTCTTTGACAAGTATATAGAAGATGGATACACATGCGCGAGTAGCTCAACTGGAAGAGCATGAAACTTCTAATTTCAAGGTTGTAGGTTCGAGTCCTACCTTGCGTGCCAAAAAAGTAAATACTATAACATAGCATTGCTAAAAGGAGATCTGATGAAAAGGGGAAACTGAGTTATAGTCAATAATACGAAAGTATGGCGAAGGTCTTATATGCCTCGCCTTTTATTTTAAATGACCTTTTTTACCGAGATTAGATATAAGTGTGAAACCTTTATCATCCACAATCAAAACATGCACCTGAGGTCTGATTGTGGTAGAGGCACCGATCTTATAAGTCGGCAAAAAGCTGGTTCGACTCCAGCCAGGTGTACCATTTGCCTCGTTAGCTCAACTGGCAGAGCAACTGACTTTTAATCAGTGGGTTGTAGGTTCAAGTCCTACACGGGGTACCATCTTAAAGCGAATGCCGGAAGCGATTACATCGATCATCTGAAAATATCACTTCCACCTTTTGTCGCTTTTTTCTTAGCCCACTACTTTAATAGGTAGTGGGTTTTTTTAATGGCATTCCACCCGCCCGGCAGTGTGTCACACACTTTTTTTGTGAATGTGTATCCACCATTGTTTTTCCTAATTAGCCCTTATAATAAGAGCATAAGGAGGAAACAACATGCTTCATAAGCGACTCGTCTCTGCTCTCGAAAAGATTGGCGCTACTATTACGGAAAACACCGATCGCACTCGTCCCGATCGTTTTTATAAGAACTTTGTGGCCGAACTGGATGGCAAAAGAATTGACTGGTATACCAGTAGAAACTTCAACACAAAGATTGGCGACTATGACGATAAACTTTATGTCGGTCATGTCACCTGGCGTTCACCTCATACCGATTCAATGACCGATTGCTTTTGTGACTCGTATCGTGATACGATCAAAGGTGCTGTCGAACTCTTGAAAGGATAAACTATGACCCCCCATCAACGCGACTCTCGTATCAAACAAATCCTTCTCTTATTGGGAAAGTCATTTGACTACAGCCTTTCTTTGACTGGTTGTGGTTTCTTCCATGATGATGATTTTTTTACCAATGGTTACATTGCCGAAGTGCGAAGTGTGCCAACGAAAGGGTGGGGCGTTTACTACAAAGGTATAAGTATTGGCATCTATCAGTCACGAATGGAAGCATACGATAGTTTGATTTCCCACTTGACTTCCCCGAAAATTGCCGTATAATACTCTTTCAACCCAACCAAAGGAGGAACGATGGTTTCCAAGACCACCGCCGATGAGATTGACTCTCTTTCTAATATGTCTATGGATGAGACAGACTTTCAAGTTGTCTCTGACATTCAGATTCCTGATGTTTTCTTTCGCAAGTTTTCTTGTGGTTTGCCTATTGTTGATGCTCTTGTAGGGAAGGATGGGTTTTTACCAGGGTCTTCGTTTACGATGACCGCGCCTGCTGGCACTGGCAAGACCACCTTCTGTCTTCAGACCATGGAAGCATTTGCTGCTAATGGCAAGCGTGTCGGTTATATTTCTGGTGAAGAGTCGGTTTATCAATTGGCGTTTACTTGTAAGCGACTTGGCGTAAAGCGTGTGAAGATTGCCAATAAAACTGATGTAGATACGATTTGCTTTACTTTGGAAAACTTTGATGTGGTTATGGTTGACTCGTTTCAGATGCTTCAGAGTAAAAAGGTAAATGGTGGCACGAAACTTCAAAAGTATTGTATCCATCGTTTGGTAAAAGCCGCAAAAGAAACCGAGTGCGTTTTAGGTGTTATTTGCCATCTTACGAAAGACGGAAAATTAAAGGGTGATTCTTCAGTAATTCACGCAGTGGATATGAATATGGAAATTTGGAAAGGCGACCCTGAAGTTTATGATACGCACCATGCCCGTGTTATCCGTGTGGTAAAAAATCGTTTTGGTCAGTGTGGCTCGATTGTTTTGAAAATGGGTGAGCGTGGCTACGACTTCCATAATCCTATTGCTCTTGATGAAATCTCTGAGTCGGACATTACTTCAGCGAATGCCTCACAAAAGCGCAAGCAGGGTGAATACAATGAAGTGCGTAAGTTGGTATTAGAAAAGGAAAAGATTACTATCAAGGATGTAGCATCTGCTTTGGGTGTTGATGTTGGTCGCGCCAAGCGTTTGCTTGCTGACTTGGTGGAATTGGAAGATTTGGATAAGGTTGGCGATGGTCGCACTGGTGTTCAGCCCTACTACATTCGCGGACCTTCTCTGGTTGAGGAAGAGGAGGCAGAGGTTTCCATTGAATAAAACTGCCTCTTGACAGAGAAGAATAAGGCATATAATACACTCTCAACACAACACAACAAGGAGAAACAAATTGGGTTACACGCATTACTGGGACACTAACGAAGACCTTACACCCGAAGAGTGGAATGAGGTTACTGAAAAAGCGAATACTATCATTCAGCATTGTCAAAATCTTGGCATTCAGTTGGTGTATGAATTTGACGAACCCGACTCTTTAGTCATGATTGATGACTCTCAAATTCGATTCAATGGTCTTGAAGAGGAAGGTCATGAAACTTTTTTCCTTACTCGACCTCAGACAGATTTTTGTTTTTGTAAAACTGCCCGTAAAGAGTATGACCTTGCTGTTACGATGATACTCATTGCTGTTTATAATGCTGCTCCTTCTAAGGTGTCGGTCCTTTCTGATGGTCATTTATCAGATTGGGAAGAAGCCACCCAAACCTACCAAAACCTTTTTGGTGACTTCCAGATGCCTCCAGAAATTGGTCCTTGACTTCCCTTAAAGCCACATTATAATAGCCCTATCAACAACAAACAACCCAATCTTCAATGGAGAAGAACATGATTAAATTTTCAGTAACCAAAAACGGAATACCTTTCACTGACTACACTTGGGATGAAGAAACCCATAACTTCAGTACTGGTGCTGATGGATTGGTTTTGGATTTTGGTGAAGTTGACGGAGTAACTTTCAATACCGGTTGGGGGTGTACTT
>LFIK01003411.1_pt1 | contig 12907 bp, 18 predicted proteins | sample 643401 | NCBI WGS metagenome assembly LFIK01 (sample SAMN03777447, study PRJNA286221) | soda lake metagenome | biome: soda lake; feature: Kulunda steppe; material: water; isolation source: sample T5-Br brine of Lake Tanatar-5 | place: Russia: Kulunda steppe | collected 2010-07 | reverse complement strand
CCCAAGCCTGCCAACACTGCTGCTCATCCGTGCACTGCATGAGCCCCAAGCCTGCCAACACTGCTGCTCATCCGTGCACTGCATGAGCCCCAAGCCTGCCAACACTGCTGCTCATCCGTGCACTGCATGAGCCCCAAGCCTGCCGACACTGCTGCTCATCTGCGTGCTGCATGGGCCCCAGGCCTGCCGACACTGCTGCTCATCCGTGCACTGCATGAGCCCCAAGCCTGCCGACACTGCTGCTCATCCGTGCACTGCACGGGCCCCAAGCCTGCCGACACTGCTGCTTACCTGCACACCTGCATGGGCCCCAGGCTCCTACTGACTGCCCCTAGGCACCATGAACAAGGCCTTCACCTGGGGGTTGTTGGCCCATGGCACATTGTGCAAGGCATGCCCCTTTGTCATCTCTGCCGCTCACCCGCATACTGCGTGGACACCAGGTCTCCATGGTCCGCCCACAGCACCTTGAACAGGGCTTCCACCTTGGGGTAGGCCTCCGGCAGCGAGGCAGGGCCGCTGCCATAGCGGCTGGCAGGCATAAGCCCAAACCCGGCCAGCACTGCCTCCAGGGACTGCGGGCACGCGTGCACAGCGGGCAAGTGCTCTGATACATTCCCCACTCGTGCATGCATGAGATGCCTGCACACTTGTGTATGTGTGTGTTCTGTGCACTCGCACGCACGCCTGTTTGCGTGGACATCTTCATGAGTGTACACTTTGATCGTGCAGTTGATCACAGCAGCTCTGCATGCACTTGCTTTCAGCTGCTGCATGGCGCATGTGCTGTTGTTGGCATGAGCCCAAGGGTCACAGCACCCACTGAGGCACCAGCAAAGACGCTTGACACACCGCCACATGAAATGCAAGACACAGCACACCCATGCAGGCCAGAAGTTCAGCCACTCATGCGCCATGCCTTGCACACCCTCCAAGCACAACACATCCAAACGCGCCAAAGGAGAAGCCCAAAGTACGCACGCACGCGCCGCGCCTCCCTCTCTGCTGCGCGCTCCTTCCGTGCAAACACACCCTGCACCACATTCGCTGCGCGCTCCTTCCGTGCAAACACACCCTGCACCACATTGGTGCGGTCCAGGCAGTCGACACAGCTGACGCGCACCTTCCGTGCAAACACACCCTGCACCACATTGGTGCGGTCCAGGCAGTCAATACAGTTGACGCGCATCACGCCGTCCTGGTTCTTAGACACGCGCCCCGTCTGCGTGTGCCACTGGTGGAAGCCCTGGGCAGCAAACTCGGCCGCAACCTGTGGGCAGAGAGAGGCGCAAAGCGTGTGCACAAGCGCAGCATGTGTCATGCATGCAAGTGCAGCACAGGTCACAACTAAGATGAGGGTACAATGCACTCAGCCACGCGCTGCGGGCGGAGAGGCAGGCTGCAGATGCATGTGCAGTTTAAGCTTTAAGCGGGCGCAGCATATATGTGGGCACAGAAGAACGTTTGGCCATGTGCCATGGGCATTGGTAGAGGCAGGGGGCACACGCGAACACAGATCAAGTGGTCCAGCTGGATGGTTGGATGGTTACCATGGATGGTTGGCATTGAATGGTTAGCATGGTGAAGCTGGATGGTTGAAAGAGGTACGGGAGAGCATGCATGTATATAGAGGCAACCTAGAGCTTGTCCAGGGGATGGGAGAGGTGGCAACTTCCTCACGATGCCGCAACAGGCCCAGATTAACAGAGGCTGTGCTGTGGTTGCATGCAATTATTGAGTGTGCATGCAAATGTTATAAAATGTGCCAATGCTTTTTATGAGTGTGTTTACATGTGTATGTGTGTTTACATGCGTGCATGTGTGCATGAGCTGAGAAGGGTGCGTGTTCAGATAGGTGTGCTTTCATGTCCCTACTTGTGTGCATGAGCTGAGAAGGGTGTGTGTTCATACAGGTGTGCTTTCATGTCCCTACCTGGTGTGTGTTCATACAGGTGTGCTTACACGTCCCTACCTGGTCCCAGAGCTTAGACAGGTTGTGGTATCGCTGCTTGCTGCACTCCGCATGGAAGTCAAATGCGAGGTAGCGATAGGCTGAAAGCACACAGGCACATCATCACCAAACCGGGTCATTTGTTCGTTCATACACCAAAAACGGTCTCAGCATGTGCTACAGGCAAAACATAGTTCTGCAACACATTGCCCTGCAGAGCCTCAGATGCAGTGCAAGGGCGTGGCGTGATGTGCGCAGTATGTTCCAGGCCATCGATGGCCATGTCTGCCAAGCGCTGAAGCCTTCTTTGGTTGAGGCACGTGGATGCGCAAACAGCCATGTTACGCCCATCTTGTTACGCTCACCATCAAGACACACATGACAATGCAGCAAGAGACCGACCAGCAGGCAAAGAGCCGTATCAAACAAGGTTACAAGCCAGCCTGCTGCTTGCAGCCAGTGTATCCAGCCACTCAGCAGGCAATTTGAGCATTGCTTGGCACTGCTCACAGAATGAGGCACAGGAATTCCAGTCAAGAGTTCGAATTTGGCAACCCCCACCCCCCACCAGTTGCCGATCTCCCTGGCATTGGGTGCTTTAGGCTATGCGTGCCTAGATCGCACCCCAAACTCGGCGCATTGGCACAGAATGCACAAGTTCATGATTGCACGCATCCATTCATAAGGCTCATCAATCTTTATGGATGTCCACACACAGACGCTGCATGCTTGTCCAGTCAGTAACTCTTCTTCCTTGTGTGTTTGTGTGTGTTGTTGTAATTGTGTGTAATTATGTGCGCGCATGCATGCGTGGTGTGCATGTGTGTGTGTGCGTGCGTGCATATGTGTGTGCGTGCGTGCGTGCAACTGTGATTGTGATTGTGTACGTTGTGTCACCACACATGGCACGTGAAAATCACAACCGCAACCCCACCCTACCCCCATCCCAAACACTAGAACACGATTGTGACTCTGTGCATGGCCGGGCGTCCCACCCTTTGCCCCGGGCTTGTTGGAAGCACAGAAGCGCCTGGACTCTTCTCGAAACGCGAGCTCCAGCTTGCCCTCTGCGTGTGATGAACGGTTGCTGCGGGTTATGGACAGTTGCACGCTTTTTGAACACAAGCTCCAGCTTGCACTTTGCGCACGACGAAATGTTGGTTGGCACGTTGACTCTTTTCAAGCCAAGCTTGCTCTCAGCGTGTAGTGGACGGCTGCTTGGCACGTCAACTCTTTTCTAACCAAGCTTGCTCTCAACAGCGGTGGACAGCTGCTTGGCAAATGCCTTTTTCCAAGCACAAGCTCCAGCTCGCCCTCTGTGCGCGATGGACAGCTGCTTGGAACATTGCCTCTTTTAAAAAGCAAACTGCTGCCCTCTGTGTGTTATGTACAGTTTCTTGGAACATTGCCTTTAAGCAGCCACAGCATGCTCCGACACAGCGTGTTTGAGCATGCACGGTCCGCGTGGAAATGTGTACTGGGCTGTAGACATTGCAGTTCAACCATGCCAGGTTTGCTGCAATCTTGAAGTGGTTGCAAGCAGAGCTCTAGGCTGTCGTGGCACATTCCGCAAATCAGGCATGCACTTGTGTCTAAGTATCACAGCAAGTGTATGCACTCCTGTTTCTCCAATCAATTTAAGCAAGGTTATGCAAACCTGTTCCTTCAGTCAATCTGAGCCAGGTTACGCACTTTTACTTTCTGAATCAGAGCAAAGGGTGTGCACTCATGTTTATTCAATTAGAGCATGGGTCTCAGGCCCTAGCCTGGCCCTTAACAGCATTCACATGACTGCAGAGGAGCTCTGCAATTGCGCTACCCGCATTGCACCTGTCTTGTGCTGGTTGACCAGGTTGATGGCCACCACGCCCTTGTACTGGTCGACCATGGACTGTATGTGCGCGTCGTGCACCTTCAAGTGGGAGCGCGCGCACAATGTTTGCAACAATGTGTCTGTGTGCATGGCGCTCAAGGGCATGCTGTGTTGGTTTTGCACCTTTTAGGCCACAGGCGCCCGGGCATGCTGCCCACACATTTCCACACAGAGGCTGCCAGCAGCTTATGGTTTCTGCTCATCAGCCGCTGCCGCTCACGGCGCTACACTTCCAGCTAGGTGCCGTGGCCTTTCACCTTTGCTATGTGCATTGCCCAACTGATGCACAATCACATCCATATGCGTGGGCGCGGCAGCAACTGCGAGCTGGAAAAGCACATGCACACATTCACCCCGCTAGTCACATGGCGGCCCCCTTGTACCCCTCTCCTGCGCGCCATGCGCCTCCTTTACCCCTTGCCATGCCCTTTTGCTGTCTCCCTCCCTGTTGTGCGCCATGCACACCCTAGTGCTTATGCCCACTCTTGCCCCTCTGCGCTTATGCCCACTCTTGCCCTTGTGCTTACGCCTGTTGGCGCACAAATCCTGTTGAGCGGCTCACATATGCCCCCTCCTGCCTCATGATGCCCCTCTACCCTGCGACACTCCTCCCACGCCCCTCCCTTCATGTGATCCCGTTCCCAAGCCCCCCAAACCTCCCCTCGCACCGGTGCATTCATGTCTGTGGGCGCGATAACTGTGGTGGGCTTGTACTTGAGGTTGGGCAGCTGCGTCCATAGCAGAGGGATGGAGCCACGCACGACCACATAGGACGCGGCTGCACCCGCCAGGGGCCCCTCGGTGTCGTTGATGGTCAGTATCTGCTCCGTCTCCACAAAGTTGGCCACGTTGCCTGCAGGCAGTGTATGTGTGTGTGCACGTGCATGGTTGCATGAGTGTTGTGTGTGTTGTGTGTGCGCGCACGCGTGCGGTGGGTGTGCATCTGTGTGCAGTGTGTGTGTTGTGTGTGTTCATGTACGTGTGTGTGTGTGTGTGTGTGTGTGTGTGCAGGTGCGATTGTGTTGTGTGTTGTGTGCGCCCAAAAGTGTGTGAACGCGAGCGCAGCAGGTTGTGCAGACATTTATGCATGCGTGCGTGAGCTGCGTGCTTGCTTGTGCATACCTAAGCTTTTGTGCATGTGCTCACCATTGCCCTGGAAGTTGCGCAGCACATCCAGCACCTCCACTGGGAAAGCAGGGCCTGGATGCCTGGCACCTAGTGCAGGGGCAGGAAAAATCCCTTCTCCCCCCCCCAAAAAGCCCTGAGCCCTAGCTCTCCCCACCTGCGCTGTCCTGGCCCTCCTAACTTACCCTGCCCCGTGACCCCTTTTGCCCTGCACCCCCGCGCACCTTGGGTGTCTGCCCCCCGACGCCACTGCCGCGTCCCCGCCCGCGCCGTAGAGCGGCGCGCCACCAGCGTGAGCGTCGCACACACGTTGCGGCCCGTGTGCGTGTCCTGCATAGCACAAGAGGGGACCGTTGCAGCTATGGAGCGGTCGCTACTTGCAAAATTGCACACGCACGCGCGGAGCCATCGGTCACATCCTGCCAAACTGCCATGTGAAGAACCATGCATGGTTGCAAGAATGAGTGGGCCATCCCCGGTTAGTGCTGGGGTCCAGAGGTTGGCCAGCGGTCGGCTCTGTGTATGGCCCTGGCCAAAGATGGTCCTATGCATGGCCAAAGATGGTCCTTAGTGTGATGATCTTAGATGGTCCCGTGAATGATGCTCAAAGATGGTCCTGAGCACGGACCGCCTGGCAAAAGAAGTGCCAGTGCCAGTCACAGTGCCAGGGCAAAAGCAGCGTTAGGGCCAAATACACAGCCGTGTGCGCATGATTCTGGTCATAGAAAATGCACGTCAATGCCAAGCATTCCTTTCTAGTGCTGAAAGGCACACACCTGATATTAACTTGCACGCACACACACGCACACTCAAGAGGCAAGCCCTGCAGCCGCTGCCTAAAGCGTGAAGCACCCCCCCCCCGGTTGCTTGGAATGCCAACCCTTGGGCTCCTTGAGGGCAGCAGGTTACTCAGGATGCACAACATGTTTGTGCACATGCGCACCTGGAACGCCAGCCCCTTGAGCTCCTTTACAAAGCCCAGGATGCACGGCACCACAAACCTGCGTAAAACATGGCGTTGCACCACGCAGCACAAAACATGAGCTCACAACCTATGGTCCATCAAACATGGTCTGGGCTTATCAATCCAGGGCCTAAACCCTAAACCAAGGGTCAGGATGCATGGCGCCAAACAAAGCGTCCTCAAAAACACTTCCTAGATCAAATAAGGGAAAGGGGCCACCTTGGGAAGAGCTCCAGATCATGCAGGGCAGAGTACACGTGCACTTGCCACACCAGGAACAATGGCCACACTAGCTTGCACATGCGCTTGTCCCACAAGGAACAATGGCCACACTAGCTTGCACATGCGCTTGTCCCACTAGGAACAATGGCCACACCAGCTTGCACTTGTATCTTGCCCCACCAGGAACCTCAAGCTCGCCAGCATGCACAAATGCGTCTGAGCACATGACAGCACACGGATCTGAGAACAGACCTGTGGGCACTGGCAGCTAGCAGTGGCTGCGCCGCAGCACGGTTCCAAAAGAAGCGGGGGTCCGCGCGCGCAACAGGCAGCTGCGCAAGACAATCACAAAGGCCAGTGATGGCTCCTTGATCCGTTGACGTACAGAGGCCTGTGCTTGTAGCACAGCAGCAGCATGCGAAAGGAAGCGGAAGCACGCGCAAAGAGCCTCATGTGCCTGAGCCCACAGGTACGAGTGACAGGCTGGGCAAGTGTCGGCCGCCCAGCAGCATGCAGGTAGTGGAGCAGATGCTACGATCACCGTGCCAAAGATCCTTAGGCTCAAAGTGCGGCTTTGGGCTGCAGTGCACAACACACTCAATTTGCCTGAGAACACAGCAATGCAGGACGCACGCCCACAGGGCTAGGAGGGAAGGCAAAACCGCGCATTCCTATTGGATGTGTGCAAGCCATGGCGACACACAGCATGCCAATTCCGGCACAACGTGCAGGTACTGTATGGGCAGCAGTTGGGCACCAGTAAGGATTGTGCATGATGTCAGCACAAACCTGTGTGACTAAGGCCTGCCGGTTTGCAGCCTCAATGTTGTGGCGGATACATGGGCAGAGGGTGCACACCAGCAAAGATTGTACGTGGCGTCAGCACAAACCTGTGTGTCAAAGGCCTGCGGATTTGCGGCTTCGATGTTGGCGGCGCGCTGGCAGGTGAGGGTGAGGTCATAGGAGTAGGAGAAGTGTAGGCCCCTGCCAGAGCCCTCAGGGTTGACTGCATCGTTCAGCAGCGCCAGCAGGCGGCGGTTGGACCTGCAGTCGCAATTCGCAACCGCATACATGAGGCTGCAGGAGCTTTGTTCAGCAGTGCCAGCAGGCAGCAGATTTTGCCCTTTGGCCACTGATAGCCAGCCCACTGGCTGCAAACAGCTCGCACACAGGCCACAAACAGCCTGCCCACTAGCTACTTTGGCCACTAATAGCTCGCCCTTTGACCATTATAACTCGCTTAAATGACCAATGACAGCTCGCCCACTGGCCATGAACAGCTCGCCCATTAGCCACAACGTTACGCCCATTTGCCACAATGGTTCATTCGCCCATTGGTCACAACGGTTTGCCCTTGGGCCACAGCACAGATGTGAACATGTATTTGAGGTTCACACCTTACTTTCGCAACGGCAGATAATGTTTGGGCGCACGGTCACCTGCCGCCCACACGTCTGTGCATGCTGGACATACCCCACACCAGCACACCCGCACTCCCTGCCAGCTTTCGTACCGCTACCTGGATTTCCATCACGGATCATGCATGAATGTAATGCCACTGCGAGCGCTGGCAGACACCGACGAGTAGCCCTGACTGCACAGGCTGACCTGAGCTCTGAGCCGGCTCACCCCGGCTGAGCTGAGCACTGCTCGCAGTGGCAAGCATCGATTGGATCGCAGCCGCACCTTGAGCTGAACGCGCCGGGTGCCGTGATGATTTGGCAGCCAGCCACCTCATACACAGGCTCGCTCTTCAGCGTCGCCACACGCTTGGCTTCCGTCACGAGGACAAGTGCGTAGCCTGTAGGGTGTAGGGCCAGAGGTCAGGGATAGGTAGGCAGGGACAGGATGTGGGAAGGTAGGGATAGGGAGTAGGTAGGGATAGGGATAGGGTTTTGGTAGGTGGGAACAGGGGATAGGTAGGAAAAGATAGGGGATAGGTAGGTAGGGATAGGAGATAGGGTGCGGTTACAGAGCTGTACCAGGCTGGGCAAACCGATCACCTCCTTCAGGAGAGCAGCTTCACCTGTCTGCAGCTTGCACAGCCCCAAAATGCCCATGGCATCCACGCACTGCCCCTGCATGGGCTGGTTGGGCAGCACCTGCACGCAGTGTGACATCACATGTATGATGTGCGCACGTCAGCCCCAAAATGCCCATGACATTCACGCACTGCCCCTGCATGGGCTGGTTGGGCAGCACCTGCACGCAGTGTGATATCACATGTATGATGTGCGCACGTCAGCTTGTGCAGGTGCAACACCCGCTCGTCGTGAGCACAGGAAAAAAGTGCAAACATCCATTCGCGAGTGCAAATAGGTGTCCGAATGTGCCTAATGTGTTCATGCGCATATGCGCCTCCCTCTGCTTCTGGGCACAAAGAGATGAAGAGTGTGATGCACATGTGCTTCCAAGTTCGCAAGTGCCAGACATCCACACTGCTAATGCTTACTCACAGAATACCCCGAGTCAACCCCCATTCACAGCTTGGGCCACACGCGTGCCGTGTGCACAAAACGCGCTTGCTGCCAGGCCAGGCGCCCCCACACCTTTCATTCTGGTCGTGCCATTGAACAACTTGACCCACACACATCATTATCCCACACCTGTCATTCTGGTCGTGCCATTGCACAACTTTACCCACACACATCATTATCCCACACCTGTCATTCTGGTCGTGCCATTGCACAACTTAAACGCACAGCTTTACATCGAGATGCAAATGCTCACAGCGAGAGCATGACATGCAGCCCGAGGATGTTGCACAACAAAAGGGACCAAGCCTGGCGCTCTCCCAATAAACAGGCAGCATGCTTGACGAGCACAGAGCGCGTGCCCAACAAATAGCCAGGTAGCTCCAGACAGGCAGGCAGGGGATGGCGTGGTGCATCATGCAGAGACGTTGGCCGGTACACAGAAGGGGAGGTTAATGCAGTGTCTGTGGGTGTTTCCAATGAACAACAGCCATTAGCCCTGGTGCAGGACACACAGAGTATCCCATGAAGGTTTCCATAAAGCCTAGTACACGTCTTTCTATGGACTTCACCATCAGCCCTGGAGCAGGGTGGGCAAAGCTTTGCATGGAGGCGTTCATCAGGCCTAGTGCAGGCCTCGTGCATTTTTCTCCATGATAAGGCCATCAGGGCTGATGTACGATGTGCGGGCCTGGCTTTTCATTGTGCATGCAACAGGAGCACACATGGCTGGACTTTGCTCATGACTGTGCTGGCCATGCGCACCAAGCACCATCAAGTAACACCAGCACCCAGCAACACCAGCATCATAATTCAATCCATTCCAAGAGAACAAGCACACCTGAGCTGACCCAGAGTTCAAATCCACAGACAGTGTATCCACTGGGCCCCTGCCCTGGTGCAGCCCACTGGGTTGCACGGCAGCCTGGCCGTTCTGGACAAACACCTTCATGCCTGCACAAGCGTGGTTGGGCATGGCGCAGCCTCTTGCAAGCTGCCACGCACTGAGCAGCTGATCACTCCTGGATGGTGGTTAGCGCTGGACTTGATCTTTAATTGACAAGGCTCGTGCATTGCCCAGGCTAGGCCATAGCATGCTCCTCGGCATTAGCAGGTCAGGTGAGCTGCTGCACAGCTTCCAGCTCCTTGTCTGGTGCTGTGGGGCCTCATATTGCAACAAAATTCATAAAGAGAGGCTACAGACGCATGAGGGAGTGCACCAAGGGGCGAAACTGTGTCCTATCCTGCACAGGCGCTTGGAACTCACAGGTGTAAGGTTCCATCTTCAATCAGTCTTTTTTGCTGGCCTCAATACCCCAGTAATGTGCAGTCGTCCTTCTGGTCTCCCTATCCAGTGCAGCTCCTAATGGATCCTCCTGCTCTTTTGTCCTATTTTGCCCCCGGCTTGACACGGCCAAAGACAAGCCTGAGGCGATGCACAGGCTAGAAAAGGATAGCAAAAAAAGTCTCTTACGATCCATTCAAATAAACTGATCATCGCTGCGTGAGACTTTTGAGACTTGCTCACTCATGACCTCACTTTTGCTCTCGCATTTTCTACATGTGTGATTTTTTTGATGTTTATAATCCATCTTAGGCATGCCTGAGCATGCCATGCCATCACATAAAAACGCAACTCAGCGCCAAGGCGCGCTGCTGGGCACTAGTGATCAGAGCCTGGTTCTGAATGGTGAGCCCTGTGGAGTTGGCCTGTGGTGGGCTGATGGTGTACTATGCCGTGCGTCCACCACGTTTTGGCAGCACATGACCCTCTTGCAACTTGCCTCATACCATACAGTGTGCGCCCCAGATCTGCGCTGGGACACCAGACCCACAGAGTCTAGGACTCGAGCTGCCCTTCGGGATCTTGCTGTTGCCTCGCTCGCCCTACTGCCATGGGTCTTCTTCCGGTTGCTGAGGTGCGCGCCTGTAGGGGTTGCATACACTGTTGCTTACAGTTACAGTTAGTAGGCTTTTTGAAGTTGTGGACATTGGAATTCCTGAGAGCAAAAATCTGCATGCTGTTTACGGCATTGATGAGCCTCGGCCTCGGCATAAACCGTTCTTCTTCCTGCACAAGGGCTGTCTTGCCGATCCTGGGTATCAATTCCCACAGATGGGAGCGAGGCACTCGTTTGACTGGCCTTCCTTGGTTGTGCGTGCTTCCTTTTGCAGGCTCGTCCTGCTGTTCCTGGGGGTCAGTGAGCACAGATGGAAGGGCGTACCCAACGACACTGTGTTGTGTCCGAGGCATGCCAAACAGCTGCAAGAGGTTATAGACGCGATGGAGTCCGGCAGCCTGGACGTGGAGGTAAGCACGTGCACTGAATCAGTGCCACTTATACAGACTCTGGGGGCTTTGGCATGTGGTCACACGTGTACCGCTGTGTGATAAATCTGGCTGCATTTGTGGATGCACTCATGGGCAATGCCTTTTTAAAGGCAAGGAGCATTGCTTTTTGGATTGCGTTGTGGACACCTGTATTAAGTGTGATGACTTGCTGAGCAGCCAGGCAGTTCCGGCTGACATCCTGCAGCCCCAGGCGCAGGAGCAAACTCACAGAAGAGGGTAGGCTGCATTCCCCTCTTCTGTGTGTGTGTGCATTGCCTCTTTCAGTACAGCAGCAACATACAGCTTGAGCATGCAGCTAAGAGGACGAGACCTGTCCAGGGCATAGGGTGAAACTTCATGAGCCCTGCGCTCGCAGGATCCATGCTGGAATCCTACAGCATAGATCAACAACTTGTTTATAGCTCAGTGAAAGCTGCTGTACTGGTGCACTTCCATTATTTGGTTCACAGGTGCACTTCCATTGTTTGGTTCACAGGCATCGCCAAGTTGCCATGCGCACGAGCTTACCCTGGGCAATGTTAATCGTTGTATATAAGAGTGCTGCAGGCTTCCCATGCACAAATTCTTCTTTGAAGATGCCTGCTTGTGTACGCAAAATTTGATAGGGCACGTGTGTATCTTTGCTTGGTTATGCACACACGCACACTCACACATGCACAAGCTCACGAGTATTCTCAGAATTAGTGGTTCATGTAGTGAGTGCTTGAGGTTGACTGTCAACTCCCGCAGGCACTCCTGAACCTTCCTATCCCAGAGCAGTACAACTGCATTTCTTCAGCCCAAGCACAAGCCCTCATCCTACATCACTTGCGCAGGCGCTCCTGAACCTTCCTATCCCAGAGCAGTACAACTGCATTTCTTCAATCCAAGCACAAGCCCTCATCCTAGATCACTTGCGCAGGCGCTCCTGAACCTTCCTATCCCAGAGCAGTACAACTGCATTTCTTCAATCCAAGCACAAGCCCTCATCCTACATCACTTGCGCAGGCGCTCCTGAACCTTCCTATCCCAGAGCAGTACAACTGCATTTCTTCAGCCCAAGCACTAGCCCTAATCCTACATCACTTGCACAGCGTGGTCTCTGCCTTGGAGATAGTGGCCGCACAGCAAGGTGCGTGCGTGTGAGTGTAGTGTGTGTGGTGTGTGTGCGCGCGTGCATGTGCGCGCATGCGTGTGCACTCATAGTTGTGTAGGTAGATGTAAGGGACGTTTCCCTGTCGCCACTGCTACCTGTAAGGGACTGCAACACACTTAAATGTCAGGTGTCTGCCATGGTGTGGTTGTTTAAATGGGATTGGGGCTCATCTGGGTGCTCAACGGGCCACGCACTCAAGGTGTTGGGCATGTGCCCTGTAGGGACGCTTGCAAACAGCATGCCATGTTCGACCTTTTCTCCACTGACTGTACATGTTGGGGGTATGAACTCTCTTGGGACAGTTCCTCTTTGCCGTCCTCATCTTACTTCCACTGACACTGCGTTGTTTAACTTGCCCAGGACGGGCTGCACATACACTGCAAAATGCTAGGGCTAGTTCACATTGCTGTGTGTACAGTGCATGCATACAGAGCTGTGAGGGCATGGCCCTTGGACCCGCCCGGTGTGAGGCTGCCTGCCTGAGGCTTGTCAAGACCACTTCAAGGGGCACCGCGCATACGCACGCTGGGCCCACTCCCAGAAGCTCTGTGTGCACGCCTGCACTTCGTAGGCATGGCGCTCAGCCCCCCTCAGCATGGGGCTGCCTACAAGGGGCTTGTCAAGCCGCTGCGCAAAGCGCTGTGCCAAAACGAGCTCGGGGGCGTCAATCACCAGGTGCCCACCTGATGTCCTCTGCGTGCATGCAAGTGTGCATGTCCCAGGTGCCCAACTGATGTCCTCTGCGTGCATGCAAGTGTGCATGTCCCAGGTGCCCAACTGATGTCCTCTGCGTGCATGCAAGTGTGCATG
>LFIK01003410.1_pt1 | contig 12907 bp, 12 predicted proteins | sample 643401 | NCBI WGS metagenome assembly LFIK01 (sample SAMN03777447, study PRJNA286221) | soda lake metagenome | biome: soda lake; feature: Kulunda steppe; material: water; isolation source: sample T5-Br brine of Lake Tanatar-5 | place: Russia: Kulunda steppe | collected 2010-07 | reverse complement strand
GTCGCCGCTCACTGTCGCTGACCCCGGCAAGGTCCAGGTCGACAGCAAGCAGGTGGCGGTGGGGGACGACCGCGTATGCCTGTCCGGTGGCGACCGCAACTTCGACCGGTTCCCAGCGGGTGGGACGGTTGTCCTCGTCGAGGACGAGTGCGCGGGCGTGTTCGGTGCCGGCAACAGCGTAGGCCATCGCCGCCTGTAGCGGCCTGGTGCTGTTGGGGTGTGCCGGTGAGTTCATCCCCGATGTCGGTGCACGGGTGTGCTGTTCCGTCGGCAGGGTGCGCTCGTGCCGCACGGATGCGTGCCTGGAGGCAGGTGCCGGTCACGGTGCGGCGGGATGGAGGTGGTGGTGCCGGTTCCTGCACGTCGGGTGGTGTTGGCCATGAGTGTGGTCGCCGCGGTGCTGTTCGGAGTGGTGACCGGAGATCCGGCCCCGGTTTCCGGCAGTCAGCTGACCGCCGGGTCGGTGCTGGACAGTCCGGTGCGTGCCGAGGTGGCGGGGGTGAGGGTCACCGTGCCGCCACAGGATGGTTGGCGGGTCGCTGCGGTGTCGGACGGGCAGGTGGCGTTGGTGCATGCTGATGGGACACGGCTTCGGCTGGGGGCGCCGGAGATGTTGTGGGAACGTGACCGGGACGGTGGGGAGCCGATCCCGGTGCCGTGGTCCTCCCCGCAGCAGCTGCTCGACTGGTTGGAGGAGCCCGATCGGCGCTCGGACGTGTCGGCGGGGCTCCCCGAGGTCGATCCGGTCGCTGGCCGGTCGGTTCGGCGGATGCAGCTCCGATCGGCAGATGGGGTGGCCCGCAGCGTCGGTCAGCTCACTGACGGAACGGTGTTGCGTGTGGGTGAGGAGCCGTCGTTGGTGTGGCAGCTGCAGCTGCCGGGCCGTCTGCTGGTGGTGTGGGCGGAACCGCCAGACGGTGGGCCGCTGGATTCTGGGCGGGTGTTGGCGCTGGTGGACGGGGTGCGTGTGGGTGCAGGCAGCTAGGCACGGGAGGGGGGACTCGAACCCCCAGCCGCCGGTGTTGGAGACCGGTGCTCTTCCAGTTGAGCTACTCCCGTTCACCCCGGGCAGGCCACACCGGCGGTTGTCGGTGTGGTGTCGGGGGCGGCTGGGGAGGTGGGGTTCGAACCCACAGCATCCGGCTCCAAAGGCCGGCGTTCTGCCAGTTGAACTACTCCCCATCGGACATCGCTGCGGCCGCCTGGTCGGCGGCCGCAGCGGTGCAGGGTCTGTCAGTGCACACGTCTCGGGCCGCTGGGGTCAGGTTGCCAGCGGGCCGAGACGGGGCGTGTGGAAAGGGTCACGGTGGGGATGGTGACGCAGGTGCGTCTGTGCGCCACTAGCTGCAGATGCCGCCGGGGGCGCCCCACAGGCAGACGGAACTGGCGTTGTTGTTGACCGCGGAGGGCAGGGTTGGCTGTGCAGTTCCGCCAGCGACGCTGGAGATGGTGCCGCTGCCGCCGGTGCCGGTGGCCAGATACCCAGTGCAGGTGGTGGTGTTCCACACGCTCGAGGTGGTGTTGTTGAACCCGAGCAGCACCAGGTTCGCCCAGTAGCCGGTGTCCTGGAACGCCAGGACAGAGCCGGTGTAGGACGTGCCGGAGTACAGATACATCCAGCGGACACGTTGGAAGTTGCAGGTGTCCCCGGGCGCCAGCAGGCCCGGTGTGGTGGCCTCGCTGCCCGCCAGTGCGTCGCCCGGGGTGGGTGGCCCTGCCACTCCATGGGCGCGATACATCGCCTCTGCGTCCTCCCAGCAGGTCACCGCCCCCACCCGGTCGACCGAACAGGCGGTGTGCGGGTCGGCGGCCGCAGCTGGTGCGGTGAGTGTGGCGGCGGTCAGGGCAGCGGTCAGGAGCAGCGCCAGGGCTGCGGTGCGGGTGGGGTGGGTCATCGGGTCGGTTCCTGTCAGTTCGGGCAGGCACGGTCGCCGCGGGTGCGGACAACCTCTCCTGCCGGGTCATAGGGGATCAGCAGCTCGTCGGCGCTTTCGAGAAGCACGTCGATGACGCTGCCGTGTTCGGGCGGTTCTCGGTGGGGTTCGCCGGTACCGAGCTGCTGCCAGCGAACGGTGAACCGGCCGTCGAGAGCGTCGGCGACCGTGTCGGGGTCGGTGAGGTCTGCGTCGAGACAGTGGAGCGGCTCTCCGGGCGAGAACGCGGAGACGGCTACGTCGTAGGGCTGTCCGTCGGGGGTGGGAACACCGACCTGGAGGGTGACGGCTCCTGGGAGCGGGTCGGGCAGGTAGGCGACATACCCCTCCACGCGGACCGTGTCAGTGTCCTGCTGCACGGTGGAGAGCCACTGGCCGACCTGTGAGGGTGGCACGTAGGCCGGTTCGATCCGGACCGGCAGTCCAAGCTCGGACAGGTCAGCTTCAAGCTGGCCCACGTCGGGGGTGGTACCCCCTTGGAGGATGAGGGTTTGGACCTGGTTGCCGGACGCGACCGCAACCTGGCTGCGGTGTTGGGGGGTGAGGATGTCGGCAGCAGCGAAGGTGAGGAACGCTGCCGCAGCGGCTGCAGCCGCAGCCGCTGCGACCGGTGTGGGGTGGCGGCGTGGCTGCTGGTCCCGGCGGATCGCGGAGGTGAGTTCCGCCTCGACCTGGTCGAAGTGGGGGATGGGGGGTGGCTGGTTCATCGGCGCTCCATCAGGTCGTGCAGTTGGCTGAGCCCGCGGGACACCCGGATCCGTGCGGTGCCGGCCCGGCAGCCGAGCTGGTCGGCGACCTGCCGGAAGTCGAGGCCGTCTGCGACGCGGAGGGTGACCGCTTCGGCGAGGGTGGGGGTGAGCTGGTCGTAGACGGACTGGAGGGCGGCGACGGTCCATTCGGTGTCGAACCGTTCTTCGATCCGTTCGTAGGACAGGTCGTCGAGGGGGAGGTGGGGGATGGCCAGCTGGCGGCGCACCCGGTCGGAGGGGTGCCGGTTCCGCCAGGTGCGACGCAGTTCGTTCGCAGCGATCCCGCACAGCCACCCTGTAGCGCTGACAGCACGTTGCGGGTCGAACCGGACCCGTTTGGTGTAGGCGGTAGCGAAGGTTTCTGCGTGGATGTCGACGGTGGTGTGCGGGTCGGCGGTGCGGGCGAGGATCCAGTGGAGCACCGGTTCGCGGTGGCGGCGGTAGAAGGTGGAGAAACAGGACGGGTCCGCTGCTGCGCGTGCCAGTAGTGCGGCGTCGTCCAACATCCCGTTCGGGTCGGTCACACACGTTTCCTGGTCGTCTGCTGTCGCCACTGCCTGCCGGCGGTGTTCCATTGACGGTGCGGCGCCACCGCCGTCCGCTGCAAGGCGGGGCAGGTGTGCTGCACGGTCCCGCCTGTCGGGCAGGGGCGGCTGTGGCGGGTGTTGTTGTGGTGGCTGCCGGTCGGGACGGAGGGATTCGAACCCCCAACTTCCTGCTCCCAAAGCAGGCGCGCTACCTGGTTGCGCTACGTCCCGGGTCCCGCATTGCGGGGTGGACCCAGCCGGATTCGAACCGGCGGCTTCTGCCATGCAAGGGCAGCGCTCTGCCTGCTGAGCTATGGGCCCGTGGGTGGTTGTCGCTCCCAGGGCAGGGCTCGATTAGAGGCGCGCGTTCTGCCTGTTGAACTACCTGGGATCATCTACACAGCGGAAGGCCACCGGCGCCGGTGGCCTTCCGCTGTGTAGGGGTTCCTTCAGCGCACCACCGGCCGGCCCGCGGCTGCGGGCTGGGGCTGTGTCGGCTGTGGGGAGAACATGACGGTCACCGTGCCGGGGGTGTGCGGCTGGGCAAGGAGGGTCCCGCAGCTGCTGTTCCTCCCACTGTCAGAACGGCCGGTCTGCCTGGTGGGGTGCTGCCAGCAGGTCGGCGGCCTGTTCGGCGGTCGCGGGGGAGATCATCCAGGTTTGCAGTAGCTGCTGCCACCTGCGTCTGGCGAGCTCATCTACTGCAGGGTCGGGGGTCATCGCCCGACGGTAGCAGCAGCGGGCGTTTATGGGCACAGCGAAGGGGGTGGGGCGTCGTGGAGAGAGATGACGCGCCCACCCCCGGGCCGGCTGGCGTGGCGGGCGGGGGAACGCCAGGCGGCCTGCGAAGCATCGACGCGGTGGGTGGAACCGCTCCGCCTCGCACCCTGCACTGTGGGTGCGGCTCACGGTGGGGCAACTATCTCTCCCGGGTCGTCGGGGAACGGGTCGTAGGGGTTGTCTTCGATGCGGACCTGTTCGTGGATCTGGTCGCGGCGTGGGTCTGTGATGCGGCTGCGTTCAAGCCGTCTGCGGGCTTCGGCCGGGTCACTGGAGTCGGCGATGGTCTGGGTGACGACCTCGTTGGGGATGCCGCGGGTCAGCTCTTCCACCGACCGTGGGGTCAGTCCAAGCGCCTGGGTGGGTTTGGGGGCAGCAGCACGTCCCCCGCCGTTGCGGACCACACCGGTGTGCCAGCAGGGGCGGGGGAAACGCACCACCAGCGGGGCGCGGAGCGTGTAATGCCACACGCACATCTGGCCGCGTGGCAGGGTGACGATCTGTTCGGTCACCCCCCGCGACAGTCGCCCATACACGCCGGAGGACAGTTCGCCGTCCATCGTCCGTCCCAGGGCGCGGGTTGCGGCGTTGTCTCGGACCAGCTCGTCAACCTTCGACAGCTGCTGTGCCATCCCGAACAGGCTGATCCCGGCATAGCGGCCCTGGGTGGAGACCCGCTGGAGCGACTTCTTCACCGTCGCCATGTCCCCGCCCGCGTCCTTGGGGGCGAACTCGTTCAGTTCGTCGGCCCACACGATGAGGTGTTCCACACCTAGTTCCCCGGCTTCCGCGGCCCCATACAGCCGTTCGACGGTGCGGGCGACCACCAGTGCTTTGACTTTCGGGTCGAGGGCAGCGAGGTCGACGACGACGATCTGCCCGTGCGCCCAGCCGCTGGTGGTCACGTCACAGTCGTTGGGGGCGGCGCCGTCGGCGACCAGCCCGCCGAACAGTGCTTTGAGCCCGAGGAGCCGTTTCTTCATCTTCAACAAGGTGGCGGGATGGTGGCTTCGCCAGGTGAGCCGTTTCTCACCTGTAGGTTCCCCATGGTCGTTGATGACGTCGGTTTCGATGTCGTCGAACCAGGTTTCCAGTTTGGCGAACGTGTCGATGCGCTGGTGCGGGTTACTGTGATAGAGCAGCAGGTCGCGGAACTCTTCGAGGAACAGCCGGGAGTTGTCGTTGGCATACAGGTCCCCGGCGACGTGCTTGAGGTAGGGGAAGATGTCTGCCAGGCCCCACTGCAGCTTCAACGCATCGTCTCGTGCGGACTGCACTCCGGGGTGGCCGGCGGGTTGGGCGGGGGCGTAGACGAGGACATGTTCGAACGGTTCGGTGTCCAGCCCCATCGCTGCGTAGATGGCCTGATCGGTGGCGTCAGGTGTGTCTCCGTCTTTCGGTGGCTGGTCGAGCATGAGCAGGTCGGCGCCTTTGAGGTTGAACACCAGGCAACCGACCGACTCTTCCACCTGCCCGTTGCTGGTGCGGCTGCGGTCACCTGCTGCCAGTGACGCTTTGAGGAGCATCCCGGCATAGGACGATTTGGCGGCCTGCCCGGAGATCCCCCCGATCGTCAGGTGTGCTCCTTCGCTGCCGAGCAGGTTGTGGCCGTCGAGCTGGATGGGGGCGAACGTGCCGTCGGCGAGCTGGACGACACCGGCGGAGACGGGCCAGTCGATGTCGTCGGCGCCGGTGGCAGTCAGCAGCTCGTCGCGGGTGGCGGCACGCACCAGCCCGGACCGGGCGGGTCGCAGCGTGGGGGAGTGGAACACCTGCACCTGGGCGACGACCGCATCCCGGCTCATCGACCAGTCGGCGTCTTCACGTTCGTAGCGGCCTTGTTTGTCTGCGGCGACCGGGTCCCGGTCGATGCCGACGGTGCGCATATCGACGACGGTGCCGATGAGGGTCCCTTCGTCGGTGTCTGCAGCGACCGGGGTGCCGATCTCCACGTCGATGCCGTCGAGCCGGTCGACGAGGAATTCGAACTGGCCGACGGGGGTGCCGTTGCCGGCGGGCAGGTAGATGCGTCCCAAGGCGGTCATATACGTTCCTGTGTGTCGGTGGCGGGTCAGGTGAAATGCAGCTGGTAGACCGGGGGGCGCAGCGCGCGGAGCACCGCTTCCACTTCGGCGATCGGTTCGATGTGGCGGTCCCACCGTGCGTCGCCGGAGGAGCGGCGTTGCCGGGCTGCGAGCACCCGGGCTGCGAGCGGGTCGAGAAGTTGCGCGTCGAACGTTTCGAGGCGGATCAGTCCGAAGTCCCAGGGGGCGGCAGCAGCGTCGACCATCCGCAGGTAGCACGAGTACCGTTCGGTGTGTCCGGCGGCGGCTGGTGGGATGACGAACCGGGGGCTGCGCCAGCCCGACCGCAGCCCATACAGCACCTGTTCGTCTGCCAGCCACCGGTGGCCGGTGGTTTTCACCACGCCGGCGAGTTGCGGGTCGGGCAGGTGCCCGGAGATGGTGCCGTCTACGACGAGCTGGCCGTTGTGGGTGGCGAGCAGCGAGGTGATGAGGTCTTGTTCCATCGCGGCTCTGCGTCTGCCGACGTCTTCGACGAGGTCGCGCACCACGTCTGGGGGTGCGGTTGCGGGGGTGGTGATCACCTCTGGCAGGTGGACGGGAAGTTCGTCAAGCCAGAGCCGGTCTGCTGCTGAGCAGGACAGGGTGAGCTGGTGGGCGACTTGGAGCGGCTCTCCGGCGTTGTCGACGGCGCCGGCGGCGACGTAGTCGAGCTGGATGGGCCGGTGTTGACGGTAGGTAAGTGCCATGGAGGATTGGATGCCGTCCAGCCAGGCGGCGACGTCCAGTGGCGCTGCGTCGATCTTGACAGGTTCGTCGTCGAGCAGTTCCGCTCCGACCGCAGGTTCAGTTCGCGGGTCGGGGGCGGTGTCGCTGCGACGGCCGGAGATCACGCCGATGACGGCCAGTAGCGCGTCGATGTCTACGGGGGTGTCCATAGGGGAAGGGTGGGGCGGGTTGGCCGGTGGGCACTGCCGGCAGGTTCACAGCAGGAGCCAGAGCGCTGCGGTGACGGTGGCGGTTGCCGCGAGCCATTCCATCCAGCGCCAGCGGGTGCTCTCGGGCCGTGCCCCAGCGATTTCGTGCTGTTCGAGCTGGGCTCGTCGGGTTGCCCCGACAACATCGCCGGGTGGGAGGAGGGCGTGTTCGTCTACGGCGTAGAGTGCCACCTGTTCGTCGGCGACGTCTTCCTCGGTGCCGCTGGTGGACACATCGGCGGCGGACAGGGTTGGGAGCCCGTAGGTGGGCGGGCTGGCTTGCTGCCAGCTGCCGTCATGTAGCTGGCGTTCCCACTCGCCGGTGTTCGGGTCGAGCCGCCACTGCACTCCTTGGTCGTCGCGTGCGACGAGGGCGGCGATCCGTTGGCGTGTTTCGGTTGCGTCCATTGCTCCTGACGCCCAACGCTGGTGAAGTTGGCGGTAGGCGGCAGCGAGTTTCTGCAGGTTGGGATGTAGCGGCTGGAGGTCGTCCACGGTGCGCTCCGGACGGTGTGGCGGAGGGTGGTGCCAGTTACGCCACCGGGGTTTGCTGGTAGTTGGCGTACTTGTCGGGGGCGAGGTGGACACCAGGCAGTGCGCCTGCCACCACTGCCGCGAGCCGTTCGACGGTGCTGTCGTCAACTTCGCCGAGGGTGACGTCGAACGCGATCGATTCGAGGTCGCTGCGTGCGTGGCGGAGCAGTTCGGTGCGCACCGCCCAGTCCAGCTGCGTCTGGTGCTCGTCGGTGAACGTGGCGGCAAGTTCGTCGGGGATCTCGACGGTGTAGGCCAGCCGCAGTTCGGTGGCCACCAGGGCGGTCAGGTCGAACTTGACGATGGTGTCTCCCGCCCCCAGCGGCTGCTCGTCGGCGGTGTAGATGGAGATGGGCAGGGTGAACTCGGCGTTGGAGACGGCTGAGGCTGCCGGTGCGGCGGTGGCGCCGGCGAGGGCGGGTACCCGGGCTTGTTCCAGGTCGGCGAGGGCGGAGAAGGTGGGCAGGTCGCGGAGGGCGTTGAGGATCTTGCCGACTGCGCGGGTCATCGTTTCCGGGTCGCCCGGCGGGCGGTTGAAGTGGCCGATCCAGCTGATGGCGAGCACCCGGTCGATCTTGGGTGAGCGGAGGAACACCGACATCTTCTCGGCACGTCGGCTGAGCACGATCGGGTCGCGCTGGTCGGCGACAACACTGTCGGTGCCTGCCGCGGCGGCTGTCGCTTGGAGTGCGGCGATGTCAGCGGCATGCTCCGCTGCCTGTGTTTCGGTGACATCCAGCAGTTCCAGCTCGACGATGTTATGTTCATCTCGGGTCAGCCTGAACGGGTAGAGGATGTTGGTGAGGTTGCCGTCTTCGTCTTCGACGGCGCGTTCGACCAGGACGATGTCGGTGCGGGACAGGTCAAGTTCTGCCGCACGCTTCGCCAGCCGGGTCAGGGCGCTCGACGGCATCGAGATGCCCCGTTCGGCGATCTGGCTGGCGGCCTTCTTCCGCACGAGCAGGTGGCTGAACGTCACCACGTCGTCATAGACCCGCACCGCACACGTTGCCAGTGGTTTGGAGAACGGCATCGGCTTGTCGGAGTAGAGGAAGTCGGTGGCGGGGAACCACTGGCTGGTGGAGTCCGGCAGTCCGACCCGCACGTAGAAGTCGTCCTTACGGGCTTTGAGACGGTTGGGTGCATGAGCCACAGTGTCTGTCCCTGTCGATGTCGTCTGCAGTGTCGGACCGCACCTGCCGGTTCGTTCTGACGGTGGGCACCAACTGTGCGGGCATGTCTCCCTCTCTCTCCCCTCCGGCCGTTCGCCTCGGGCTGGCGGTCGCCGTAGGGCTGCTGCTGCCGATCGCCACGCCGTGGCCGCTGTCGCCGCCGTCCGCGCCGGTGCGTGTGGCGGCGGCGGTGACCGTCGGGAACGGCGAACTGCAGGTGGTCCGCACGTTGGCTGACCCGCGGCGGTGGCGGCAGCAGCGCGCGGCGTTGGCGACAGCACCGGGTGTGGTGGCCGCCGGCCGGCCGGCGGCCACAGCTGCCGCCGGTCTCCAGCTGCCGGATCTGGGGGCGTCCCAGTGGCCGGTGCGCACCTTGGAGCTCGAGGAGGTCCACGCTGCCGGGTTCGACGGTGACGGGGTGACAGTCGCGGTGGTGGACACCGGTGTGGACCGGGACCATCCGGCGCTGTCAGGTCGGGTGCTCGCCGGGTTCGACGCGCGGGTGGGGGAGCCGGGTGCGGCGTCGGATCTGCAGGGACATGGGACACACGTGGCCGGTATCGTCGCCGGTGAGGGGGCGGTGTGGGGTGTGGCACCTGCCGCTTCCATCTTGCCGGTACGGGCGTTGGACGGGGCCGGGTTCGGCGACTCTGCCGATGTTGCGGTCGGGCTGCTGTGGGCGGTAGCCGCAGGTGCCGACGTGGTCAATCTGTCGTTGGGGTCGGAGGAGAACGACCCGGTGTTGGCGGCGGCGGTGGCCGAGGTGGTGGCCGACGGTGAGGTGCTGCTGGTTGCTGCAGCAGGCAATCTGGGTATGGGTGCAGATCCACCCCTCTATCCTGCCGCACTGCCGGGGATGCTCACGGTTGCCGCCCATGATCTGCGGGGACTGCCGGCAAGGTTCTCGTCATCTGGGCAGTGGATTGATGTAGCCGCTCCGGGGGTGGCGGTGGTATCGGCATGGCCGGGTGGTGCTGCGGTGCCGATGTCGGGAACATCGCAGGCGGCGCCGTTCGTGGCCGGTGCGGCGGCGTTGGCGGTTGCGGACGGGAGAACACCGTCCGAGGCGTCGGCGGCGGTGGTGGCTTCCGCCGTCCGGCAGGAGGGTGTCGCACCGTCACGTGGTGGGGCGGGGAACCTGTCAGTGGTGGAGCTGCTCGGGCTTGAGGTGGGCGCCAGCTTGGAGCCGGGTGACCAGCTGTCCCGTCCTGACCGTGCCTCGAGTTGGGATCTGGATGGGTTGTGGGATCGGGCCCGGCAGCTTCAGCCGCAGCTGGATGAGCGGTGGGGGCGGTTCGAGCCGTTGGAGCTGGAACGGACAGCAGAGCGCGGCGGGGAGGGATGCGCGCTGCCACGTCTGGGGTTTCCACCGCGGCGTGCCCCCGACGATGCCCGGTGCCATCTGCCGGGTGGTTGACACGCACTGGGTGGGTGAACGGTCCGACGCTGCGGGGGAGCCGGGACAGACGGAGTGAGGTGCCTGTGGACCGCTACCAGATGGTGTTCGCGTCGTGTGTGAGTGACGAGCAGGTCGCCGCACTGGGTGATGTGGTGACCGCCGTGTCGTTCGACGGGTGGGAACCTGACGAGGTGAAGGCGGCGTTGGGTGCGGCGAAGGTGTCACCGTCGGACACGCGTGCCCGGCTGGTGGCTGCGGTTGGGGGTGATGCGTTGACGGTGGTGGGCGCCTATGCGGCGTTCTGTGGGATGGCTGGCCGTCCGGTAGATGTGGCGTTCGGTGGTGAGACGTTGCAGGCTGAAACACTGGTGCCTCAGGTGGCAGCCAAGCTGGGTTCGATGCCACCTCCGCAGGTACGTGCCGGCCGGGTCGTGGCCCGTGGCACCAGCGACAGTGTCCCGCCGGTCGGTGCAGAGGAGGGGGTGGTCATCGATGTGCCGGTCAGTTCGGACGCGCCGCTGCAGCAGCTGACCGGCGAGCAGCTCCAGCAGCTGCGGTTCGCCCGCCGGTGCACGGTGGTGGTGCCTGACGATGGTGCGGCGGCGTTGCGTCTGGTGGTGCTGCTGTCCGCGGCGCGGGTGCGTGACGGCGGGTTTCGACTGCCGGAGGTGGTCTCGTCTGCGGGTGTGGTCGACCTGGAGGGAGTGCGGAAGGCGGCGGGGGAGCTGCGACGTGACATCCGCCCGTATGTGACCGCGATCGCGCCCTCACAGCCGTTGGCCGACCGGCTGGAGCGGCTGCAGCTGGCCGCTGCCGTCCCAGTGGCGGAGGCGTTGACGCTGCTGGGTGCGACGTTCAACGGTGAGGTGTCCGCCTGGCACTGCCCCCGTCCTGAGCGGCACGCCAACGGTGACGCGTCCCCCTCTATGCAGGTGGAGGAGGGGAAGGTGCGCTGCTACCGGTGCGATCCGGAATGGGTTGATGCGTTGCGGTTGACAGCGGACACGTTGGGGGTGTCTGCCGATGAGGGTGCCGACATCTTGTTGGACCGGCCGGTGTGGGCGGACGGGTTGGTGGAAGGGCGGGTGGCGGTCCAGCCGGAGCGGGCAGGGTGAGCAGCCTCGCTGCTGTCACCTCCCCGGGTGTCACCGTGTCCAGGTAATGCCACAGTCGGGGCAGGACCAGGACACGGTCCTGTCGTAGACCTGGTCGTAGTGCCCGATCCTGCGGGAGAAGTGGGTTTTTCCACCGAAGAGGGGCTGGTCCTTGTGGGGGATCGGCTCGCCGGTGAGGTCACAGCCGTGGGGGCACACATCCACAGTGTCAGTCATTCGCACGTGCCTTCCCGTCAGCTGCCGGACCGCTGCATGTGTTGTAGTCGGGTTGGTTGCTGCCGACAGCCGGCCCGGTAGCGTCGCCTGCGCTGCCGGTTACGCGTCGGCGTAGACGCCGTCTTCGTCGATGTCGTCCAGCAGCGGTTCTTCCGGCATGTCGCCGCGCAGCTGGGTGTAGACGCGCCGTTCAAACTCGGCGGCAAGTTCTGCGTCCTCGTCGAACAGTGCCGCCATGTTGTCTTCGCCCTGTGCGAGGTAGGAGTCGCGGTCCTCTGCGTCGTAGAAGAACGCGCCGGCTTTGTGGAGCAGCCCCATCTCTGTCGCAACTTTGGTTAGGGCGAGGCCGCGGGCGACGCCTTTGCCGAAGAACAGCTGATATTCGGCGGTTTGGAACGGTGGGCCGACCTTGTTCTTCTTCACCGTCACCCGGCATTTCTGGCCGATGACTCGATCCCCGGTCTTGATGCGGTCTCCGGCTGCAGAGCGGACTTCGAGCCGGACGGAGGAGTAGAACTTCAGTGCACGTCCGCCGGGGGTGACTTCCGGGTTGCCATAGCTCTGGCCGGGCTTCTCCCGCAGCTGGTTGATGAATATGACGACTGCGCCGGCCGACTGTGCCTTCTTCGACAGCATCCTGAGTGCTTGGCTCATCAGGCGGGCGAGCAGGGCGACGTGGCTGTCGCCGATCTCGCCATCAAGTTCGGCCTGGGGGACCAGTGCGGCGACCGAGTCGACGACGATCACGTCGAACGGTGCGACTTCGAGGGCGTCCTGGACGGCTCGGAGGCCTTCCTCGCCGCTGTCAGGTTGGATGAGGTAGAACTGGGACGGGTCACAGCCCATGTCGGTGACATGCTGCATCGAGATGGCGTTCTCCGCATCGACAAACAGCACCTGGCCGCCCCGCTTCTGTGCGGATGAGGCCACCGACAGCGCCAGACTGGTTTTCCCGCTGGATTCGGGCCCATACAGCTCCACGACACGGCCTCGAGGCAGCCCGCCGACACCGAGGGCAAGGTCGAGGCTGATCGCGCCGGTGGGGATCGCCTCCACGCCGGCGACGCCGGACTTGTCGTCCAACCGGCGGATGAAACCGGGCTTGCCTTTGTTCAGCCGCTTCTGGAACTGTTCGATCTGGGCTGCTTCTTCTCGTAGCTGCTCTGCTGACTTGGCCGTCACGGGGGCTCCTGTCGTCGTCACAACGACGGTGCCCCACTTGCTGACCGCGCCACTCGCGGTAGGTAGCCGATTACCCTCAAGGCCGCAGCCCTGCGGACGACGCGGTCCGGCAGGCTGCTTACGAACTGACTGATGAGACCTGGGAGATGATCTCCGACCTGTTCGCCCGCTTGTGCGCCGTGGACTTCACGCCACGTTGCCCTGGCGTCAAGTGGTCGAGGCGATCTTGTGGCTGGCACGCACCGGCGCGCAGTGGCGCGAACTGTCTGAGAGGTACGGCAGCTGGTCGGCGGTGTGG
>LFIK01003408.1_pt1 | contig 12911 bp, 17 predicted proteins | sample 643401 | NCBI WGS metagenome assembly LFIK01 (sample SAMN03777447, study PRJNA286221) | soda lake metagenome | biome: soda lake; feature: Kulunda steppe; material: water; isolation source: sample T5-Br brine of Lake Tanatar-5 | place: Russia: Kulunda steppe | collected 2010-07 | reverse complement strand
TGACAACACTTTCATAATGGTTTGCAAATGTTGTTGTTGTCATTTCACACAACAAGCTCAAAGAGCGCTGCATCATTCCTTTCTCTCCTGTTCCTATGGTGGGAGAGGTCACACAGTGCCTCGGGCCCAGGTGGCCCCTTTTCCTTTATTGATGTTGGGAGTCTTTTCATTGCTTACATTTTTCTTTAAAAATGCAACAGCAGTGTAATGGTGCAACAGCAAGCTACTAGCTGCCCACTCTGGCTTGCCGTTCGCCGTGTGCTTCTATCCACTGTGCGCTGCGCGGGCATACTTGGCCCTACCACACACAGTCCCAGGGGAAATTTAACTCGAGACCCTGCACATTGAGCTGTGCCTTAGGAGTAATAATAAATGACATTCACAATGCTTATCTGCGCCTTGCTTTTGTGATATAATGTCCAGTCTCCCTATGCAGTGCAGCCGTTATCCAGTATGTGTGATAATTGCCTTTGCCCACACACTAGCACAACGCATAGGCTGAGATTCTACATTCTTCCTGCCTTCCTTTCCAGATTCTGTCGCTGCGCACGTATGAGGAGGCCATCCGCTCTTACTGGGCACCCCCGTTACATGGCCTGGCCTCGGGGATGCAGGAGGCTCTGAAGCCCTACCTGCAGGTTCCCCAGCAAGAAGAGCGAGGTGGGGCTGGCATTGAGAAGAGTAAGGCAAAGCTGGCAGTGAAAGAAGCAGAGTGAGCAACGGGTGGCGGCGCTGGAAGGTGCTGTCTGTGCATGTTATCGACAGTGCATTCTTACTCTTGGGGAAAGCTAGAGGGTCATCAGTGCGGTAAATCAGAAGTGAGTGCGCTTCCTTTGGGGCATATAGGCAGGAACAATTTGTACGACCGATAGAAGGACAGGAGACTATGAAGATTGACTGTACTCATGGAAAGAGCAAGGCAGATTACGGGAAGGACAGGAGGAGATATAAAATGCCATGCAGTGCTTCTTGTGTTTACGACAAGAACGAAGTAAGGCAAGTCTGGAGCTGATGATCATACAAGTAATGAAGGCAAGGGACGCCATACGGTGTGCTCACATGTTGCATGGCATTGAGTGATGGGGCAGCCACTTGCATGGTACATCTTCGGGCCTGGGTAGCATTCCAAAAGGGTGTCGCATGATTTAAATGCCTTGCCCTTGGCCGCCTGCTCCAGGGTCAACTTGCCCGTTGCAGAGCCGTTCGGAGTAGTCAATGTACAATAAAATTACTTAATCACGCCCTTGACATGGACAACTTGCTGGTGCATGCTGAACGTGAAGAATTGCAGCACACAAAGCAGGTCAAAGTTTACTTGCTTGTAGTGGCATCAGGTGGCCAGAATAACAACTGATTTCCAGTGCGGGCATGGAGATGCTGATGACTGCTCCCTTGTATTGGTGCAGAAGGTGCTGGAGAGCCTGAGCAGCCTCCTGCTGCTCCACTAGAGGGGGTGGAAGAGGAGTCGATCGTGGACAATGTGCTTAGCACTATGTCTCAGGCAGCAAAGTTGGGGGGCGGCTTACTCATGAGCACCGTCAATGCCAACAAGTCCAGGCTGGCTGCGGCGCTGGCTACTATGGAGCATTACACGCGCCTACTGCTGCCTCAAGAGCAGGTGGATGATGTGCGGCTGCAGAGCAGGCACACTTGCGCACACATAACCATGCACACATTGTTTGCGTGGTGTCGCAATGCAAATAGGTGGCAAACACAGCTAAAAAGTGCACACAAATAGAGCATGCTACTGAGCATGCTGGATTCCAAGCGGCTGGGTGGCAGATCAACCTCATATCAGCAGCGCATGCATGCAGCATGCAGCATAGATACAAAAACCAACACACTGTCACACACTTGTACGCGTGCACGGGGACGCAAACACCCATAGAAGGAAAGCAGGCCTCTAAGATATGTATCAAACCAAGTGTTACTCTACATGGCTGTCGTTTTGGCTTTCAATTTTAAAAAGCCCCTGTGTGAAGCACGATGAAGCAGTGCATGATCAGGTAAAGTATGATGCAAAGATACACAGATACATGTTTAAGAAGTAATGAGCGCGTATTTCTTCTACTTTTGTAAGTCCAGGGTTGGTGAGTTTGTCAAGTACGTGTCCGCTTGGCAAATGGTGTAAGTACATGTCAAGTGTCTGCTTGGCAAATGGGGTACTTGCATGAGACTCCTGCTGTGCTGAGTGCAGGCATCCAGCAATTGAACTCACTTTGAGAACTTACACCAGCTTGAATGATCTACCGGCTAGGAGGATATTCCATGTAAGCCACCTCTGGTACTTTTGTTTTCCTTTGATGCTTAATAGCAGAGAAAGGAGGAGGCCAGGCAAACGGGGGGGGGGGGAAGGCTGAGCTCAGGCTGCTGCAAGGCTGCTCAAGGCCTTCTATTTGCTGCTACATTCTGCAGAAGAAAGAGGAAGGCGAGCCTATTGAGGGAACAAAGGCTGACCTGATGATTGCCGCAGACAGTGCATTAGAGGCATGGCAGCGTGCTTCATCCTTAGCAGCAGCGGCAACGTGGACGGTGCTGGATGCGGCTCGAGTGTTGATCATCGCCACTGCACAAAGGTGTGCCTGGCGCATGGTGTGTTGATCTTTTCTGGTGATTTATGCACCTCTACCTTGTGCCAGCGTTTATGCATGTGTTATTTGCACCAACATTGGCACTTGCATGTTCAAAGAGATGTGTGTCACCTTATAGTTTCATAACGTGACAGAGTACTTGATGCAACCTTCCTAGTCACCACCACCACCGGTAGCTCCAGATCCTTAACAAGGCTCTCTCCAACTTTCACAATAGATTGAGTCAATGTTTGCTAGCATGCCACACAGTTTCAGTCTTTCAAACTCTGATTCAGGCCTACCTGTTCCTGTGACCAGCATCGCACCCTGTTGTGAATCTCTGCAGAAAGCAATGTCGCCAATTAGAAACAGGAGCTTTTATTGATAGCCTTGTGTGAAAAGGTTTATGTCTCTCTGATATCAGGATGTCACCCGGTCAGGGTGCTGGACTGCATGGAACAGGATGGTCAATGAAGAGGATGGCAGACGTGCCTTATGAGGGACAGTCCCCCAACCCAACTTCCCTACAAAGGCTGTGGCATTCTGCATGCAGATAATTGAGTATGCACGCACACGCAGGTATGCTCTTCTCTATTTTGAGAGGTCAAGTTATTTGGCAATGGAGGCTCCCACAGGGGCAAAGAGGTCACTGTGGCCAATAAGGCCACCTAAGAGGCTCTGTTGCCCTTTACTTGCCAATAGCCCTATTCCTTGTTCTTTTATTTACTTTTTTTATCATTTGGAAAGCCTTGTAACCTGGGAGAATGCATGAGAGGGCGGGCTTCCATCGTGTCCCTTGCCACTGAAAGCCGGCCTACATGCTTCACTATGCCATGGGCATAGGGCCATGTAAAGCAAGAAATGCTCCTGCTGCAGACATACTTTGTTGGCTTGATTTTTGCAGGTTCATGTTGCCACTGCCAATGTGGGTGCTCTCACCAAGTGCATCAGCTCAGCAGCTGTCGCAGACGCCCAGCATTGAGGAGTTCAACCTTGCTGCAGGGAGGGGGCCCTCCTCGACACAGGAGGCCATGGGCTCAGGTGCGCACGCCAAGATGGAGCAGCAGCAGCAACAGCAGGTGCAGCAGAAGGAGGAGCAGCAACAGCAGCAAGTACAGCAAGAGGAGCAGGAGCAGGCTGGGCAGGAGAGGCAGGCGCCCAAGGAAGAGCCAGGGCCAGAACAGCCTGGAACGCAACGAGAGGAGCAGCAGGCAGCTGTGCAGGAGAAAAGTGATAGCGGCAAGCATGGCGTGAGCGGCATGATTGACACTGCCGGAGAGGTGAGGGTGCCATCAATGACTGACACATAAGTAGCCAATATGTTTGTGTTGTACAGGTTGTGCCATCCTGAGAGACTCCTGCAGTCCTCCCTCCGGGCATCAATGTAGACGCTGCACTGGCCCTTTCTTGCAGGGCGCACTCTGATGACTAGCAAATCGGGATTGAATGAATGTATTTCTGTTTGTACAGTCTCGATTGACCTTGTCCTGGGTGGAGTCCTCCTTATCAAACCTGCAAATGATTCTCTGTCATTGCCAATTCAGTTGTCAAGATGGCTGTCACACTATGGCGTATACACACACAGTTGCACACATGCACGCACGCCTGCACATGCGCACAGGCAGCCAAAGGCATGGCAAAAGCGGCCATGGGGAAGAAGCAGGAAGGTCCACCGCAAGAGCAGTTGGAAGAAAAGTGACACATGGACGGAACAGTTGTGTCACTCATGGCACAGTGCCATTCAAGTTGAAGTTTATCTACTCACAAATTTCGATTCAGGCTTTGCAAGCTTAATACATTTTGCATCCTGTGGCAGGAGCATCAGTCACTTCAGCACAGGGAGAAAAGCCTTACGGCAAGAGCAGTGCAAATATGTGAGAATGAGCCTGCTTGTAGTTTTGCGGTGCCAATTTTTTGGTTTCTACCTATCAAACACCATGATTAACCAAACATTTAAGTGTTAAATGCCAGCTGAGCTGGCCCGGGGGGCGGCGCAGTCTGCAAGCCTCAGGCTATCTTATTTCTGCCTCAGTGGAGACCCAAGTACTCAAAACTTCAAGTTGTGAGCTATAGTATGCATGACTTTCGTGTTCATGACGGATGTTGTACCTGGTGAGGAATGCACTTTCTTTACTTTCCTCCCTGGGACCGTCCCTGCTGATGTTATCCGTATATTTCCTTCTCTCGTCTACTTACAAACAAAAAAAAGGCACAAGAAAGTTGCCAGAGAGGCCCAGTACGTTGTGCTTGCGTCACGCCAGTTGGCGTGACTTAGGGCCAGTAGCTGCCGCGGACTGGCAACAAGGCACCCAATTGTGTGCAGCAGCATTTTAACACGTTCTCAATTAAAACACACTCATTGTGCTTCAGTCAGATGTTAAGTACAGCACATTAGGGCAACACGAGTCTTTTGGCCTTACTCAAGTCATCATCGTCTTTGACATCCTCATCAGTCATAATCGCAGTATACCAGACATTTTTCAGTTTGTCTGATAGCATGCTAACAAAAATATGAAATAAGGTTTGGAAAGGAGACGGCCTGCCTTTTCTATGTCCAAACAGTCAATAGTAGCTGAGGACCACGCCTTCGTTACATGATACAAGCAAGCTCTTTTAGCCAAGTAATGGTCCGAAATTCTGTGCAGTGCACAACATCATGCTGGTTGTGGTTGGTCGTGGTAAGACCTTTGCATCCAGAGCAGCCACAGCAGGGTAGATCATGAGCTTGCCTGCATGTTGGTGAGCGCCACGCCTGGCATTTCAAGTATTGGCTGCCCCTGGCCCCCCAGAGTAATGCACTGGAGACGCTGGTATCCTTCATTGGGCCCAGAAACATAAAGCTCAGGCTCAGCGAGCTTGGCCTGGTTCTGCACGAGCCGCAGCTCCCGCGCGGCACAGATCTGCAATCATATCAATGGGAGGGGGAGGGACATGCAGAGCCTTTAATGCAGACCTCGCAGACAGAATTGCGTCAAGAGCCTGGGAGCTGGTCTCTGATGATGACAGCACAAACTCCCTGGGCTGCAAACAAAATGATATATGTAGGTCGCTTGCAGCCGTGTCTCAATGCAGTGCCCAGCTAGGATGCAGGGATGGACCAGGTATCCCACATGGCTTGCGGGTCCCCCAGCCCGCCAGGCGCCAAGTCGCCCGTCATAACCCTAGCTATGCGATTCCTCGAATGTGGGTCTTGATCCTCTTGCAGGTTACTAGTGTAGCCAGTCAAGAGCAAGTGGTTTGTGCGTGCATGGGCAGGGATGCAGCTTGCTCTCAACATTTGGGAATCTGATGGATGCACCCCAATATTGTGCACGCCGGCTGGCTCATTCCTCACACTACAAGTCACAGCGCCGAGCCACCTCTGTTGCTTATCACTGGCAGCGAGCACCGCACAAGCAGCACACACTCACCTCGGACGTGCGGGGTGCCTTCAGCACATGTGCCCCACAGGCAGCAGCAGTGTCAATGAGGACCGACTGCAGGCCTGTGGTGGCCTTTTCAACCGCAAGCTTGAGGTCCTGGGGATGATGATGTAGCCAGGCTAGGAGCAGGGCAGCCATCAGGTCCCCTGTGCGCAGGTGGCGCGCTTGTGTGCCCATATTCTTGCATGCTCCCACGCAGGCATGCATGCAAAACACATTGGTCTGGGTGCAAGAAAGCAGTGTTATCATGCTTGTGCAAGACAACACTTCTGTAGTGGCTCGCCTGTGCTCGACAATAGTTCATACACTCTATGATGCAACCCCTGCAGCAGATGGGACAGCTGCCATAGGTGTGGTGAGAAGCTATATTAGGTCAGCGCCTGCCCAGGTTGCACTATGTGCCCCCAGGCGCGCGTTGCAAGCAACCCGCTTTTTTTGTGTGTGAGGAGTATGCAACGACTCACGCCTGGCCCGTGCAGAACGAGCACAGTGCACCAACCCTGTGCGACCATAGATGGGCACAAAGCTCCACACGCACCATCCGCAATCAAGCAGGCGCACCTGTGCCCGTGAAGTAGGCGTCAATCTTTGGAATTCGGAGTGCCAAACGCTGGAAGTCACGTCCAGCTGCCTGGGGCTGGGTGGTGCTGGCAAGGAGGGTAACATGGTGCATGTCCTGGGGGAGGTGCATGCTGGTGATGATCTGCAGGAGCAGTGCAGGCGGGCATCCAAGCGGGCATGGAGTCGTTGACTGATCTTTTGATTAGTCTAATCTGATTCTAAGGCAGGGAGTGGAAGGGTGTGGTCCAGGGTGAGGAGCCACTACGGTGAGTACCATAGCAGGCCTTGCAGGAGCTTCCAGGAGCAGGCTCTTCTGTGTTGTGCAGGAAGCATTTCTGTCCAGCACAGGCTTGTAAGGCAACCACCTCTTTGCAGGACAGCAGCAGCAGCAGCAGCAGCAACAGCTCTACTTCAAGCCTTGGCATAAGCGCACGCACCACTGTGTGCGGCCCTTGAGCATGCAGGGCTTCACACGCTGCAAGCCCATCCTCCAAGCTTGTTATTGGCGAGCTGCACCCAGCCAGGATCTCTGCCTCAAACTGTGTACCAACAATGAGAGCGTACTCGAGACAATGTCAAAGGCAGAGAGTCCAGCATATCCCAGGGGGTGGCAAGAACTAGTTGGTACCGGGCCCTGGCTACCTGACACATGCAAATTTCATGGCTGAATGCTCCTCTTGATGAGTCCATCCATCTGCACTCATGCAGGCACTGAGGGCTGCGCACAGAGCACGTGGACTTAATGATGATGATGATGATGATGCTCAGCTTGATTGTGTCATGTTCCAGAACAAGACCTTTAACTGGGGGGCTTCACAGAACTGTGTGAGCTTATTCAGGCAGGAAAACTCGAAACCAAACCAGGAAAAGCTGCATCCTGAGGAGCCTGCATTTGATGCTTAGCTCTCTTCAACACTTCAGCTTGCCTGCTTCGGCATGCACTGCACACCTGGTTTGGTACAAGCACACTGGCCAAGGGCATGATGCGGTCCTTGTATGCCTGGACCAGCTCTGGTGCTACATACAGTTTGCCTTCGTCGCCCATCACAGGATCACATACTGCGCAGGCAGGGCAGCAAGCAGAAGAGTTGCGTTGCCAGGCAGGGAGGGTAGCAAGCAGGAGGCTCACTTTTGCTGCGCAGCCAGGACAGCAAGCAGGGGAGTGTGGGATGCGTGCGCTGGTCTCAGCAGCTTTGTGTGTATGGCCGTTGTTTGCATGGCTGTTGTTTGCATGGCTGGGTGACCTTAGCGGGCGAAAAGGCCAACAGTGTGCCTTCGGCGGCACAGAGTCCGGATGGTAGCTCTATGGTCGCACACTGGCTGTCCGGAAGCAACTGTGCTGCACAGCAGCTCATGGACGACAATTGCCTTTTGAAGTGGCCTCATCATGAGCCAGCGTGCACGTGGGGAGGGAGCGTGGGGTGGTGATGTCCAGACCTTAAAAGTGGCATGCTCTACTCGCCAATGAAGTTATGGATTGGCTTTGCTGCGAGTCAGCATGTGCGGAAGAGGGAGTGAGCGCAGGCCTTGCACAGGGCAGCCTCCAGGCTCAGGAGCGGCGCGCACTGCTATTGTCGATGCGGTGGGTCAAGCGCGCACAGAAGGGTGAGCACTGCCTTGGACTGCGATGCATGATGTTGGCCGTTGGTAGGAGAGGCTCTGGGAATGAGGCCCTGACGAGGGCTGACAAGGCCCCACCAAACGGGCGCTGCGGGTTGTGCTAGATCCTTGACCCCCTTCATCCAACCCCAAGCGACAAGCGTGACGCATCTGGACTGGGCCCTGAGTGAGACCAGCGCATGGTGGGCACACCAGCCTGCAGTAAAGTGGGTGTACATCCTGGCGTGCACCACACAAGAGCACACCTTTTGCTCGGGCTTTACTTACCATAGGTAACCTGGCCGTTGTTGGCCGCCTTCATCTTCTTCATGACGTCCGCGATCGCCTCCAGCACCGTCACTGACCCCATGTAGCCTACAAGGACATGGCACAGAGGCGCATGTGTTAGAGTAGGGTAAGACTGCTGGGCACGGGTCCACCTGCTTAGGGCCAAGGGTGTTAGGCCTTTTTACTCCATACAAGGGCTGTCCATCTGCCTGGCACGAAGGGGCGCTAGCACGCCAGGCATGCACCGTGGAAGTGTAGTGAGGGCGCGTGTGCGCAGGCTGGCACTGAGAGGCGGCCTCCCAAGTCTCGATCCTGCCTGGGGACGAGTTGCCACAGTGGCAGTGCTCTGGAATGCAGCTTGCCTGCTACACCACTCAGGCTGTCGTTTTCAAAAAGCGGCCATCACACAAACAGGCTCATGCTCCTCCCCGCTTGATATTCATGCTAATCACAGCGTCCCTCCTGTGGGGGATGCACGGGTGAGCAACGGGTCCCTGCCGTAGAGGCAGCCATGGGAGCCACTGCCGCACAGCTCAAGCTGCACCGCAAAGATGATGATGCGCCAGAAAGGCACCAAAGGCAAGAGAGGTTTTGGTGAAAGATAAAATAGCTCTAAACAGTTGACGAAATGAGAAGCGCAAAGCTCAACAGAGAACCAGGCCCCACCCTAGGTCATGCAATCAGGCACATGCCCTGTAGCCTCAAGCCCAGCTATGTCCAGAGCAGGATCATACACAACCTAGGGTTCCATCTGACTACTGACCTAGGCACTGCAAGCTATTCAGGCAAATACGCATGTGCCGGCAAGGTGATACAGGTGATGCAGGTGATACAGGTGATACAGGTGATACAGGTGATGCAGGTGATACAGGTGATACAGGTGATGCAGGGAATTGGAGGGCATGAGCTGGCTTGCCTGAGAGGAGGTGGGTGTAGCCCTTCATTAGCCCGTTCTCTTCCAGGCCTGCTATGAGCGACTTCAGGTGCTCTCCATCAAAGCGGGCACCTTTAAAGCCCGGGTACCCTGTGGGTGCACGGTGTTTCTACGTGTTTGTTTGCGTTTTTGTATGTGTACGTGCGTGTGTGTGTTTAGTTATCCAGCAACGCAAGCTGCGCGCATGGTCCACCTGCATGCTCTGAGACACCCCCCCTGCCCATTGACAACGTGATGTGCAGAAATTGGCATCGTGCCCGGGTAAAATGATTTGCCTAAATCACTGCAAACACAGGCCCAAAAGATTGTTGCTCCTGAAAGTGAATGGACACGCACAGAGCTTTGGCACTTTTGCAAGATTCGGCAAGGATAAGCAGCTCGTGCAACGGAAACAGTGTCACAAATGCTGCCTCTGCAGTGCCATCTTTTGCATCCATTGCAACCCAGCTTGTAACACCCCAGACAGGTTAAACAGGACCACGCCCTAGGTGAAGTATGCATTTGCATCACCTGTGTGGTTGGAAAATTGTACAGAATAGATGGGATCCACCTGCACATGTTCCAGCAGCCAATGCGCAAGCACTCAGATGTCCATCTCTAATAAAGTCCACTTAGAGTGCTTTACGAAGCTATCTCACCAAACCCTGAAGCAGTCCCTGTGAGTGCTCAATAAACTGCCCCCGGATGCTCAAAAGCAAAACCAGCATTTTGTCTGCTTTTTGGAAGAATTGGGACAATCACAAGCACTTGCCCACCTCAAATCCAAGAAGCTGGAGGGGAAACACTGCACATTTGTTGCCAACGTAGCCATGAACCACATGAGATTGGATGCTCAGGACCCGAGGGGAGCTGGTAGGCTGTGCAGGATGGCCTGGCTGAGGTGGCGCCATGTGCAGCCACGGCCTGCACAATTGTTCATGGAAATGTTAGAAAGTTTATTCAAGTGCATCAACAGTTAAATTTTATGATACCTCTTGATAAGCGCTCCGCTGTGCTGATGCCGAGCCTACGCTGAGAGCTGTGATGTTGAGTGCGTGAGCACATGCTCTAGTGCGAACCTGCAGTTTGGTACACAAGCTAACAGCCTACTCCTTGACATACTTAAAGAAGCATGTAGAATCCAATCATGAGCTTTTGTACAGCCTGCTGACCCACCTATCAGCAAACCCACGGGTAAGCTGCGAATTTGCTCTTCTTCTCACCGCTGTGGGCCCGTGCGTTTGCCTGGTCCGACAGTTTTTTAAGTCACAAATCTTCAATCTATTTAAACAAGGGATGCTGAACCCTTGGTAGATCTCTGCTCTCCTCTGGAAGGTAGCCGCTCTGAAGTTCCCTTGCATGCAGACACTAGACCTAAAATGAACCCATAAAAAAGTTTGTCGGTTTACGGAAAAAAACTGAAGAGCATAAAACCCTTCAGGCTCCTGCAATATGTGATGAAACAAATTCCGGGCGAGATATAATACTATGTACATGATAGTGTATGTATGATAGTGCAGTGTGTCAGGTAGCCATGTGCTTAGAGTAACTTCAGTTGGACAGAGGTCCAAGCAACAAGCCACGATGCAAGCAGATGATGGGCTGCCCAACCTTGAGGTAAATTTTTATACATGGATTCCGCAACCTAGGGGGCAAATCTTTATGATTGTGCTGGGTCTCAAGGGATATCTTTTGTGCATTACTCCCCTGCCCGTTCGGCTTGCTTGTTGCGTTCAAGCAACTAGCTTATGTTGGTCTTCTGCAGATGCTCAAGGTTGCCTTGCGCCTCAACGAGTCAGATAATGAGAGCATTGTGAGCAGCCGCGCAGGAAGCGATTCCGGGGAGGAGCGTGACCTGGTGCGCATCCTTTGCATCCCAGCGATTGGTATATGATTTAGTGATGTAGTTTTGATGCTGCTCAAACTCTCCTTTCAGAGGCCTCCTCATCTTAGAAAGAAATAGGGGAAAATCGATGAAGCAAGCCTAAATAATGCAGACTTCCTCAAGGGGAGCTGATGCCCATTGCCGTGGATGCAGGTCAAGGCCCTAGCGCAACGTGCCACTGATCCTTTTATCAAGGCCAGAAAGGCAAAGGGCCCCTTTGTGGTGGGTATCCAACATATATTTCTTTGTGTCTTTTTCGGGTTGATCTCTTTTTGGGGAAAACAAGAGCGTTTTAAGCATCGTCCAACTCAGTTTGTTGACAGGGATCCGCTTAATCTTTACATTGTTACGCTCTAATTGTGAAACCCAGTACTGTACAGTTGATGAGTGCAAATCACATGCAATTAAAATAAACTTGAAGGCATTGAGCGAATTCATGAAGTGCAGACTCCGAGAAACAACCTGCCTCTGCCCCTTCCTTTATAACTGCACTTACAGTATGTCAAGCCAAGGTTGCGTCCGGGTCGGCATATGTACATCAATGAAGAGATAACCAAGACAAAAGATGCCTACATGGAGGAGCAGTTGCGCCAAAAGCTCAAAGGTCCGGCAAGCAGGCTGATGAAACGCGTTGTGTCAAGAAGCAAGTTTGTAGCATCCTTTCATCTATGCAAGAGTGACACATTCCACTGTTCTTTTGCCAAGTGAACAAAAGGGTCTGACGGCGATTTAGTTTATTTAGACTAAGGAAGCCGCGTCTGTCCTGAACTTGAAGACATTGCCTCCCTGCCCTCTTCCTCAGGTGCACAATACCGCATCACAGGCCTTGTCAATTTTGACAAGCATGGCAATGCCAAGGGCTTTGAAGTTGAGGATGTGGCAGCCGCCATCAGCTCTGCTATGAAAGCAGTGCTACAGGAGGTGTGCGAACAAGCTTTTCCACTCAACATCCTGCATACCAGCCAGGGTGCTGTTGTTGAAGAAACAGGAACTGCATACTTTGTGATGTGCTCGGTGTGCTCAGTGTTTTTGATGACATGTACTTCCGCCAACACATGAAAATGACTTCACTTTCAAGTGCCTGTACTACTCAGACAAAAAATGCCACAGCTTGTGCCGAGAGGCTGTTTTTTTATCCTCTTATCCTGACACACGACTCGTGCTGTGGCCCCCTGAACAGTGGATGCAGATCCTTGCACTGGCGAGCCTCACTATGTGCAGCAACACAAGCAGGACGCCATTGGGTGGCCCACCCCAGGGCCGAACCTAGCATTTGCATGCACACACAAATCTGCACGCACGTGAACAAGTTTACACATGCACGTGCGCGCACACACACGCATACACACAACACACTCAAATATGCATATGTCACATGGGTGCACACGTGCGCACGAACACACACACCAGGGTGGCACCCAGGAGGAACTGCTGGACCCGGACTTTGCCAGGAAAGTCGCCGAAAGGGCGGTGCAAGCTGAACCGGTGTTTCAAGAAGCCGTGCATGCCGTGCAGTCCTTGGCCTCAGGCAGCCAGGGCAGGCCTGCCACCAGCGCCCCAGGCCAGCTTTACGCTGCCAGCAGCATGCTTGCCCCCGCCAGCCCCCCCGGCCTGCCCTATACCGCCGACAGCATGCCTCCCCCCACCAGCCCCCCCGGCCTGCCCTATACCGC
>LFIK01003407.1_pt1 | contig 12911 bp, 15 predicted proteins | sample 643401 | NCBI WGS metagenome assembly LFIK01 (sample SAMN03777447, study PRJNA286221) | soda lake metagenome | biome: soda lake; feature: Kulunda steppe; material: water; isolation source: sample T5-Br brine of Lake Tanatar-5 | place: Russia: Kulunda steppe | collected 2010-07 | reverse complement strand
GCGAAGCTCAGGGCTACCGTGCCCAGGACGGCCAGCAGTATCCCGCGGCGGTGTTCCATCATCTGCGCAGTCCTGGTTTGGATCGTCGGCGCTCGCACGCATCAATGCGACAGTGGCCGGGGAAGCCCAGCCGCGCTGACACCATATGCCAGTGGGCAGCCCGGTGTCACACGGCCCGGCTTTCACGCGGGGGCCGATTGCCGGACAATAGGGCCCCGGTAGAACTGTCTGGTTGTCGAAATCCGTGATTCAGCTTCTCGTTGCACTGGGCCTGGTCGGGTTCATCATCTACCTGCTGGGCGGGCACCGCATTCCGTGGGTCCGTCGCCAGGGGCGGACCGCGCTGATCTGGCTGGCCATCCTGTTTCTGGTCATCATGCTGGTGACCGGCCGGTTGCACTGGATCAGCGGCCTGATCATGGGGGCCGTGCTGGGTATTGCCCGATTGGCGCCGTTGCTGAGCTATGTGCCGCTGCTGCGCCGCCTGATGGGTAAACAGGGCGAGGCGCCCGGCGAGCAGGGCCGCAGCCAGCCGCCGGAGCGTTCCGGGCGCATGTCGCTGGACGAGGCCTGTTCCATACTCGGTGTGGCGCCCGACGCGGATCGTGACACGGTGATCGCGGCGCACCGCAAGCTCATCCAGAAGCTGCATCCGGACCGGGGCGGTTCCGATTATCTGGCCAGTCGGGTCAATGCCGCGAAGCGCCGGCTGCTGGAGCGGTGAATTTTACTCGACCCCGGTGGTCGGTCAGACTAGGGGCATTCACAGCGAGGACGCCTGTTCATGAGCCGATTGCAGGACATTCCCGTGGTGGTGCAGAGCGGCAGCAAGTTCGAGACCGAACACGGCTTCCGCGCCATCAAGAACGGCATCAAGCACAATCCCGAAGCGCCGCCGGTCCCGCGCGGCAACAAGCCCAACTGGCTGCGCGCCAAACTGCCCAGCGGGCCCGGCTACAACGCGGTGAAGCGCAATGTGAAGGAGCACCGCCTGTCCACCGTGTGCGAGGAATCCATGTGCCCCAACATCGGGGAGTGCTGGAATGCGGGCACGGCCACGATCATGCTTATGGGATCCGTCTGCACCCGCGCCTGCCGTTTCTGTGCGGTGGATACGGGCAATCCCAAGGGCTGGCTGGACCCGGAGGAGCCTTGGAACACGGCCGATTCGGTGCGCATCATGGGGCTTAACTACGTGGTGCTCACCTCGGTGGACCGGGACGATCTGCCTGATGGCGGCGCCGGCCATTACGCGGACTGCATCCGGGCGGTCAAGGCCGTGAATCCGGAGACCGCGGTGGAGGCCCTGACCCCGGATTTCCAGGGTCGGCTGGCGGATGTGGAAACGGTGGTCGACTCGGGCCTGGACGTGTTTGCCCAGAACGTGGAGACCGTGCGGCGGCTCACCCATGTCGTGCGCGACCCGCGCGCCTCCTATGAACAGACCCTGGCCGTGCTGGCCCATGCCAAGCGCCATCGCCCGGAGGTGCTGACCAAGACCAGCCTGATGCTGGGGCTCGGGGAAACCGACACGGAGATCCACGAGGCGTTGCGGGACCTGAAGGCGGCGCAGGTGGATATCGTCACCTTCGGCCAGTACCTGCGCCCCACGGTAAATCACCTGCCGGTGGAGCGCTTTGTGACGCCGGAACAGTTCGCCGAGTATCGACGCTGGGGGCTGGACATGGGCTTCCTGGAAGTGGTCTCCGGCCCCCTGGTCCGGTCAAGCTATCGCGCCGACCAAGTGCTGCAGAAGAACAACGTGGGCCTGGACAGCACCGGCTAAGGCCCGTTTCCGTCAATACCGGCTCAGCAATCGTTCCAGGCTGTTCTCCACTGCCAGGGTGAGCCGTTTGCTCATGGGCTGCTTGCGACGGTAGCTGATGTGGAACAGCTCGGCGTCCTTTGCCAGTTCCATGAGCAGGTCATCGCTGGTGCGCAGGCTGTCCACCAGGTCCAGTTCTCTGGCCCGTTCGCCGAACCAGTGTTCGCCGGTGGCCACGCGCTCCAGGTCGAGCTGCGGTCGGTAGCGCTGCACATAGCCCTTGAACAGGGCATGAATGTCCTCCAGTTCCTCGCGGAATTTGCGGCGCCCTTCCTCAGTGTTCTCGCCAAACACCGTCAGTGTGCGCTTGTACTCCCCGGCCGTGTGCAGTTCCACGTCCACATCGTGGCGCTTCAGCAGTCGGTGCAGGTTGGGCAACTGGGCGACTACGCCGATGGAGCCGACAATGGCGAAGGGGGCTGCCTGGATATGCTGCGCCACGGCAGCCATGAGGTAGCCGCCGCTGGCAGCCACCTTGTCCACCGCCACGGTCAGCGGGATGTCGCGATCTCGGATCCGCGCGAGTTGGGAGGCCGCGAGGCCGTAGCCGTGGACCAGGCCGCCGGCACTCTCCAGGCGAAGGACGACGCGGTCCCGTTTGGGCTCGGCCAGGGTCAGCAGCGCGGTGATCTCCTCGCGCAGGTTGTCCACGGCCGAGGCGCGGATATCTCCGTGGAAATCCAGTACGAAGACCCGGGGCCGTTCATCGCGGCGCTGTTTCTCGGTTTTTTTCCACTGGCGGTATAACTGTCGGAACTGCTTGCGCCCCAGCAGCGAGCGGCGCAGGGTCAATTCCATGTCGCGGAAGCGCTGGTTGAGCTTTTTGACGGTCAGCTGTTCGCGTTCACGATCCCGACCGCGGTTGGCCAGCCCCACGGTCACGGCCACCAGCACCAGGACGGCGACGGTGACCGTCAGGGTCTTGGCCAGAAACAGGCCGTAGTCCAACATCAGTTCCATGAGCGCTCCGCGGTTTGCGACAGGGTGACAGGGTGGAGTTTATCGAGTTCCAGGGCAAGAACACACTGAGCCTGCGCCAGCTGGATGCCCTCAACGGCGTGGCGAAAGGCACCAGTTTCCGCCGCTTCCGCGCCCGTGAACACCGGCTGCGGGAGGACGAGGACTATTTCCTGCTCGACGCCCGGGCGCATGCAGCGCTGATCGAGGGTTTGCGCGCGAGAGGGCTGATCTATCCCGCGACAGTCAACTGCCTGCTGATCACCGAGGCCGGCTATCGCAAACTGCAGAGTGAAGAGCCCTGAGCGGGCTGTGCCATAATGAGCGCCCATCAATGCCCGACTGCCCTTGGAAACGATAAGACAAGTACACGGAACAGCATGACACCCTGGGAACGCTATCAGGCAGACCTGGCCCGGCCAGACTTCGTGCAGGACCCGGCACAGGAGCAAGCCATCCGGGCCTTGCAGGATCTCCACGACCGTCTGTGCGCGCAGATGCAGCAGGCACGGCCGCAGACCGCCGGCGGCATGACGCGGCTATTGCGCGTGTTCCGCCAGCCCGTGCCGCCCGAGCCCCTGGAGGGGCTGTACATGTGGGGCGGCGTCGGCCGCGGCAAGACCTATCTGATGGACACCTTCTTCGATTGTCTGCCGTTTACGGAGAAGCGGCGGATGCATTTCCACCGTTTCATGCACCAGGTACATGGCCAGTTGAAGCAGATCCGGGATGCGCAGGATCCGCTGAAACTGGTGGCGGATGCGTTTGCGGCAGATACCCGTGTGCTCTGCTTCGACGAGTTCTTCGTCTCGGACATCACCGACGCCATGATCCTGGGTGGCCTGCTGGAGGCCCTGTTTGAACGTGGCGTCACCCTGGTGGCCACCTCGAACATCCCGCCGGAGGAGTTGTACCGGAACGGCCTGCAGCGGGAGCGGTTCATTCCGGCCATCCGGCTTTTGCAGCAGTATACGCGGGTGCTGAACGTGGATGGCGGCACGGATTACCGGCTGCGCTACCTGGAGCAGGCCGAGATCTATCACGCGCCGCTGGACGCCGCGGCCGAGACGATGCTGGAGGAAGAGTTCCGGCAACTGGCCCCGGAGATCGGCAAGCGGGACTGCACCATCACCATCGAGGGCCGGAAAATCCCGGTGCGCGCCCTGGCCGATGACGTGGTCTGGTTCGATTTCGACGCCATCTGCGATGGCCCGCGCAGCCAGACCGACTACATCGAGATCTCCCGCGAGTTCCATACCGTCTTTGTCTCCAATGTGCCGGTATTCGACGCCACCCTGGAGAACCAGGCGCGCCGCTTCATCAGCCTGGTGGACGAGTTCTACGACCGCAATGTGAAGCTCATTATCACGGCGGCGGAAGAGCCCGAGGCCCTGTATCAGGGCAAGCGCCTGCGCTTCGAGTTCGAGCGCACCGTGAGCCGCCTGCAGGAAATGCAGTCACGGGAGTACCTGGCCCGTCCGCACCGGGCCTGAGCCAGAAGGGTACCGCGGGCGTTACTCGGTGCGGGCGTGGGCCGGCGCCCACGCCGGGGTGGCGGCGGCACTGCCCGGGCGGCTACAGTGAATCTGTGGAGGACGGCGGACACCAGAGGTGCGGGCGGTGGCAGAACTCAGAGATCGGATGGTGGATGCCCACGGGGGTGAAGACCGCTGGCGCAGCGTGCGGCAGGTCATGGCCTGCGTCACCATGGGTGGCATGGAGTTCACATCCCGGTTTCAATTTGGTCCCCTGCGCAACGTGGAAGTCACGGTGAACACCGGCAGCCCGGACGTGCTGTTCACCGATTTCCCGCAGCCCGGGCAGTCCGCCCGGTTCCAGCCCAGTCGTGTGTGGATCGAGGACGCGACGGGCCAGGTGATCGATGAACGGACGGCACCGGGGGCCGTGTTCCGATCGGTTCGCCACTGGTTCGTGTGGGATTCGCTGGACGTGGTCTACTACTGCGGAATGAGTCTGTGGCAGGCACTGTGCCTGCCGTTCACGCTCCTGCGTTCGGGCTGCGAACTGGAAGCCCTGGAGCCGCTGGAGGCCGCGGACGCCGGAGACCGTCGCCTGGAGCGCCTGCGGGTGGTGTTCCCCGCGGATGTGCCCAGTTTCGCGCCGGAGCAGGTTTTTCATGCCGATGTGGCCGGTTTGGTGCAGCGTGTGGACTGCGCCCCGCGCCTGTACGGCTCCTGGTTGCGTGTCGCGCAGGTGATGGATGAGTTCGAGACGCAGGATGGGCTGGTCTATGCGACCCGTCGGCGTATCTATCCCTGCCTGCCCAGTGGTGCGACTGTGCCCGCCATGCCCCTGGGCTGGATGGATCTGGACGACGTGAATTTCGTCCGTGACTCCGTCTCCGCGGCCTGAATCTGACGTCGCTGCTCTGTGTCACTTGGTTGCAATCTTCGAGACGGTTCTGCGCTTTTCCCCCTAACTCATTGCTCTGTGGTCGGATACGCGGCTTTTCCACACAAGCTGTGGATAACATTGTGGATGAACCGTAGAAAGAGCCCCCAACTGCCTGCTGACAGGTTGATTCCGTTGGATTGACGAATTTTTCAGCAGCAATTCTTTGGATCTATAAAACAGTGACTTACGGTTCCTGATCGGGGTCGTTCGGGTGCGATTGAGCCGTTTCCCCGTAGTGGAAACGGCCATGTGCATAACTGCGTGGATGGAACGGCAGGGCGGCGCGCTGTCAAGGGATATGATCAGCGCTTTCCCTCAGGTCGGTGGTGCCGGGATCAGGCCAGGTTTTCCGCCAGCGTGCGCACGTGTGCCGTGCCGGCATCGCCCAGGGCGTGCAGATCGTAACCCCCTTCCAGCAGTGACACGATGCCGCCGTTACAGAACCGGTTGGCCACGTAGGCCAGTTGCTCCGTGGCCCAGATGTAGTCACTGGTGGTCAGGGACAGGTTGGCCAGTGGATCCAGTTCATGGGCGTCGAAACCGGCGGAGATGAGCAAAAGTTGCGGACCGAACTGTTCCAGTTGCGGAATGATGAACTCGCGGAAGGCATCACGGAAGTCCGCCGATCCGGTGAAGCGGTTCAGCGGTACGTTCACCACGTTATCCACGCCCGGCATCGGCGCGTGCCCGGTGCCCGGGAACAGCGGGTGCTCATGGGTGGAGAGGTACATGTACCCGCGCTTGCCGGCCAGCATGGCCTGGGTGCCGTTGCCGTGATGCACGTCGAAATCCACCACGGCAACCCGGTCAGCGTGGTATTCGGCACGGGCATGCGCGGCCGCCACGGCCACATTGTTGAACAGGCAGAAACCCATGGCCGTGGCCGGCTCCGCATGATGGCCCGGTGGCCGGATGGCACAGAACGCCCGCTGGGTCTGTCCTGCCATAACGGCGTCCACCGCCGCCACCGCCGCGCCGGCGGAGCGCAGTGCTGCCTGGCCGGAGGCCGGTGAGATCACCGTATCGCCGTCGATGGAGGACAGGCCATCCTTGGGGATGCGCGCCAGTATGGCGTCGATATAGGCCGCGTCATGCACCCGCGCCAACTGCGTCTTCGTGGCCTCTGGTGCCTCTTGCCAGGCCATGCCGTTGATCTTGCTTTCCTCCAGCCGTTTGAGCAGGGCCCGCAAGCGGTCTGCGGACTCGGGGTGCCCCGGGCCGGTGTCATGCTCCAGACAGACGGGATGAGTATAGATCCAGATGCTCATGATCGCGGTACAGTCCTTGGTTTGAGGCGAGGCCGACCCTATATCGGCATCAAGCAAGACAGACAGGGCCGTACACTGGCGGTCCCCTCCGTTTCCATCAGTTTCTCAGGAGTGGGAGCGAATGCAAATGATGACAGCGAAATTCCACCCCGGACAGTTGGTTTACCACCGCCTTTTCGGGTATCGCGGCGTGGTGGTGGACGTGGACGCCAGGTTCTCCGGCACGGAAGCCTGGTACCGCGCCATGGCGACAGGTGCGCCGAACCGTGAGCAACCCTGGTATCAGTTGCTTGTGGACGGCTCGGAACTGGCCACGTATGTGCCGGAAGAGCAGTTGCTGGGGGATGCGAGCGGCCAGCCGGTAATCCATCCCTTGCTGGATAACCTGTTCACCGCCTTCAAGCCGGAACAGGGAACCTACGTCAGCCGCTATCAGCCGAATTAAGCCGCATATCTCGCCGCTCGGACACCGACCTGTGCGCTTCGGGGCCATCCACCGAGTGGGATCGGCGGGGGAGGTTCACTCCATGTGGAAGGTCTCGCGGAACCGGACCGGGTAGCTCTGCTGCCCCGTCTCCGGCATCACGTCAAGCTGGAAGCGCAGCGTCTCAAGGTGGTCTGCGCGGAAGGTGCCCACGTAGTTGACGGCATCGCCGGCCTCCACGCGGCGAAAGCGGATGTCCCGTGGCTGTCCCGAATCCGTATACGCGCTGCCGCCGACCCGCGCCCGAATCGGCGAGTCGTCCTCGCGCACGCTGATGATGACCATGGCCTGGGTCCGGCTGCGGACAATGCCGTACTGCTGCGCGACTTCCGGGGACAGGTTGGCTGTGGGCCGGGCCGCGTAAAATATCTGGTAATCACCGAAACTGGCTGAACCGGCTTTCGCTGAGACGAGCGGGGCCAGCAGTCCCAATAGCAAGGTTATCAGCGTGAACCATCGAATAAGGTTCTTCATACAGTCTTGCCCCGCCGGTTGGCCTTCTTTTCAAAACGATAGATCGCGATAGCCCCCATCAGGTTCGGCCACAGGCGTCCGGTCCAGCGGTCGCGATAGCGGTCATCAGCCAGGCTCCGGTCCAGGATGCGGATGCCGCGGTCCCGGCAGAGTTGCTCGAAGTCGTTGATCGTGCACAGATGGATGTTCGGCGTGTCGTACCAGCTGTGGGGCAGGGCGCGGCTCATGGGCATGCGCCCGCGCAGTGCAAGGTGGTAGCGCAGCCGCCAGTGGCCGAAATTCGGGAAGGTGACGATGCCCTGGCGACCCACACGCAGCATCTCGTCCAGCAGGCGTTCCGGATAATGCATGGCCTGCAGGGTCTGGGTCATGACCACGTGGTCAAAGGAATCGGCGTCAAAGTCCTGCAGTCCCTGGTCCAGGTCGGTCTGGATCACGTTGATGCCGTTCTTGACGCATTGCAGGATATTCGCCGGATCGATCTCCAGGCCATAGCCCGTGACATCCCGCGTTTCCCGAAGGTGGCGCAGCAGGGTGCCGTCGCCACAGCCCAGGTCCAGCACCCGGCTGTCGGGGGTGATCCAGTCGCTGATGATGGAGAATTCCGGCCGCAGTTCCATGCTCATGCGCCCACCTCCCGGGCCACCCGGTCCATGTAGGCGGAAAACAGCTGCAGATACTCCTCGATGGGCATCAGAAAAGCGTCATGGCCATGATGTGCCTCGATTTCCGAGTAGGCCACGTCCTTGTCACCATCCAGCAGGGCCCGGACGATCTCACGGGAGCGGCTGGACGGGAATCGCCAGTCGCTGGTGAAGGACAGCACCAGGAACGTCGCTTCCGCGCCGGCCAGCGCGGCGGACAGATCATTGTCGAAGTCCGCAGCCGGGTCGAAGTAATCCAGCGCCTTAGTCATCAGTAGGTAGGTGTTGGCGTCGAAGCGGTCCACGAACGACTGCCCCTGGTGGCGCAGGTAGCTCTCCACCTGGAACTCGACCTCGTAATTGAAATTAAAGCGCCCTTCACGCAGCTCGCGGCCGAACTTGGCACCCATGGCGTCATCTGACAGATAGGTGATGTGGCCCAGCATGCGGGCCAGTGCCAGCCCGCGCCGCGGCAGCGTGCCGTGCTCCAGGTAGTCGCCGTCATGGAACTCCGGATCGGTGATGATCGCCTGCCGCGCCACCTCGTTGAATGCGATGTTCTGCGCGGAGAGCTTGGGCGCCGCCGCGATCACCACGGCATGGCGCAGGCGCTCAGGGTACATGATGGACCACTGCAGGGCCTGCATGCCGCCCAGGCTGCCGCCCACCACCGCCGCCCAGGTATCGATACCCAGCGCATCGGCCAGGCGGGCCTGGCTGCGCACCCAGTCGCGTACCGTGACAATGGGGAAGTCCGAGCCGTAGGTGCGGCCGGTGGCCGGGTTCATGCTCTGCGGCCCGGTGGACCCGTGGCAGCCGCCCAGGTTATTGCTGCACACCACGAAAAAACGGTTGGTGTCGATGGGCTTGCCCGGCCCGATACAGCTCTCCCACCAGCCCGGCTTGCGCTCCCCCTCGTGGTAGCCCGCGGCATGGTGATGGCCGGACAGCGCATGCTCGATGAGCACGGCATTGCTGCGATCGGCGTTCAGCGTGCCGTAGGTCTCGTAAGCCAGCTCGAAACCATGCAGGACCTGGCCGCCGTCCAGTTGCAGCGGTTTGTCCAGTTGCAGTCTCCGAGGGGTCACCAGGCCGACGGAGTCGGCTGGAAATTCCTTTGGCATCAGTGGCTTCGGCTCCGTTATGACGGAAAGGGGTGCAAGTCTACTGGCCCGGCCTGAGCCGGGCAACGCCTGGTGGTGTGGCTCAGGCCATGGTGCGGGCGATGTCCATGAAAATCGGCCGCAGCAGCATCTTCAGGAACCAGATGCCGATCAGCACGATCATGGGCGAGAAATCCAGGCCTCCGGTGCTTGGCAGCAGGCGCTGCACCGGTACCATGATCGGGCGAGTGATGTTGTCGATCAGCTCCAGGGCCGGGTGATAGCTGGTTGGGTTGATCCAGCTCACTACCACGCGAATGATGATCGCAAACAGGTACACGTTCAGCAGCAGGTTGATCAGTTCCCATACGGAGATCACCAGCAGTGGCCCCACCGGCACACCCTGACCCTGGAGTCGGAACGCCAGCCACAGGGCGAAGAACTGCAGCACGAACATCACTGCGATGGAGGCGGTATCGTAGCGGCCGACGCTGGGGATCACCCGACGCACCGGGCCCAGTACCGGATGCGTGATCTTGACCAGCATCTGGGATAGCGGATTGTAGAAGTTGGCCCTGGCCGCCTGGAGCAGGAAGCGCAGCATGAGGGCAAGGATGTAGAGCCCGATCAGCGTGCTGACCAGGAAGGCCATGGGATCGTTGAAGTAGCTGCCCGACATGCGTCACTGTGCTCCCAGTTGATCGCCCAGCTCGCGGGCGCGTTGTGCGGCGGCCTGGATGGCGCGTTCCACCAGGGCCCGGATATCCCCTTCCTCCAGGGTGTTGATCGCCCGTTCCGTGGTGCCACCGGGGGACGTGACCTTGCGTCGCAGTGTCTGCGCGTCGTCCTCGCTCTCCAGCGCCATGCGTGCAGCACCCAGGGCGGTTTCCAGCGTGAGCAGGCGGGCGGTCTCCCGCGGCAGTCCCAGCTTGGCGCCTGCGTCCTCCATCAGTTCCATGAGCAGGAAGAAATAGGCCGGTCCGCTGCCGGATACCGCCGTCACGGCGTCCATGAGTTGCTCATCGTCCACCCACTGCACCAACCCCACCGCCCGCATCAGCGCCTCGGCCAGCTCGCGCTGATCCTCGCTGACATGGGGGTTGGCATACAGTGCCGTGGCCCCGCTGCCGACCAGCGAGGGGGTGTTGGGCATGGTGCGTACCACCGCCGCATCGCCCCCCAGCCAGCGGCGCAGGTCCGGCTCGCGGATGCCGGCTGCGATGGAAATCGCCACCGCGTGATTGTCACGCAGGGTGGCCTCCAGTTCCTCGGCCACCTCGCGCATGACCTGCGGCTTCACCGCCAGCACCACCCCGGTGGCGCCGTGGGCGGCCTCCTGGTTGCTGCCGGTCACGATGATGCCGAACCGCTGCTGCAGCGCCTGACGCTGCTCCGGATCCGGCTCCGCCACGCGGATGCGATCCGCCGGGTAGCCGTCGCTGAGCAGGCCGCCGATGAGGCTGCTGGCCATGTTGCCGCCTCCGATAAAGGCGATGGTTGGCTGCGTCATGATGTCATTCCTTCCTTTATCCGTCGCGCTGTGCGCCTGGAGCCGTTAGCCCCGTGCTCCGAAAATATCCGTGCCCACGCGGACCAGGGTGCTGCCTTCGGCGACCGCGGCTTCCAGATCACCGGACATGCCCATGGACAGGGTATCCACTGGAATGGCGTTGGCAAGCAGCAGTTCCTGCAGTTCACGCAACTGCCGGAAGGGCCTGCGTTGCGCCTCCAGCCCGTCAGCCGGAGCCGGTATGCACATCAGGCCGCGCAGGCGCAGCCGCGGGAAGGCACTCACAGCCCGGGCCAGCGCCAGAACCTCATCGGGTTCCGCACCGGCCTTGCTGACCTCGCCACTCACGTTGACCTGCAGGCAAACGTTGAGCGGTTCCAGCGACTGCGGGCGCTGCTCGTTCAGCCGGCGCGCGATTTTCTCGCGATCCAGACTGTGAACCCAGTCAAAGCCGGCTGCGATCTGTTTTGTTTTATTGGACTGGATGGGGCCGATGAAATGCCACTCGATGTCATGGCCCGCGAGCGCCTCCTGTTTGGGTAGCGCGTCCTGCAGGTAGTTTTCGCCGAACGCGTGCTGCCCGGCCTCAATGGCGGCCAGAATGGCGGAGACGGGCTTCGTCTTGCTCACGGCCAGCAGGCTGACGCTGTCCGTGGGGCGCCCGTAGGCCTGCTCCGCCAGGGCGATGCGTTGTCGGACCTGTGCCAGTCTCTCAGCAATGGTGCTCATATTGCCTGGGTACCTTGAATCACTTACCGTAGCCGGACTACAACCACGCCTCACTCGGTGGGCTCAATCGGGCGGTGCGACGGGCATCGGGAACAACAACAGGATAACGCAGGGAAACACATGGATATTGCGGATCTGCTTGCCTTCGGCGTCAAGAACAACGCCTCTGACCTTCACCTGTCGGCCGGATTGCCACCGATGATACGGGTGGACGGGGATATTCGTCGAATCAACCTGCCGGCCATGGATCACAAGCAGGTCCATGCCTTGATCTACGACATCATGAACGACAAGCAGCGGAAGGATTTCGAGGAGTTCTTCGAAACCGACTTTTCCTTCGAAATCCCCAACCTTGCCCGCTTCCGTGTTAACGCGTTCAACCAGAACCGCGGCGCCGGCGCCGTGTTCCGTACCATTCCCTCCAACGTGCTCACCCTGGAGGAACTGGCGGCGCCGGAGGTGTTCAAGGAGATCTCCGATACCCCCCGCGGCCTGGTGCTGGTGACCGGGCCCACCGGTTCGGGTAAGTCCACCACGCTGGCCGCGATGGTGAACTACAAGAACGAGAAGTACCACGAACACATCCTCACCATCGAGGACCCGATCGAGTTCGTGCACGAGTCCAAGAAATGCCTGGTGAACCAGCGTGAGGTGCATCGCGACACGCTGGGGTTTGCCGAAGCCCTGCGCTCGGCGCTGCGTGAGGATCCGGACGTAGTGCTGGTGGGCGAGATGCGTGACCTGGAGACCATCCGCCTGGCGCTCACGGCTGCCGAGACCGGCCACCTGGTGTTTGGCACCCTGCACACCAGTTCGGCCGCCAAGACCATCGACCGGATCATTGATGTGTTCCCGGCCGCGGAAAAATCCATGGTGCGCTCCATGCTCTCCGAATCGTTGCGCGCGGTGATCTCGCAGACCCTGCTGAAGAAGATCGGCGGCGGCCGGGTGGCGGCCCACGAGATCATGATCGGCACCCCCGCCATTCGTAACCTGATCCGCGAGGACAAGGTGGCGCAGATGTACTCGGCGATCCAGACTGGTCAGAATGTGGGAATGCAGACCCTGGACCAGTGCCTACAGGGCCTGGTGCGCAAGGGCCTGGTCAGCAAGCAGGATGCGCGTTCCAAAGCGATGAACAAGGATCTGTTCACCTGAGTCGTCACGCCGTCCGGTCGCCGCGCCAGCGGCACTTTCATCAGGGAGAGATCACGATGGATTTCAATGCGCTGCTGGAGTTCATGGTCAACAAGAAGAGCTCCGATCTGTTCATCACGGCGGGTATGCCCCCGTGCATGAAGATCGCAGGTCGGGTCACGCCGGTGACCAAGACCGAGCTCAGCCCGGATCAGGCCAAACAGATTGTGCTCTCCATCATGACGCCGGCGCAGCGCGAGGAGTTCGAACGCACCCACGAATGCAACTTCGCCATCAGCGCCAGTGGTCTGGGGCGTTTTCGGGTCAGCGCCTTCTACCAGCGAAACCACTGCGGCATGGTGCTG